>CABEAV010000626.1_pt1 | contig 16221 bp, 16 predicted proteins | sample 3422231 | NCBI WGS metagenome assembly CABEAV01 (sample SAMEA5534326, study PRJEB31848) | metagenome | biome: tundra; feature: field; material: soil | place: USA | collected 2013-05 | depth 0.15 m | reverse complement strand
TTTACGGCGGCGCTGGAGATCGCTCCGTTCGACGCTGCGGCAGCGGTGACGTACGGCGCGGTGCGGGCGATGCTTGAGGTCCGGGGCGCCCGCATTGGGGCCCTCGACACACTCATCGGTGCGCATGCGCTTAGCCTCAAGGTCACTCTGGTTACCCACAACACGGGCGAGTTCTCCAGAATTACCGGACTGCGCCTGGCGGACTGGGTAGAAACTTGAGGCTTTCACTTGAGCCCCAGCGCCCGACCGAGGGTTGCGCAACTTGGAGGTCCCCGCTTAACCTGGATGGATCGATGCCGATGACTCCATTCATGGAGAGATTCCCTGAGGTGGGCGCGCGCGAAACCAGGTCCGCTACGGTCACACAGCGGCAGGATCTTCCAGACGGGGAATATGGCTTCCTGGAGTTATATTGCGACGAGCCCGGCTGTGACTGCCGACGGGTGACGATCTGCGTGTTGCGGCCGGAGACGGGGTGGAGCAAGATCTGGGCCACTATCAGCTACGGCTGGGAGAGTGTGGATTTCTACAGGGAATGGGGCGGGGCCCACAGCGATCCCATCGAAATGAAGGGGCCGTGCCTCGATCCGCTCAACGCAGAAACCAAGTACTCATCCGCTCTCCTGAATCTGTTTCGAGTCCTTCTTCAGTCAGCGGATTACGTCGAGCGCCTCAAACGGCATTACCAGATGTTCCGGGGCTCGGTGGAGAAAGAAGATAGCCGGCGGGGTAGCCTGGAAGCCAATCGCATCGAAAATAAGCGGAGGCGCCTCCGCGACCCGAAGCGTCGCCGCAGGCATCCTCACTGAGCGGCGCCAACGGTTCGTGCCACACCGAGACCACGTGGGCCGGCTCCTCGAAGGCTGCCTGACGAGTCGGTTCAAGCCAGAAGCTCACTGCAACGCCTGCGCCAAATCCCCAACCAAATCTTCCGCATTCTCCAACCCCACCGAAATGCGCAACAAGCTCTCCGGTGTGCGCGTATTCGGCCCTTCCACCGACGCGCGATGCTCGATCAAGCTGTGTGTCCCACCCAGGCTGGTGGCGCGAGTGAAAAGCCGGACATTCGCGGCCACCTGCATCGCCCGTTCCCGCCCGCCACGCAACTGTAACGACAGCATGCCCCCGAACCCGGCCATTTGGCGTGCGGCAACCGCATGCCCCGGATGGCCGGCCAGGCCTGGGTAATGCACCGCCTCCACCGCCTCGTGAGATTTCAGGAATGCGGCAATCCGGCCCGCGCTCTCCGCCTGCGCCCGCACGCGGCATGGCAGCGTGTCTACTCCGCGCAGGATCAACCAGCAATCGAAGGGCGACGGCGCCGCACCGCCGAACTGTTGCGACTTGCGCGCCCGCTCAAACAGGTAGTTCTGATGTTTGGCGATCAACGCGCCGCCCACCACATCGCTGTGCCCACCGATATATTTCGTCGTCGAGTGCAACACCATGTCGATGCCCCACTCGAGCGGCCGCTGGAGGACTGGCGTAGCGAATGTTCCGTCGCACACGCTGATAGCATTGGCACGGCGGCCGATGGCCGCAATCGCGGAGAGGTCCGTGATTTTCAGCAGCGGGTTGGATGGCGTCTCCAGCCAAACCAGGCGGCTGTTCGGACGAACGGCGGCGTTCACGGCGTCCAAGTCGGTCATATCTATGTAAGACACCTCCAGCCGCCACTTGCCGAACACTTCGCCGATGACTTTCCGCAGTCCGTAGTACACATCGTCGGGAGCGATGATGTGGTCGCCCGGTTCCAGACCTTGAATAATGGCGTTGACCGCCGCCATGCCGGAAGGGAACGCCAGCGCTTCGGCGCCACCCTCCAGCGCCGCGAGGCACTCTTCCAGGCAGCGGCGATTAGGATTGCCCTCCCGCGAATAGCTGAATCCAAGCGGATACTCGCCATCGCGCGCTCTTTCAAAGGTGGTGGACAGGTAGATGGGCGGCGCGATGGCGCCGGTGGAGGGATCTGTGCGGCGTCCTGCGTGAACAGCCAGAGTCTCGATGTGCATACTGCCTACTCTACCCAAACGCGGCACATATCCGTCGAATGCATCCCGCCACCCTCAAGCTTCGCCGCCATCCCGCCGATGTAGGTGAAGAGCTATGAAGGCGATCAAGAAGATCAGTACAAAACTGCTCCTGGCCTTCGCCGTGGTGCTGGCGTTGGTGATGGCATTGGGCTACTCCTCCCTTACCGCCATCGGAGGGCTGGGTGGCGCCCTGGACGTAGCCGTCAACGGCACGGCGAAAAAGCTGCGCCTGGTCGGAGACCTGCAGGCCGGTTTCCAAGAGATGCGCGTCGACGCCGCCAAACTGGAGATCTCGCTGACCAACACGATCATCGGGCGGCTGGACACCCGCCAGGGGAGCGCGGAATCCACCTGCGGCAGTTGCCACACTTCGGACACCGTGGAAACGCAGAGACAACAGTTCGAAGCCGTGGCCGCCCGGCTGAGCGCGCAGGTCGCGCAGTTGCGTCCGTTGGTTGCAGGCGATGGCGAGAGGCAGGCCGCGCATACGGTGGAGACCGGAATCGCGGAATGGCTGGCGCTTTATCGCCAGTACCTGAAGCTCACGACCGCGCGCGATTACACCGCGGCGCACGAGGTCATGCTGGACCGGATCTATCCCCTGGTCGAGAGTATGGACAAAGCCGCCAAACAGCTCGCGGTCCAGCAGCAGGAACTCCTGGCGGCGTCCAGCCGGGAGGCCCACGCGCGCGTTTCCGGCAGCCGCGTGGTCGTGTACGTTCTCATCGCGCTATGCCTCCTGGCGGGGGGCGGCGTGTATTGGATCGTGCGGGGTGTGAATCGAGTTTTGCGGCAATTCGCCGGTGAGATGGCGGCCATGAGCGGCCAGGTCACCGACGCCGCCCACCAGCTTGCCTCCAGCAGCCAGTCTCTGGCCCAGGGCGCCAGCGAGCAAGCCGCGTCATTGGAGGAAACTTCCGCCGCGACCGAGCAGGTACACTCGACGACACGCAGCAACGCAGGGCATTGCCAAAGCGCGTCCGCCGTTACCCAACAGGTCAACCAGCAGGTCGGCGAGGCGAACCAGAGTCTGGGCCAGATGATCGAGTCCATGCGCGCGATCAACGTCTCCAGCGGCAAAATCTCGCAGATTATCAAAGTGATCGATGAAATCGCGTTTCAAACCAACATTCTGGCGCTGAATGCCGCGGTGGAAGCCGCGCGGGCCGGCGAAGCGGGCATGGGCTTTGCGGTGGTGGCCGACGAGGTCCGCAACCTGGCACAACGCTGCGCCCAAGCCGCCAAGGATACGGAAGCCTTGATCGAGGAATCGATTACCCGGTCACGCGAAGGCAGCACGAAGCTGGATCAGGTCGCCGGCGCTATCGGGACCATCACGGGGAGCGCGGCCCAGGTGAAAGGGTTGATCGATCAGGTTAGTAACGGCGGCCAGGAGCAGTCCCTGGGCATCGAGCAGATCTCGCGGGCGCTAGTCCAGATCGAACAGGTGACCCAGAAAACGGCCGAAAACGCGCAGGAGAATGCGGCCGCCGGCAAGGCACTGACCGAGCAATCGGAAGCTTTGCAGGGAGTCGCGGAGAGGCTGTCCGCGCTGGTCTGAGTTAGCGCTCAGCGATCAGCTTTCGGACAGCGGTGCCGGCGCCCGGCGGTCGGGGTTTGACGCTGAACGCTGAAAGCTGAGCGCTGATAGCTTGCCTTCCTACACGCTAAACGAACTGCCGCAGCCGCACGTGGACTTTACTTGCGGATTGCTGAACTTGAACCCGGAGCCTTCCAGGGTCTCCACGAAGTCCACTTCGGCCCCGTCCAAGTACAGCAGGCTGGCCTGGTCGACGAAAACCTTCAGGCCGCTGAAGCTGTAGGTCTTGTCCAGCATGTTGGGCTGGTTCTCGAAAGCCATCGAATAGCTGAAGCCCGAGCATCCCCCGCCCACCACTGCGATGCGCAGTCCGGCCGGCTTCGGCTCTTGCGAATCCAAAATCTCCCGCACCTTGCCGATTGCTTTTTCCGTCAATTGCACCATTGAAGTCTTAACTCCTCCCTGAGAACTTGTCCCGCGCCTGCCATTATACCCGAGCCAGACCTGGACAGCCAACTAAATGGATGCCCCCAAAGCGCTTAAGTTGCGGGAATCTGCTATTTTTGGGGTGGGAAGTTGAAACCGCGGATGAGCGGTCCGCGTCGGAATCGGTGTATGGGAACACTGAGCGGCGCGTTACCACTCCCCGCCTTCGGTACCGGGATTGCGACGAAAACCAGAGTGGATTACCTGAACACCCAGGAAGGCGCATTGGTCCGCCGCGCGCAGTCGGGCGAGGAGGCGGCTTTCCGCGAAATCGTGGAAAAGTACCAGTCCAAAGTGTTCTCCATCATTCACGGCATCGTGCGCCAGCGCAACGACGTGGAAGATATTGCGCAGCAAGTGTTTGCAAAGGTTTACGTGTCCATCAGGAATTTCGATTTCCGGAGTTCCCTGATCACCTGGATCTATAAGATCACCGTGAACGAGTGCTTCGACTACTTGCGCAAGAAGAAGGTGCGCAAGCTGGTATACGAAAGCGATTTGAGCGAAGACGAAGTGCGCCGCGTGGAGAACGCCGATCCCGCGATTGATCGCCAGCCGGCTGCGGACCTGAATCTGGCGCGCCGGGATTACGTCCTGAAACTCCTCAGCCGGGTATCGGAAGAGGAACGCATGTTGTTGATGCTGAAGGAGGTTGAGGGGTATTCGGTGGATGAGTTGGCGTCCATGACGGGCATGAACGAAAACACCATTAAGGTGAAATTGTTCCGGGCACGGCAGAAACTGGTGAAGGCGGCGCAGCGTCTGGATAGATCTCCCGGCTTGGTGGCCGGTTGAGGGGCGATTGAGCGGATGCAACCGGGTTGCTCCGCCGGGACGAGTTGAACCCTGAAAGAGGGTAGTTGGATCCCCAGAAGCGGGCAGGGCACGAAAAGACTCGCGGGGGGAAGAGTTGAGAAGTTTAGTTTTGTAAGGGAAGAAGGCTATGCACGCGGTAATCGTTAATGATCTTGAGCAGTACTTGAGCGGTCGTCTGCCGCCTTCGGCTCTCGACCGCTTCCAAGCCCACCTGGCAACCTGCGGCAAGTGCCGCCGGGAAGTTGACGAGATTCAGGAGTCCATCAGGCTACTTGCCTCGCTGAAGCCTGCCGGGGTTGTGGACCCTCCTCCGAGTTTCGTGGCGCAAGTCATGCAAACCGTCGCGGAACGGCTGGCGCCGTCCTTCTGGAGTGCTTTCGGGGATTTCGCGTTTGGGCGTCGCGTGGTGTTCGCTTCCTTGCTGACCCTGGCGGTGCTGGGCACTATCCTGGTGTCTCGCGAAGAAGCATACGCGCCCAATCCGACCACCCCTGAGGCGGTGATGGCCAACGCCGCGGGCTCTCCGAACGCCGACCAGATGCTGGCGACGCTGGCAAGCTATGAGCCATAATCTGCTCGCGAAGCCCACCCAGATCCAATTCTGGGAGTCTCCCAAGTTCGCCGGCGCAGGCGTGTTGCTGTTGGTGTTCCTGTGCGGGGCCGTGGCCGGAGCCGTGGCCATGAACCTGGGCGCACACACCATGCTGCATCCACATCCTTTTTGGGACAACAGCGCCAAAACCGAATACCTGAAGAGTGTGAGCAGGCAGCTCGATCTGACTCCCGATCAAGCGGCCCAGATGTCCAGCATCCTGGACGATTTCGCGAAATACTATCAAACCGTCTTGTCGGACGGCAAAGCCCGTATTTTTAACATCTTGACCGGCGAGCAAAAGCGCAAGTTCGAGAAAATGCTGAAAGAACGCCCGCAGTAGTTGATCCGGCCTGCCTACGCGCGGCACCCCGCTCCTTGACAGCCGGTTGCTCCGCGGCGCAATATTCCTCTATGCACACTTTGCAGTCATCTCTGGCAGGCGCCGCGCTCGTCTGCCTCGCGGCCTGGACCGCGTGTACCCCCGCCGTGCCGCCCGAGGCCCAGCTTCATCGCATGGGAGAGCGCGTGACCGTCGGTTCTCTCGTCTATAACGTCTTTGAAGATCAGTGGAAAGCCCAACTGGGGCAGGGCTCCGGCACTCGCGTGCCGAAAGACCGCTTTTTCCTGATCCGCCTGAGCGTGGTCAATGGCGGTTCCACCGACCTCATGGTCCCCGCGCTGACCCTGGTGGACGATGCCGGCCAGACCTCCCAGGAGCTCCCTGACGGCGACCAAGTCCCCGAGTGGACCGGTTACCTGCGGCGGGTGAAGCCGGCCGAAACACTACAGGGCAACGTGGTCTTCGACGTCCCGCCCAAACACTATCGCTTGCGGGTAACCGATGAGACCAGCCAGAAGAGCCGCGATATCGATATCCCGCTCCACTTCGCATCGGAAACCCCCGACATGCCGACGCAGCAATGAATATGCTTACTCACCTCACCCCGCTTCACAGCAAGGTGCTGGGTCCTGGGTCCTGGGTTCTGGCCAACGCAGCGCAAACGGTCCGAAGAGTTTGCCAGCACCCAGCACCCAGCACCCAGCACCCGCTTCTAGTCCTCCTGCTAGCCGGCTCCCTGTTAGCAGCTACGGCGCCCTTGGCCGTCGTCCGGCCCACCGTCTCCGATCGCGACGGTGGCGTCGCCGTGCCCAGCAGTTTTGTGCACGATCCGGGCGAAACCATGTTCTTCAGCTTCCAAGTGGATGGCTTTGCGGCCTCGTCCGCCGACCGGGTCCACCTCAGCTACAAGCTGGACGCCTTCGATTCGCACGGCGTGCGCATCATGGAGCCGGCCGCAGCGGAGATCGAAGAGACTCTCGCCCCGGAAGACAAGAACTGGAAGCCCACTGTCCGCCAGGAAATCGTGATCCCGCCCCTGGCGGATTCGGGCAACTACAAAATCGCCATTTCCGTGACCGACCTGATCGCCAAGGCCACGGCCACCAAAGAGGTTCCCTTCGAAGTCCGCGGGCGCCGCGTGGACCCCAGCGACACGCTGGTGATTCGCAATATCCACTTCTACCGCGGAGAGGAGGACCGGGAAGCTCTGTCGAAGGCCGGTTACCGGCCCGGCGACGCGGTCTGGGCGCGCTTCGATATCATCGGCTACAAGTATGGGGACGGCAACGCCATCGACGTCAGCTACGATGTATCGGTGCTATCGCCCAGCGGGAAGGTGCTTTACACCCAATCGCAGGCGGGCGCCGATCGCAGCCAGTCGTTCTATCCCAAGCGCTACGTGCCCGCCGTTTTTAGCCTGGCCACCAAGCACGACACACATCCCGGCGAGTACACCGTGTCGATCACCGCACATGACGGCGTGGGCAACCAGACCTGCGAGGCCCGCCAGAGTTTTACAATCGAATAATCGCACCGGTCGTCGAATATAATCATGCCAAACAGTCTTGTTCTGGGCCTTCGCCCGATCTCTATCGAAGATGTGGAAGATGTAGCCCGCCGCGAGGCGCGCGTTGAGTTTGCCGAGCCGGCGCGATCCCGTATCCGGCAAGGCCGCGTGAAATTGGAGGAGCGCCTGGCCGCGGGCGACCGGATCTACGGCGTCAATACCGGCGTGGGCGGCAACATCAAATTCGCGCTCGATGCCGAACAGACCGAACGCTTCCAGCACAACCTGATGAATCATCTCTCCTGCGGCACCGGCGCGCCCTTGCCGCGGGACGTGGTGCGGGCGGCCATGCTGCTGCGCCTGGCCACGTTTTCCCGAGGCTCTTCCGCCGTGCGCTGGGACCTGGTTTCGGCGCTGGAGGAGTTGCTGAATCACGGCATCGTCCCGGTGGTCCCGCGCTATGGATCGGTCGGCGCCAGCGGCGACCTGATGCCTTCCGCCTACATCGCGCGCACGCTGTTGGGCATGGGCCTGGCCGATTACCAGGGCCGCCGCATGCCGGCAGACGAGGCGTTGCGGGCCGCCGGTCTCGCCACTATACGCTTCGCCCCCAAGGAAGGCTTGGCGCTGATCAACGGCACCACTGCGATGACCGCTTTCGCCGCGCTCATCTGGGTGGACGCGTGGCGCGTGCTGCGCGCTCTGCTCGGCGCGGTGGCGCTGTCCATCGAGGCGCTCCAGGCGCCCTCCGAGCCCTATCGGCCCTGGGTTCACGAGAGCAAGGGCCATCCGGGCCAGATCGCCGTGGCGGCGTACGTCCGCGATCTGCTCGATGGCAGCGGATTCGTCACCGAATCGTTTATTCAAAGCTGCTACTCGCTGCGCTGTGTGCCGCAGGGCCTCGGCCCGGCCTGGGAAGCGCTGGATGCGGCGCGCGCCGTCGTCGAACGGGAAATCAATTCGGCCAACGACAATCCGCTGATCGATCCGGAAACCGGCAATCTGTACCGCGCCGGCAACTTCTATGGCGGCCACATCTCCCGGCTGCTGGACACGTTCAAGCTGGATTTCGCGATTGAAGCCAACTGGGCCAATGCGCTGTTCGCCCTGCTGGTGGACGACAAGTTCAATGGCGGCCTGCCCGCGAACCTGGTGCCCGACCCGGGCATCAATTCCGGATTCAAAGGCATGCAGTTGAGCATCACCAGCCTGACCTGCGCCATTCGCCAGATGGCCGGCCCGAGTTCCATCCATTCCCTGCCGACCGAGCAATACAACCAGGATGTGGTGAGCCTCGGCATGCACTCGGCCGTGACCGCCGCCGAAGCCCTCGAGTGCCTGCGCAACGCGGCCGCCATGGTGCTGCTGGCCGCGACACAGGCGGTGGACCTGCGCGGTGGCCCCCAGCGGCTAGGGCAGGGAAGCCGCCGCATCTACGACGCCGTGCGGCAGGTGGCGGCGTTTCTGGATCGCGACCGGCCCATGGAAGGCGACATCGCCGCGCTCGCCGAGGAGATCCAGGCGGGGCGGGGTCCCGGCGCGGCGTAGTCCCGATAGGTTAATCGGCCAGTCCCGCGAAACAGCGCCGTGCTCAGGTAGCGTTCGCCGAATGACGGGATGATCACGACCATCAGCTTGCCCGCATTCTGCGGCCGGCGCGCCACCTGCAATCCGGGCCACAACCCGCGGTTACAGCTTCCAATGGCCTCGTCCGGCAAGGACGCTGTGCAAGGGCCGTGCGATGCGCGCGAAGCGCTTGCCTTAAGGCAGCGCATGCGGGCGCTGGTGTACAATTCCCCAATACGGAGGAGACCGAATTGTCTATGCCCGACGAACATCCGACGCCTGAACACATTCTGCAAGTGGGCATGGGCTTCTGGGCGTCCAAAGCGCTGCTCAGCGCGGTGGAGATCGGGGTATTCACCGAATTGGGTAGGCACCCCGAGGATCTGGAGACCCTGCGCGGCCGCCTGGGCCTCGATCCCAGAGCGGCGCGCGACTTTCTCGATGCGCTGGTAGCGCTCGGGTTCCTTGTCCGGATTGATGGCACGTATCACAACACGCCGGCTACGGACCTGTATCTCGACAAACGCAAGCCTTCGTATCTGGGCGGAATCCTGGAGATGGCCAATCATCGGCTATTCGGCTTCTGGAATCGTCTCACCGAGGCGCTCCGCACCGGCAAGCCGCAGAATGAGGCAAGAACCGGCGAGGCTTCCGCCTTCGAAGCGCTGTACGCGGATCCCGCCCGGCTGCGCGAGTTTCTCGCCGCCATGACGGGAATCAGCCACGGCGCCAACCTGGCCATCGCCGCAAAGTTTCCTTGGACCCGGTACCGGACCTTCACGGATGCCGGTACGGCCCAGGGCGACACGGCCGTGCAGATTGCCCGCGCGCATGCGCACCTGTCCGGCATGGGATTCGACTTGGCCGAAGTCGGGCCGATCTTCGAAGACTACGTCGAACAGAACCAGCTATCCCAACGTCTACGCTTCGTTCCGGGCAACTTCTTCAGCGACCCATTGCCGCAGGCGGACGTAATCGTCATGGGCCATATCCTCCACGATTGGGGTCTGGCGGACAAGCGCAGGCTCGTGCAGAAAGCGTATGCGGCCGTGCCGGCCGGCGGCGCCCTGATTGTATACGAAAGCATTATCGACGACGAGCGTTCGGGGAATGTCTTCGGGCTGCTCATGAGCCTCAACATGTTGATTGAAACCGCCGAGGGATTCGACTACACGGGGGCGGACTGCATCGGCTGGATGAAGGAAGCCGGATTCCGCGAGGCACATGTCGAGTACCTGGTAGGCCCGGACTCCATGGTGATTGGGATCAAATAGGGCGCCACGCGGCCGCTCGCCCCGTTAATTAACAAAAGAAGTCTAGAAACTTTGCGGCCCAGCGTGCGATCCTTAACGTTTGCTCGCAAGCTACGAAGTCAAAGCCGCCGCGCCCGGGCTGGCCGTCTGCCTGATCGCTACCGGTGCGGCGGTTTATCGCGCTTCGACGAAATTGGTGGAGATGCCCGCTGGGTGGCTCACACCCACGACGTCCTCACGCAGCTCGAAGCCACCGCGGCAGGCGTCACCAAGGCCGAAGCAGAGCTGCGCGGGTTCCTCATGACGGACCAGGAGTCCTATCTGGTTCCTTACTCCGCAGGCCTGACCAAGACCCGCCACCGGCTCGAAGCGGTCCGGAAGTTGACTGCCGACAACCCCCGCCAACAGGCCCGCGTCGACAAGCTGGAGCCCTTGATTCTGCACCACCTCGACCTGCTGGAGGCGCTTCTGAAGATTGGTCACGACCAAGGCTTCGGCGCCGCCCACCGGATTCTCACCTTCGACCAAGGCCCGCAATACATGGAAGAAATCCGCCAGGGAATTCAAGACATGGAGCACGAGGAGCAGGAAATCCTGGCGTCGCGCTTCGCCCAGCAGGAGTACCCGCGGGTGCGCGAGATGTTCACGCGGGGATCCGTGCTGGCGAGCGATTGGTACAAGGAACGTTTGCGCGCGAAACAGGAGCGCGACATCGCCTTGTGGAGCCGCCACATCGCGGCATTGGAGGCCTTTGTATCCGGCCCCGGGTCGCGACAGTTCGACGTGCGAAGCCGGCTTGCCGAAGCCCGCGCGCAGATGACGCGCGTCAGCTCGGTGGCGTACCTGGCGGAACTGGTGGGCACTATAGGGGCCGATCCATTCACGGACGGCCACTAACACTTTCCGTGATCCGGGGCAATTTGGTGGGGTGCCTGGGATCGAGCATACGCCGCACTTCCTTCTCGTCGCAACCAAGTTTTCGCGCCAACTGCACATTAGTATTAGTCATTCCGGCCTCCCGCATTGCGAGATAGAGTACCGCCTTCGCAGCCATTGGCGCCCGGACGGGAGTCAGCCGTTCGCCCCGCGCCGCTTTAGATGCTTTCGGGATCTCCCGTCCGCCGGCAACCCTTCCGGCGATCGCCTCCTCCAGACAATCCGCAGCCTGCCAAAGCGCATCCCTCTCTCCGTTTCCCTGCGTGATTGCCTCCGAGACATCCCGGAACGCGATCACCAGGACTCCCGGCTTGTCCCCGCTCTCGAACCTCGCTGTGATAGGCGCGTTTGTCGACTTCATCCGTTAGGTTGCGCACGGTCGTCATTTCCGACCCGTAGTTGCCCAGTGTCTGATATGCGCCACACAAACTCGCCGCCTCTCACACTCCTATCGGACAAACATGTCCGGCTGGCAACCGAAATCGGCCATGTCTGTGCTCAGTGACCGGCTATGACCTGCCGGGACGGATGTGTCCGGACTCTGGACGCTCACGCGGTCCTGGGCAGCACCTCACGTCTTACCGCGTTGCCCAGTCGATCATCCGCCACCTCCAACTCCCAGGAGGCCTGCATGTTCATCGAGAACCGGGGTGTCGTGCCGAAGTAGCGCGACAGCCGGAGAGCGGTGTCCGCCGTGATGCCGCGCTTCTCATTAACAATGTCGTTGATGGGCGTCGCAGGCACCCGCAGCGCCTGGGCCAACTGGTGCGCCGACATGCCGAGAGGAGACAGGAACTCTTCGCGGAGGATTTCTCCCGGGTGAATGGAGGATTGCCTGCCCACAAGCCATCCTACCCCAGAGGCAACCGGGGAAACCCCTTCTGATACGATGAGCGTTCTATGAAGACCTCGCCTCGCCGCCTCGCCCCATGGCTTCTTCTGCTTGCCATTGCAGGAAGCCGAACTCAAGCGCAGACCCCCGAACGCTTCTCCCCCGGCAAGATGGACACGTTCCTCTACGGCGCCGCCTTCTACGAAGAATACATGCCGGAGGATCGCCTGGACAAAGACGTCCAGTTGATGCAGCAGGCCGGCCTCAACGTGGTCCGCGTGGGAGAATCCACCTGGAGTCTTTGGGAGCCCGAGGATGGCCGGTTCGAGTTCGCCTGGATGGACCGCATCGTGGAACGCCTGGCGCGCGCGCAGATTCGCGTCATCATGGGCACGCCCACCTACTCGATTCCGCCGTGGATGTTCAAAGAGCATCCGGAGATTCTGGTAACCCGGCTGGACGGCCAAAAAGCCACCTACGGCATTCGCCAGAACATGGACATCACCAACCCGGATTTTCTGCGCTATGCCGAGCGCGCGATCCGCAAGATTGCCGAACATTATCGCGACAATCGCACGATCATCGGATACCAGATCGATAACGAGACTACTTCGTACGGCACGGCGGGTCCTAATGTGCAGGCCGGCTTCGTGCGCTACCTGCAGGAGAAGTTCTCCAGTGTCGACCGCCTGAACAAGATCTGGGGACTGGTCTACTGGGGCCAGAGCCTGCATGACTGGTCCGAGGTTCCGCCGCGCAACGGTATTCTGAATCCCGGCTGGAAACTGGAGTGGGACCGCTACCAGGACTCGCTGGCGACACACTACCTGGCCTGGCAGGCCGCGCTGGTGCGCGAATACCTTCGTCCCGACCAGTTCGTCATGCAGGATTTCGGCGGCGCCACCCGGTCGGACGTCAACGAGTACGCTATCTCGAAGAGCCTGGATATTGCGGGCATCAATCCCTACCATCCGACGCAGGATCTCTACGACGGCGAAGGCTCCAGCTACGGCGGAGATTTTGCGCGGTCGCTGAAGGGCGCGAACTACTTAGTCACTGAAACTAACGCCCAGACGATCGGCTGGGATTCGCGCACGCAGTTTCCGCCGTACGACGGTCAACTGCGCCAGGATGTCTACCTGATGGCCGCCACGGGCGCCAACATGGTCGAGTACTGGCATTGGCACTCGCTGCATTACGGCCAGGAGACCTACTGGAAAGGCGTGCTGCCGCACGACCTGGAACCCGGCCGCGCCTATGCGGAGGTGGCGCGCACCGCGCATGAGTTGCAGCGCATCGGGCCGCGGATCGTCGATTTGAAGGCATCTCACCCTGTGGCGCTGCTGTACAGCAACGATTCGCGCCGCGGCACCGATTACATGCCGTTTCTGGTGTCGCAACCGGGCGGCGATATGCCCTGGAGCCATCCGGGCGGTTACGACGTGGAGATGCGCCGCCTGTACCGGGCGCTTTACCGCCTGAACGTTGGCGTGGATTTCGTGTTCCCCGAAACCGCAGACTTGAGCGCATACAAAGTTGTCGTAGCGCCGCCCCTGTACATCGCCAGCGACGCGCTGCTCGAACGGCTGGTCGATTACGTGCGCGCCGGCGGGCACCTGGTGCTGACGCTGAAAAGCGGTTTCTGCGACGAGTACTCGACGGTGCGCGCGGCGATGGCTCCGGGGCCTCTGCGCGAAGCTGCCGGCTTTCACTACCAGGAGTTTTCGAACCTCGCAAAGCCGCTGGCGCTCAAGGGCGACCCGTTCCAGGCAGGCGCCGAAAACCGCGTGAGCGACTGGGCGGATATGCTGCTGCTCGACAAAGCCAAGGCGCTGGCCTACTACGATCACCCGTTCTTCGGGAAGTATCCGGCTATTACGGAGAACCATTTCGGCAAGGGCATGCTGACCTACGAAGGCTCCGTGCTGAGCGACAAACTACAGCAGAAAGTGCTGGAACGTGTGCTCGAGCAGGCGCAACTGATGGGACCCGACCAGAAGTTACCCGCGGCTGTCAGGGTGAAACACGGCGCCGGCCGCGCCGGCAAGCCAATCCACTATTACTTCAATTTCTCGCCGGGGCCGCAACGGATAGTCTACCCTTACGGCGCGGGCCGGGAGTTACTCTCGAACCAATCGCTGGCCAATGGCGGATCTCTCAGCCTGGAGCCTTGGGGCGTGGCCGTCGTGGAGCAGGAGAAGCCATAGCAATCGGAGGACGGAGATTGGTAACATGACCAACATGAGCACAAAATACGTATTTGGATTTGTCCTTGTGGCGGGCGCTGTCTGGGCCGCCGACTCAGTTCCACCCCTCGACGTCAGACCTGGGATGTGGGAGAGCACGATGACCATGCAGACGAGCGGCGCACCGCCGATCCCTCCGGAGCTCCTGGCTAAGATGACCCCCGAACAGAAGGCCATGCTCGAAGCGCGCATGAAAGCGGGCCCGAAGACTACTGTGAACAAGCACTGCGTCACTAAGGAAGATCTGAATAAGGGGTTGAACTTCGGCGAGGTGAAAGGATCGTGCCAGCGCACCGTAGTGAATGCGTCTTCCAGCAAACAGGAGTTCCGCTTTGAATGCAGCAACGCCGGGATAAAATCAAGCGGAACGATCCGTGTCGAAGCCGTCGACCCGGAACATGTGAAGGTCTCCTCGCAATTCACCTCGGGTGACGGTTCCCACGCCATGAACATCAATGCAACCGGCGCTGGCAAGTGGGTGAGCGCGGAGTGCGTTAGCGATTCGAAGAAGTGAGCAGACGGCGAACTAAAGTTCGCCGCAGCACGCTGAAGCGTGCGCTACATCATTACTCCCACTCGATGGTGGCGGGAGGCTTGTGAGTCAAATCGTAGAATACTCCACTAACACCCGGGATCGAGAGTAACTCGGTCGAGATAGAGTCGAGTAAGTCATGGGGCATGGCGACCGACTGGGCGGTCATGCCGTCCACGGAATCGATAGGACGAAGGACCACGGAGTCCGGCGCGGCGCCGGTTCCGAGCGGAATCAGCACCACCGGGAATTGCCAGATGCGGCGGTCGAAACCGCTCGAGTGAGAGAGGCGGCGCACGATGGCATCGGCATGCCGCAGGCGCGCGAGCCGCTCGGGCGTGAGGTCGCTGACGCGCACGCGCAGATCCGCCAGCGGCGCGGCGGTGCGCACGCGCGCGACGACGCGGTTGACGCCGGATATGCGATTGATCAGTTCGGTGGCGCGGGCGTGATCCAGCGCGTCGAGCGCGTCGATACACAACACGGGCGCGTAACTGCGGCTATCGCCCTGCACGCCGACGGAGTGGACCGGCAGGATGTAGCCGTCGGCGGTGGCCTGGACGCCGGCTTCGATCTGGGAACAGAGACAGCGGATGGCCAGACCGGGTCCGGGAAACGGGTGGCGGTCGAGGATCTCCGCGGGCAGCCCGAGTTCCCGGCCAATCTCGCGAACCTCATCCTTATAGTAAGCGCGGAGGGGCTCCACGACGCGGCCGGCGTCGATCAGCCTTTGTATGCCGGGCACGCGGTTGTGGTGCGTCTTGATGACGGCGGCCTTTTCGGTTCCGCCGGATTCGATGGTGTCCGGATAGATGGTGCCCTGGCCGAGAATCCAGTGGCCGTCGAGCAGATGGCGGGATTCGATAATGCGCTCCTGCACGCGCACGAATTCTTCGCCGATGATGTGGCGTTTCCGCTCGGGGTCGCGCACCCCGGCGAGCGCGCCCAGGAACCGATCTTCGGCGGACTCCACCGAGAGGCCGGGTATGCGGCGCATGGAATCGGTTTCGCCCTCGCGCATCAGGCCGGTATCGACATAAACTCCCTGCACACGTTCCGCGCCGAGGGCGCGTTGGCAGAGCGCGCAGGCGACCGTGGAATCGACCCCTCCGCTGACGAAGAAGAAAACATTGCGATCGCCGACGCACTGGCGAATTTCGTCTTCGATCTGGGGCACGCGATGGAGCGGATCCCAATCGCGCCGGCAATCGCAAATGCCGAACAGGAAGTTGGACAGGATCTCGCGGCCGCGCGAGGTGTGCACGACTTCGGGATGGAACTGCACGCCGTAGAGGCCGCGGGCGGGCGCTTCGATGGCGGCGATGGAGCAAGTGGCGGTGCTGCCCAAGACGGAGAACCCGGGTGGCACGGCGCTGACCAGATCGCGATGGCTCATCCAGATTTGCTGCGGGCCTGAGATGCCATCGAACAGCACGCTGGAGCAGCCATCCAAATCGAGCGTGGCCAAGCCATACTCGCCTTTGACGCCCAACTGGACGGTGCCGCCCAACAGATGCGCCATGAGCTGCTGGCCATAGC
>CABEAV010000594.1_pt1 | contig 16654 bp, 16 predicted proteins | sample 3422231 | NCBI WGS metagenome assembly CABEAV01 (sample SAMEA5534326, study PRJEB31848) | metagenome | biome: tundra; feature: field; material: soil | place: USA | collected 2013-05 | depth 0.15 m | reverse complement strand
CCGGCTCGCGCTTCCGGAAGACATCCGAAGTGAACCAACTCGTAAGCGACGCCGTGCGGCGCATCGAAGCTCTGCCCGCGGCCGCCCGTGCCGCCGCCAGTTACAGCTTGCCTCTGGAAGGCGTCTTCGGAATTCCCTATAACATCGTGGGCCGCCCGTCCACGGGTGCGCGCTACGATGGCCGAGGCTGGATGGCCGTCTCACCCGGCTATTTCGATATCTTCAAAATCCCGGTCCTGCGCGGACGCGTCTTCACCGATCGCGACGACGGAGCCGCCGGACGCGTGGCCATCGTCAACGAAGCCTTTGCGCGCAACTTCCCGCTGGCCGAACGCTTGATCCTCGGCCAGGGTTACGGCCCCGAGTTCGAAGAGCCCGCCCGCCAGATCGTCGGCGTGGTTGGCGCCGTGCACGACTTCGGACTCAATCGCGATCCGCAGCCGATGGTGTACGTCCCAGCCGCGCAGGTAACGGATGGCATTACGGCCCTCGCCGCGCGCGCCTCAACCATCGCATGGATCGTGCGCACGCGTGTGGCGCCGCATACGCTCCGCGCTTCCATCGAACGAGAGCTGCGGGAGGCCAGCGGCGGCTTGCCCGTGGCGCGCGTGCGCACCATGGAGGACGTCGTGACGCGTTCCACCGCGCGCGAGCGGTTCAACATGACGCTGCTGACTATTTTCGGAAGCGCAGCGCTGCTGCTCGCCGCCATCGGCATTTACGGATTGATGGCATATTCAGTGCAGCAGCGCACACAAGAGTTGGGCATCCGCATGGCGCTGGGGGCCGCGCCGGGCCACGTGCGCAATGCCATCGTAATCGAGGGCATGCGGCTGGCATTGGCCGGCGTGGTTATCGGCGAGGCCGCGGCGTTCGGTCTCACGCGCTTCCTCGCGAACTTCCTGTTCGGCGTCAAGACGTGGGACCCGCTGGTCTTTATCACAGTGCCTGTCCTGCTAAGCGGCGTTGCCTTGCTCGCTGTCTGTATCCCCCGCGTTGCGCGCGACGCGCATCGATCCCGTCACCGCCCTGCGCTGCGAATAATGTGGGGCAGGCTCGCAGCCTGCGGCGGCCTCCCAGGCCGCCCTGCTGAGCCGAGCACCATAAGAGAGCGGTTCGCTATAACATATGAACATGCGCTCCATTTCCCGCCGCTCGTTTTTGACCACCGCCGCCGCGGCCACGGCCGCCTCCCTCCACGCCCGCGCTCTCCCAACAGTGGGCGTGCAGCTCTACACCGTCCGCCGTGTCCTGCCCAAGAATCCGCTCGAAACCTTGCGCGCCATCGAGCAGATCGGTTATCGCGAGGTGGAATGCACCGCGGATCGCCTCGACGACATCTGGCCCAGCCTGAAAGAGACCGCGCTGAAAGCCGTCAGCGTGCACCTCAACGAGCAGTTTTTCATCCACCAGCCGGAGAAGCTGCCGGCAGCGCTGGAAGACGCCAAAAAGCACGGCTTCGAATATGTGGTCTGCCCATGGATCGAGCCGCGCGACCGCGGCGGCGTCGAGATGATTCGCAAGCTGGGCCAGACGCTCAACAACGCCGGCGAGTTGGCCAACAAAGCCGGCATGCGCCTCTGCTATCACAATCACGCTTTCGAATACCAGCCCACGCCGGATGGCAGATTGCTCGATGTCCTGATGAAGACCACCGATCCGAAGCTCGTCAGCCTCGAATTGGACGTCATGTGGGCGCGCGTGGCGGGCGTCGATCCGGTCGGCGTTCTGAAGCAATACGGCGATCGCATTCCCCTGGTGCACTTGAAGAACGTCGCAACTGGCACAGAGCCGCGCTTCAACGAGAACATCCCGCGCGCCGCATTTCACGATCTGAGCGACGGCGCCGTGGATATCCCGGCGGTGCTGCGCGCCGCCAAGCAGGCCGGCGTGAAGCACTACTTCGTCGAACAGGACGAGACCCCTGGCGATCCGCTCGACTCGCTGCGCAAGAGCTTCCAGTACTTGGAAAGCCTGAGTTAACGGTCCTGACCGGAACCCGATCGCGACGGCAGCCGTCTTCCGCTAATGCAGCCAACTGACCTATTCGTCATCGGCGGCGGCCCCGCTGGCCTCGCGGCCGCCATCGCCGCGCGCCTTAAGGGACTGAACGTCACACTCGCGGACGGCGCGCGTCCGCCGATCGACAAAGCATGCGGCGAAGGGCTGATGCCCGATGGTTTGGCCGCGTTGCGCAGTCTCGGCGTTAAGTGGGACAGTCCTCCTGGCCAGTCCTTCCGCGGCATTCGATTCATCGACCGCGGCGTCTCCGTCGAATCCTCTTTCCCCGAAGGATATGCGCTCGGTGTCCGCCGGACCGTTCTACATTCCAAGATGGTGGAGGCCGCCACCGCGGCCGGCGTTCGCATGTTGTGGGGCGCGCCGGTGAGCGGCATCGGCCCGGAGGGCGTCTCGATCGCGGGCGACATCGTCCCCGCGCGTTGGATCGTCGGCGCGGATGGCTTCCACTCCCGCGTGAGACGCTGGGCCGGGCTTGCCGCCAAGCCGCCCGAGAGCCAGCGGTTCGGCTTCCGCATACACTATCGCGTCGCGCCCTGGAGCGACTGCATGGAATTGCATTGGGGCGCGGGCTGCCAGATCTATGTCACGCCGATCGGCCCGCAAGAGGTTTGCGCCGCGCTGATCTCCCGCAACCCGCGCCTGCGCCTGGATGAAGCGCTGGCGCAGTTCCCGCAACTCGCCGCGCGCCTGGCGGGGTCGCCGCGCGCGACCACCGAACGCGGCGCCGTCACGGCGAATCGCCGCCTCCCCCGCGTCTATCGCGGCAACGTCGCGCTCATCGGCGACGCATCCGGCTCGGTGGACGCGATCACCGGCGAAGGGCTGTGCCTGTCGTTCCACCAGGCGATCGCGCTGGCCGATAGCCTGGCATGCGGAGATCTCGCGCGTTACCAGGCCGCGCATCGCCGCCTGGCGCGCCGGCCAACGCTGATGTCGAAACTGATGCTTACCATGGATCGGCGAACATGGCTGCGGAAGCCCGCGTTCCGGGCCATGGCGTTCGAGCCGCGCATTTTTCGAGCGCTGCTATCCTTCCATCTATGCGCTCCCAACTTCTCCTGACGGCGCTGGCCGTTTCGGCCGCCGCATGGGGCCAGGAAATCGTCCTGAATCCGGACCCCGCGCACACCAACGTGCGATTCACACTGCCGGCCACTCTGCACACGGTGCACGGCAGCTTCAAGCTCATGCGCGGCGCCATCCGCTTCGATCCCGCCACCGGCAAGATCTCTGGCGAAGTGGCGGTGGACGCCGCCAGCGGCGCGAGCGGCGACGATTCGCGCGACCGCCGTATGCACAAGGAGATTCTCGAAAGCGCGAAGTATCCGGAGATCGTCTTCACGCCGGATCGCGTCGATGGCGTGGTGGCTCCGCACGGCGCGTCGCAAATTCAGGTGCACGGAGTGTTTCGCATCCACGGCGCGGCCCACGAAATCACGCTGCCCGTCGAAGTGCGGATCGACAATGGACAGGCGTCCGCCAGGACGAACTTCACCATCCCTTATGTGAAGTGGGGGATGCGGAATCCCAGCAGTCTCTTCCTGCGCGTGGGCGACAAAGTGGAAATCGAGGCCGCCACCGGTGCGCTACCCTAAGACCATGTCCAAACGCGAAACCACTACGCTCGCCGGGGGATGTTTTTGGTGCCTGGAAGCCGTATATGACGGTATGGAAGGCGTGCTCTCCGTGGAGTCCGGATACATGGGCGGCCGCCAGCCGAATCCGACGTATCGCGATGTGTGCACCGGCCGCACAGGACACGCCGAGGCCGTGCAAGTCGCCTTCGATCCGGATCTGGCTTCCTTCCGCGACATCCTGGAAGTCTTCTTCGCCATTCACGACCCGACCACTCTCAACCGGCAGGGCAACGATGCAGGAACGCAATACCGATCGGCCATCTTCTATCACTCGGATGAGCAGCGCGCGACGGCCGAACAAGTGATTCGCGAGCTGACGGCGGCGAAGGCTTTCCACGATCCCATCGTGACCGAAGTCGTGCCTGCGTCGACGTTTTACCTCGCGGAAGACTATCATCAGGAATACTTCGCCAACAATCCGCAGCAGCCGTATTGTTCATACGTGGTGGCGCCGAAGGTGCAGAAGTTCCGTCAAAAATTCGCGAAGAAGGTGAAGGTCTGACGTGGCGCACGCTTTAGCGTGCCGCGGCGAACTTCAGTTCGCCGTCTGGCCGTGGGCTGAAGCCCACGGCAGCACGCTGAAGCGTGCGCCACGACGGCGGTCCGGAGGTGTAGGCCGGAACCCCGAACCTAACACCTGGCACCCGCGACCGCAGGGAGCGTTTACTCGTGCCGCAGAGCCAGCACCGGGTCGATCCGAGCCGCCCGCCGCGCCGGAATCGCGCACGGCCAGCAGAGCCACCAGAAGCAGGCCAACCGGCGCCACCAGCAGCACACCAACATCCAGCGGGCTGCTAACAAGTCTGTCTTTTCCGATGGCATGTACGTACCTTACCTAGCCGTTCTACATGTATCCTACGCGCGGATATGTAGAATGTCACGGTATCGCCAAAACAAATTGTGGAACCCTTCGGCAACCTGGATCGTAATCCAGGCATGGAGAACTTGCTGGCCGATCTGCGGCACGCCTTTCGCGTATTCCGCAAGAGTCCCGGTTTCACGGCCATCGCCATCGCTGCGCTGGCCCTGGGTATTGGCGCCAATACCGCCATCTTTTCGGTGATCAATGTAGTCCTGCTAAAGCCCTTGCCCTATCCGGAGCCTGACCGGATCATGGCAGTCGTTCGCGGTTTCCCCGATTTCCAGGGCATTGGTAACTCGACTTCCATCCCGAAATTCAATGCCTGGAAGAAGAACGACGTTTTCGAGGCCATGGCCGCTTACGACTTCATCGGCCCGGGAATGAACGTCGGTGGCAGTGACCATCCCGAGCAAGTGAAAGGCATCCATGTTTCTTCCGAGTTCTTTCGGGTCTTCGGCGTCTCTCCCGCGCTCGGCCGGACCTTCACGGCCGACGAGGACATCCCGAACGGCCCTAAGGTCGCGGTGATCAGCTATCAACTCTTCAGCCGGCGCTTGGGCAGCGACCTGCGGCTGGTGGGTACGCCCATCCAGATAGGCGGCGAGCCCACTACGGTGGTGGGAGTTCTGCCGGCCACCTTCAAGTCCGATCCGCCGGCGGATATATTCATACCCTTGCAGGCCGATCCGAACAGCACCAACCAGGGTCATTATCTGGCGGCCGCCGGACGCCTGAAGCCGGGCGTTACGCTCGAAGCCGCCAAGGCCCAGATGAAGATCGTCGGCGCGCGTTTTCGCCAGGCCAACCCCAAGTGGATGGACAAGAACGAGAGCGTAGCGGTGGCGCCAATGCAGCAAGCGCAAGTAGGCGACGTAAAACAGCCCTTGATGATCCTTCTGGGCGCAGTGGGCTTCGTCCTGCTGATCGCGTGCGCGAATGTGGCCAACCTGCAGCTTGCGCGAGCTTCCACGCGGCAGAGGGAAATGGCCATCCGCACTGCCATTGGCGCGAACCGCTTCCGAATTGTGCGGCAGCTCCTGACGGAGAGCGTGATGCTGGCCCTGGCCGGGGGCGTTCTTGGCTTTCTGATTGGCGCATGGAGTGTGCGGGCGCTGCTGGCTCTCGCGCCGGGCAACCTGCCGCACATCAGCGACAGCCTGCATTCTTCTACGGCGGTTTCGGCGCTCGATTGGCGCGTGCTCGGTTTCACGCTGGCCGTCGCCTTCGCTACCGGCATCCTGTTCGGACTTTTTCCGGCCGTACACGTCTCCCGGCTGGACGTGAATTCGGCCCTCAAGGACACCAGCGGCCGCTCGGGAACGGGCCGCCATCAGAACCGCGCGCGCGGCTTCCTGGTGGCGAGCGAGATCGCCTTGGCGGTGATCCTCCTGGTGGGTGCGGCGCTCATGATCCGCACGTTCGCCAGCTTGCGCGCGGTGAATCCGGGGTTCGATCCGCATAACGTCCTGACTCTGCAGACGTCTCTATCCGGCGGCCGGTACGACGCCACCGCCAAGGTCGACAACCTGATCCGGCAAATGACGCCGCGCCTGGAGAGCCTGCCCGGAGTGCAATCCGTCGCGACCGCCATTATGCTGCCCACCGAAGGCGGCGTCGACCTGCCTATCGACATCGCGGGCAAACCGCCCGCCAAGGGCGCTATGTATAACGGCGACGAGCAATGGCGATCCGTATCGGCCCACTACTTTGCGGCGTTCAAGATTCCGCTTCTGCGGGGACGGGTCTTCAGCGATCACGACACCGGAAACTCCGCGCGCGTGGTGATCGTCAACGAGGCGTTCGCCAAGAAATACTGGCAAAAGGAAGATCCCATCGGCCATAGCATGACGATCGGCAAAGGCCTGGGTCCCGAATTCGAGGAGCCCGCGCGCGAGATCGTGGGCATCGTCGGTAATGTGCGCGAAAACGGGCTGACCGGCTCCGATCAGGGCGTGATGTATGTGCCGGCGGGCCAGATCACCGACGGCCTGACGCAGCTTGCGAACAAGGTGATCCCGCTGAGCTGGGTGGTGCGCACGTCCCAGGAACCGGGGGCGCTCGCCACCGCGATCCAGCACGAGTTTCTGGCTGTGGACGGGCAATTGCCGGTCTCCAAATTCCGTACGATGGAACAGGTGATCTCGGAATCCACCGCGCGCTCGAATTTCATTATGCTGCTGCTGACGATTTTCGCAGGCACGGCCTTGCTACTGGCGGCCCTCGGAATCTATGGATTGATGTCGTATTCGGTGGAGCAGCGGACACAGGAGATCGGCATCCGCGTGGCGTTGGGCGCCAGCGGCAGCGACATGCTGCGGATGGTAATCGGGCGCGGTCTACTGCTGGCGGGAATCGGACTGGCGGTCGGGTTGGCTGCGGCGTTTGGCCTTACGCGTCTGCTATCGAGCCTCCTGTTCGGCGTGAAGGCCAACGATCCGATCGCATTCGGCGCCGTGGTGGTCACGCTGGCGGCGGTGGCGTGGGTCGCGGTCTATATTCCGGCGCGGCGGGCTACCCGCATCGATCCACTTGTCGCGCTGCGCTATGAGTGAGTGGGACAGGCCTCCTGGCCTGTCCTTCTACTATTCCGAACGCGCTCGCGCGTCCCGCGTGGCGCGCAGATTCGCCAATGTCCGGCGGTGGAATCCGGCGAGCGCGCTGGGATTGATTCGGGTAAGCCACCAGAGCAGCCGGGCATAGAACGGGAACACGATGATGGCTTCGTTGCGCTCCACGCCGCGCAGGATAGCGCGCGCGGCATCCGCGGCGGAGACCAGGCGCACCGGCAGTTTCGCCAGAAACTCGGCTTTATCGATCTTGACCCCGATAGCGTTCTCGTAGATGGCCGTGTCCACAAAGCCGGGACAGACCACGCTGACGCGAACGCCGGAACCGTCTGCCTCCGCGCGCAATGCTGTCGATAGAGCCACTACGGCGCTCTTCGTCACGGAATATGGTGTCAGGCCGGGCTCTCCGATCAGGCCGGCGGCGGAAGCTGTATTGACGATGTGCCCGGACCCTTGCCGCAACATCGCGGCGTACGCGGCGGTGGTCCCGTAGATCACTCCCCACAAGTTGATGTCGATACACTTGCGCCAATGATCGAGCGAGAGATCGCGCACTTCGCCCGCCACACCGATGCCCGCGTTGTTGAACATGTAATCCAAGCGGCCGTGCGCGAGCACGGTGTCTTCCACCAGGCGCTCGACATCCGCAGCGCGCGTTACATCGAGTGGCGCGGCCGCGGCCCGGCCGCCATTTGCGTTGATCGCGGAGGCCACTGCCTGCGCGCCTTCGCCGTCGATATCGGCGACCACGGCCACCGCTCCACACCGGGCCAATTCCTCGCAGAGCGCGCGGCCGATGCCGGAAGCCCCGCCGGTCACGATGGCAACCCGGTTGTGGAATGAACTTGTCATTCCGGGATTATAAACCCGCCTGTCATGAAATAGCTGTGCCAAATTGTGGGGCAGTTAATCTTGGCTGCAAGCCGGCTTTTCAGCCGGCTTGGACGCGCTGGAAAGCGGGCCCAGAGGGCACCCCGCAGGCAGGATTACCTGCCCCACTTCGAACCGGGGCACGCCGGTTGTGGCTTCGCCATTGGTACAATCTCCTCAAATGGAGTCCGCGCCAACCACGGTGCAGTATTGCTCGGAATGCGGCCAGCCATGGCCCCAGGAAGAACTCGCCCGATTCGGCGACCGGCTCATCTGTTCAAACTGCAAGATTGCCTATGCGCAGAAGCTGCGCGAAGGAGTCGCCTCCGCGGCAACCTTCACTTATGCGGGCTTCTGGATACGATTCGTAGCCGTGCTGCTCGACGGCATTATTCTCTTTGTGGCCGGGGTAGTCGTGCAGTTAGGGTTCGCGCCGATGCTGCGGAGCGGACGCATGGATCTGGCGTTGATGGCTCTGGGGGCCGAGTATCTGATCGGCATGGCTATTGGCGCCACTTACGAAGGCCTCTTCGTCAGCCGCTTTGGCGCGACGCCGGGCAAGATGGCGTTGGATTTGAAGGTCGTTCGTCCCGATGGAGGCCCTATATCGCTGGGCCGCGCGGTGGGCCGCTACTTCGCGAAAATCGTGAGCGGGATTATTCTGATGATTGGCTACATCATGGCGGGATTCGACTCGCAGAAGCGTGCGTTGCACGATTTGCTCTGCGATACGCGCGTGATCAAGGTGAGTAAGTAGCCGCTGGAAAATGTCCGTCCCTTGCAACCGCTGCAACCGTCCGCTCCCCAAGTGGGAGCTTGCCGCGCAGCATGCCGCGACGTGTCCGGAGTGCGGCGCTTCGAGCACCGTGCGCGTCTTTCCCGCGCTGTTCTACGCACCGAGCGGTCCGGTGGCGACGGAGGCCGCGGCGGAGGGCGAGGCCACCTGCTTCGATCACCCCGGCAAGCGGGCGGTGGCGGCGTGCAGCCGCTGCGGCCGGTTCGTATGCCAGCTCTGCTCGGTCGAATTCAAGGGCGCCGTGTGGTGCCCATCGTGCTTCACGGCGGGCGAATACAAGGCCAAGACAGTGGAGTTCGAAAACTCCCGCACGCTGTACGATTCCACGGCGCTGATGGTGGCCGTGGCTCCATTGCTGGTGTGGCCCTTCACCGCGATTTCCGCGCCCATCGCGCTATTTGTGGCGCTGCGCTATTGGAATCGGCCGCTCAGCCTGGTGCGTCGCTGGCGGTGGAGATCGGTGCTGGCCGCGGCGATCGCGTTGTGCGAGATCGGGGGCTGGATCTGGGGCACGGCATATTTTGTACTGAAGGCGAGGACCTGACGGTGGCGGATACCAGACAGATTTACCGTAAGCTTCCGGGGCGCCGCAGCGGGTTCATCTTTTCGGCCAGCCTGTGGACTGGCGCGGATCACTTACTTTCGGTCAAGTCCGCAAGGTTTCAGGAGCAGTACAAGAGATTCTACTTTCGCGATATTCAGGCCATTGTCATCACCAAGGTCCCCCGATTCGTGCTCCCGATGCCCGTGCTGGCGGCTGCCGCGCTGCCGCTGACTGGTGTGTTGATATTGCGCGTGCTCCTGCCCGCGCTGGCTGACTGGCTTTGGCTGCCGCTCGCGGCTTTGACAGCCGGATGGATCTATATTTCGGCGGCGCAAAGTTGCATTTGCCGCCTCTATACGGCCGTCAGCCGCGAAGACTTGCCGTCACTCTACCGCATGTGGACGGCGCGCAAGGCGCTGGCGGAACTGGAGCAGCGCATTGCGCAAGTCCAGGGTGTATTCACCCAGGACTGGGCCGAGGCGGTCGATGTGCGCGCGCTGGGGCCGACGGAAGCGGCGGATCGGCATGGGGCAGCCGGGCACTGGCCCGCCGCGGCGCGCAGCCGCACCTGGGTCTCGGACATCTTCCTGGCCAGCCTTTTCGCCGATGCGGTGATAACGACGATCCTGATGCGCTCTCCGAGTTCGTGGCTGGCAAATGTGTCCGTGGCATTGACCGTGGTGCAGATCGCCAGCGCCATTGGGGTTTTTGTGCAAAAGCATCGCGGCATCCTGCGGACCGGCATGCAGAGACTGGCGATTGTAGCGTTGCTGTTTATCGGCGGCATTACGTATGCCCAGATGATCGGCGACGCCGTGGACGCGGCACGTGCGGGCAAGCGCGGCCCCGTCGCCGTCCGCCCCCGTCCGCGCTCCGGCATCGTGCGCCCTATATATAGCGGGGGCGTGGCTCTGCTGGCTATCGCGGGGTTCGTGCTATCCTTCAAACCGGAATGACGGGCGTCCTCATCCATCAGCGCTGCTGGAACCATGAGCTGCGGGAAGCGGTCTGCCGGTGTCCCGCGTGCGGCCGTCATTTCTGCCGGGAATGCGTCACGGAGCATGAATCGCGGCTGCTCTGCGCGGCATGCTTGCAGGCGATTGCCCGGCCGGCTCCGGCGCGCCGCCATCGCGGGCGCGCGCTGCTTACGCCTATGGCGGCTCTGGTCGGCTTGTTGCTGTCGTGGCTGATCTTCTATATCGGCGGCGAGATCCTGCTGGAAATCGCGGCGCGTGCGGAGCACACATGGCGCATCCGTTAGTGCGAGCCGGCGCCCTCGACCTGCTCGAAGAAGCGGTGCATACGCTGCGGGCCGCTCCGCTGGCCACCATCGTCGCTAACTGGATCGGCAGCGTGCCTTTTGTGCTGGGCCTGCTGGTCTTCTGGAATGACATGGCGCAGCCTCGCACGCCCGATGCGACTTGCGCGTTCGAGGCGTGCGCGCTGGCATTGCTGCTCCTGTGGATGAACTGCTGGCGCGCGGTGTTCGCGGGGCGTCTCGATCGTCAGCTCGGCGGGCGGCCGGAGTTGCCGTGGACGCGCCGGCGGCTCTGGCGGCTGGTATCGAGCCAGGCATTCTTCGGTGGGACCAAGCCGATGGCAATGGCGCTGGCGGCCGGCGTGGTCCTGCCGCTGCCGTGGATGGCGGCATTTTACCGTAGTGCGGCGGCGCTCGCGGACCGCGAGGATACGGACCTGGCGCAGCTCATGACCAAGGCCCGCAAGCTGGCGGGCTTCGAACAACGGCAGGGCTGGGGCATACTGCTTCTCCTGACCGTCTTGTATCTGATCCTGTTGCTGAATGTGCTGATCCTTCTCGCGGTGTTGCCGCAACTCCTGCGGATACTCACCGGTTATGAGTCCGTTTTCAGCCGTGGCGCGACATACTACGTGAGCAATTCGTTATTCTGGCTGGCGGCGATGACGCTGGCCTGGATGGCGTTCGATCCTTTCACGCAGGCGGTTTATTGCCTGCGCAGCTTTCAATTGGAATCGCGCGGGACTGGAGAAGATTTGCGCGCGGCGTTGCGCATGGTGGCGTCCGCCGCTCTGATTGTGTTAGTTGTCTTTGTGGGGCAGGCCCGTGGCCTGCAGCGGCCTCTCAGGCCGCTAGATCTCGACCAATCCATCCGCCGGACTTTGCAATCGCCCGAATACGATTGGCGATTGGCGCCCCCCGTCACCAAACGGGCTGGCAATGTTTCGTGGCTAGTCACCGTAACGGACCGTTTGGCGGATACCGTTCAGCAAGGGCTGCGCAGCATCGGTAATGCCATCGATCGATTGGTGGATTGGCTGCGCGAAAAGCTCCCTAACGCTTCCGGAACGGACACCGCTTCGCCGCCCGGCTCGGCCTTGCACTGGAGCGTTTACGTGCTCATTGCCGCGCTGCTGGCCCTGACGGCACTCATCGTGTGGCGATTGCGGCGCGCCAAAACCAAGCCTGCGCGCATGTTGACGGCAGGCGGCCTGGCTGTCAGCTTAGCCGTCGGCTTACAGGACGAGAATCTGCTGGCCGACCGGCTTCCGGAAGAAGAGTGGATCGCGCTGGCAGAGAGTTGCGCGCGCGAAGGCGATTACCGTGCCGCTCTGCGGGCCTTGTATCTCGCCAACCTGGCGTGGCTGGGGCGTCACGAACGGATCGCCATTCACCCGGGCAAAACGAATCGCGAGTATGAACTGGAGCTGCGGCGCAGGGCGCGGGAGTATCCGAATGCGCGCGCGCTGTTTGCGGTGAACGTCGCCAGCTTCGAGCGCGCCTGGTACGGCAAGCACAGCGTCACGGCGGAGGATACAGACGCGTTTCGGCAGCGTCTGCAGCAGATCAAAGCGGCTATGACGCCGGCGGAGATGGCGGCGTGAAGAGGCCCGGCACTGTCGCGCTGCTGGGCTTGCTGGCCGTGGCCTTTGCCTGCGGCGTTCTGTATCTCTTTAACCGGCGGTTTTCGGGCGGCGATGCTTATCCCGCGTACTCGACACTGCGCAGCGACCCGGCCGGGGCCAAGGTGATTTTCGAAAGCCTGAGCCGGTTGCCCGGCGTGACTGTGGTGCGCAGCTACCAGCCTTTGGACCGCGTGCCGGATCGCAACAGCACCGTCTTGCTGTTGGGGCTGGAGCCGTACAGCTTCGCCATGCAGCCAAATTCCGAGACGCGCGCTTTAGAAGACTTCGCGCAACGCGGCAATCGACTGGTCTTTGGGATGGCGGACGCGGCAGGACGGGAGCCGCCGCGGCCAGCACCCCTCGAAAAGCTGTGGGGCGTTCGTTTCGGCCTCGATTTCGATAAGGAAGGCCACGGCAATTTGTATTTCGCCGAAGCGCAGAACTGGGAAGTCATCGAACAGAACGGGACGCGGCCGGTGGTCATCGAGAGAGCCTTCGGAAAAGGGAGCATCGTGCTGGTGGCGGATGGCCGGCTGTTCGGCAATGAATCCGTGGCCGATGCGCAGCAAACAGCGGTGCTGGCGCGCGTCATAGGCAGTCGCACGCGTATCGTATTCGACGAGTCGCACTTCGGGATCGTCGAGAGCGGCAGCGTGGTCGCACTGGCGCGCCGATTCCGGTTGCATGGCTTGGCCCTCGGCCTGGCGATCGTCGCGATACTGTTCATTTGGAAGAATGCGTCCAGCTTTCCGCCCGTGGCCAGTGCGCCGCGGGAGGAGAAAGTCTTCGGCCGCACGTCCGTGGCCGGTCTGGTCACGCTGTTGCGGAGGCACATTGCACCGGACCGGCTCGCCGCCGCGTGCTGGCAGGAGTGGCTGAAGAGCCACGCGCGCGACATGGCGCCCGCACGCCGCGCGCAGGCGGAAGCTGCGCTGCGCAACCAAGCCGGCCGTCCCACCGAGGCGCTACGCGAAATCCAGACGATTGTGCGCGCGAAAGGAGCAATTTGAATCTAGATCAATTTCAAGCGGCCATCGAACGGGTCACCAGCGAGATCGGCAAGGTGATCATCGGCCAGCAGGATGCGATCCGCCAGTCGCTGGTGGTGATCCTCACGAACCAGCACGCGTTGATCGAAGGCGTGCCGGGCCTTGCCAAAACCCTGCTCGCGCGCACGCTGGCGCGCGTGCTGGGATGCGAGTTCAACCGCATTCAGTTTACGCCCGACCTGATGCCGGCGGACATCACGGGCACCAACGTCTTCAACCTGCAGCGCAACGAATTTTCGCTGATCAAAGGGCCGGTCTTCACCGCGTTCCTGCTGGCGGACGAGATCAATCGCGCGCCGGCGAAGACCCAGTCCGCGCTACTGCAAGCGATGCAGGAGCGCACCGTGACGATCGATCGCGAGACGCATTCGCTATCGCCGAACTTCACCGTTTTCGCCACCCAGAATCCCATCGAATCGGAAGGCACGTATCCATTGCCGGAGGCGCAGAAGGACCGCTTCATGCTGAAGATTCCGATGACCTGGCCGCAGCGGGAAGAGGAGTTGGACCTGGCTCGCCGCAGTCTGGATGAGCATGCGCCGGAGGCGGTGCTGTTGCGCGGCGAAGTTCACCAGTGCCTGTCCCACACCGAGCTGGCCGACCTGCGCGGCGCACTGCAACTCGTCGCGGTAAGCGATCAGCTTGTGGAGTACGTGGTGGAAGCGGTGCGGCGCACACGCACCGACGACAGCGTTCTGGTGGGTGCCGGGCCGCGCGCGACGCAAGCGCTGCTGGCGGGCAGCCGCGCGTGGGCCGCCCTTTCCGGGCGCGATTTCGTCAGCCCCGACGATGTGCGCGCTATGGCATCGCCAGCCCTCGAGCACCGTTTGCTGTTGCGGCCCGAATCGGAACTGGAGGGCGTGCGCACGGGTGAAGTTTTGGATCGTATTCTGCACGAGGTGCCAGTGCCGCGATGATCGTCCCGGGTTCCCGTATCCTGCTCGCCGCCGCGCTGGTCGTTTTACCCGCGGCCACCCTGGCCGGCATCATGCCCGGACTGGCGCTGCCCTGTGCGGGAATTCTGGCCGTCTGCTTCGCGGCGAGTGTGGTGGATGCGCTGCTAAGCCGGCAGCGCGTGGCGGCGCTCGGCGCGCACGCGCCCGAGATGGTCCGACTCACCAAAGACGTCCGAGCGGATGTGACCATCGCGCTGGAGAACGGTTCCGCGCGAGCGCTTTCGGTGCGGGCCGGGTTGGTGATGCCGGAAGGCGTCGCATCCGAGCGGCTCACGGAAAGCGTCACTTTACAACCCGGCCGATCCGCGCTGGCCTGGCCGTGTACGGGCACCACGCGCGGCGATCATGCGTTGCGCGATCTGCACGTGGAAACTCCCTCGCCGATGGGACTGTGGCTGGCGCGTGCGCGCGTGCCGGTGGAGTGCAACTTGCGCGTCTATCCGAACCTGCGCGACCGCGCCACGGCGGCGCTGTTCCTGCGCGCGCCGAATGCCGGCATGCGCGTCCACCGCCAGGTCGGCAAGGGCCGGGAGTTCGAGAGACTGCGCGAGTACATACCGGGCGATAGCTATGAAGATGTCCACTGGAAGGCAACGGCTCACCGGCGCACTCCTGTGGTGAAGCTCTATCAGGTGGAACACGCGCAGGAAGTCTACGTGGTGGTGGATGCTTCCCGCCTGTCGGCGCGCGAACAGATTCTGGAAAGCTATGTGACAGCCGGGCTGCACTTGGCGCTGGCCGCCGAGCGCCAGGGCGACCGCTTCGGCCTGATCACCTTCAGCGACCGGCCTCACCGCATGGTTCGGGCGCGCAGCGGCATGGATCATTTCCGTTTGTGCCGCGAGACCATCTACAACTTGCACGCGCGCCGCGTGAGCCCCGATTTTCGCGAGTTGTTCACCAGTTTGCAGCTCAATCTGCGCCGCCGCTCGCTGCTGATTTTCTTCACTTCGCTGGACGATCCGCTGCTGGCCGAGACCTTCGCACGCGAGGTATCGCTGGTGGCGCGCCGGCACCTGGTGTTGGTAAACGTGATGCGCACCGCTGGGTCGCAGCCGCTTTTCGAAGACAATGCCCCGGCCGATGTGGAGTCGGCGTATCAGGCTTTGGCCGGGCAGATGCGCTGGAATAAGATGCACGAGTTGCAGATCGCGCTGCGTAATCGCGGCGTGCGCTTGTCTGTGGTCGATCCGCAAAACATCAAGGCGCAAGCCACCGCGGCGTATCTGGAGATCAAACGGAGGCAGTTGCTGTGATCCTCGACCTGCCGCGATTCGTCACCACCGAGCGGGTCTACTGGAACGAACTGCAGGCCCTGCTCGACCGGTTGCGTCTGGAGCCGAATTGGCGCATGTCGATTCCGGAGATCGAGCGGCTGCACTACCTGTACGAACGCTGCTCGGCGGACCTGGTGCGCCTGGATACCTTTGCCACCGAGCCGCAGTTGCGCGCGTACGTGGAATCGCTGGTTTCGCGCGCCTATGCGGAGATCCACGAGACGCGCGCGCGGGCCGGGAAGATTCGCTGGGGCGCGTTCATTGCCGCCTTTCCGCGCGCCTTCCGCAGGCATCTGGGCGCGTTCCGACTGGCCGTGGGCTTGACGCTCGCGGGCTGCGCTTTCGGCTGGTTTGCCATTCGCGCCGATCCCGACGCAAAGGCCGTGCTCATGCCTTTTCCGGGACTGATGGGATCGCCGGCAAAACGCGTGGCCCAAGAAGAAAGCGCCGAGAGCATGAAGACCGACCGGCTGCACGGCCACAAGGCTTCGTTTTCGGCCCAGTTGATGACCCACAATATTCAAGTCACGGTGATGACGCTGGCCGCCGGTGTGACGTGGGGCGTAGGCACCATCATCCTGCTGTTCTACAACGGCGTGATCCTGGGGGCGGTGGCGGCGGACTATGTGGGCGCGGGTTACGGGCAGTTTCTGGCGGGCTGGCTGCTGCCCCACGGCGCCATCGAGATCCCCGCGATTCTGCTGGGCGGACAAGCCGGACTGGTGTTGGCCAGCGCGCTCATCGGCTGGGGAGAGCGGGCGACGCGCGCGGAAAGGTTGCGCGCCGTGGCGCACGATTTGCTGGCCATCGCGCTGGGCGCGGCGGTCCTGCTGGTGTGGGCCGGCATCGTGGAGGCGTTCGTATCGCAGTATCATCAGCCGGTGCTGCCTTACAGTCTGAAAATCGCGTTCGGAGTCTTGGAAATGGCGGCGTTGTCCATCTTCCTTTCCAGAGTGGGCCGCGGATGACTCCCGCCCGCGCGTCGGCCTTGCGCATCGAAACGCCCGAAGGCGTGGTGTTCTCGCTGCGGCTGGCGTCGCCGGTCTTGCGCGCGCTGGCCTGGGGTGTGGACGCCTTGGTGCTGGCGGCCGCTGCGACGGTGATCGAGAAGGGCGCCCGCGTGTTCGCGATGCTCGGCACGGACTGGGCCACTGCGCTGACGGTGTTCCTTTACTTCGCGGCCTCCATGGC
>CABEAV010000569.1_pt1 | contig 17038 bp, 8 predicted proteins | sample 3422231 | NCBI WGS metagenome assembly CABEAV01 (sample SAMEA5534326, study PRJEB31848) | metagenome | biome: tundra; feature: field; material: soil | place: USA | collected 2013-05 | depth 0.15 m | reverse complement strand
CCCCGATACCGAAGCGGAGGCATTGGCTGAAATGCAAGCCGAGCTTCCCAGCGGGCACACCGGCTCGCGCACGGGACTCTACGACTTCTATGTCAACCCGGATGTGAACGTGTTTGTGGGCTGCGGCCTGGGCGGCACCTCCTTGATCAACGGGAACCTCGCATTGAGACCGGAACCGCGGGTTTTCGACGATACGCGCTGGCCCCAGGCGCTGCGGGACGATTTCGGAAGCGTGGAGGAAGGCTACCGGCGCGCCGAGGAGATGCTGCGGCCGGCCGCGTATCCGGCGCGGTATCCGGCATTGCCGAAACTGCTGGCGCTGGAACAATCCGCCGCACATTTGGGGCAGACTTGCACGCGCCCGCCGATCGCGGTGAACTTCACCGAGGGCGTCAACCACGTGGGCGTCGAGCAGCATGCCTGCATGCTGTGCGGCGACTGCGTGACAGGGTGCAATTACGGCGCCAAGAACACGGTGCTGTTCAATTACCTGCCGGACGCGCGCAATTTCGGAGCGGCGATCTACACGCAAGTATCCGTGCGCCGCCTGGAGCGCAAAGACGGGCGCTGGCTGGCGCACTACCAGACGCTCAAAACCGGGCGGGAGGACTTCGACGAGCCGGTCCGGACCGTCTCGGCGGACATCGTGGTGCTGGCGGCCGGCACGCTGGGATCGACGGAGATTCTGCTGCGTTCAAAGGCCGCCGGCCTGCCCCTCTCGGGCCAGGTGGGCCAGCACTTCTCGGGCAACGGAGACGTGCTGGGCTACAGCTACGGCTGTGCGGAGGAGATTCGCGGAGTGGGTTACGGCCACCGCGATCCGCGCGATATGGAGGCGGTGGGTCCCTGCGTCACGGGAATCATCGACATGCGGGGGCAGCCCGATTTGGACGACGGCATCGTGATCCAGGAGATGGTCACGCCGGGCGCGCTGGCCAATCTGCTGCCGGAAGCCCTGGCCAAGACGGGCGCGGCTCTGGGCAAGGTGACGGGCGAAGGTCTCGGAGAAGCCCTGGCGATGGAAGGCGACGTCGAGAGCCTCTCCGTGGGTCCCTATGAAACCATGGCAGACCATACGCAGGCCTACCTGGTGGCGACCCACGAGGGCGGCGGCGGCAGTATGCGTCTCGAAAGCGACCGCCTGCAAATCGAATGGCCCCACGTGGGCGACCAGCCCATCTTCCAGCGAGTGAACGCGATACTGGCTGAAGCCACCCGCGCGTTGGGCGGCAATTACCTGATCAACCCGGTGTGGAGCAGGATCTTCAATCACGATCTGATCACCGTGCATCCGCTGGGCGGCTGCGCGATGGCCGACGACGCGGCGCATGGCGTAGTGAACCACAAGGGGCAGGCTTTCTCGGGCGGCAGCGGCACGGCGGTTCACGAGGGACTCTACGTGTGCGACGGTTCGACAATCCCCCGCTCATTGGGCGCCGGTCCGCTGCTGACGATTTCCGCGCTGGGCGAGCGGGCCTGCGCACTGCTGGCAAGCGACCGCGGCTGGCGCATCGATTACGCGCTGCCTTCGCGCCCGCCAGTCCGCAAGGAGCCGGCCAGTCCGGCGCCGCAGGGGATTCAGTTCACCGAGACCGCGCGCGGCGATGCGTTGGAACTGGATCTGACAGTTGTCTCGGACGACCTGGACGATCTGATGCGCAATCCGGGGCACAAAGCGCGCGTGGCCGGCCGGGCCCTGGCGCCAGCGCTCTCCAGCGAGCCGTTGAAAGTCGCGGACGGCGATTTCAGTCTGGGGCGAATGGCCTATCGGATGAAGTTGGTCAGCCGGCAGGGTAAGACTTTCTACTTGCAGGCATCCAAAGAGGCCACCGGCCTACATGCGACTCTCTATGACGGAGACAGCGAGGCACGCGCCGTTCTGTCCAAAAGCACCCTGCGCATCCTGCCACAGGACTTGCGGCGGCAGTTGACTACCCTGCGGGTATCGAATGCCGCGAACGTGGGCGCGCGTCTAAAGGCTACCGCGCGTTTCGGACGCGCCTTAGCCGGCGATCTGTACGACATCTATGGCGGCGTGGCTGGAGAGCGCAAGAAGCGGCCGCTGCGCGTCAACGCTCCCACGGTGCATCCGTTGCCCGGCGGCGGCGGGGCGCGGCGTTGGCTGATCCGCTACGAGGGTGGTTCGCATGGACCGGTTCTGCTGACGGCCGGCGCGGGTATATCAAGCCTGATCTTCTCGATCGACACGATCGAGACCAACTTACTGGAGTTCCTCTTCGCGCACGGCTACGATGTGTGGCTGCTGGATTCGGCGGACGGCAAGGATCGCGAAGCGGCCGTCGCCACAGTGAAGGAGATCACCCGCGCAGCCAACGTGCGGATGCCGATCGAGGGTTGGGAAGCCGCTGGGCCGGTGGAACTCAACGCCGCCACGCGCGATGCCGTGCCGGAGGAGTGGCGCGGCATCTCGATTATCGGCAAGAACGCCGCGCGGGACGTGTATCCGGGCATTTTGAGCGGGTTGACGCCTACTTCTGGCCAGGCGGCGGCTCGCTAATCACCGATTCGCGCATGACTTTGCCTTGGCGCGCCTCGGTAAGCGACACGTGATTGGCAGGCAGGATGGCGCCCGTGGTGCGGTCAAGGGCGATGCGCGCGGTAATGTAGGCAACCAGAGCCGCCATCTCCGAGTTTTGGGCGGTCATCAGGTCCCGCTGCTGTTGAGTCACGTTGTACGGAATGGACGCTCCCAATTCAAACCGCTTCCGCTCGCTCGCATACAGTTGCTCCTGCAGGGTCCGGTTGCGGACGGCGGCATCGTAGCGGGCGCGCGCCTGCCGCAAGGCGATGACGTAGTTCTGGACATCCACCTGCACCTGGTTCAGGTCCTTGCGGGTGGTCAACTGGGTCTGGCGGAAAGTCAACTGGTCGACGGCATAGTCGGCTTGCGCCTGCCTGTTCCGGAACGTCATTTCATACCCTCCGTAGATGCTTTCGGAGGGGAAGTCGCGGCGGAGCACCTGACCGAGCGCCGTGCCTACGCCGCCCACGAAGTAAGGGTTGGGCGTCGCCGTTTGGCCATTGAAGCTGACGGTCTTTCCGGTTCCGGCTATGCCGGCCTGGCTCTCACTGCCGCCGATTACCACGAACGGCAGGACTCCGTTCTTAGTCCCCAGATTGCTGACTACCGCGGCAGCTTCATTTTCCCTTTCGCTCGCCAGATCCGTGCGGTTAGCAAGGGCCTGCTTGACCAGTTCCTCCAGCGGAGGGAGGTCGTCATGCTCGGCTATGCGGATGGGATCGACGGGCAGGATACGCGCGCCGGCCAGAACCGGATCGGCGGTCCCGTTGCGGCTCAGCAGGTTCTTCAATTGTATTTCCTGCTGTTTTAGGGTCGTCTCAGAGTCCACCAGAGCCTGTTGGGCGGTAATGGCCAGACTCTCGGCATTGATCGTCTCGGAAGGCGCCAACGATCCGATACGCACCTGTTCCTTCACGTTCCCAAGAAATGTGGTGGCGGTCTCGGCGGCGCTTCTCTTAGCTTTCACGTCTTCATAAGCCGCCTCCAAAGCGTAGTAGGCATTCAATACCTGGGAGACGGTGTTGGTCACCTGGGTTTGAAAGGCCAGGTCCGAGGCGTCCCGGTTCATCTTGGCGACATTAATGAAGCGCGCGTTGACCGCCACGCCGGCGCTGTTCAGCAGGTACTGTTGCGCCGAGATGGAGAGCGACGGGGCCGAAGTCGGGTTCAGCACATCGGTGGGTGAATTCTCATTCAAGTAGTGGTCGGTGTAAGTCAGGGTGACGGTGCCGCCGGTCAGTAGCCCTTGTTGGATGCTGGCCGTGTACGCGCGCGTCCCATCGACCAGGGTCGCAGTGGCGCTCGCCTCCGCATCCGGATACAGGGAGGTGGTGTGGCTGAACGTGCTGGACTCCTGAATAATGGGATCCAGCGTGGGCGTGATGGGTCCAATTTGCGAAATGGTGGCGTTGGTCGACTGGACGTGGCCTGAACTGGTTCCCGGTGCGGTGACACCGGCGGCCTGCTGGCTGCCAGCGACGCCCTGCCCGACGGACACCGCTCCGGCCTGCGAGGCGTTGCTGGGCACGCCAGGCAATGCGCCACCCGCCTCGGAGCGCGTGACGTTCCATCCCAGGATGAGCGGATTGTAGCGGGCCACCTCTATGTCGATGTTGTTCTCCAGCGCCAGCGCAATGGCGTCCTGCACGGTGAGATACAGCGTGCCGGCGCGGACGAGTTCGCTCAACCGCGGCGAATTAGCCAGGCGGACCGGCGGTACTTCGGGCGCCAGATACGGCCGCAGGATGGCGGGCGCGTGCGGCGCCACGGGAGCAATGGCAGACTGCTGCGCCCACGCGAGGGGCGCGCAGAGCAGGATAGCCGCAACGGCCAGTATTGTGGGGCGGCCAATCTTGGCCGCAGCCGCCTTTTCGGGCGGCCAGAGCCGGCTGAAAGCCGGCTGCGGGCAGAATTGCCCGCCCTCCAATCTGGGCGAAGGAGGCGTTGGCCGTTTCATGGGCGCTCCTCCTTGGGCAGGTCCGCGGGCAACACCGATGGCTGGGAGATCTGCCCTTTCAGGGCTTCATCGATCAAAACCTCATTGACATCCAAGGTCGTGCCCAGCGCCTGGTTCAACGCGATGCGCGCATGCGTGTAGTTCGCCATGCTCTGCACCTCCGCGCTATGCGCGCTGGCCAGATCGCGCTGGTCCTGCACCACCTGGAAGGACACCGTAGCGCCCAGCGCGTACCTCTTTTGGTCCCCGGCCAGCGTCTGTTCCTGGAGTGCCCGGGACCGCACCGCGGCCTCGTAGCGCGCGCGCGCCTGCTCGACGCCCACCAGGGCGTTCTGTACATCTACCCGGATCTGGTTGATATTCTTGCGCAGGTTCAGTTCGTTTTGCCGCAGTTCCAGGAGACTGGTCGCATAGTCCGCTTTAGCGGCGCGATTGCGCAACGGTATGCTGAGCTGGATACCCGCCGAATAGTTTGGATAATCTCTGCGAAAGATCTCCGAGAGCATATTGCCATATCCGCCGACCAGCGAACCGGGATAACCCTGGGCGAGTCCGTAGGCCGTAAGGTCCCCCGACAGGCCGTTGTTAGTCACTTCGGCGAAGGCATTCAAGGTAGGCCTAAGAGAGTTCTTGATGCCCACCAGGTTCATCTGGTTACTTGCCAGGTTCAGGCGGGCTTGCTCCATCTCGGGACGCGAGGTCAGAGCCTGGTGGATCAAGTCTTCCAGCGGACGGATTTCGTCCTTCTCGGGAATCTCAAACTTATCGAGCGGAACGATATGTAAAGCCGTCAAGCCCGCGTCCGCGACACCATTGCGGCTCAAGTAGTTCTTCAGAATCGTCTCCTGCTGCAGCAGGTTGGTCTGGGCAGTGACCAGATCTTGCTGGCCGGCGTACAATTGGGACTCCGCGCGCGTGATTTCGATGGGCGCCGCGGTTCCGAACTGCACCAGCTTCTTGTTGTCGTCCAGAAGCTGCTGTGCAGTGCCTACTTCCCGCTGGCGCGCGCGTACGTCCGCGTCGAAACTCACCAGGTCCCAGTAGAGGTTCAGCGCAGCGGAGACGGTGGCTATGATCTGCAGCTTGAATTGCAGCGCGCTCACCTTCACGTTATTCTTCTGCACGCGAATGTTCCGGCCGTTGACCGCCCGTCCGAATCCTTGCAAAAGGTTCTGCGTCAAAATCAAATCGAGGTCGCCGGAGGTAGCGGGATTCACGCTGTAGAATGGGCTATTCAAGTTCACGCGTGTGCTCATGTAGGTCAGTTGAGCTTGCAGGCCGAACTCGAAGTTCTGCACATACTGAGCCTCGAAGAAGCGCGTGGTGTCCACCAGCACGGCGGTGTTCGTGAGCACGAGGTTGCTCTGCGGGTAGGTGGCATGCCCGAAACTGGCAATGCCGAGGAGGGTTGGATCCAGGACAGGAATGGGGGGCCCCAACTGTGTGACGATGCCGCCCCCGGAGCTGACTCCGTTGCCCGCGCTGAGACCGACGCCGCCCGACGTGTTCACGCTGACGCCCTGCAAGCTGACGCTTTGGGGGCCAGTGGCCACTCCCAGGCCCACGCTGCGCAACGCGCCGCCGGCTTGGGCGCGCAGGAGCACTTGCTGCGCCAGGAGCGGACCATATCGCTGGATTTCCACGTCGATATTGTTTTCGATGGCCAACGCCACAATATCGCGCGACGACAGATAAAGATTGCCCGCCCGTATCAGCGAAGCGAAGCGGGAGGAATTCTGCAGCCGGATGGCCGGCACGCTTCCGGCCCGGTAGTTACCGGTGACGAAGCTCCATCCGCCGGTGGGCGGCTGGACGCTGATCTCCTGCTGGGCCGCCGCGCAGGCGCATAAGACCAGGAGAATCCCTAAAACTCGAATCGGCGTTTGAAATAGTTTCATTGAAATCGACCGTTTAGATGAAGGCGGCACCGGTGGGCTGGCGCGCGCCTGGGTCGCGCTATTGGTGACGCGCGAACCACTAGTTTATTACGCATGCACGGCGGTTTTGTTCGATGGAAGGAGCGCAGGGCGCTTCACGGCCATGGAGAGCGGTCCGTTCAGGAAGGCTTTTTGAACAAACAAAGCCAATTCAGCCTTTGTTTTCTTCATCTGTTGGGAAGCGAAAGACAATTCCGCGAGGCCCTCGCGGATGGCGGTATCGCGTGAGGCGAACAGATTGGCTCCTCCATTTACAAGGGTAGCATCCGGATGCCTGCTGGCCGGCGGTTGGCGCTGGTAAACGAGCTGGAGGCGATTGAAAATCGGGACAACTGGGTATCCCTTTCACTCAGCCGTTGGCGCTGACTCCGGCTTGGTGGGGCGGTCCCCCTGGACCGCGCGGACGCCCCCGTCCCGCTGCCGGACGCGGAGGCACGGGCCTCCACACGGGCGAGGGCGCCCGCAGGACACGACTTCGCTGGCGACATCTGGCTGAGTCAAGGGGATACCCACTTTGGGACAATTTGAGCTTTATTGAAAACAAAGGATCAGATTGGGTTCGTTTCGTTATTTGGTTTTGGGTTCGTCCGGGGTCTCCCTCCGGGCGCATCCGGATCACTATTCGGATTTCAAGGATCGAGGGTAAGCGGGTGTGTGGAGCGCATCTCTACCCGGTGTAAGCGTAACACGGCGGGGACGGGAGTTCGGTTGACGGATTTGCCTTTGGGCTTTTGTTTTCAGCGTGGAACGGGAAGCACGAGATGCGTCACCCGCAGCGGGTCCGGGGGACCCGCGCAGACCGAGTCGCAGACCGAGGGTCTGCCCCACCAATACTAATTGTGCGGCGCAACCCTACTCCTGCCGCAGCACGGCATTCGGGTCGAGACGCGATGCGCGCCGCGCCGGGGCATACGCGCCCAGGGCTGCCGCGGCCACCAGTCCGGCTGTCACCAGTGCCACGAAAGGCAAATTGAACGACGGCACGCCCAGCGCGAAGGTGACCGCCTTGCTGGCCAACAGGCAAAGCAGCAGACCGACCGATACTCCGGCGGCCGCCAGCACCATTCCCTGCTTCATGATCATGCTCAGCACTCCGGAGCGGCCGGCGCCGATCGCCATGCGGATTCCGATCTCCCGCGCCCGCAGGCTTACCGAATACGACATCAGACCGTAGAGTCCCACCATCGCCAGGATCAGCCCGAGCAGCCCCATCGCACCGATGGCTTCTGTCCAGATGCCGAGCTCGTTGGCGCGCTCGTCGAAGACTTCCTCCATGGTGCGCACACCATACATGGGCTGGCCGGCATCCAGCGAGCGGACTATGTCGCGCAACGGTCCGGCCGCCCCGCTGGAAGGACCGGCGGTCGCGACCATAATGGTCATGGCCTGTTGCGGGTTCTGGGAAAGGGTTCTATAGAGGTATTCGATGGGCGGCTCGACCAGATCTTCGTATTTGCTCTGCCGGGCCACACCGACGATCTCCAGCACGTCGTCCTTGGCGCCTTTCACCCGAAGCCGTTTGCCGATGGGGTTCTGGTTGGGATAATACTTGCGCGCGAACAGCTCATTCACGATCGCCACTGGACGGGATTCGGCGCGGTCGGTCTGCTGAAAGCCCCGGCCATGCACGATCGGCACGTTGAGCGTGTCGAAGTAACCTTCGCTCACCGTGTTCGACATCACGCCGAGCGCTTCGGTCCCAGGCGGCAGCTTGAAACCTTCCGGAACCAGCCGGCTGGCGCCGCCTCCCGGCATCAGCGGCGCAGCTTGGGCGAGCGCGGCGGATTTCACGCCCGGGAGATTTCGCACCCTCTCCAGCAGCAGCTTATAGAATCCCTTGGCCTGGTCCGGCGTGTACTTCGCCAGCGTGGGATTGAAGCTGGCCATGAGCAGATGGTTGGTGCGGAAACCGGCGGGCGCGGACATTACCATCGATGCGCCGCGGTAAGCCTGCGTCGCGCAAACCAGGAGCAGGAGGGCGCCGGCTACCTGCGCCGTTACTAGCGTGTTTCTTCCCAGCAGCCGCCTCCGTTTGCCGTTATCCGACTTTCCGGACTTTAGCGCCGGAACCAAGTCGGGATGGCTGCTCTGCAACGCCGGAGCCAGTCCAAACAAAAGGGCGCTCGCCACCGAGGCCAGCATGGTGAACAGCAGCACCGGCGGGTCCAGCCTCACGTCCAGCACCACGGGCATGTCGATGGATATCTTGATCCGGCCAAACAGATCCACGCCGGCCTCTGCCACCAGCAGCCCCAGCGCCCCGCCGAGCACCGCGATCATCAGGCTCTCGGTCAACAGTTGCCTGACCAGGCGGCCGCGGCCCGCCCCGATAGCCAGCCGGACGGCGATCTCCCGTGACCGGGCCCGGGCGCGGCTCAACAGGATATTCGCCACGTTCGCACAAGCGATCAACAAAACCACGGCGCCCATCGCCAGCGGGAAAAACAACATCGCGGCGACTTCCGGACCTTTCTTGAGCCTGGCTCGCAAGTCCGAGTCGACCACCATGGAGGAGGTTCGATTCGTCGCCGGATAGGCCTGAGCGAGTTGCTGCGAGACGACCCTGGCCTCGGCCGCGGCTTGAGCCAAGCTGACTCCCGGTTTCAGCCGCCCATGTACGATCATGCCGCGGTTGTCGCGCTTTTCGAGCATGCTTTGCTGCAGATCGTCCTGCAGGCGGGGACCCATCGCGATGGGCACAAAGAGCGCGGAACGAATCAGTCCGTTCGAACCGGTGAATGGCTCCAGCGCCACTCCAATCACGGTAAAGGGAACGTTGTTCAGGAAAATGGTTCTCCCGACGACGCTGCGATCCGAGGCGAAATCCGTGCGCCACAACTCGTGGCCCAGGACCACCACCGCGTCGCGGCCCGGCACTCTGTCTTCGTCGGGCCGGAACGCCCGCCCCAATTCCAGCGGCACATCCAGTACGCGGAAGAAATCGCCGCTCACCAACTCGCCGTATTTCATCTGCGGCAGCGCGCCTTTTTCGGTTGCGAATCCGAACTGCGAGTATTGGGAAGCCGCCAGACCCGTATAGGATTTGTTCCGGTCGCGGAGGTCCTTGAAATCAGGATAGGACAGCCCGGAGTACTGGGCGAGGCCCCCGACGGACTCGCCGCGCAAGTGCGACTGAACTACGATGAACTCGGAAGCATGCGGCACGGGCAGCGGGCGCAACAGAACCGCGTCCGCCAGGCTGAACATGGCCGAATTGGCGCCAATTCCCAAGGCCAGCGAAATGATGGCTACCAGGGCGAACCCAGGACTCTTCCGGAGGGTGCGCAAAGCGTACCGAAGGTCATTGAACATGCGTTGGCGATTGCACGCTGCCTGCCGGACCGCCGCACCGCGCATCTGCTGGCAAATGCGGCGCGTTACCGGGAAGCTCCGGCGGGCTGCCGTCCGTTTTTGGGACTAAGGCTTCGCTGGCGGACGCCTGCTGCCACCTGTTGAGGCGCAGCCGGACGGCCTGGGAGGCCGCCGCAGGCCGAGGGCCTGCCCCACTGCGGGGTTTTCATAACGATTGGTGGGCTGCAAGCCCATCCTGACAGACCTGGAGGTCTGCCCCACTATAATGGAACAAGTGGGTAAGTTCTTCGTCCAAAACTTTGGCTGCCGGGCCACCCAGGCCGATGGCGCCGCGCTCGAGACACTCCTTTCGGCCAAGGGCCTGGAAGCGGCGGCAGAGCGCTGTCACGCCGACTTGGTGGTTCTGAACACCTGCACCGTCACCCAAGCGGCGGATGAAGACGTGCGCCAGACCGTCCGCCGCGTGCATCGCGAGAATCCCGAAGCGCGCATCCTGGTGACGGGTTGCTACGCACAGCGCGCGCCCGATGAACTGGCCGCCATGCCGGGGGTCGAATGGGTGGTGGGGAATTCGCACAAGACGCAGATCGCCGAGCTGGTCAGCGCCGCGCCGTATCACGGAAACATCTTTGTCGGCGATATCTTCGCGCAACACGATTTCCTCTCCGCGCCGGTGGAGGACGCCGCGGGCGATCGCACGCGCCCCAACCTGAAGATCCAGGACGGCTGCAACAACCGCTGCTCGTTCTGCATCATTCCGTTCGTCAGAGGGCGCAGCCGCAGCGCGCCGGCCGATCAGGTGATCGAGCAGGTGCGCAGCCTCAGCCGCCGCTATCGCGAAGTGGTCCTGAGCGGCATCAATCTGGGCCGCTGGGGCCGCGAGCCGGGCAGTTGCATGCGGCTGGCGGACCTCATCCGCCGCCTGCTCGATGAGACCGAAATTGAACGGCTGCGGCTCAGCTCCGTCGAGCCGATGGATTTCTCCGACGATCTGTTGGGCCTGATGGCCGGGTCGCCGCGCATTGCGAAGCACGTGCACGCGCCGCTGCAGTCCGGCTGCGACCGCATCCTGCGGCGCATGCATCGCAAGTACCGTCCGCGGCACTACGCGGACCGCATCGGGAAGGCGCGCGGCCTGATGCCCGACTGCGCCGTGGGCGCCGACGTGATGGCAGGATTCCCCGGCGAGACCGGCGCCGATTTCGAGGAGAGCCGCCAATTTATCGAGAGTCTGCCATTCACCTATCTGCACGTGTTCACTTACTCGGAGCGTCCCGGCACGCCCGCCGCTGAAATGCCGGACCAGGTGCCCATGCCGGTGCGCAAGGAACGCAATCGCATTCTGCGCGAGTTGGCCGCTCGCAAGAATTTGGACTTCCGGCGCGGCATGGTAGGGCGCACGCTTTCGGTAGTGACGCTGCACGAGCCGGGGGCAGCGCTGAGCGGCAACTATCTGAAGGTGCAATTGGCGCGCGCCGCAGAACCCAACCGCCTGATCGATGTGGAGATCGGCGGCCTGACGGAGAGCGGCATTCGGGAAGCGGCGGCAGCCACGCCGCTAACGATGCTGCTGTATCCACGAGGCGCCTGACGTGACATGCTCTTATGATGTCTAGCGATTTGGCTTTCGCGCTGCGCAGGTGGCGCAAGAAACCCATTCCAGCAATCGCCGCCCTGGTGACGCTGGCCCTCGGCACCGGCGCGAATACGGCGATCTTCAGTATCATCCATTCGGTGATGCTCAAGCCGCTTCCCTATGCGGAGCCGCAACGGCTGGTGCAGATATGGTCGGTCGACCTTGACCCCAACTCCAATCTGGGCGCCATGGCAACGCGGGATAAACAACTGGCTTCCACGCGGGAGCTCGACCGCTGGCGGGAGTTGAGCGCATCGTTCCGGGACATCGCATACTACCGCCCCTGGCTGACCAATTTCACCGCTCCCGGAGAACCGGAACGTGTCCCGACGGCGCTGATCTCTGCCAGCTTCTTCGCCACGTTGGGCGTGACGCCGGCCCGGGGGCGCGCGTTCACAGCCGCGGATCTGGTCCCTGGCAAGGACCGCGTCGCGATTCTGAGCGATACGTTCTGGCGGCGCCGCTTCGGCGGCAATGCGGCGGTTCTGGGGCAGAGCGCCATCATCGACGGTTATCGCAACACCATCGTAGGCGTTCTGCCGCCGGACTTTCGCTTGATTGCGCCGTCGATCAACGAACAGCCAGACGTGTTTCAGCCCATCTCGATTCTGATGGGCGTGGATCTGGGGCCGGAATCGGCATTTGCCTTCGGCCGCTTGAAACCGGGCGTCGCACTGCCGGTGGCGCGCGACGAAATGTCCGCTCTCGTGCGGCGGTTGCCGCCGGACGAATTACCTGGTTCCGGCAAACGCGGTGTCAACCTGGTGCGTCTGGACGAGGAAGTTGCGAGCGGCCTTCGCCCGGCGCTGCTCATCCTGTTCGGCGCCGCCGGTTGCGTGCTGCTGATTGCCTGCGGCAACATTGCCAACCTGATCCTCGCCGATACCGCGGCGCGCCAGCGGGAGTTGGCGCTACGCACTGCTTTGGGCGCCGGGCGGCGCCGCTTGGCCTCGCAACTTCTGACCGAATCGATCGTGCTTTGCACCGCAGGCACGGCCATGGGAGTGCCGCTGGCGTGGTGGGCGCTACGCGCCATGGTGCATCTCTACCCGGGTCACATTCCGCGCCTGGAGTCGCTCAGTCCGGAGCCGGCCGTCTTCGCGTTCGCCGCGTGTCTGGCGCTGATCAGCGCCATGCTGTCGGGCGCCGTGCCCGCGTGGCGCTACTCACGGCCGGATGTGCAGCAGGTGTTGAAAGGATCTGCCGGACCGGGCGGCCAGCGCGGCGGCCGTTTCCGCGGCTTGCTGACGGCCGGGCAGATCGCCGCATCCCTGGTGTTGCTCATCGGCGCCGGCCTGCTGCTCCGCAGTTTTCTGCTGCTGCGCGCCGTCGATCCCGGCTTTCAGCGGCATAACCTGCTGACCGCGCACTTGATGCTGGATAACAAGACCTATGCCGAACCAGCCCAACAGGCGGCTTTCGTGACGCGCCTGATGAACCGCCTCGATACGCTGCCTGCGGTCGAAATGGCCGGAGCCACCAATTCGCTGCCGCTATCGTTCAACATGCTGCTGAGCGTCACGATGAGCATTGAAGGCCATCCGGAATTGGGAGAAAATGCCGAAGCGGATTGCCGCTCGGTGACACCGTATTTTCTGCAGACGATGGGCATCGGGCTTTGGGCGGGCCGCTACCTGCAGCCCGCGGATTCCGCCCCCGGCGGCGGCGTTCTGGTGAATCGGGCCTTTGCCCGGCAATACTTCGGCAGTGAGAATCCGGTGGGACGGCATTTGCGGCTTGGCCCCGAAGCTCGTCCGATTGTGGGCGTTGTCCCGGACATCCGAGAACTGAACCTCGACCGCAATCCGATCGCAGCGATCTACTTGCCCTTCGACCGGCAGCCTGGGCCGTTTGTCGATCTGGCGGTGCGCACAGCGGCGGACCCGAAATTCCTGGTCAATGCGGTGCGCGCGGCGCTACGTGGCGTGGATCCCAATCAACCGCTCGGGAAGGTGGTCACCATGAATGACGTTCTGCGGGAGGCCGTGGCCAAGCCGCGGTGGTACGCGATTCTGGTGGGATCCTTCGCCGGCTTGGCACTGCTGCTGGCTGCCGTTGGAATCTACGGCGTGGTGGCGTATGCGGTAGGGCAACGAACGAACGAGATTGGCATTCGCATGGCCCTGGGCGCCGGAAGTGCGGACATCCTGCGAATGGTGCTGCTGGGAGGCCTACGTGCGCCTCTGTGCGGCGTGATCGCCGGGCTATCCATCGGAGCGCTGGCCAGCAAGGTGCTGGCCAGTTTTCTGTACGGCATCAAACCGCTGGACCTGGGAACCTACGGTGCGGCCGCGCTGCTGGTGCTTCTGGTGGCGGTGGCCGCGGCTTATTTTCCGGCCCGTCGGGCTACCGCGGTGGATCCCATGGTAGCTTTGCGCTGGGAGTGACATAACCTGCGGTATTCTGTGTGCTAGGGCTAGAGGGCTACCCATGCCGATCACTCGCCTCAGTCCGGAGCAGTTGAAGGAATTCGACCAGATGGTCCAACAAACCGCGATAAAGTTTCCGGGCGAGGTCATCAGGATCCGGTACTCCTTCGGTGACGACTGGTACGGCGACCCGGCGATCTTCTTTCGGATCCTCCTGGCGGATGACACCCGCCGCGATGACCAGTTCGTGAATATCACGAAACGCGTCGAGGACGCGCTACACGACGGTCTGGGACCGGCCGCGTCGGAGTACTGGCCGTTCGTCACGATTCGCACCAAAGCCGAGCAGGATAAATTGCAGGACCCGGAATGGGAATAGCGGACGATCTCCCGACGCTAGCCGATCGTCTCGCCAACCCGGCGCCTGGGGATCCCGAGCAGGCATGCCTTCGCCGCGCGATATCCACGCCGACTACGCGTTGTTTCATCTCCTTGTCCAGGAAGCTGTGCAAGGCTGGAGCGGTTCGCCGGCGACACTGCCTTGGGCTGGAGAGAACCCTCGAACACAGAAACATGCGGGATGTGTCCGGAACCATTTACCAGGGTTCCTGGAAAGGGTGGAGCACCCCGCGGATTTCCGTGCCTGCCGAACTAAAGGATGTCGCGAAGACGTTCTTCGACTTGCAAGAGTGGCGCCACGAGGCGGATTACGACAATGCCAAGACCTGGACCGCCGATGACGTGCGCGGCAAAGTCGCACGCGCCCGAACTGCTTTTCAGAACTGGCAGAAAATCCGGACCGATCCCGCGACGAACGAGTATCTGCTGTCGCTTCTGGTCGGCAAGAAGCGGGAATGAGCCGGCAAAACCACCGCTCCCCTACTCGCTGAGCATCTCCTTAACCAGCCGATCTGCCCCATACAACTTGCGCAGCGCTTCCGTCATGCCTGCGGTGTGCACCGCCACGGCGCGATTGGTAGTGCCGTCGTACACAAAGTCGCCGACCAACGATTCGATGTTGCCATCGAAGATCAGCCCCACAATGTCGGCGTTCCGATTGATCACCGGCGAGCCGGAATTGCCGCCGATAATGTCGTTGGTGGTCACGAAATCGAGGGGCGTCGCGAGGTCCAGCTTGTCGCGGTTTTCCTTATAGCGCGATGGCAGATAGAACGGCCCTTCGAAGTCGAAACTGGTGGCCCGGTCGAAAAGACCGTAGAACGTAGTCTTGTAGGGCGCTTCGGTGCCGTTCATGGGATAACCCTTCACCTGTCCATAGGAGAGCCGCAAGGTGAACGTGGCATCCGGATAGGTGGTCTTGCCGTAAGCCGCGAAGCGCGCCTTACCCAACTTTTCGCCGGCCTGCTGCTCCACGCTTTGCACATTGTCTTCCTGCCACTTGATCATTTCGCGCCGCAGGGGATCGAGCTTTCGCTGCAGCACGATCATGGGATCGGTGGAAGCCGCCACGGCCGCCTCGCCCCCTTCCACGAGCTGCTTGCGGACAGCCGGGTCGGCCATCTTGGTCCCGTTCACCAACGCCGTGGCCGCTTCCTTCGGCGAGCGGCCGTCGAGCACGATCTTCAGAAATGGATCGTCCGGTCCCAGTTCGGCCACGTCTGTTTCCAGTGCGCCGGTCATGCGTGCGATCTCCATGGCGGGATAGATGGGCGCAGGCGAAAACAAGCGGTGCCTCAACGATTCCAATTGCGCCTCGTGATATCCGGCCAGCCTTTCACCGTCCGGCTTCTTGATCTCGGCCACGTAGTCCACGATGGTCGCGGCGGTGCTGCCGAGTTGCGAATCGGTGCTGCGGTAGAACTGCTGCTTGACCCGCGACGCCGCTTTCCGGGTGGCTTCGGCGATGGCATCCCACGCGCCGGTGTAGGCCTGCTTCCACTCGGGATTGGCCATTACCTTTCCCTTGAAATCTTCTTCGTCCTTACGCTTGGTGTCCATCACGTTCTTATCGAGCAGCCCCTTGTAGCGGCCTTCGATGGCCTTCACGCTGTTTTGGAGACCGAAGATGTTGGAGGCAACCTGGCGCTCCTGCTCAGTGCCCTGCGCGCCATACTGCTCAAGCACGGCAATGCGGTACTTGAGCAGCTTCAGGATGGTCGGCTCGATATAGTCGCGCTCAAACTCGAGCTGCGCCACGGTATCCGAGCGTTGCGTATTGCCGGGATGTCCGGGCACGAACACCAGTTCGTTGCCGCCGGCCCCCTTGGGATTCCACTTCAAATAATCCTTCGTGTCGATCGGCTTGCCGTTTTCATAGACGCGGAACAGCGCCATATCCAGGTCGTATCGCGGATAAGTGAAATTGTCCGGGTCCCCGCCGAAGAAGGCGGCTTGGTCCTCCGGCGCGAACACCAGCCGCACATCGGTGTACTTCTTATAGCGGTAGAGCCAGTATTCGCCGCCTTGGTACAGCGTCACCACGTCGGAACGCAAGCCGGTCTTCTGCAGGCTCTCGCGCTCCATGTCGGCGATCGCCGCTTTGCGCTTGGCGAATTCTTCCTCGGGCGTCTTGGCGCCCTTGAGCGCCGCCAGCACCGCCTGCGTGACGTTCTCCATCGACATCAGCACGTTCACTTCCAGGTCCGGCGACTTCATCTCTTCTTCGGGCGTGGCCGCGTAGAATCCGCTCTTGACGTAGTCGTGCTCGGCCGTGGAGTTCTTTTGCAGTTGACCGCGCGCCACGTGGTGATTGGTCAGCAGCAGACCATGCGGGCTGACGAACGAGCCGGAGCCGCCGTCATTCAGACGCACACAGGAGAGGCGCACATGGTCCAGCCATTGCTGCGTGGGTGTGAAATGATACTTCTCCTCCAATTGCTTGACGGGCGGATTATCGAATGTCCACATGCCCTCATCGGCGCACATGGGTAGGCAGGCTGCGAGCAGGCCGCAAGACGCAAGAGCCGCGACGTGGCGGCGAAGTTTGGATGTATGCATGGAAAAACTCCGGGTTTGGATCAAACCTTTATTATACGGCTGAAGGCGCGAATGGATAGTTTCGGATATCCGGCTCCTATACATGTTACAATTGCGCGCTTGGGGGCGACACATGAATAACGACAGCGTCTTTCTGTGCAACCTGCTGGGCAAGCGGGTGCGGATCGTGGCTGTGGATGAGGATGACCTCCCGCCGTTGACCTTGCAGGAGGTTTCCAGCCTCGGCGTGGTGGCCGAGGATTCGATGGGCCCGCATTTCTACCCATGGGCCGAGATTGTGGAAATCAGCCCAGCCAAGAACGGCGTCGTCGACTGGGCGCCGCTGGC
>CABEAV010000558.1_pt1 | contig 17203 bp, 9 predicted proteins | sample 3422231 | NCBI WGS metagenome assembly CABEAV01 (sample SAMEA5534326, study PRJEB31848) | metagenome | biome: tundra; feature: field; material: soil | place: USA | collected 2013-05 | depth 0.15 m | reverse complement strand
GCAGGTTTCCATGCCTCCATTGCGATAGTAAGGTGAGAGGATTCAAACTGCACCACTACCCAGCGCTGGCTCATCACGCTGAGTGACGAACAGAAGTTCATCGCCAGAAAGCGACACGCCTGCGGCTTCCGCCGGCTCGTAAATTGGTAGCGGTGGCACATGCTTCGGGCTGGCCGCCGCGCAAGAGTCACCGCGGGCAAACCCCATTCAGGGCGACGGTAAGTCATCTCACAGTGATGACTTGGGTCGGGTAGTTGCCCACTGGATACGTTGCACCAGCGACAGGCGTAAGACTTCCCGTCGCCGGATTGACGCTGAAGGCTGACACAGTGCCCGCAGTAAATGCGGGTCCGCTGGCAACGTACACGAATTGCCCGGTCGAATTTACGAGAAGGGTGTGTACGGGAAGTCGCCTATCGAAACGTAGTGGACGAAGGACTGCGGGTCCTCGGCCGCGGTCAAGCACAGATGTTCGCCGATTGCGGACTTGCCCGATCCTTTATAGCCGAGGAAGAGGAACGGCCCACGCTGCCTCGCTACCGCGATAAGACCATGAGGGTCGAAGTAACCGCGAGTTAGCAGATCGGGCCACTCAACGCTCTCCTTTTCAGCGCTGGTTTTGCCGAAGCGGAAGCTCTTGAAGGGCGGATGAGTTGTCCGTTTAGTCACAATAGTAATTATAGTTCACTTGATGGCCGTCTATTTCGCGCGTCGGGTGCCGATTCGACGCACCGCGTCCAGCAAACTAGGACGGGTTCAATCGGGGGCATAGTCCCGGCAGCCGCGGGTCCGAGGGGCCAGCCTTGGGCCGAGGGCCTGCCCACATGTCCAGTAGTACAAGGTTGACCCTGACAGGCCAGGAGGCCTGTCCTACCTACGCCGCAAATCCAACGTTAACGGGAACTCCGGATTGCGCTCCTCCGGTGGCGCAACCATCATACCCGCAGTGTGGCCTGTATCCTGAAACCGGGCCAGACGGCGGCTCTCCGCCTCCTGGGCGTTGACGGGGAACTGCTCATTGGCCCGACCGCCGGGATGCGTCACATGATACGTGCAGCCCCCGATCGCGCGTCCGGACCACGTGTCCACGATATCGAACACCAAGGGCGTGTGCACCGGGATGTTGGGGTGGAGGCACGATGGCGGCTGCCACGCGCGATAGCGCACGCCCGCCACAAATTCGCCGCTTTCACCCGTGGAGTGGAGCGGCACCCGGCGGCCGTTGCACGCGACCACGAAGCGCTCGCCGGTCATGCCGGCCACTTTCACCTGCAACCGCTCGACGGATGAGTCCACGTTACGGACCGTCGCAGTGCCGGACACCTCTTCGCCCAGCACGTGCCACGGTTCCAGCGCGTGCCGCAGCTCCAGCCGCACGCCACTCGCGGTTACCGAACCGATCTGCGGAAATCGAAACTCGAAGTGCGGGGCAAACCATTCCGTCTGAAACTCGTACCCGGCTTCGCGCAGGTCCGCCATCACATCCTCCCAGTCGAGTTGCACAAAGTGAGGCAGCATGAAACGGTCGTGCAGCATGGTTCCCCACCACTCGAGTTTGCGGCGATACGGGCTCTCCCAGAAATGCGCCGTCAGCGCCCGCACCAGCAATTGCTGGGTGAGACTCATTTGCGCGTGCGGAGGCATCTCGAAGGCGCGCAGCTCGACCAGGCCGAGCCGCGATCCGCTGGCGTCGGGCGAGTAGAGCTTGTCGATGCAGAACTCGGCGCGATGCGTGTTGCCCGCCAGATCGGTCAGAAGGTGCCGGAAGACGCGATCGGCCAGCCACAGAGGGCTCGCGGGTGAATCCTTGTCCGGGATCTGGTCGAAGGCGATCTCCAGCTCGTAGATGGAATCCGTGCGCGCCTCGTCCACACGGGGATGTTGGCTGGTGGGGCCGATAAACAATCCCGACAGCAGATACGACAGAGATGGGTGATTGTGCCAGTAACCGATCAGGCTGCGCAACAGATCGGGGCGGCGCAAGAATGGACTGTCCTCCGGAGTTGGGCCGCCGATCACCACGTGATTGCCGCCGCCGGTGCCGGAGTGTTGTCCGTCCAACATGAATTTCTCCGTGCCCAAACGGCTCTGGCGCGCGAGTTCGTAGAGCGCGGTGGTGTTTGCCGTAAGCTCGTCCCAGGATGCCACCGGATGGATGTTGACTTCGATGACACCGGGATCCGGCGTTACTTTCAGCACGGCGATCCGGGGATCCGAGGGAGGCGCGTAACCTTCCAGCAGCACGGGCATTTTGAGATAAGCGGCCGTATCTTCGATGGCGGCCGCCAGATCGAGATAGTCCGCGAGATACTCGACCGGCGGCATGAAGACGAATAGCTTGCCCTGGCGCGGTTCGACGCACAGGGCGGGACGCGCCACCCAGGCCGCCGATTCGCCCTTCTCCGGGGGTTTGCCAGGGGGTTCGGCTTTGTCCGCGGCAGGCGCCGGATCGTCCGGAACGGAAGGCGCCTCGAAAAGGTAGGGGTTGCGCTCCGGCCTTGCCGGAAGGCGCGCACGCTTTTCAAAGGGGTCCGGGTCGTAGGAATAAAGCGCATCTTCCGGCTTGGTCCACGGAAGAGATTCGAGCGGCAAACGATATCCCATTGATGAATCGCCCGGGACTAGAAACATCTGTTTCGAGGCGAGAAACCAGGGCTGGCTGGTCCAGCGCGGCGTGCCCGACCGGGTCGGCACACGGCGCAAAGGAAGCACGTATCCGACCGGCCGGTCCAGGCCCTGTTCGAAAATGCGCGCCAGACGGGCGCGCTCGATCGGATCTGCGAGCTTGGGATCGAGCGGATCGACGTTGACCGGCAGCTTGCGTTCCTTCCACAGATAATAGAAGACGTCCTCGTAGGCGGCGATGGTGAAGGCGGTGTCCACTTGCAGACGGCGCGTGAGGGCCTCCAGAAACTGCCGCGCGTGCTCAGCCGTGTAACCGTAATCTTTGCCGTCCTCGGCGATGAGGCTGGCGTCCTCCCAGATGGGCACGCCATCCTTCCGCCAATGGCAACCGAATGCCCAGCGCGGCAGTGGCTCGCCGGGATACCACTTCCCCTGTCCGAAATGCGGCAGGCCGCCGGGCGCGAAGCGTTGGCGCAGCCTGCCCAGCAGTTCCACGGCACGCTGGCGTTTCACCGGCCCCAGCGCGGCGGTGGTCCACTCAGCTCCGTCGTGGTCGTCGAGAGAAACGAAAGTCGGCTCGCCACCCATGGTCAGCCGCACGTCTCCGGAGCGCAGATCGGCATCCACCTGATGGCCGAGTTTCTCGATTGTCCGCCACTGTGCGGCGGTATATGGCTTGGTGACGCGAGGGGATTCGTAAATTCGCTCGACCGTCATCTGGTGACTGAACTCGGTATTGCAGGGGTCGAGCACGCCGGAGATGGGCGCGGCGCTACCGGCGTCCGGTGTGCAGGCGAGCGGGATGTGTCCCTCGCCGGCCAGCAGCCCGGACGTGGGATCGAATCCGACCCAGCCGGCGCCCGGAAGGTACACTTCGGTCCACGCATGCAGGTCCGTAAAATCGGCGGTGGGGCCGGCAGGTCCTTCGAGCGGCTTCACGTCCGCCACGAGTTGAATCAGATAGCCGGAAACGAAGCGCGCCGCGAGTCCCAGATGGCGCATGATCTGGACCTGCAGCCAAGCCGAATCGCGGCATGAGCCGCTGCGCAGAGTGAGGGTTTCCTCGCAAGTCTGCACGCCCGGCTGCATGCGAATGACGTAGCCGATTGCGTTCTGCACCATTTGGTTGAGGCCGACCAGAAAATCCATCGTGCGGGCGCTGCCGCGCGGCACTCTGGCGAGGAAGGCGGAAAGCATGGGCCCGGCCGGCTCGGTTTCGAGAAATGGGCGCAGCTCGCGGGCGGCCGACGGATCGTAGGAAAAGGGGTATTGTTCCGCGTAGGGCTCCAGGAAGAAGTCAAACGGATTGAATACCGCCATCTCGGCAACCAGATCGACTTCCACGAATAGCTCCGTGGTTGGCTCGGGGAAGACCAGCCGCGCGAGATAGTTGCTTTGCGGGTCCTGTTGCCAGTTGATGAAGTGGTTCTTGGGAAGGACTTTCAACGAATATGCGAGGATTGGCGTGCGGCAGTGCGGAGCGGGGCGCAGCCTGATTATATGAGGTCCGAGAGATACCCGCCGGTCGTACCGGTAGCGGGTCTGATGGTGAAGCGCAACGTGAATGGCCATGGATCCTTGTGATGCCAGCCCGCTATTGTTGTTGCTGCTGCTGCGCGTGCTCCTTCTCGGCCTGCTGGTCTTTCTCGAGAAAGCGGGACCATTCTTCGTCCGCGGCAAACTCTTTGTCGGGAGGCAGCACCGCATCGGAAGGGGTCACCCGGACGCGCACCTGCAACTCGGTTTCAGCGGATCCTTTCATGGTGCCTACAGTCGGGGATACGTCGGCGTAATCGCGCCCGATCGCCGTTCGAATGTGTCTGCCGCCCACAATCAAGTTGTTGGTCGGGTCGAAACCCACCCAGCCGATATGCGGAAGAAGCGCCTCGACCCATGCATGCGTGGCGCCCTCGTCGGAGCGATCCGCGTGCTCGGCATCGCGATGCAGGTAGCCGCTCACATACCGGCATGGAATTCGTAAATTCCGCACGATCGAGATCATGGTATGCGCAAAATCCTGACAAACGCCCTGCCGGGACCGGATGGCATCTTCGATGGCCGAATCGACCCCGGTGCTTCGCTTCACGTAAGAAAAATACTGGTAAATCTTGGAGTTCAGCGTCGTCAACAGTTCCAAAGGCTCCCGCCCGCCACGCTCCACGACTCCAAAATCCTTCGCCAGCGCATCGAGTTCCGGCGAAGTACGGGCGAAACCGCTGGGCATCAGCATGTCCCAGTAATCCTCCCGATCGATCATGGCATCGAGTTCGTCCCATGCGCCAGGACCTAGCGTCTCGGGGAGTGGCGCCGGAGTTTCCACATCCACCAGAGCGTCGGCAATAATCGTCAGTTGCCGATGCTGTCCGGGAACGTCGAAATGGTGAACTAAATTGCCGATGTGATCCTGATATGAGAAAACCCTGGCCTGTGGACTTATGGACAATTGAAAGGTGAAGCATCGCTGCGTGTTCTCGCTGCGTGGTTGCATTCGCAATTCCATTGCGCTCTGCCAAACGGGACGGCTGTACCGAAAACGAGTAAAATGCCGGACAGCGTAGAACATCAAGCCTCCAGAGCCGACTGGATCGGATAATCGATATACACTGCGTGCACCGCCGCATGCAGGCTGTTGCACTGCTCGATGACGCTGTCGAGGTAACGGTGCAGCCCGCCGAGCATGATATCGGCAATCTGAGCGTAAGCCAGAGAAGCGCGCAGCCGTCCGGCAATCCGTTCGATCCGGGCGGTCGCGTGTGTGAAAGACGTCTCGGAGATGGCGGCAATCGCTGCGCTCATCCGCTCGACCGCATAGCGCACGGAATACGGGAACTCGGGATTCAGTACCAGAAATTCGGCCATCGAGTCGGGCTTCAGATCGGCCGTGTACACCTTGCAGTACGACTCAAAAGCGGCGCAACTTGCCAGCAGCCCTACCCAGTCCAGGTCGTCCGCTTCCCCGGCCGCCGAGAAATAGGCATCCAGCAGAACCGGCAATGCGCAAGAACGTTCCATGTACTTGCCCAGTTGAATGAAATGCCAGCCCTCGCCGTGATTCATGGTGGCGTCCGTCACACCGTGAAACTGGTAGGAACCTTCGCGCACGGCGGCCACCAGCCGTAGCGGATCGGAGTCCGTCTCCAGCCTCGAATTGGCCTGCGTCACCTGGTGATACAAACTGTTCAAGCGTTCCCACATCTCTGAACTGATCTGCTCGCGAACCTGCCCGGCATTCTCGCGGCACTCCGCGATACAGGATACGATCGACGATTCGTCGTCAGGGTCGCTGGTCAGCTTGAGCATGGCCATTTGCGGGTCGACGCCGCCGGCGGTCGCTGCGATGCCCAGAGACGCCATGATTCGATGCCATCTCTCCTCGGTGGAAAGCTTCGAAGGATTCAGCATCAGGTTGTAATTCGCTTCCAATACACGCGCGCAGTGATCGGCCCGCTCGAAATAGCGGCTCATCCAGTAGAGACTATCGGCTACCCGGGAAAGCATTGGACCACCCTTAGTACACCATTTCAGAGTGGGGCAGCGCCCCGCGCTGCGGCGGCGTCCCACGCCGCCAGAGCAAGGCGGGCTGAGAGCCCGCCGCAGGCCGAGGGCCTGCCCCACTTAATTAGTTCTGCAATACCCATGTGTCCTTCGAACCTCCACCCTGCGATGAATTTACCACCAGAGAACCCTTGCGCAGAGCCACGCGCGTAAGCCCTCCCGGCACGATGGTGACCTTTTCTCCGAACAGAACGTATGGCCGCAGATCCACGTGCCGTGGCTCAATCCGGCCATTCATAAAACAGGGAGCGGCGGACAGCGTCAGCGTCGGCTGGGCGATGTAGTTTCTGGGATCCGCTAAAATCATATCGCGGAATTCGGAGCGTTGCTCGCGGCTGCTGTGTGGACCGATGAGCATGCCGTAACCTCCAGACTCGCCTACGGCCTTCACGACGTATTTCTCCAGGTTTCCGCAGACGTGCTCGCGCTGCGCGCGGTCCGTCATCAGAAAGGTCTCGACGTTATCCACAATGGGATCCTCGCCGAGATAGTAACGAATGATTTTCGGAACGTAGGAATAGATCGCTTTATCGTCGGCCACTCCCGTGCCAAGAGCGTTCGCTAGCACCACGTTCCCCGCGCGGTAGGCGTTGAAGAGCCCCGCCACTCCCAGGGAAGAGTCGGCGCGGAAGGCTAGAGGATCGACGAAATCGTCATCCACGCGGCGGTATATGACGTCGACGCGCTGCAGACCGGACGTTGTCCGCATGTAGACCGCGTTATCGTGCACCACCAGATCGCGGCCCTCAACCAGCTCGATTCCCATTTGCCTGGCGAGGAATGCGTGCTCGAAATACGCGGAGTTGTAAATGCCCGGCGTGAGCAAAACGATGGTGGACCGGCCCTCGGGCGCAAGAGAACGCAGCGTGGAGAAGAGCGCCTGGCTATATTGCTCGATGGGCCGCACGCCGCATTTCCGAAACAGCGCCGGGAAGATCTGCTTCATGACTTTCCGGCTGGTCAGCATATACGAGACGCCGCTGGGCACCCGCAGATTGTCCTCGAGAACCACGAACCTGCCGTCGGGGAGGCGGATCAGGTCGGTCCCGGCCACGCTGATATAAACGTCGCGCGGAACTTTGACCCCGTGCATTTGCCTGCGGAAGTGTTTGCAGGTATAGATAATCTCGCCGGGGAGGATCCGGTCTTTCAGGATGCGGCGCTCGTGATAAACGTCGGCCAGGAAAAAGTTGAGAGCCGTGATGCGCTGCGTGAGACCGCGCTCGATGGTCGCCCATTCCGAGCTGGTGACGATGCGCGGCACCAAATCGTGGGGGAAAATCTGCTCCGTGCCTTCGGGACGGCCGTACACCGTAAAGGTGATGCCCTGGTTGAAGAACGAGAGATCGGCTTCCTTCTTGCAGCGGTACAGTTCTTCGGATGGAAGATTCAGAAGTTGCGTATAGAGATTCTTGTAATGCGGCCGGGGGCGTCCCCTGGCGCGGAACATCTCGTCATAAGCTGCGTCGAGCTCATAATCGGAGAAGGGCGCCGGCATCGGGCGCTCGGCGGATTGTGCGGGCATGGACATATTCCACGAGGTCGTCTGAAACCGGAAACCGTTCGACGGGGAATAGGGCCGGAGACGCAGATTATAGCACGGAAATAGCTCTCCCTGGCTCCAGGTTCTACTGGTCGGGTGGCGGACGCACTCATGCGTGCCGTGTCGAGACTCGTCTCGACACCTGGCTCTATGTATGAATCTTCCCGGTTCCTGCGTCCTGGCCCGTCAAACCGGAAGCCATTCCGGCTGTGTTTCGCTTAAACTAGAAGGCAACCGGCCGAGGTGAAGTGCGGTCGTTCCTGTACGCCTGCTGGCGCCGCGCACGCGCCCACCCGATGGTTTAGGAAAAATCATGCGGATTCGTCTTGGATATGACATTCAGTTTGAAGCGCCCGTTTCGGTGCCGGTCGTTGCCATGCTCAACGTGCATCCATCGCGCGCGGGCGACCTCCTGGAGCCCGATCGGCTACGGATCGAGCCGGATGTGAAACAGGAGCAATACACCGACACTTTCGGGAACCTCTGCTGCCGGTTTACCGCTCCTGCCGGGCGGATTCGGCTCTGGAATTCGACGCTCATCGAAGACTCCGGGAACGTGGACCCGCACGATCGCTCCGCGCGCGAAATTCCGGTGGCGGATCTGCCGCCGGAAACACTACAGTTTCTGTTGAGCAGCCGCTATTGCGAAGTGGATCTGCTGTCCAACACCGCGGCCCAGTTGTTCGGAGGTATTGCGCCGGGCTGGCAGCGGGTTCAGGCAATCTGCGACTGGGTGCACGAGAACGTCACTTTCGGCTATCCCTTTGCCAGCGCGACAAAAACCGCGCTCCATGTATACCAGGAGCGGACGGGCGTGTGCCGGGACTTTCAGCACCTCGCGATTACCTTCTGCCGGTCTTTAAATATTCCAGCGCGCTACGCGACTGGATATCTGGGAGACATCTCGGTTCCGCTCACCGACGCCCCCATGGACTTCAGCGCCTGGTTCGAGGTGTACCTCGAAGGCCGCTGGTGGGCTTTCGATGCGAGGAATAATGTCCCCCGCATCGGGCGCGTGTTGATGGCCACGGGCCGTGACGCCACCGACGTTGCAATCACCACATCTTTCGGAGATGCTCGCCTGGTTCATTTCGAGATTACTACCGATGAAGTGATTGCGCCCCAAGAAGGTGTCGAGGTTTGACGGCCAGAGTGGAACCGAGCGGGAAGCCTATGGCACCATGACGATACCTGCCAATTCCAAATATATCCAAATATACATCGCCGGACATCGCCGCCTTGCCGATCCATATAGCTGCTTCTCGTTATCCTCGCCGTTCCCTCCCCCCGGGTCTTTGAAAAACCGGGCCCCACGACACAACGGATACGCGATCACTGTCTCTCCAAGCGCATGCAAACACAACCCCGGCCGCGGCCCCTGGCCCATGGCCCCGGCGAGCGAAGCGCGCCCACTTACTTGAACCTTCTCTTATACACGAAGTTCAGCCCCACCAGCCCATTCTCCTCCCGCAGCGCCACCGCCGACCATTGGCGGCTGAAGGCCCACTCCACCTGGATCACCAACGGATTCGTGCTGGTCACATCCGTGATGTAAGTGAACGTGATCTCCGGAGTCACTTGCTGCTCGATGGTCAGCCGCGCCTGCGGGTTGTTCTCCACGCCGGTCAGTCCGGTGAGGGTGGGATCGATCTTCAGCCGCGTCACGCCGAAGAACCGCTGCAGCCGGCCGGTGACCGGACTGGCGATGGCCTCGCCCAGCAGCGCCTGCGCACCCATCTGCTGCATGGATTGCGGCGACGCCGGGCCGGACATCAGCGTCGCGTAGTCCGAGGTCGGAGAAACACCGGTTGCCAGCAGCGCCACGATATCGGAAAAGGGCATCGGAGGGTCCGAGCGCGGCGTCAGGTTCAGCTTGTTGATCGGTCCGGATATGTTCAGAATCACGTCGATGCCGCGCGCCTTGGTATCCAGATCCATGTTAAGCACCGGCTCGATCTTCACCGGATTGTAGAACGCGATCGACCCTTGGTTCACCGTAAAGGGCGTGCCGAAGAAAACCAGCCGCCCCCCGGTGATATTGATGCGCCCCAGCAGCGACGGATTGGTAGCCGTGCCCCGCAGCCGCAGGCTGGCCTCCGCCTGCAGCCCCTGCGCCAGCGAGCTCTGGAACGTGATGTCGGGCGCGCTGTCGATCTCCACGTCGAAGCGCATGTTGGCCAGCAGGCCGGTCTGCGCCGACGGCGTGCGCACCGGCTCGGCGGATTTGGCAAGGATGGAGCTGAAATCGGAGCGCGGATTGAAACCCGTGCGCAGCACCGTGATGTGGCCGGAAAGCGTGCTGCTGTCGCTAGTGCCCGTCAGGCTCAGCGAGGCGTTGGCCACCGTGCTGAAATCCTCGGGATAGCGCACCCGCAGCTCGTGCGCCGTGGCCTGCAGGCGGAACACCAGTGCGTCGCCGCCATAGCCCGCGAACCCGGAAACCGTCACCTTCCCGCCGCCGCTCTCGCCCGACAGACTTTGGATGGTGGCGCGGCTCCCGTCGAACAGGATCACCCCGTTGGTCTTCGATACAACCACCGGAAGCTCGGCCAGGCTGATAGTGGCGTCCTTGATATCCAGGCGGCCGGCGACCTGCGGTTGCGCAAACGGGCCGCGAATGGTGACGCCGGTTTCGATGAAGCCCGAGCCGTAAATGTCCTGGCTGAAATCCCTGAGGCTGGCCAGGTCTAATCTGCCGCTGACGCGCAGGTCCAGCGCATTCTTCTGTTGCAGGTTGATGGTTCCGGATAGCGACAGGTCGGTGGCGCGGCCCACCAGGCGGGCGCTTTCGACCTTTACGACGTTGCGCTCCATGGTCACTACGATGGGCGCCGCGTTGTGCAGCGCCAGCGCGTTATCCTTGCCGGCCAGGTCGGCGCCCGGCCCGGCTTCGAAGGAAGGAATACGCAACTGCGCCTTCCACAGATCCGGCTTGAGGGCCGGGCCGGCGATCGACAGCGTGCCCTCGGCCGACCCCGCGATCTGCATGCCGCCCAGAGGCCGTTTGCCTCTCAGCCAGGCCCGCAAGCGTTCCAGGTCGAGGCGCTTGAAGCTGATCTGCACGCTGCCTGGATAATCGTCCGTCAGACTCCACTTGGCATCGCCTTGGATGACGGAGCCCGCCAACTCGGAATCGAAGTGCGCCACCAGCTCCGAACCTTTGGTCGCGGCGGTAAGAGTTCCGTCGCGCACGGTCTGATCGTTGATCCGCAAGCCCCGTCCGGCAAGCGTGCCGTTCAAGCTAATCAGGCGGAAGCCGGGCTGGCCGGGCTTGGCGGGCGCTATATCCACCACGCCGGCGCCATGCAATTCGGCCGTGCCGCCGATGCCGGGATAGTCTTTACTCACGATATGAAACTGGCTAAGCGGCATGGCATTGCTATCCACCTGGAAACGCAGTTGACCGTTTCCGAAGTTGCCGGCTTGGTGCTGGTAGTGCGCCTGCAGTGTGACATTCTTGCCGCCCGCCGCCAGTTGCGCGTTCGCCAACTCCACGGTGGAACCCGAGTAATCCAGCGTGCCGGTGAAGCGGTCGAATGGTTCGCCGTCGAGCGCGCCTTTGGTGTCCGTGACCGTGGCTTCGATGCGAGGGGCGCCGAAGGTTCCCGCGACCTTCGCGTCCGCGCTGATGGTCCCCTCCACCGGCACGTTCTTGATATCCGCGATCGCCATCAGATCCGCGGCCGGGGCATTGCGGATGGAACCCGCGAACGAGACCGGGCTCAAGTCCTCCACCTTCCACTCGCGCATGCCCAAGGAGCCTGCGCCCTGCGCGTGCAATGCGCCTTGCTGCACGTTGCCGTTGCGCACGGTAAGGCCCGCGCTCGAAAGGTCGATATCGCCGCTGAGCGCCTCGAAGGTCCGGCCGGACCAAACCACGTTCGTGGCATTGCCATGACCAGTGATGTGCGCGGCTTCCGGCTTGCCGGCGATCGAGCCATCGAACACCGCTTCGCCATTTTGCAACTTCACCGGCAGCGACTGGATATCGAAAGCCGGCAGCACGTCGTCCAGGTTGCGCGAATCGGCGCGCACGCGCAATTGCCGTCCCAGCACGCCGGAAAAATCGAGGCGCGTGGATGGCAGCGCAAGGGTGGAGGTTCCCAGATCCAGGGTCTCGCTGGCTGCGTCGTAGGCCGCGTTTATTGAGCCGCGCACGGGCGCGCCGGTTCCGGCGGACGAAATCGCCATGCGGCCCGCAAGCTGCAGCGTGCTCGCGTTGCCTAATGTCACGCTCAACTGCATCGGACCGGATGCGGCCGCATCCCAGGGCACGGTCTGGCCGTTGTAGACACGCATCAGCTTGCGGACGTCGAAGCCGGCTACATCGCCCTCCACGTGGACGCGCTGGAAGTCCGCGATCTGCGTCTTCCCTGTGAAAGAGCCGTCCAATGTGTCGATGTGAATGCCGTTGGCGTCCACCGTCTTCTGCCGCAGCACCACGGTTTCGATGCGCCCGCTAATTGGGAAGGGTTCGAGGGCCCGATTCGTTCCGGTCAGGGAGGCCATCGCCGTGCCCGCAATCCGCATGCCTGAGACGGCGATGCGGCGCGGGTCGATGCTGACGGCGCCATCGGCGCGGAAGTCGCGCAAGGTGAAGTGCGGGTCGAGACGAAGAAGCAGACCCGCCGCGTGCAGCGCGCCGCTGGCCTGATAGTCCGACGTGCCGTGGAAGCTGGCCTTCCCGGCCAGCGTTACGGGGCCTTCCAGTTGCGTGCGCCAGCCGAGCGTGCGCGTCACCTCGGCGAGCGACGCGCGCACCTTATATTGGAATGCGCCCGAGAAATCGGTCAGGCTGTCGATCGCGCCGGAGAACTCGGCCTGCGACTGCCCCGTAGATACGCGTCCGGAATCGATTCGCACCCGATTCTTCTCGACGGCCAGCGCCAGGCTCATATCCAGCGGCACGGGCCGGTAGCCGCCCCAATGGAATGCGGCGGGCGCAATGGACAACTGTCCGCGATAGCGCAGCCCCGCCGCGTCATAATCGAACTGCGCACGCAGATTGCGGCCTTGCGCGTCGAACGGCGTTTTGCCCTGGCCCGACACTTCGAAGCTGCCATCTTGCAGGCTGAAGCGGCCGATGGCCAGATCCAGAATGGTCTCCAGCGTGCCCTTGCCTGCCCGCCGCACCTTGGGCGCAGGCAGGTTGGTGTGCCCGTCCGGATAAAGAATCACGTAAACCTGCGGATGCCGCACGTCGAGGTATTGAAGATCGACGGAGCGGTTCAGCACGGAGACGATCTTGATGCCCACCACGATGGCGTCCGCGCGGACGAGCGGCGGCGCATTCGCCGGCTCGCTCCCGTGCAGCACGAAGCCATCCACCTCGGCGCGCAGTTGTTTCCAGTCGAACCGGAAAGCGCCGATCTCCGTGCGCCCGCCGGTGGCCTTCTCCACTTCCGCTACGATCCGTTGGCGGACTTTCTCGCGAAACCAATCGCTGCGCAGAGCCAGGATCGCGCTCAGCCCCAGTAACAGCGCCACCGCCGCCAGGCTCCCCACCACGATCAGAATTCTACGCGCGCGGCGGCTCATCGGAAAACCTCGTCGTGGTATTGGATATGGGTGCGGCGGCGGGCCTCCTTGAGCCATTGCTCCACTTGTTGGTCGGCGGCCTGGCCGATGAGCGTTTGCTCGATGCCAGCGTGGTAGTCCTCCATCGAAGGCGTCTGGCCGGGATGCGCCTGCATCAGTCCCGCGCGCATGTGCTCGTTGAAGTACTTGAGAATCTCCTCGCCGCCGATCTGGATGCCGGGCCGGAAGCGCACATCGATGAACCGCAGCAGCATCAGTTGCCACGTCAGCCGGCCCTTCAGAACGTCTGCGCTCACCCCGTACTCAATCAGCGCGCGGCGGTACGCGGCGTCATCCCCAAAGCGGGCCTTCTCCTCATCGAGCGCCGCTTCCACGTCGGCCGCGGAGGGCGGCGGGTACCGGCTGGCTTCCAGTTCGTTGCGCACCAGCGTCTGGTCCACCATGCGCTCCGCGGTCTGGCGCTTGTTGGCCGGGCTGAAATCGGGTTTCTCGTTGTTCATCAGGGCCGTGAGTCGTATCTCGCGGTCGAGATCGGTTTCGGTGATGACGCGATTACCCACCGAAACGGCGATGCGGTCGACGATCTCGGCGGCGGCGGCCAGCAGGCCGGCCAGGCAGATCGCGATGGAAAACCGGCGCCGCATCAGAATGTCTGCCCTATCGAAAAGAAGAATTGGAAGTGACTGATGCTCTGCGCCACGCAACTGGCAGGTTGGGTCTGGCACGGGTACTGGCCGGCGTTCAGCAAGTCGCTGAAGCTTCCCGAGAAGCCGATGAAGCGTGGCGGATTGATGCTGTACGCCAGGTCCAACCGCACCGGACCGATCGGCGTTTTATAACGTATCCCGAAGCCTACCGCGTGGTTCATGTAATCGAAATCGGAAAGCCCATGTTGATCCGTGCGGAACGAGATATTCGACGGGCTGCTGTAGACATTGCCCATATCGTGAAAAAGCACTCCGCCCATATTCTCGCCGAGCAATGGGAAGCGCAATTCGACCTGGTTCATCAGCAGCGCCGTGCCGCCCAGAGGGAATCCGGTGACGGTGTCGCGCGGCCCGGCTTGCAGATCGGGGAAGCCGCGCTCGGAGGTGGCGCCGCCCGAGAAGAAGTGCTCGGGCAGTGGAATCGCCGTCAGCGGGTCCGAAACACCGTGCAAGGGATGCACGATCCCGAAGCTGGTGGCGCGCGCCAGCACATACTTCTTGCCGATCGGGTGATAGGTCGCATTGCGCCCCAGGAAGCGTCCAAAGGAAATCTCGGAGCCGAAAGGGCGCGGCGCCGCCGCGATGTCCATGGTGTTGTAGACGCCCTTGTGCGTATCGATGGGATCGTCGCGCCGGTCCTGAACCATGCTCCACGAGACTTCGCCCACGCGGTCCGGCTGCGAGAACAGCGGAATCAGCAGCGGCGAAATCTTCAGGGTCGATTGATCCACCGTGACATGCCGGTAAGTGTACCGGTATAGAAATGTGATGGACTTGGAAAGCCGCTCGGAAAGTTGCACCGAGCCTTCTTCGCGTTGCGCGGTGAACGTGCGCACGTCCTTGCTGTTGTCGTACAGAATGGTGTATGAGAGAGTCAGCTTCTCATTGCCCCGCAAACGGGGAACCGTATAGTTGATCAGCGCGCGCTGCTCCAGGGTGGAAACGCGGCCCCGGAAACTGAGGCTCTGGCCCAGACCCCACAGGTCCAGGCGCGAGACGTCCAGCGTGAAATCCGGCGCAAAGCCGGTCTGGCCTTGGGGCGCCTCCAGGCAAGTCGAGCATCCGCCTATTCTGGCGAACTCAGCGCCGAAGCCGGTGGCGGTCGAATACTTGTGCGCCTCCTCCATGTCGTAGAGCACGTACTTTTCGCCGCTGTCGCCGTCGGGATTCTGGATGGCCGTATCCACGCGCGCGAAAACGCCCAAATCGTACAGGCGGCGCTGCGATTCGCGCATGGCGGTAGGCGACAGCGGATCGCCCGCCTTCAACAACATGTTCCTATCCACCAGGCTGCGGCGCGTGTTTTGTAAGCCGCTGATCAGGATGTCGCGCACGAACTCCTGCTGCCCTTCGTGGATGACATAGGTTAAGTCCGCCTGGTGGGCCTCGGACGCGGGCTTGGAACTCCATTCAAACGTGGCGTTCGGAAACCCCCGCGTGGAGTACTGCTGCAGGACAGTATCCCGATCGACGGCCACGTTGTACTCGCTGAAGGGCTGCCCTTCCACGGAGCTGAGCTGAGATAGCAACTGCGCTTTATCCAACTTGGCGGCGCCCTGCACATCCAGGTTATGGATGAAGTACTGCGGGCCTTCTTGAATATCGATGAAAACCGCCAGATTATCGGGCTTGCCCTTATAACCATCCACAAGCTTGTGCGTGACCGCTACGTCGCGGAATCCGTTGGATTGGTACAAGCTGCCGATGGACTGCTCGTCGCGCCGCAGCAGAGCCCCGCTATAGCGGCCGCGCCGGAACTGCACGAGCGAAGCGCGCATCAGGAACATGCGCTCCCGGATGGCTTCCGTCCTGAAATACTTGTTGCCCTGAATGCCGATCAGCACCAGCTTGTGGCGCTTGCCTGGGTTAACGAGAAAGTCGATGGATGCCTTATCGTTGACGACGCGCTGCGGTTTGAATTCGACTTCGGCGTCGAAATAACCTTGCGATTGAAAGTAGTCCCGCAAGTTGCGCTCGCCTTCGAGCAGCAGGGATTCGTCCACGGTGTGCTCTTCAAAAACGGGCACCAGACTCCGCAGCTTGCCTTGCGAGACCTTGGCCCCCACGGCGTGCACCTCGACTTCGGGTCCGGCATCGATATCCAGCGAGGGCTTGCTGCGATTGGTGTCCGCATCGTAGTCCATCGCCTTCAAAGACACGCGCGCTTCAAAGCGCCCGCGCCGTTCGTACTTGGAACGCACATCCTCGATGCCCTTGCTCACGCGCGACTGATTGACCGTGCGCCACCCCCCGATCAGCCAGCGGCGCCAGTGCGTGGCGCTCACGATATCCTCCAACGGCATCTTGGTGTCGCCGGTTATGGCCGGTGTGGTGAAATGGGCGCGCCGTCCGGAATCCACCACGAAGTGTACGCTCACCTGCTGCGTGTGCGGATCGTAGGACACCTCCGGCCGGACCTGGCTCGCGTGCAGGCCGTTGCTTTCAAGCAGGCGCTCGATGGCGGTCTGTGCCGGAGCCACGTCCTCCTCCGTAAACGGCTGCCCGAGGCTCAGCCGTGTGACGTTCACCAGTTGGCCGCGGTTGGGTGGATCGGAGATATGGCCCAGCACCGCTACGTTGCCCACGAACCAGCTATTCTTGGTGACGATTCGTACGATCACGCCGCTGGCGGGAGCCGGCGCGGGATCGGCATCCACCTGGATATCGTCGAAGGCGCCTGTGGCATACAGCCGCTCGATGGCCGCGTGCACATCCGCCAGCCGCAGAGGTTCGCCCTTCTTGAGCGGGATAGCGTTAGCCAGTTCCGCGGCGGTCAGCGGCTGTTCCTGCGGGACGAACTGAATATCGGCGATGGGCTGCCCTTCGTACCTTGCCGTCTGCGCCCAAACCACCTGCGCGCAGGCCAGCAACGACGTGGCTAAATAGAAAGCGCAGCTCCGGCACACCTTCCCCATCATAACGAAGGGCGACACGCTGGGGTGCTACCGCTGTGGGGCAGGACTCCAGTCCTGCGGCCGACGTCCACGTCGGCCCGTGCGCGCTACGATATTACTGATTCCGCTGCGCGAAGAGCGGGTCCTGGAGGATCCGCGCAGACCTGGAGGTCCTGCCCCACGACTGCCGCAGCCTTGTAGCGGCCCCCCGCGATTCGCGTTTTCTTTCACAGCTTCTAAGCTAAGGGAGCGGCCTCAAAACGTCGCCGCACGCACAATATGCCCGCCCTTGCCGCGAGCGGAACCGGCCCGCTGCGAGAAGTAGCGTGCCGCGATCTGAG
>CABEAV010000548.1_pt1 | contig 17304 bp, 12 predicted proteins | sample 3422231 | NCBI WGS metagenome assembly CABEAV01 (sample SAMEA5534326, study PRJEB31848) | metagenome | biome: tundra; feature: field; material: soil | place: USA | collected 2013-05 | depth 0.15 m | reverse complement strand
GCACGCGCAACGCATTCGCGCCACCGCCGCGGCCGTCGCCGAAATCGACGTGACCGCCGCCCTGGCTCAAGTGGCCGCGGAGAACCGCTACGTGCGGCCCACCTTCTCCGATAACGGCGAGATGCGCATTCTGGCCGGCCGCCATCCCGTGATCGAGCGCCTCGAACAACAGGAGGCCGGGCGCTTCATCCCCAACGACCTCTACCTCAATTCCGATACCGACCTGATCGCCATCATCACCGGTCCCAACATGGGCGGCAAGTCCACTTACTTGCGGCAAGCCGCGCTGATCGCCATCCTGGCGCAAATGGGTTCGTTTGTTCCAGCCGATTCCGCCATCTTGCCGCTCACCGATCGCATCTTCACGCGCATTGGCGCTTCCGACAATCTGGCGCGCGGCCGCTCCACCTTCATGGTCGAAATGACCGAGACCGCCGTCATCCTGAACACCGCCACGCCGCGCAGCTTCATCGTGCTCGACGAAATCGGCCGCGGCACCGCCACCTACGATGGCCTGGCGCTGGCCTGGGCGGTGGTGGAGCACATCCACGCCCGCACGCGCGCCAAAACGCTCTTCGCCACGCACTACCACGAACTCACCGAACTGGCCGAGCAGCTTGATGGCATCCGCAACCTCAGCGTCTCCGTGAAGGAAGCCGGCGACCGCATCATCTTCCTGCGCAAGGTAGAGCCCGGCAAGGCCGACCGCAGCTACGGCATCGAAGTCGCGCGCCTCGCGGGACTGCCGCTGCGCGTCATCGAGCGCGCCTCCGAAGTGCTGCGGCTGCATGAGCGCACCGAGCATGTGGTCACCGAAGAGCTGTCCACGGCGCCCGCGCAGCCTGTGCAGATCCAGCTTTTCGAACCGCTCAACTACGGCATCGCCGAGCGCATCCGCAATCTGAAGATCGATGAGTTGCGGCCCGTGGAAGCGCTGCGCCTTCTGGCGGAATTGCAGGACGAATTGAGGCGCGCGTGCGTGTAGCCGGCGTCATGAGCGGCACCTCGCTCGACGGCATCGACGTGGCCATCATTCAGATTAACGGCAGCCGTGTCTCGACTATCGGCTTCCAATCCACGCCCTATTCCGAAGAAGTGCGCCGCGCCATCCTGGCCGTCTCGAATACGACGACCACCACGCGCGAAATCTCGCGGCTGAACTTTCAGTTGGGCGAGCTCTATGCGCGCGCCGTCCTGCGCGCCTGCCGCCGCTATGGTCCCGTAGCGCTCATCGGCTGTCACGGCCAGACCATCTATCACGAAGGCGGCGCCAGCACATTGCAGATCGGCGAGGCGGCGGTAATCGCGGAGCGCACCGGAGTGCCGGTAGTCTCCGATTTCCGCACGCGCGATATCGCCGCCGGTGGCCAGGGCGCGCCGCTCGTTCCCTTCGTCGACTGCCTGCTGTTCCGGCATCCGCGCCGCACCCGCGCCGCCCTCAAGATCGCGCTGAACATCGGAGGGATCGCCAATATCACGGTAATCCCGGCGGGCATCGCGTTCGATACGGGCCCCGGCAACATGGTGATCGATGCCCTCGCGCGCGAGCACACCCGCGGCCGGCAAAACTTCGACCGCAACGGTCGCATCGCCGCGCAAGGCAATCTGAATCGGCCGCTGCTCGACGATTTGCTAACCGATCCGTATTACCGCAAGAAGCCGCCCAAGAGCGCCGGCCGCGAACAATACGGCGCGGAATTCGTGGCGCGCTTGAAGCAGACCGGCCTGCCGCTCCCCGACCTGATCGCCACCGCCACCGTGCTCACCGCCGCTTCCATCGCGATGGCTGCCGCCCCCTTCGCGCCCGCCGAGCTGATCGTCTCGGGAGGCGGCGCGCACAATCCGCAAATCCTGTCGCACCTGGCGGCTTTCCTGCCTGGAGTGGCGCTGGCCACCTCGGCGGATTACGGCATCGACGTGGATGCCAAGGAAGCGATAGCCTTTGCCATCCTGGCGTACCAGACGTGGCGCCGCAAACCATCCAACCTGCCCTCGGCCACCGGCGCACGCCGGCCGGTGATACTCGGCAAACTGACGCTCTAATCCTATCGGCTATTTATCTCAGGACAATCCGCCGATAAAACAGGTGGAGCGATACAATGAGTCTGGGCTCCCTGGCTCGTTGCGATTCACATCGTGCGTTTCTTCTCGGTATTCTTACCGCTCGGCTTGCTGTTTGCCGGCCTTGCGGCCTCTACCGGCCCTGAGTCGGGCGGTGGTCTAACAGTCTTGACGCATGCGCGAGACATCCGGAACCTCTCGCCCGAGGAGGCGAAACGCTCCTATCCAGTGCATCTGCGCGCGATCGTCACCTTCGTGGACACTGGTCCCGGCGAGCTGTTCGTGCAGGACGAAACCGCGGGCATCTTTGTATTCGTGCATGAATCGGTGAGCGACGCACCGCTCGCTACCGGGCAATTCGTGGACCTCACGGGGATCACAACGCCCGCCGACTTCTCGCCTTGTATTACCAAAGCGCATATCAAAGTTTTGGGGGTTGCCCCCCTGCCGGAGCCGAAGCGGCTGCCGTTCGAGGAGCTGGTGGGCGGCAAAGAAGATGGCCAGTGGTTTGAACTGGAAGGTGTAGTGCGGTCCGGGCAGACGAAGGGCGGCCGCCTGTTGCTCAACGTCGCTGCCGTGGGCGGCAACTTTGTGGCGGTAACACCCGGATTTCCCGAGGATTGGAGCCAGAAATGGGTGGATGCCAGGGTGGTGATGCGGGGCAACCTGGCCCCCATCTTCAACGAGCGCCGCCAGTCGGCGGGTGTCCGCATGTTCGTGCCTGGTTCCGATTTCGTTCACATCAAAGAGGCTGCGCCGCCGGATGTCTTCCGTTTGCCGGAGGCCCCAGCCGTTTCCGTGGGCCGGTTCCACCCGTTGGAGCAACTGCCGAGGCGCATTCGCGTGCGTGCGACGGTAGTCGGGCTGGACCCCGGCATGGCTATGTACGTAGCCGATGCCACCGCAAACCTCGAAATACAGTCAAATCCCGGTTGCGGGGCGCTTCCCGGAGACTTGGTGGACGTGGTGGGATTCCCAGGGGTGATCGAGGGACGGCTGGGTCTCCAGGATTCGCTTTGCCGAAAGGTTGGGCGTGGCTCGCCAATTCCCGTCGTAGCGATACAAGCGAAGGAGGTGATTCCGGCGCAGGCGCGCACCGACCCCTCCGGCTATGGTTTTGCCGCCGGTACCCGTTACGACGGCAGATTGGTTCGGCTGGAAGGCGCTCTGCTCGAAACTTCTTCCAATCCGGAAGCTGAAACGTTGTTGCTCAAATCGGCCGGACAAGACTTCACCGCGACGCTCCCCGCTATCGGCAAGCGGAAACTTCCGCAATTGGAGCCCGGCAGCCGTCTGCAATTGACGGGAATTTGCCTGGTCACCTACGATCCCTATCACCGGGCCCAATTCTTCCGCATCCTCCTGCGCAGTCCGGACGACGTCGTCATTCTAGCGCGGCCTTCCTGGTGGACCCTGAAGCATTCGATCTGGACGTTGTGCCTGCTGGCTCTAGTCTGCCTCGCTGCCTCCGCCTGGATTTCCTTCCTGCGCCACCAGGTAGCCATGCAAACAGGGCAACTGCGTCTGGCAAATGAGCGCTTGACGGAACTGTCCACCCGGGATCCGCTGACACAGGCTTTCAATCGCCGCCAGTTCGACAAAATCCTCGAATCCGAATTGCGTCGAACCGGGCGATCCGGACGGCCTCTTTCCCTGGTCATGGTCGATATCGATCATTTCAAATCCCTGAATGACATATACGGCCACCAGAAAGGAGATGACTGTCTGATCCAGGTCGTACGCGCTTTAGAGACATCGATTCACCGCAGCGCCGATCTGGTCGCGCGCTACGGCGGCGAAGAGTTCGCCATAATTCTGCCCGAGACGGATCGGGAGGGTGCGCTGCAGATCGCCGAATCGATGCGGGCTGCCGTCGCGTCGCTGGCAATCCCCCACCCGGGTAGTCCGATTGATCGCGTTGTTACGATCAGCGCGGGTGTTACTACGCCTTGGCCATCGGTGGGAGCATCCGCGGTGCGCATCATCGAGGCCGCCGATCGTGCGCTTTATGAAGCCAAACGCCTGGGCCGGAATCGCGTCATTCACATGGAAACTTGTGTGCAGACCGAGGACCAGCCGGCGCCAGCACCCGCCGCACAGTTCGCTGAAGAGCGCTCGCGGACCGAGCCTGTAACGTCCACACGAGATCTGGCGTCATAAACCTCGAAGGGAGCCTTGATTATGGCCAAGCGGTTCCTCATATTTGCCTTTGTTGCGCTGGTCGCGGCGGCGATACCAGTTCAGCCACAGACCCTCCGGTAACGCCCACTCGATGGGTACGCTCGAGAACGGTATCTATCAAGACAAGACGGGCGTTCAGTTCACTTTGCCGCCGGATTGGGTCATTGTGAGCCACGGATCGGCATCCCACGGTGCCCACACAGTCCTGCTGAGAGATTCCATTACAAACATAATTGCTACGGTTTGGCTGACACCGCGAACCGTGGATCCAGCCGCAGCGCAATAATTTCGGGGGCTACAAGTACCGGCCGGACAGCGTGCGGACACCACAATTGGCGGGGGGCCAGGCCCTCAGCGCTTTGACCCTGTGATTCAGTCGGCTGTAGCGCCGTAAGCGCCCAATTACTTTCCGATACAAAACGTCGAGAAAATGCGGTTCAGGATATCGTCAGCGGTGGTCGCGCCGGTGATCGCATCGATCGGTCGTAGCGCGCTGTAGAGATCCAGCAGCAGCATCTCATGCGGCACGTTTCCCGCCACCGCTGCGGCCGCCTTCTCCAGATACTCGAGCGATTCCCGAAGCAGCCGCTCATGGCGCAAGCTGGTGATGAAACCCGTCTCCAGTTCCCCGCCGCCCGCCGGCGCCACCGCCCGGAACACCGCTTCCCGCAGGGCTTCGACTCCCTCGCCCGTGAGCGCCGAAACCGGCTGCATTCGCTCAAGCGGCTCCGCCCGGCGCGGCAGATCGCACTTGTTGCCCACCAGGATCCAGCGGCCCTGCTCGCGGGCCCGCGCCATCAACTCGCGGTCCTCGACCGCGACCGGCGCCGATAGATCCACCACCACCAGCGTGAGATCCGCATCCGCCATCGCCTGGAAACTGCGCTCGATGCCCAGCGTCTCCACCAGCCCCTGGCCCTCGCGAATCCCGGCCGTGTCGAACAGCGTCACCGGGATGCCGTGAATCGCGGCTACCTCGGACACCACATCGCGCGTGGTGCCGGGAATGTCCGTGACGATCGCGCGGTCCCGCTCCAACAGGCGGTTGAAGAGGCTGCTCTTGCCCACGTTGGGCCGTCCGACGATCGCTAGCGTCAAGCCTGCGCGCACGAGGCCCCCAAACGCAAAGCTCTCCGCCAGCCTGGAAATGCCCGCGATCACCGGCTGCAGCCGCCGCAGGATCTCCGCGGCCGGCGCCACGCTCACATCGTCCTCCGCGAAGTCGATGCCCGCTTCCAGCAGCGCGATCAGCTCCAGAAGCTGCTCCTTGAGCGGTTCGATGCGGCGCGACACCGAACCGCCGGCTTGTTGCGCGGCAATGCGCGCCTGGTAGAGAGTCGTGGAATCGATCAGGTCGCGCACGGCTTCCGCCTGCGGCAGGTCGATGCGGCCATTCAGATACGCGCGCAACGTGAACTCGCCCGGTTCGGCGAGCCGCGCGCCGGCGTCCAGCGCCAGTGTGACGGCGTGCCGCAGCACCACCGGTGCGCCGTGACACGAAATCTCGACTACATCTTCAGCGGTGTACGAGCGCGGGCGCGCGAAAAAGGCGACCACCACCTGATCCACCGCCCGGCCTTCCGTGTCCAGCAAGTCCGCCAGTTGGCAGGACCACGGCCGCCAGTCGGGCGCTCCCGCAAAGCGGACCATCCGCGCGGCGATTTCGCGCGCCCGTCCGCCGGAAAGCCGCACTACGCCCAGCCCGCCGCGTCCGCCAGGTGTCGAAATCGCAACGATGGTGTCGGTGAGGTTCAAGATTCTTCGAGCGAAGAGCGGGTCCTGGGGACCCGCGCAGGCCGGGGGCCTGCCCCACAAGACATCCTATCGCCCGCGGCGTTGCGGGCGGCCACCCCTGTCGGGGCCGCCGCGATCGCGTCCGGAGTCCCGGCGTCCTCCGCCAAAAGGCCCGTCGCGCCGCGCAAAGGGCGGCGGCGGAAGTTCGGGAAGGCTGGCCATGCCCGCCGGATACACCACCACCTGCCGGTAACCGCCCGAACCGCTCGATTCGCTACGCAGATCGGTTTCGTTCCGCAGCGCCAGGTGGATGACGCGGCGCTCGCGGCTGTTCATGGGATTGAACCGGAACGGCTGCCCCGTGCGCTTCACCTTCTCGGCCGCCGCCGCGGCGCTCATCCGCAATTCCTCGATGCGCAGCGCGCGGTAGTCGTTGGCATCGAACGAAATGCGCGAATGATCCTCGGAGGGCATGCGCAGCGCCTCCATGGTCACATGCTCCAGCGCCAGCAGCAGTTCGGCGCGGTTCGCCAGCAGATACTCCACGTCCGGCCCGCTGAATTTCACTACCACGTCCGGAGTCTCGAAGTCGTCGTCCGTGGCCTGCCCGTCGGCCACCTCGTACTCCATGCGGAAGCCCGCCTGCTCCAGCACGGGACGCACGAATTGCTCGATGCGGTCGCCTACCGACGATACCGAATACTTGCGAGGATTCACCGTCTACTTCCTGCCATCTTTTTTCTTTTTCGGCGGCTGCACCGACTGTGCGGCCACGCTTGCCAGCGACGTTTTGTTGAAGAACCACTGCTGCGCGACGCCCACCAGGTTGCTGGTCAAATAGTATAATACCAACCCGCTCGACAGGTTATAGAACATAAAACCGAAGATGAGCGGCATGAACTGCATCATTTTCTGCTGATTGGGATCGCCTCCCGTGGTGGTGGGAGTCATCTTCTGCATCACGAACTGGCTGACGACCATGATGATGGGCAGTATGTGAATGGCCAGCGTCTCCGGCTGCGAAAGGTCGGTTACCCAGAGCCAGTTCGCGCCGCGCATCTCCACCGATACCGAGAATACTTTATAAAACGCGATGAAGAACGGGATTTGCAGCAGCATGGGAACGCAGCCGCCCATGGGATTCACGCCGTGCTTCTTGTATAGCGCCATGACCTCCTGGTTCTGATCCGCCTTTTTCGGGTCGCGGAGGCCGACGTCCTTGTACTTCTTATTGATGTCGGCAATCTGCGGCTGCAGCGCTTGCATCTTCTTCATCGACTTCATGCTGGTGATCTTCAGCGGAAACAGCACGAAGTTGAGCGCGATGGTCACCAGGATGATCGACCAGCCGTAGTTGTGAATGGCGCGGTCGGCAACCCAATTTACAATCAGGAACAGCGGCTTCGCCAGAATGCCGAGCCAGCCGAAATCCACCACTTGCTCCAGCTTCGGATTGACCGCGCGCAGAATGTCGATATCCTTGGGGCCGACGTACAGCGAGAAGTGGTTCACCGGGCCGTCGCTGACCGCGGCGCCGGCGAAAGACACCTCTTTCGACTCGCGCGGGGTGGGCTCGCTATCGCTGAAGGTGGTTATGGCGACCGTAGCGCCCCGCTCCGGCAGGAACGCCGCCACAAAGTACTTGTCCTCGACGCCGGCAAAAGAATAGTTGCCGGTCACCGTGACTGGACCGTCTTTAGCCGCTTTGGCTGCGCTCTTTTTTAGCTTGGCCTCGGTCGCATCGAAGTACAGGGTCTGCTGCTCGCCGGCCGGGTTCACTGCAGCCAGATCGCCGAACCCGCCCCGCCACTCGATCTGATGCGGAAGCGGCTTGCCGCTCTCCGTCACCTCCGTCGAAACATCCAGCAAGTAACTGGATTTCCGGAACTGAAAGGATTTGTGCGCCACCACCTTTCCATTGGAATAATCGAAGCTGATGGCGAGGCCGTCCGCATCGGTGTGCACCTCGTAGAGCGCCAGGTTGAGGTCGACGGCGGGCTTCTGCGCGGGGAAGTAGAGCGACGCCGGCGGATCGGCATGCGACGCGGTATTGACCAGTTGCAGGGGCGCGCCGCTATGTTCCTTGTGTTCCTTCAGCAGCCAGCTCTTCACCACGGCGCCCCGATTGCTGAACGTGATCCGGAACTTATCGGTCTCGATGACCCGGGTCTCTTCCTTCCCCGCAACAACCGGCGGAGCGGCGGTTTCAGAGGCGGCGGTTTCAGAATCAGCCGCCGGGGCCGTTTCCGCCGGCGCTGTAACGACGCCGGGCGCCGCCGGCGCAGGCTCGCTCTTGGTGGCGGCCGGCGCCGTCTTCTTCACCGGCGGAGCCACGGTCTTGTAGAAATACGGCGTGACGAACAGGACCACGCCCATCAGGATGAAGGCGAGCAGGAGCCGCAGCTCCATGGACAACTCTTTCTTGGGTTGTCCCGGACCGCCCGTTCCGCCGCTATTAGGTTCAGCCATGCTGTTTTGTGTTTACCGGACGGGATCGACGCCGCCCGCGTGAAAGGGATGGCACTTCGCCAGCCGCTTGGTCCCCATCCAAACGCCGCGCAATACTCCACGCCGCTCGACGGCCTGCAACATGTATTCCGAGCAGGTCGGGTAGAACCGGCAAGCCGAAGGCAGCAGCGGCGAGAGCCACCGCTTATAGAAACGCAGCGCCGCGATCACCGCCCACTGCACCGCTGAAAGAGACGTTCCACCTCCCGCTCCAGATCCGGAAACGGGGCTTCCATCGCTTTGCGCCGGGGATTGAAAACGATTGACCACTCTGGACTCAATTGCTCGAGATGCAGGCGCACGGCTTCGCGCACACGCCGCCTGATCCGGTTGCGCACCACCGCCTTGCCGAGCGCGCGCGGCGTGGTGAAACCGATTCGAGGACCGTTGGCCTGCGGCTCCCGCACGCAGAACGCCGCAAAGAAGGGGCTCGAAAAACGGGACCCCCTATCGTAGACTCTGCGGAAATCCGTGGATCGCAACAGACGAACACGTTTCGGGAAACCAGGGATGCTTACCTCTCGGAGCTGACCGTGAGTTTGTGGCGGCCCCGTGCGCGGCGCCGCGCCAGAACTGCCCGCCCATTCTTGGTTTCCATGCGGGACCGGAACCCGTGCGTCTTCGCGCGCCGACGATTGTTTGGCTGAAAGGTACGTTTCGGCATCTTATTTCAAACTATCCAGTATAGCGCGCCCGCCGCCTCGCATGTTGCCGCCCTTCAACTCACCCGCTTCAAATCCACCTTGGCGGACATCTTCTCGCCCCCTGGACTGGTTCCAACCGCGCTCCCGCGGATCGTCTCGCCATCGAACACCAGGTCAAATACGAGCGTTCCCTTATCGTCCCCGTTGCCTTCCAGCACCACATCGAAAGTGAGCTTGCCCGCTTCCAGCTTGCCGTTCCGAATTGCCCATTGCTGGTCTTCGTTCGGGCCGGCCGTACCCGTGACCTTGGTTCCATCCACTTTCAGGTTCATAACCGCCGAGTCGGGCTTGGCTTCCCCGTCGGCGGTGGTGATATCGAACTTGCCGCTCCATTTGCCGGCAAGCTCTCCGGCGCTTAAGGTCAATCCCGTCAACAGTAAAAGGCAGATCAGCGTTTTCATAACCTGCTTGACGAGAATCCGGCGGGATTTGTTCCGGACAAGTGGAAGCTTGTGGGGCAGGTTGGTAACCTGCGCGCCGATTGCCAATCGGCGCAAACTTGCGCGGCGAGAATCTTCGTCCCAAGCGGGCACTCTATCATCGTGACCGCCTTCCACACCCGTCGCTTGCCACATTATCACGCCGTCGACCAACCCATTTTCCTCACATGGCGCCTGCACGGCAGCCTTCCAGGAAACCGTAGTTTCCCTTCGGCAACCACTTCAGGTCAGGCCTTCTTGACCATGGACCGCATTCTTGACAACGCATGCACGGGTCCTCTATACCTTCGGCGGCCAGAGGTTGCGACTATGGTTGTCGACGCCATTCGCTATCGGCAGCAGTGTCTGGGGCACTACCAGATCCACGCATATATCGTCATGGCGAACCACGTTCATCTGCTGATCACTCCGTGCGTGGAGGTTTCGCGGCTGATGCAGTCGCTCAAGAGGTTTACCGCGCCGGAGGGCAACCGAATGCTCGGCCACACGGGGCAGCCGTTCTGGCAGGACGAGAGCTATGATCGGCTCGTCCGCGACGAGGCGGAGTTCCAGCGGATTACCCGTTATATCGAGATGAATCCGGTGAAAGCAGGATTAGCGGCCAAGCCGGAGGATTTTCGGTGGTCCAGCGCTGGGCCGATTAACAATCGGCCTGCAAGGATGCCATCCTGCCCCACAGCCAAACTGACCCACTACTGCCTGCCTACTCGCCGATGTGGAATGCCGACGTCAGTGACCCCGCGAATGCCTTATAATCCCCCGCCACCAGTTCCCAGCCGTCCTTTTCCGCGTTGAAGATGGAAAGGTAGAGCGGGTCCAGTGGCAGCGTGACCGTCTTCGATTCGCCTGCCTTCAGCGGCACCCTTTCCCAAGCGGCCAGGCGCTTGAAAGGCTCGCCCGCCGCGGACGGCAGCATCACGTAAACCTGCGCCACCTCGGTGCCGGCGCGCCGCCCGGTATTCTTCACGCTGAAGCTGACCGTGCGCGCGTTGCCGTCCGCCTTCAGCGCCGAATAAGCGAACGTGGTGTACGAAAGCCCGTATCCAAACGGAAACAGCGGCTCCTTGTGCTCGGCTTCGAACCACTTGTAGCCGACCTTCAGACCCTCGGTATAGGGCACATCGAAGGGCGGTGGCCGGTTGGCCGGCTTCAGATCGATGCCCGGCACCTGCGGATGCGGCAGGTCCGCGTCGCTCTTGGCGAATGTGACCGGCAACCTGGCGGAAGGATTCACGTCGCCGAACAGGATCGCGGCCAGGGCCTGCGCTCCGCCGATCCCCGGATACCAGGCTTCCAACACGCCCTTCACGTTGGCGACCCACGGCATGGAGATCGGCCCGCCACTCTCGATCACGACGATGGTATGCGGATTGGCCGCCGCCACCGCGCTCACCAACGCGTCCTGATTATCGGGCAGCGAGAGCGTGGCCGCGTCCCGGCCCTCGCTCATCCATTGGTTGACGAACACGATGGCCACTTGCGACGCTTTCGCCAGCTTGGCCGCGGCCGCCGGGTCGCTGCCGTCGTCGTATTCCACGGCCGCCTGCGGTGCCTTGGCGCGAATGTATTTTAAGGGCGAAGAAGGGAACCAGGCCGGCCGCATCCATGGCGTTCCTCCCTTCCGATGGGTGACCGCATCTCCTCCGGGCGGGTCCACCTGCGCCGAACCTCCGCCGGAGAGAACGCCCACATCGGCATGCGATCCGATCAGCGCAATGGATTTCACGCGCGCCGCATCCAGCGGCAACTGGTTGCTGTCGTTCTTTAGCAGCACGATGGATTCCTCCGCAATGTGCTGCGCGTCCTCCAGTCCCTGGAAAGGATCCACCACGCTGCGCACCGGCGGGTTGTCGATCACTCCACAAGCGAACATGCTCCGCAGAATCCGATGCACCATATCGTTGAGCCGCGCTTCGGGCACCTCGCGGCTGTCCACCGCCTTCTCCAGCGGCGCGCCGAAGAAACGGTCGCCCGGCATCTCCTGATCGAGTCCGTTCAAGGCCGCCTTGGTGGTCGAGTGCGTGCCGCCCCAGTCCGAAAGGACCCAGCCCTGGAAGCCCCACTCCTTCTTCAGCACTTGGTTCAGGAGGTAGTCGTTTTCGCAGGAATAATCGCCGTTGACCTTGTTGTACGCGCACATCACGCCCGCGGGTTGCGAGATTTTCAGGGCGATCTGGAACGCCAGCAGATCGGTCTCCCGCATGGCGCGCTTGTCGAGGATCACATTCAAGATATTGCGCCCGGTTTCCTGGTCGTTGAATGCGTAGTGCTTGATGTCGCCCATCACCTGTTGGGCCTGCAAGCCTTTCATGAGTTGGCCTACCATGGTTCCGGCCAGTATGGGATCTTCGCCGGCATATTCGAAATTGCGCCCGTTCCGCGGCTCGCGGATGAGATCCACGCCGCCGCCGATGGACATGTTGTAACCCTGGTCGCGCAGCTCGCGGCCGATCACCGAGCCATAAAGAAATGCCGCCTCGGGATCGAAGCTGGCCGCCGCACCGAGAGTGGAGGGAAGCAGCGTGGCATAGCGGCTTTCCCCCGCGGCCATCCGGACTCCGACCGCGGAATCGGCCATGTTGATGGGCGGAATGCCCAATCGCTCGATTCCGGGCACGAAACCGGCGCCTTCGTTCGATCCGGGCGGAACCGGCGCGCCTGGCCTCATAGCGCCCCAACCCGTGCCGTGGACGAGTTGGATCTTCTCATCGAGCGTCATCTGCGCGATGAGCATGTCGGCGCGTTTATCGGGTGGCAGCGTTTTGTCCATCCAGGGGCCTTGGACCTTTGGCGGCTTGGCCGGCTGCGCGAGAACATGTCCCCAGGCCAGCGCGGATAAGACGAATGCAAAGTGGTAAAGTCGCATAGGAGTCCACGGCTATTATAATCGGATAACCGTGCCTGTTGGGCGGGAAGGATTCTTCGTGCGTTTGACATCATGATGCTAATCGACTATCATCGTGATGTGCGGACCACATTGACCCTCGACGACGACATCAAAGCCAAACTCGATCAGGAAGTCCGGAAGAATGGCAAGTCCTTCAAAGAGGCGGTGAATTACTATCTGCGAATTGGCCTGGACGTTCAAGCCCAAATGCGCCCGGCGAAAGCGTTCGTGGTCCGGGCGCGCCCTTTAGGGCTCAAGCCCGGGCTTTCGTATGACAACGTCGAGGAACTCGTCGAGCAGGCCGAAGGGCCGTTGCACCGGTGATCCTCATCGACGCCAACATCCTGCTATACGCTTACGATGCCAATTCGAGCCGTCACGCGGCAGCTCGAAAATGGCTGCAGGAAACATTTACAAAAGGCGAACCTGTCCGGCTCCCCTGGGTTGTCGTCCTGGCCTTCCTGCGGTTGACGACGCAGCCTGCGATCCTGACGCGCCCGCTGGCGTTAGATGAAGCCATCTCCATCGTGCAAGAGTGGCTCGATCGGCCCAATGTCGGCATCGCCGCGCCCACTGTACGGCATTGGGAAGTCCTCAGAACACTGCTGCCGGCGGGACAAGCCAAAGGACGATTGGTGACCGACGCACACCTGGCGGCGTTGGCTATCGAGCACGGCGCGGTCCTTTACACCAATGATCGTGATTTCACGCGCTTCCCCGGCTTAAAATGGTCGAATCCACTGGACGCCGCCTAATGTGCCGGATATTGCTGGCGGCAGCGCTGACCGTGACCGTTTCCGCCGCGCTGGCTAGCGGGAACAATTACAAGAACTTCGATGTGGCCGTGTACAGCCGCGTCTACGAGACCAAGCAGATGAAAGATCCCGCCTGGCTGGAAAGCCATTGGGAAGCCATCTCCAGAAACATGAAGGTCGACAAGATTTACCTGGAGACGCATCGCGACACGGTGGTGGTGGATCAGGAGACCCTGGACCAGGCTAAGAAGTTCTTCGCCGGCAAGGGCGTGAAAGTTTCGGGCGGGATCACGGCGACCATCAACGAGCGGAACCGGTTCGAGACTTACTGCTACTCGGACCCCGCTCTGCGTCAGAAGCTAAAAGAAGTGGTCGAATTCACGGCCCGCAATTTCGATGAGATCATCCTCGACGATTTCTTCTTCACAGACTGCAAGTCCGACAGCGAGATTCAAGCCGAGGGCGATAAGAGCTGGACCGCCTACCGCCTGGCCCTGATGGACGAAGCCGGGCGCAACCTGGTCGTCAATCCGGCCAAGGCGGTGAATCCCAAAGTCCGCGTCATTATCAAGTATCCTAACTGGTACGACCATTTCCAATATCTCGGCTTCAACTTAGAGACGGAGCCTAAGTACTTCGATAAGATCTACACGGGCACGGAAACCAGAGACCCGGCCGGTAATCAGCACCTGCAGCAATACCACGGATATTCCATCTTCCGCTACTTTGAGAACGTCAAGCCGGGCGGCAACGCGGGCGGATGGGTCGATCAAGGCGGCGCGCAGATACCAGGCCGATATGCGGAACAGCTCTGGCTCACGCTCTTCGCCAAGGCGCCGGAAATCACGCTCTTCAATATAGGGTCGCTCTACCAGCCCGCGGCCCCACCGGAGTCGCAGGCGGCGCATATCGCGGGAGAGGTATTTGCGAAGGTCGATGGATTTCTGGGAGAGCTTGGCAAACCGGTTGGCGTGAAGACCTATAAGCCGTTTCATTCGTCGGGCGAGGATTTTCTGCCGAGCTACCTGGGGATGATCGGGATTCCCATGGACATCGTTCCGGAATTCCCTACCGAGGCCAAGACCATCCTGCTTACGGAGCAGGCTAAATACGATCCGGACATTGTCACTAAGATCAAGAAGCAGTTAGCCGGCGGAAAGGACGTGGTTATCACATCCGGCCTGCTCAAGGCTCTTCAAGGGAAGGGGCTGGCGGACATCGTCGAGCTGGAATATACGGGCCAGACGGTCTCGACGCGCGAATTTCAGGGGTTTCGGCTGGGCGGCGCGAACAAGGCCGAGTCCGACATCCTGATTCCACAGATCCGCTACGCCACCAACGATGCGTGGGAAATCGTCAGCGCCCTGACTTCCCCAACGAAGACTTCCGGCACGCCCGTTCTGCTCTCCGCCAAGTACTCCAAGGGCGTGTTGTATGTGTTGACGATCCCGCAGGCGCTGGGCGATCTGTATAGCTACCCGTCCGGCGTTTTGAAGGCCATCCGCGATGTGATGGCGAAAGACATGTATGTACGCCTGGATGCGCCCAGCCGGGTCAGCCTGTTCGTGTATGACAACGACAGGTTCATCGTGGAATCGTTCCAGGAGAGTCCGGTGGAGGCGCGGATCGTTACCGATAAGCGCATCACTAAGCTGCGGGATGTGGTCAGCGGTGCGGAGTTGAGTGGGGAGCAGCAGGCGGGTGGAACGGTGTTTACGACGGCGCTCGAGAGGGGATCGTACCGGGTGTTCGCGGCGGTGAAATGACGTGGGGCAGGACTCCAGTCCTGCGGCCGACGTTCACGTCGGCCAGCGGGTCCTGGAGGACCAGCGCAGACCTGGAGGTCCGCCCCACGCAACTTCCTTGCATCGAAGCGATCCACTGGCGAATGAGGGTCACGCCCTCCTGGTGAACCATGGTGCGGCCTAGCTCCGGCATCATCACTTTAGGAGTGGTCGACTCCATGCGATGCACCAGGATGGATTCCTCGGGCTTGCCCTGCACCACATCGAACAGCAGGTCGCCCGATCCCTGTCCGGCCGAAACCGGTACCTTGCACAGACCCAGCCGCATGGGATCGGTTTGTGCGGCCATCAGGTAGAGACCCGTGGTGTTGGCCGGGCCCCGCGGATTGTGGCAATGCCCGCAATTGGTCTCCAGGTACGCGCGCGCGCGGGCGTCCAGCGTGCCGCTCGATGGATCGTCCCACACGGCCAGCTTCGGCGCACGATCCGGCGGAGGCGCGCCCTTCAGATAGCCGATCTTGGTCCAGTAAGCGAGTTGGTTGAAGCGGCCTTCGGGATAGTTGAAATCCTTGTTGAGGTTGCGCGCCTTGGGACCGATCGGCGTGACGGTTTTGGACCTGTCGTGACAGCCTTTACATTGATTGGTGTTGGGGATCACATAGTCGATGGTGTAGCGCGTCCCGGATGGGTGCACCCAGTGCACGGTGGCCGGGTCGGCGGCGACATCGAGAGTAGCTTCGGTTTGTTCCCGGTTCCATACATACGGCAGAGTGACCCAGCCAGACCGGCCGTTCACCAGCAGGCGTGTCTCGATGATGCGCTGCCTGCCGCCTTGGTCGGCGTCGGGAAAGGCGAAGGTCTTGGAGAAGATGGTGCCTACGGGGAAGTCGAAGGCCTCGGTGTCGCTGTAAGTTGCCGAAGTGCCAGGTGGCATCCAGACGAACCGGTACTTAGTCGCGTAGTCGGAGAAGAGCGGCGTGTTGAGGTCGTAGGGGACCACTCCGGCGTTGGGCTTTAGGGCGGCGGGGTCCCCGATGAAGAGCCGCCAGGCGGAGAGCTTGGTGGGGAATGGCTCGGCGAGGTGGGCGCGCACACCCCGGCTCCCGCACGCAGTGAGTAAGAGGGCGGCGGCAAGAGCGGCGGAAGCTGAAGAGCGGGTCCTGGAGGACCCGCGCAGACCTGGAGGTCTGCCCCACAACATTAGTTACCTCCGGCCGGAGCGCCTGCCGCGGGCGCTGGCAGATTGACGGCGGCCAGCGGTGTCAGCGAACAGTTGTACGGTTTCAGGTCGCGGCTGATGTGCTTGAAATGGCCGCCTGCATCGTAGTTCATGAAGTTGGCGTCGCCGTTGTTCTGGATGCAGATCCGCAGATCGTCGGGCAGGCGCTTGCCAGCCAGCTTCTGCGGATTCACGATTCCATCAAACAGGATCGCCGGCATGGGCTTGCCAACCACCGGCGCCAGCGCATCGGCGTATTCGCCGCTGGGTGCCGTCCCGCCGCCGGAAATGGTGTTGTCATGCACATAGATAGCTTCCGGAAACGGATAGTAACTGGCATCGTTGATGGGGTTGCCCGTGGTGTAGTAACTGATGACGGAAACGTTGGCGGTGTTGTTGTCCTTGATGGTGTTCTTGAAGACCTCGACGTGATTGGTGGCCAGCACGATGACGCCGGTGCCGGTGGGAACCTTGGCCACCATGCTGCCTTTGGCGCCGAAGTTCTGCGTGTTGTTCTCTGTGATTTCATTGTTGAACACGCGCGTGTTGCCGCCGCCCTTCACCGGCAGGTCGGGCAGGTTGAACACCAGGATGCCGCCGGTGTTGTGTGTGGACTTGTTCTCGTAGACATCGGCGAACTGCGAATTCTCGATCTCAATGCCGGCCACGTTGGCCTCGGCGCGGCTGCGGCGCACGATGATATTGCTCGACTGGCCCACGTAGATGCCGGCGTCGGCGGCGCCGATGGAGGCCGATTCCTCGATCAGCACGTTCTTGCATTGCACCGGGTAGATGCCGTAGGAGCCGTTCTTCTCACTCGGACCGCCGGTCCACTCGGTGCGCACGCGGCGCACGGTGACGCCCGAGGCGCCGTTGATTTTGAGCGCGTCTCCCTTGGTGTCCTCGATGGCCAGATCCTCGATGGTGAAGCCGTTGGAGGTCACCTGCAGGCCGGCCGGGCCGGTCTTTTGGTTCTTAAAGGAGAGGATGGTCTTGTCAATGCCTTTGCCACGGATGGTCACGTTGTCGACCGAGAGGGAGAGGGCGCGGTCCATATCCAGGCGGCCTTC
>CABEAV010000523.1_pt1 | contig 17757 bp, 11 predicted proteins | sample 3422231 | NCBI WGS metagenome assembly CABEAV01 (sample SAMEA5534326, study PRJEB31848) | metagenome | biome: tundra; feature: field; material: soil | place: USA | collected 2013-05 | depth 0.15 m | reverse complement strand
GCAAAGGGGCACGCGGAGGTGGTCGAGCTGCTGATCGAGCGCGGCGCCGACTTGAATGCGCGCGACAACTCGGGCGCATCGCCGCTCGAAAACGCCTCGCGCTACCGGCACGCGGCGGTGGTGGATCTGCTGATGGCGCACGGCGCGACGCTGGCCAAGAAGGATCAACCCGGCTTTACGTTGCTGGACGAAGCCGTGCTGAAAGGCCAGGCCGATATGGTGGAGTTGCTGGCCGCCAAGGGCGCGGACGTCAACGCGCACAACCCGGAAGGCTCTCCGCCGCTGGCGGACGCCGCACTCAAGGGTTACGCGGATATTGCGCGCATCCTGCTGGATCACGGCGCGCGCGTCAACGAGAAGAACTCCGCGGGAGCCACGCCGCTGCATGACGCCGCGCTGGGCGGGCATCGCGAGATGGCGGCGCTGCTGCTGGACCGCGGCGCGGACATTGACGCGCGCGACGGCTCGGGCGCTACGCCGCTGTATAACGCGGCTTCCTGGGGCCGGCGCGAGGTAGTCGAATTGCTGCTGGCGCGCGGCGCGGATGCAGGGCTGCGGTCTAAAGCGGGTGCGACCGCGCTGGACGGCGCTGTGGCCAATGGCTTCGAGGATATCGCCGCGCTGCTGCGCGCCGCGGCCAAGTAGGCCATCGAGTAGTGGCCCAATTTGAAAAGCCCTCGCCGTTTGCGGCGAGCACTTGGATCTCCACTGAATCGGCACTGCTACAGGGCCTAACGCGATTCGTACGGGCGACCGGTATCGCTGAACAGGACGCGATTCCTCACTAAACGCTGCGCGACTTTCGGCGGGTAATCTGCGGATATGGCTCCCAGTCGCTCGATTCGGCGAAATCGGGCAGTTTGTTGCGCCGGCCACTTTCCGCCCATATTCACAATTGTAGGCCGATCGACCGCAGCAATGCCCTGAATCTCGGATCGCCACGCAGCCCGTCAAAACGAGGATCCACCCCCAAGAACGCAACGCGAGGCGAACGCTCGTGGACCGCCGCGTTGAGCAGCTCGAATGCCTTGGCCTTGTCTCCAAGCCCTAGACGGGCTATCGCCAGATCGTAGGAGGAAACAAATCCGCGCCCCGCCTTACTAAGGTCTTCCAGTACCTTCATTGCCTCAGCGCGTCTCCCTGCGAGTCCCAATGCGTGGGCGAGAGACGCAGCATACATCGAGCCGCCGCCGGCCAGACTGGAGGCCCTCTCGAACTCTGCAATGGCTTCCTGTAGCATGCCCTTCTGCTCGTAGGCTTGGCCGAGGACCAGGTGCGCCGGTCCGAAACTCGGGTCCATCTCGACAGCATTCCGACCCTCCTCAATCGCTTTGTCGTACTGCCGAGCGAAGAAATACCGTGAACTGACCCAAGTGTCGATGATGTTCGACAGCGGATCGAGCTCACGCGCACGCTGCGATTCGGCGATGGCCTCCTTATGCCTGCCGACCAGCGACAAAAATTCGGCATACCAGTGGTGGCCGTTGGCGTAATTCGGATTGCGATCAATGGCGCGACGGAATTCACGCTCAGCGCCAGCCCAGTCGCGATCATAATAAAGGTTCACGAATGCAAGAGACGTGTGCGCTTCGGCGAGTGAATCGTCCAGGCTCAAAGCCCTGGTAACCGCCGCCTTGGCATGCGGAAAAGTCTCCGAGGGCGACAGGAAGCCATACCAACCAAGTGGCAGCCAACAGTCCGCAAGCCCATCGTAGGCAAGCGCATAGTCCGGATCTTTGTCGACGGCTTGCTGGAAGAACCCAATCGCCTTCTTAAGGTCCTGTTCGTTGCGTTTGTTCCAGAAGAACCGGCCTTTGGAATACGCAAGGTACGCGTCGGGGTTGGAAGCGCGCACCTTGGCGAGTCGCGCGCGGTCGGGCGGTGTCAGTGTGACGCGAATTTCGTCGGCGATTCTTTGGGCGACATCGGCCTGCAGGACGAACACGTCGCGCAAACCTCCTTCGTAGCTGTTGCTCCACAGGTGTCGGTCCATGCCGGCCTGAATGAGTTCCACATTGATCCGTACCCGGTCGCCGGAGCGCAACACGGAGCCGTCTACAACGGCATCGACGTTTAACGCGAGCGCAATATCCGGGAGTGGCTTGCCGCTGCCTCGATAATGCATCGAAGAAGTTCGGGAAATCACGCGAAGAGAGCTGATGCCCTCCAGGTGTTGCCTGAGCGCATCGGTCATTCCGTCCACGAAATATTCCTGGTCGGGATCGCCGGAAAGATTTGCCAAGGGAAGTACCGCGAGAGACCGGATCGAACCAGAAAAGGTCCGATTGCGAACTGTGTCGCGTATGCTCGGGAGATGAATGCCGATAAGGGCCAGAAGCACGAACCCCGCGATCCCGGCTGCCAGCAAAGCCAAACGCGGTCGCCGTGTTGGTTTCTGGTCCGGCTTTTGCTCTGGGGCGATAACCTGAGGGGCCGGAGTGACAACTTCGGCGGGTTGGCTGAGCGGAGCGATGAAGCGATAGCCTCGGCCAGCGAGAGTCTCGATAAAGCGCGGCGCGTCGGCCGAGTCGCCCAAAGCGGCCCGAAGTCTCTTCATCGCGGCGTTCAGACTGTGCTCGAAGTCCACGTAGGTGTCGGCGGGCCAGAGCCGCTTTTGTAGGTCTTCGCGCGTCACCGCCTCGCCGGGGTGCTGGAGGAGCATCGTTAGCACCTCGATCGGCTGGCCTCGCAGCTTAATGCGCAGCCCATGTTTGCGCAGTTCACTGATGTCAGGTTCAAATTCGAACGTCCCGAAACAGACACCCCTGATCGAGGCGCTCGATCTCGTCGTGAGCCCTTTCGCCATCCCTGCCCATCCCTGCCCACAATTCTAGCACCTCCCGGCCGTTGCATGTCCGGGTGTCACCACCGATCATAAGTTCCGGCACATCAACGTTTTGCCATATCACCCAGATTTCCCCCGATTAGCATTGCAATGTTATGCCGGAATCGGCGATCCTGCCGGCATGCCCGAACGCGAGACTGCTGGGTTCCCCGGAAACCGAACCGGCGGCCCCATCATGGCTCGCCGATCGTGGCGTATTCACATTTGACAACTTGGAGGCAAAGACCATATGAAGTCCCTAGTACGCTTTTCAGTTTGGGCGCTAGTGGTGAGCGGAGTCGCGAGCGGGGTTACCGCAGCCGACGAAGTCACCGACTGGAACCAGGTGATGCTCCTGGCAGCCCTAACCGCTCCCGTAACGCCTGCCCCGGTTACAACACGTGTCGCGGCAATCGTGCAGGCGGCCGTCTTCGACGCGGTGAACGGAATCAACCGGCGTTACACGCCTATTTATGTTCCACCGGCAGCGGCGCCAGGAACATCCAAACGGGCCGCGGCCGTGCAGGCTGCTTATGCCACTCTCGTGCACCTCTTTCCTAACCAGAAAGCCACATTCGATCAGCAGCGGGCGGCTTCTCTGGCCGCAATCACCGATACGAACGACGCGGTCCAGCAGGGATTGTCATGGGGTCAAAACGTCGCCGATCAAATCTGGGCCTGGCGAAGCCAGGACGGATTTTCCGACGCGCCTCCACCCTACCTGGGGGGAACTCAACCCGGCCAATGGCGGCCAACTCCGCCGGCCATGGCGCCTGGACTGGTGCCGCAGTTGGCGACCACCACTCCCTGGGTCATCCGCTCGCCTTCGCAATTCCGCACCGCGGGTCCGGTAGCCATGACTAGCGACCAGTACACGGCCGATTTCGAGGAAGTGAAAAGCATGGGAAGTTCTACGAATTCCGGCCGAACCGCGGACCAGACCCTCTTCACGAAATTTTGGCAGGCCGGGAATCCGCCCGACTACTGGGATCCGGTTGTCACCTCGCTCGCCGCACACCACCACTTCTCAATGTCGCAGACCGCCAGGTTGCTCGCTCTCGTCAATCTGGGAATGGCGGATGCGGCCATCGGCTGCTGGGACGCGAAGTATACCTACAGTTGGTGGCGACCAATTACCGCGATCCAACTGGGTGACACCGACGGTAATGACGCCACGATTTCCGACCCGGCCTGGACTCCACTGATCGTGACACCTCCTTTTCCGGAGTACCCGTCGTCGCACTCCTGCGTGAGTGGCGCAGCCGGGCGCATCTTGTCACAAACCTTCGGCGAGGAGACTACTTTTAACGTGGTCTCCAACGCAATGTCAGGGGTTACGCGCAAATTCCACAGCTTCTCAGCCGCTCTCGAAGAGGTGAAGAACGCGCGCGTGTTAGGAGGCATACACTTTCGAACAGCCTGCGTCGACGGAAACGCGCTTGGAATTGCCGTTGGCGATTATGTCATCGCCCATGCCCTCCTTCGAACGGATGGCGACAACTAGGGGCGAGATCACTAGCTAGCTAGCTAGCAGATAACGGAACGGTCCATCTGCCCTTGTACTTCTTGCTGCGGGACGGGTCATCGTTGTTTAGTGGGCTGTCCCGCCGGCGAAAGCCGGCGCTTGCCCGGTCTTTTCGAGGAAAGCGGCGCAGGGATACGTTTTTTGACACACGCGGGCAGGGCGCCGGCAATGAAGTTAGTTCGGGTGTACGCTCTTCTATAGCGACAGTCTGGGCGTCGCAGCGTTCCAAGCCAACTCATTCTTTCGATACAGAGAAAGGTGTCTACGGAATGTCCCTACGCGCAAGTCTGGCGGGCCTGCTACTGATTAGCTTCCTTCCCGCGGATGGTCAGCACCAAGGCCATGATCTCGGTTCAGTGCATTTTCCTGTTTCCTGCACTCCTGCGGCGCAGAAGACTTTCGAACGGGCCGTCGCACTGCTTCACTCCTTTTGGTACGACGAGGCCGAAAAGACATTTTCTGACGCGACTCGCATCGACCCAGGCTGCGCTATGGGGTACTGGGGTATCGCCATGAGCCTCTATCATCCGGTCTGGGTACCGCCCACACCAGCGGATCTGAAGAATGGTATGGCCGCCGTCGAGAAGGCCAGATCGGCGGCCGCAAAAACCCAGCGCGAGCGCGACTATATAGCGGCCATCGAGGCATTTTACAAAGACTCGGATAAGGTGGCCCACCGCGAACGTGCCCGCGCCTGGCGCAACGCCATGCAACAGCTTTCGGCGCGTTATCCGGAAGACCCCGAGGCCGCCATTTTCTTTGCGCTGGCGTTGATTGGAACGGCGCCTGCCACCGACAGAACATACGCCAACCAAAAGCAGGCCGCTGAGATCCTGAATCGCCTTTTACCGGAGCAGCCCAACCACCCCGGCATCGCCCATTACCTGATTCACTGCTACGATTCGCCGCAGCTTGCGATCCTCGCCCTACCCGCGGCGCGAAGGTACGCCAGGATTGCGCCAGCAGCACCGCACGCATTGCACATGCCATCGCACATTTTCACAAGGCTTGGCCTCTGGCAGGATTCGATCGACTCGAATCTAGCCTCCGCAGCAGCAGCCAGGCGCTATATCGCAACGACACTTCCAGGGGCGGCGTCACAGGATCAACTCCATGCCATGGACTACCTGGTGTATGCCTATCTACAAACCTGCCAGGACGCGGAAGCCGAACACGTGGTTGAAGAGGCGGCGGCGGTATCCAAAGTCGACCAGAATGTTTTTCAGGCGGCTTACGCGTTGGCTGCGATTCCGGCCCGCTATGCGCTGGAGCGCAGGCGTTGGTCGGCGGCGGCGGCGCTTGAAATGCGGCCGGCAGGATTTCCGTGGACCCAATTTCGCTACGCCGAGGCGATCACCTACTTCGCGCGAGCGCTAGGCGCGGCGCGGAGCGGCAATCCCTCGGCGGCTCGCGGCGATATCGAAAAACTAACCGCAGTTTATCGGGCGATGGCACAGGTCGAACAGGGATATAGCTGGAGCGCCCAAGTCGAAGTACAGCGGCTGGCTGCGTGGGCGTGGTGCGCACACGCCGAAGGAGATAACGCCGGGGCGTTGCGGTGGATGCGCTCCGCGGCCGACCTCGAGGACAAAACCGATAAGCATCCAGTAACGCCGGGACCGGTCCTGCCCGCGCGTGAGTTGTTGGGCGAGTTGCTCATGGAATTGGATCAGCCGGCACTGGCGTTTCCTGAGTTCGAAGCGGTGCTGCGGGGTTCTCCGAAGCGGTTCAACGCGACCTACGGCGCGGCCCGCGCGGCCGAACTCTCAGGCGACCGGAAAAGGGCAACTGAGCGCTATTCGGAGCTACTACAGCTTTGCGGCCAGGCTGAGGCCCAAAGGCTTGAAGTCCAGAATGCACGAGCATACCTGGAAAAGCGGTGAGGTTTGAAAGACCAATTTCGCTTCGAAATCAGAGACGCTGCACAGCGAATGTCCGCGATAAACGCCGCAGGGTTTACGAATCCACTTGGTTGGCTTGTCGGCGAGCCGTAGAAGTGCCCGCATCGGGCGCTCCGCCGGAACAGCGATTTACGGAGGGATGGCTCCCTGCCCGGCCTCACGCTGGCCCATCGCCCAGGCCCTACAGGATCGCGAGAACATTCCGCCTCTTCCGCCACCTGTACTATTGGCAAGAACTCATCCCGCCGAAACTGCGTCCGTGGAAACGGATACTGCCAACATGTTCCGGGAGCCGCTGGCCGGGCAGTTGGCGCTCTTCGCCCGCCTGATCGAACCGCACTTGCCGCGCCTCGATGCGGTTCTGCGGCGCAACCTGACAGCCGCCGGGCCAGCGGAGGCCTCGGATGCGCGGCGAGTCAAGGCGCTGTCGCTGATCACCTCTGGCGCGGCAGCCCGCCTGGCGTGCGCCGGCCGGCCAGCCGCCGATTTCTTCGAACAGGTGGCCTACAACAGCCGGCGCCTGGCCAAGCTGAACGTCCCGCCTACGGAGGTGTTGGAGGCGCTCGGCGAATATGATCGCCAGCTCGATGGCCTGCTGGCCAAACGTTATCCGAGGCAGCATGCGGCGCTCCAGGGGGTCCGGCAGCAACTGCACTTTCGAACCCTATTGGCCGTCAACAACGCTTACTACCAGGTGCGCGAGGCCGAAACGCAAGCCTTCTATGGCCTGCTGCGCGCCGAGATGGAGGCTACCGGCCTGGACGATCTGCTGCAACGCTTCATTCTGATCCTGACCCGCACGTTCCGCGCGCAGGCCGGCCGCATGATCCCCTTCGGGGATCGTCCCCCAATGGCCTCGAGCGTGCTGAAGCGGTTGGCGCGGCCCTGCTACATCGCCGCCGGCAGTCGCGACGAGGAGTTGGTGTTGGATCGGGGCATGCGCGGCGTCTTTCAATCCTACTGGTCCATTCCGTTTTTCTCGGGCGGCCACCTGGCCGGACTCATCCAATTCGGTTTTCCCACGCCCTACCGCTGGCTCCCGCGCGAGTTGGACCTGCTGGACGCGTTCGCGGAGCGGTGCCTGCGCGGCGCGGAGCGTGCCCGCCTGATCCAGGATCTGGCGGCGCGCGAGGAGCAGGTGCGCTCGCTGGCGGCCCATCTTTTGCAGGCCGAAGAGGAGGAACGCCGGCGGATCAGCCGGGAACTGCACGACGAGGCCGGCCAATCCATGCTGTTCCTGCGCCTGCACCTGGAAATGCTCGAAAAGAACGCGCCGGCCGATCTGCAGCCGAAACTGGCCGAGGCGCGCGCCGTGGCGGAGCGGATCATCGCGGAGATGCGGCGTATCATCGCGGCGCTCCACCCTTCGGCGGTGGAGGAATTGGGCCTGCCAGCCGCCATCCGCCACCTGAGCTCGCGCTTCCGGAAGCTCTATCCTATTAAGCTGCGCCTCAGGCTAACCGCTTATGGCGCCAGCCTGCCCCGCGAGACTGAAACCGCCATCTACAGGGTGGTGCAGGAGTGCTATCAGAATATCGGCAAACACTCCGGGGCTTCGCGGGTAAACCTTCTACTGAGATCCACCGATACATTATTGGAACTGAACGTCGAGGATGACGGCGTCGGATTCGAAGTGGACCGTGCGGTGGCTCAACCGAAGTCGTTCGGGTTGAAAGGCATGCGCGAGCGGGTCGCCCTGTTGGGAGGCCGCTTGGAGATCCGCAGCAGTCCAGGGCATGGCGCTACCATTGCCATGCGATTGCCGATTCCCGGCCATTAGCGATTCTCAGTTCCAGGGATCTGCAGGAACCGCTCCCTAACGGTCGCGGCTCAGTAGATTCATGGCGTTACAGAGCCGCGACCGTCAGGGAGCGGTCTCAACGAGACGACTATGGCAATTCGAACGCTTCTTACCGACGATCACACTCTGTTTCGGCAGGGTATCAAAACTCTGCTTTCCGCCACACCGGACCTGGAGGTGGTAGGCGAAGCCGCCAACGCGGCGGAGGCCATCGCGCAAGCCGCGGACCTCCGGCCCGATGTGGTGCTGATGGACATTAGCATGCCGGGGCTGAGCAGCTTCGAAGCTACCCGCCAGATCCGCAAGGTCCGGCCTGAAACCAAGGTGCTGTTCCTGACCATGTACGACGATGAAGACTACCTGGCGGAGTCCATGGAGGCGGGTGCCAGCGGCTACTTGCTGAAGGATAGCCCGGCCGAGCAACTGGTGTCGGCCATCGGCGAAGTGCACCGCGGCGGCAGTTACCTGAGCCCGCGTATGCTTTCGCACCTGGTGGACGATTTCCGGAGCCGGGTGCGGTCCGCCACCCGCCAGCCGCGGTTTAGTACCCTCACGCGGCGCGAGCTGGAAATCCTCAAGTTCCTGGCGGAAGGCAATTCCGTCAAAGAAATAGCCTGCACGCTGGATCTGAGTGTCAAGACCATCGAGGCACACAAATTCAACCTGATGCGCAAGCTTGATATTCATAACAAGGCGCAACTGGTGCAGTACGCCATTCAGAAGAAGATCATCCGCCTGGACGGATAGCCTGTGCCTGGAGATCGGCCGGTAGGACAGGCCTCCTGGCCTGTCCAGCCTGTGCCACCACAGAATTTGCAGGTGTTTAGCGATTTTTCCTCTATATTAAGAGGGTGTCCAGATGGTTGCTCCTGTTATGCGCGTGCGTGCCATGCTTGCCAGTGATGGCGGCAGACGACTACGCCGGCAGCACGGTATGTAAGACCTGTCACGCGGACGTCTGGTTCAACTTCTATAAGAATCCACATTACAAGAGCATCGCCAGCGGCGATCAGCCGCCAGAGCGCTCCGGATGCGAAGGCTGTCACGGGCCGGGGAAGGCGCACGTGGAAGCGCACGGCGGTAAGACCACGATTCCGCGCGCGTTCTCGCTGATGGCGCCGAAAGCCGTCCTGGACACCTGCCTCAACTGCCACGCGCGCGATTTTTCGAAGGCCAATATCCGCCGCTCGCAGCATTCGCTGGCGGACGTGGTGTGCACCAACTGTCACTCGATCCACAAATCGCCGGCCGCGCAATTCCTGCTGGCGAAGAAACAGACCGAGCTATGCTACGGCTGCCACGCGGACGTGCGCGCGCAGTTTTCCATGCCCTTCAAACACCGCGTGAATGAGGGCTTCATGGCTTGTACGGATTGTCACAACCCGCACGGGACGTTCGCACCCACCTGGGGCATGGCGGACCGGCCGCGCCTGGTTGCGCGCGCGGAGGGCAATGAGGAGGCCTGCCTGAAATGCCACGCCGACAAGCGCGGGCCCTTCGCCTACGAGCATCCGCCGGTGCGGGTGGAGGGGTGCGGGGCGTGCCACATGCCGCACGGATCGACCAACGCAAAGCTGCTGCAGCGGCCGGTGGTCTTCACGCTCTGCCTGCGGTGCCATAACGGCGCGGACAGCTTCGGCACGCGCAACAACGGCATCCCGGCGCTGTCGAACACGCATAACATGCTGGACCCGCGCTATCAGCGCTGCACGCTCTGCCACGTGCGGATTCACGGGTCGAACAGTGACGGTTACTTCTTCCGTTAAGAGACGGCCATGAGGATTACGCCGAACACGCTTCTAATCGGATGGATTCTGCTGGCGCACGCGGCGCTGGCGCAGCAGGTGGTAACGCCTACGCCGGACCAGGCCGGGCCCCCGCGCGGCGAGAATACGGGCGACTACAACGTGATGGAGTCGTTTGAGACCGGCTACCGTTTCGCGGTGGTGGATGGCAGCGTGGGGACGTATCGCAGCGATGTGAATTATGGCAACGGCATACGGCTGCTGAGCGGCAATCTCAGCGTGAACTCGCGCGACGGTCATGGGCGCTGGTTCGACCAGATCGTGCTGACCACTATCGGTCTCGGCAACGATCCGTATCAGTCGGTGACGTTGCGCGTGGAAAAAAACAAACTATACCGCTATGACATGCTGTGGCGGCTGGACGACTACTTCAATCCGGGCCTGCCGGTGGCCGCAGGCCTGCACCTGATGGACACCACCCGCCATATGCAGGACCACAATCTGACGCTGCTGCCGCAATCGAAGATTCAATTTCACCTGGGCTACAGCCGCAACACGCAGGCCGGGCCGGCGCTTTCCACCGTGCAGTTATGCTTCAATGGCAACATTTATTGCGGCGCCGCGGGCAACGAATTCCCGGTGTTCGAGAACGTGCGGCGCGAGCAGGACGAATACCGCATGGGCGCCGATCTGGATCTGGCCGGGTTCAAGCTGACGCTGTTGCACTCGTGGGTGTTCTTCAAGGACGACAGCGGCTATCGGGAAAACGGCTTGACGGCGGGGGACAATCCGTCCACCGGCGTGACTCTCTCCCAGTTTCAGCGCGCGGAGCCGTATCACGGCGCCAGCCCCTACTGGCTGGGGAATCTCAACAAGAGCGGCAAGAACCTGGCGGTGAACGGCCGCGTGACTTACGTGGATGGAAAGCGTAACTTTATCCTGGATGAAAATGCGTTCGGCGGCGTACCTCTGGGCGCCCAGAACCAGCAGGTGGCGGTGGGCGGCGATGCGTCGCGTCCGGCGCTGACGGGCGATCTATCGATCAGCGTCTTTCCCAGCACGCGCCTCACGCTGGTGAACAACACGTCCATCGATAGCACGCGAATCGACGGCACATCGGACTATGAGCAGTTCAACCTGGCGACGCAAACAGCCAACTTCATTTCTTTCCGGTACCTGGGACTGCGCACCATCGCCAACGCCACGGATCTGCACTATCGCGTGCAGAACTGGCTTTCCCTCTATGGCGGCTATCACTACTCCGAGCGGCGGATCGAGGATATCGAAGAGTACGCGATTCCCTCGCCGTTCAGCGGCGCGATGTACGAGCAAGAGAACCATCTGCAGGCAGGCCTCGCGGGCATCCGGATCAAACCGCTGAAGGCCATGACCATCAACCTGGAAAGCGAGATCGGCCACGCGGACCGCCCGTTCACTCCGGTCAGCGACCGTGACTACCACGCGCTGGGCGGGCGCTTCGAGTACCGCGTCAAAAAGCTGACTATTGGCGCGTCTTACAAGGAGAATTACAATAATAACTCAGTTACTCTGACCAGTTATAGCTCGCACGCGCGGAACTACAGCGCGAATGCATCGTGGGCGCCGCGCGACTGGTTCACGTTGGACGCCAGTTACTCGAAGCTGCACTTGGATTCGCTCTCCGGCATCGTATTTTTCGCCGGGCCCGCGGCGGCTTCTCCGCTGACCAGCAATCAGATTTACATCAGCAACATTCATGCGGCCAATCTCGTGGCGCGCTTCGTGGTGGCCAAGCGCGTGGACCTGTACGTGGGCTACACGATCACGCGGGATACGGGCGACGGCCGCAACTCCGCCGCGCCGGCCGGCGCCACCGATCCTACGACACTGATCTTTGCTCCGGTGCAGACCTTCCCGTTGAGCTACCAATCGCCGCTGGCGCGGGTTTCCATCCGTCTGCGCGAGAAGTTGCGCTGGAACGCGGGCTGGCAGTATTACAACTATCACGAAGAGTTCGGGCTCGAATCCTTTTACCAGGGCTATCATGCGAACACCGGCTATACCAGTGTGACGTGGGCGTTTTAGCTTTTCGACGCAGAGTCAGCCGGCCGCTTATGGTCGTTCTGTCTCCTCCCGCCTGAAGATATCCAAGATGTCGTGGCGGGCGAACGCCTCGGATAGCTCCTGGAGTTTCGGCTCCAGGTAAGTGCGGTCGAGCGTGCGCCGAAAGCGGCGGATGAGCCGCCGGGCGTCGTCCACGTCTTTGTGCCGCTCGGAGATAAGCTTCATCCAGATCAGGTCTTCGACGGTGGCGACGTTGACAGGTCTGCCGCCGAGTTGTTTCGGGTGAGCTCTGGCGATGAGGTCGCGCTCTGCCGGCAGCGCAGAGCCCGCGTCTGGCCGGCGAACCGGAGCGGATCGGCGGGCAGGGCCTTCAGCCGGGAACACAGCACGCCGACCGTGGCCGCGAAATCCTCCGGTTCGGCCCAGACGCTCAAGTCCACATCCAGGGTCGCGGGCGCCTCGCCCCACGCCGCGATCGCGAGCGCTCCTACGCGACAGACGCTTCGAGTTCAGTCATGGCGGCGATTCAGAACCCGGCCCGCTGCCAACAAAACCTGCACGCCGCGCGTCTCCGGGTCGGGGTCATGCAGGCGATCCTCTTCCGGAATCCAGCGCAGGATGGCTCCCAGGTCGGCCAGGATTTGCCCTGGCTCTCTTTCGAGCGGCGGCTGTTGCTCCTCCCAGCGATTGAAAGCCTCCCATTGCCGGCGGCGCTGTTCGATTTGTTCTCTCAGCGTCATGGAGCGTCATCGCCGGATCGCGATACCCAAATCCTTCAGAGCTTTTTCGGGCACCGGGGCAGGAGCGTCGCACATCAGGTCCGTGGCGCGCGCGGTCTTCGGGAACGGGATGACGTCGCGGATGGACGTCTCGCCCGCCAGGATCATCACCAGCCGGTCCAGACCGAGGGCGATGCCGCCGTGCGGCGGCGCGCCGTATTCCAAGGCTTCCAACAGGAAACCGAAGCGCCGGCGAGCCTCTTCTTCGCTGAATCCCAGCGCGGCGAAGACCTTCGACTGCACGTCGCGGCGATGAATACGGATGGAGCCGGAGCCCAGTTCCGTGCCGTTAAGCACCAGGTCGTACGACTTGGCGCGGCAGCGGGCCGGGTCGCTGGTGAGTTTGCCGAGATCCTCATCGTGCACCGAAGTGAACGGATGGTGCGCCGCGTTCCAGCGCTGCTCTTCGTCATCCCACTCGAACATGGGGAAGTCCAGCACCCAGAGAAACTCGAAACGGCGCGGGTCGAGCAGCTTGTGGCGATCGTTGTATTTCTGCGCCGCGAACAGGCGCAATTGCCCGCACGCCTGGAACACCGTCTCTTCGGGGCGATGACCCTTCGGCTCTCCGGCCCACGCGGCCAGCAGCAGCAAGTCGTTTTCGGCCGCGCCGGTCAGTTCCCGCAAACGGGCCATGGGCTCGGGATGATCGCGCTCCACGCGCTTGGGATCGTCATAGACGCGCAGGCCGCGCTCGGCGCCATAGGCCTTCAGTTCGTCGCGCTCGCGCCGGCTGAGCGCGCCGATCCCGGGAATCCGGATGGCCACCAGCGGCAGGCCGTGCGCGCTGAGGCTACCCTCCGGAAAAAGCTGCTCCACCGGATACATGGGCGGAATGCGCCGGTCGGGCTTATCGCTGCCGTAACTTCGCATGGCTTCCGCATAGGTCAGGCGCGGGAAAGGGATCTCCACATGGAACCCCGCTACCTGGCACACGCGCTGGACCAGCGGCTCGATCACTTCGAAGATGCGCTCCTGTTGCGGGAAAGACATCTCCAGGTCGATCTGCGTAAATTCCGGCTGGCGGTCGGCGCGCAGGTCTTCATCGCGGAAGCAGCGCACGATCTGGAAGTATTTGTCGAAGCCGGAGACCATCAGCAGTTGCTTGAAGATTTGCGGCGATTGCGGCAGCGCATAGAAATTGCCCGGCTGCACGCGGCTGGGCACCAGGTAATCGCGCGCGCCTTCCGGCGTGGAGCGGGTCATGAAAGGCGTCTCGATTTCGAGGAAGCCCATACCGTAGAGGCATTCGCGCACGGCGAAGGAGATCTTCGAGCGTAGGATGATGTTGCGCTGCATGTGCGGGCGGCGCAAATCGACATAGCGGTATTTCAGCCGCACCTCTTCGGCCACATCCACGGTCTCTTCCATGGGGAAGGGCGGCGTGCGGGATTCGTTCAGGATCCAGATCTTTTCCGCGAAAAGCTCGACCTCGCCGGTCTCCAGGTTCGGATTGACGGTATCCGCGCTGCGCAGCGCCACCGCGCCTTCCACCGCGATCACATACTCCGGACGGACCTGCTCGGCTCTGCGGTGCGCGGCTTCATCGGCATCGGCATGAATGGCGATCTGCGTGACGCCATCGCGGTCGCGCAGATGGATGAAGATCACGCCGCCGAGATCCCGGTGGCGGTGGACCCAGCCCATCAACAGGGCGCGCGATCCGGCGTCCGCTGCGCGCAACTGCCCGCAGGTGTGCGTACGCCTTAGGTCGCCAAGAAAATCGAGTTGCGTTTCCATATAAGAGATGCCGGGCCGGAGGGATGAAAACCATGCTAACATGCAGCGCTACAATTCTGTTATGCATCGAGCCTTACTCGCGCTTCTCGCAGCCGCCGGCCTGTTCGCTCAGCAGCTTCCTTTCGACGCGCAAGCGCTGCTCGAATTGGCGCGCATCGGCGATCCGCAAGTTTCTCCGGATGGCCGGCTGGTGGCTTTCCAAGTCCAGACGATCGACGTGCCCAACAACAAGCGCGTCACACAGATCTATGTGACGCCGGTTGCGGGCGGCGCCGCGAGACAGATCACCCAAGCCGGGCAGGATAATGAGCGGCCGCGCTGGTCGCCCGATTCCCGGCGCATCGCATTCGTCTCGGACCGCGGCGGCGCGTCGCAGATCTGGCTGATGGATGCGGACGGCTCGAACCCGAGGCAGGTGACGAATCTTGCGACCGAGGCGGGCGGCGTTCTGTTTTCGCCCGACGGGAAGAACCTGGTTTTCTCGAGCGACGTGTTCCCCGAGTGCGGCGCCAACGATGCCTGCAACAAGAAAGCGTTGGAAGACGAGAAGAACGGCAAAGTGAAGGCGCGCATCTACACCAGCCTGCTGTACCGGCATTGGAATCACTGGCAGGGTGCGAGGCGCAGCCATTTGATGGTGGTTCCGGTATCGGGTGGGGATCCCAAGGACTTGACGCCCGGCGCGCTGGACGTGCCGCCATTCTCGTTGGGCGGCGGTGACGATTACGCGATCTCGCCGGACGGGGCCGAGGCCTGTTATGCGGCGAACGCCGATCCGGTGGCCGCCACCAGCACCAACTCGGATCTCTACGCGATTTCGATTGGCGGCGGGCCCGAGGGGCACCCCGCGCGCAAGATCACAAACAATCCCGGCGCCGACAGCGGGCCGCAGTACTCGCCGGACGGCAAGTATCTGGCTTGGCGCGCGCAGATCCGGCCGGGCTATGAAAGCGACCGCTGGCGGCTGTGGGTGATGGAACGGGCGACGGGCAGGGTCGCGGATTTGACGGAGAACATGGACCGTTGGGTCGGCAGTTTTGCCTGGTCGCCGGATTCCGCCAGCCTGTTCTTCACTTCGGAGGACCGCGGGCGGCAGTCCATCCAGTTCAAGTCCGCGAAGGGCGGTGAGGCGCGCGTAGCGGTCAGCGGCGACAACCACCTTGACGAGATGCAGTTCACGCCGGATGGCAAGACGCTGATCTACACGCAGCAGAGCGGCACGCAGCCGGCGGGGATTTACCGCGCGTCCTCATCGGGCGGCGCGGCGGTGGCGTTGACGCACATCAACGATGCCGTGCTCAGTTCCCACGAGATGACGCCGCTGGAGGAGTTCTGGGTGGACGGCGCGGACGGCGCGCGCGTGCAGAGCTTCGTGGTGAAACCTTACGGCTTTCGGGAAGACCGGAAGTATCCGGTGCTGATGCTGATTCATGGCGGGCCGCAAGGCGCCTGGGGACATAGCTGGACCTATCGCTGGAACGCGCAGGTGTTCGCCGCGGCGGGATACGTAGTGGTGATGCCCAATCCGCGCGGGTCGACGGGATACGGCCAGAAGTTCATCGACGGGATCAATGGCGACTGGGGCGGCCGCGCCTTCGACGACATCATGGCCGTGGCCGATCACGTGGTGACCAGCTTGCCGTATGCCGATGGCAGCCGCATGGCCGCCGCCGGCGGCTCCTACGGCGGGTACATGATCGATTGGATTCTCGGCCATACGCAGCGTTTCAAGGCGCTGGTCTCGCACGACGGCGTGTACGATCTGCGCAGCGAATTCGGCGAGACGGAAGAGCTGTGGTTCCCGCTTTGGGAATTCGGCGGGGCGCCCTGGGATAATCCCGAGAGTTACGGCCGCTGGTCGCCCAGTCTGTTCGTGAAGGAGTTCCATACCCCTACGCTGGTGATCCACGGCGAGCTGGATTATCGCGTGCCGGTGGGCCAGGGTCTGCAACTGTTCACAGCGCTGCAACTGCAGAAGGTGCCTTCGAAGCTGTTGCTGTTTCCCGACGAGGGTCACTGGGTGCTGAAGCCGCAGAACAGCCTGCTCTGGTACAAAACATTTATCGATTGGATCGATTCCTGGACTAAAAAGTGAAACTTATCCTTGCGATTGTAGCTGTCTTGTTAGTCGCGGCGGCCGTGGTGTTGGCGGCGCTTTCCGCCACGCCTGCGATCACCATGGACCCGCCGGTGAAGGCCATCGGCGCCAGCACGCCCGTGAAGGTGGAAGTGACTGGACCATATGGACTCCGCCGGTTCACCGCGGTGCTGGAACAGAACGGCGCGCGGTACACTGTTTACGACCACCACAATCCGGCGCGCAGGCTGCTTTTCATGCGGCTGCGCGAGGCGCCGCATGCGGTTAGTTTTCCGGCAGGCAAGCAGCAGGCGCCGGCGCTGCGAGCGGGAAAAGCCACGCTGATCGTGGAGGCGCAATCGAACGACTTCCTGGGCCGCACGACCAGCGCGAGCTTCGATCTGGATGTGGTGCTGGAACCGCCGCGCCTCGCGGTGGATGAGGCGCAGCATTACATCAACCAGGGTGGCAGCGAACTGGTGACCTTCACCGTCTCAGGGGATTGGAGCGAGGCGGGCGTCAAGCTGGGGCCCTACACATTCCGCAGCTTTCCACAGCCGGGCCGGCCCAAGAACGAGCGATTCTCGCTGTTTGGTTTTTCTTGGGATCTGCCCGTGGACACCGTGCCGCACGTCTATGCGCGCAACGCCGCAGGCACGGAGGTCACCGGCCGATTCTGGTACAAGGTTTTTCCCAAGCCATTCCGCACGCGCGACCTGGAAGTCACGGACGCGTTTCTGGACAAGGTGGTGAATCAGATCGATCCGGTAGGGTCTGGCGATCTGCTCACGCGCTTCCTGCGCATCAACCGCGACCTGCGCAAACAGAACAATCAAGCGCTCGCGGATTTGCGGCTGAAGACCGAGGAGCGGGTGTTGTGGAACGGCCCGTTCTCGCAACTTGCGAATTCGCAGGTGGAAGCGCACTTCGCCGATGTGCGCAGCTACATCTACAAAGGCAAGAAAGTGGACCAACAGGTGCACCTCGGCTACGACCTCGCGGTGACCGCACATGTCCCCGTGGTGGCGGCCAATGACGGGCGCGTGGTCTGGGCGTCGGACCTGGGCATCTATGGGAACTGCATCGTGCTCGACCACGGGTATGGCTTGCAATCGATCTACGGGCATCTCAGCCGGATCGATGTGAAGGTGGGCGACATGGTGAAGAAAGGCCAGGCCATGGGCCATAGCGGCTCGACGGGCCTGGCAGGCGGCGACCACCTGCACTTCAGCATGCAAGTGGATGGCGTGCAGGTGAATCCGGTGGAATGGTTCGATGCGCACTGGATTCACGACCGGATACTGAGCAAGCTGGCGGCGGAA
>CABEAV010000494.1_pt1 | contig 18290 bp, 15 predicted proteins | sample 3422231 | NCBI WGS metagenome assembly CABEAV01 (sample SAMEA5534326, study PRJEB31848) | metagenome | biome: tundra; feature: field; material: soil | place: USA | collected 2013-05 | depth 0.15 m | reverse complement strand
CACCCATCACCCACCACCTTCTTTAAATCCACCCGTTTGGGCTTCGATCGTTCAGGTGGGACGGGCCTCCCGGCCTGTCCGCATTTGACAACCCTTCCCCGGCCTATTTAGAATGATGGTTCACACGCTCATCCATCAGGTTGTTGCGCGTCCTTCAATGGCAACTGTATTTGTCTTGTCTGGAATCAAACTATGATCAAGGTACTGGGTTTGACGAAGCGATACGCCCGCACTGTCGCTGTCGACAACATTTCCTTCGAGGTGGAGAAGGGCCAAATCGTCGGTTTTCTGGGGCCTAACGGCGCCGGCAAGACCACCACCATGCGGGTCCTCACTTGCTTCCTTCCGCCGACTGCCGGCACCGCGACGGTGGCCGGGTTCGATGTCCTCGAGAATCCCCACGAAGTCAAGAAGCGCATCGGATATCTACCCGAAACCCCTCCGCTTTACCCTGAAATGGAGGTGGTCGAATACCTGACCTTCGTGGGCAGGCTTAAAGGCATCTCTAGCGCCGATATCGCTCGCCGCGTCGGCGAAGTGACCGAGCGTTGCGCGGTTGGCGACGTGCGCACCAAACTGATCGGCAAGCTCTCGAAAGGTTACCGCCAGCGCGTGGGTTTGGCCCAGGCCATCATTCATAACCCCGACGTGCTGGTTCTCGACGAACCCACCGCCGGTCTCGACCCCAAACAAATCATCGAGACCCGCGAGTTGATCAAGCACCTGGCGGGCGATCATACCATCATTCTGAGCACCCACATCCTGCCCGAAGTCGAACACTCGTGTCAGCGCGTGGTCATCATCAATCAGGGCAAACTGGTGGCGACGGACTCCGTCGAGAACCTGACCAACCGCCTGCGCGGCGCGGAAGCCGTGGCGTTGGAGGTGGCCTCGTCCAACGGACCGCTGGATGCGGCCGTAGTCCAGCAGCGCCTGGAACAGGTGGCCGGCGTCAGCCGCGTGCTCCCGCGCGAAGTTAAGGACGGGCGGTTGGCGTTCGAGGTCGAAAGCCTCCAGGGCCGCCACATTCGCGCCGACCTCGCGCGCGCCGTGGTCCAGGCCGGCTGGAACCTCAACGAACTGCGCGCCGTCGGACTCAGTCTGGAAGAGATCTTCCTGCAACTAACCGGCGGCGAAAAAGGCGAAAAGAAGGACGCCACGCCGCAAGCATGAAATCGGCCTGCCAATTTGTGGGGCAGACCTCCAGGTCTGCGCGGGTCCTCCAGGACCCGCTCTTCGCGCAGAGGACTCAGCCGTATCCGAGCACGAACAGGCCGACGTGGACGTCGGCCGCAGGACTGGAGCCCTGCCCCACGAGCTTGCTTCAGGCCAGCGATGCCCCGCAACCAAGGAACGATAACCATGAAGAACGTTTGGATTATCTGCCGTAAAGAACTCAAGAGTTACTTCGCTTCGCCGATCGCCTATCTGCTGATGGCGTTTTTCGCGCTGATCTTCGGGTTTGGCTTCTTCACCGCCACACGCGACTTCGTGCGCTTCGGTTTCATGGCCGAAATGCAGGGCCGTAACATGCCGATGAATGTCAACGAGCAGGTCATCCGGCCCTTGCTGGGATTCGCCAGCACGGTGGCGCTCTTCCTCATCCCCATGATCACCATGCGTCTGTTCGCCGAAGAGAAGAAAACCGGCACCATCGAGCTGTTGATGACTTCGCCCGTCTACGATTGGGAAATCATCCTGGGCAAGTGGCTGGGCGCGCTCCTTCTTTACTTATGCGTGCTGGCTATGTCCGCCCTCAACATCGCAGTGCTCTTCGCGTTCGGCAAGCCGGACTGGAAGCCCATCCTGATCGGCTATCTGGGCTTGATCCTGCAAGGCGGGACCTTGCTGGCCATCGGCGCGTTCATCTCCACCACCACCAAGAACCAGATCATCGCCGGCGGCGTCACTTTCTTTGTGTGCCTCTTGCTCTGGTTGCTGAGCTGGTTTACCGCCTACGATACAACCGGTTACGGGCAGATAGTGAATAACCTGTCCATCGTGACTCACTTTGAAGGATTCGCTAAAGGGGTACTCGACTCAAAGGACGTGATCTTCTACCTCTCTATGATCTTCTTCTCCCTGTTTATCACGTCCCGTTCCATGGAGTCGCTGCGCTGGAGAGCATAAATGAGAGCAGACTGGATTAAAGCAAGACAGACAAAGTACTCGGCCTATGTCACCGTCTACATCCTGGTGATCCTGGCCGTGTTGGGTGTGGCTAACTTTCTGGCCAATCGCTACGACAAATCTTACGACGGCACCGCAAACAAGCAGTTCAGCCTTTCCGATCAGACCGTCAAGGCCATAAAAGGGTTGAAGAGGGACGTTACTGTCACCTACTTCGGTGAGACGACTCAGTTCCCCCAAGCCCGCGACCTGTTGGGCCGCTATGCCACTCTGTCTCCCAAGCTGAAGGTCGATTACATCGATCCGGTGAAGAAGCCGCAGTTGGCGCGCGCCGCGGGTGTCCGGCAGTTAGGCACCATAGTAGTGGATACCGGTGAGCGCAAGGAAGACGCCAAGAGCCTCACGGAGGAAGAAATCACCGGCGCGATGATCCGGTCGCTCAAGGGCGGCGAGCGCAATGCGTGCTTCCTCGCCGGTAGCGGCGAGCACGGCTTGGACGACACCGCGGGCGGCGGCTTCTCCACGTTGAAGGAAGCCCTGGAACATAACAATTACAAGACGCGCTCCGTCAACCTGGCGCAGCCGGCGACGCCCTTGGGGGCTGGCGCCGCGCCCGTGATCGGCCAGGTGCAGCAGGCTAAAGTGGAAATCCCCAAGGATTGCACCGTGCTTGTCTCCGGAGGTCCCAAGCTGGCCTATTCTCCCGCGGCAGCCGCGGCGATCAAAGCATTCGTCGAAAGCGGCGGCAGCGTGCTGTTCCTGATGGATACGCCGTTGCGCATCGGCTCCGAGGAAGGCACTGAGAACCCCGAAGTGGTGAAGATGCTGGCCGATTGGGGTGTGACTATGAATAACGATCTGGCGCTCGATACCAGCGGCATCGGCCAGATCTTTAACCTGGGGCCGGAAGTAGCCATGGTGACCAATTACGAATCGCAGGCCATTGTGCGGGACTTCAAAGAAGGTGTGCCCACAGCCATCCCGCTTTCCCGCACGTTGAAGATCGCTGGAAGTACCAAGGTAACCGACGACAAACTGATGTCCACGACCGATAGTAGCTTTGCCGCATCCAGCGTACAGGGTGGTCACGTCGATCCGAAGAAAGGCGTCAAGGGACCGCTGGTGCTGGCCGCCGCTGGAACCTACAATACCGGCAAGCCGGGTAGTTCGGGCCGCTTCGTGGTATTTGGGTCGTCGCAGTGGGCGGTGAATAACTTACTCGGTTCGCGTTCGGTTGCTAACCGCGACCTGGCCCTGAACACGTTCAACTGGCTCACCTCCGACGAAGACCTCATCTCCATCCGTCCGAAAGAGCCCGAAGACCGCCGTCTGAACATAAGCGGCAACCGCATGAACCTGATTTTCTGGTGGAGCGTGGTGCTGCTTCCGCTGACCGTGGTAGGCGCCGGGCTCATGGTTTGGTGGCGCAGGAGATAGCCCATGAAACCACGCGGACTGCTTGCGGCGGTGATCGTGCTGGCGGCTTTGGGCGGCGCGCTCTACTGGTCCAACCGGAAACAGAAAGCCGAGGCCGCCAAGCCCGCCACCGATACCACCACCACTACGAAAATCCTCTCCATTCCCGAGGATCAAATCAAGGAAGTCACACTCAAGAAGACCGGCGCGGAAACCACCGTGCTGCGCAAGGGCGACGACGGCAAATGGCAGCTCGCCGAACCCAAGCCGCTGCGCGCCGATCAGGACACGGCTAAGTCGCTGGTCGCCTCGCTGGCGACGCTGAATGCCGACAAAGTCGTGGAAGACAAAGCCGCGGATCTCTCGCCTTACGGCCTGAACGCGCCCACACTCGACGTCACCGTTCTCAAGAAGGATGGTAAGTCGCAAGACTTCCTGGTGGGCGACGACACACCCACTGGTGGCGGCACCTATGCCAAGCTGGCCGGCGATCCGCATGTATATACCATCGCCAGTTACGTCAAGACCAGCCTCGACAAGACTCCCAACGACCTGCGCGACAAGCGCTTGTTGACCTTCGATCAGGACAAGCTCACCCGCGTGGATCTGCAGCCTGCCAAAGGCGAGACCATCGAATTCGGCAAGAACAATCAGAACGACTGGCAGATCCTGAAGCCCAAACCGCTGCGCGCCGATGGCTCGCAGGTCGAGGAATTGATCCGCAAGCTGAAAGACGCCAAGATGGACGCCACCATCTCCGATGAAGATGCGAAGAAGGCCGCCGCCGCGTTCGCCTCGGGCGTCAAAGTCGCCGTGGCGGGAGTGACGGATGCGAGCGGCGCCCAACAACTCGACGTCCGCAAAGACAAGGACAAGAATTACTACGTCAAGAGCAGCGCTGTTGACGGCATATATAAAGTCACCGCCGACCTGGGCGATGGCCTCGACAAAAAAGTCGACGATTTCCGCAACAAAAAGCTTTTCGATTTCGGCTGGACCGATCCCAACAAGGTGGAAGCCGGCAAAGCCACTTTCGAAAAGAGCGGCGACAAGTGGATGAGTGGCGCAAAACAAATGGACGCGCCTTCGGTGCAGAACGTGGTCGATAAGCTGCGCGAACTGACAGCCGCGAAATTTCTCGATAGCAGTGGCGGCGGTGCGCCCGTGTTGGACATCACGGTGAGCTCCAACAGCGGCAAGCGTGTGGAGAAGGTCTCCATTACCAAGCAAGGCGATACATATTTCGCGAAGCGTGAGAACGAGCCGAGCATCTATCAATTAGACAGCAAGGCGGTGGAAGACCTGCAAAAGGCCGCAAACGAGGTCAAGGAATTCCAACCGCCCAAGAAAAAGTAGGTAGGACAGGCTTCAGCCTGTCTTGCTGGTTGTGAATTGAGCACCTGCGTGAATGGCCTTCTAACCGACCTCTACGAATTAACCATGGCTGCCGGCTACTACGACGCCGGCAAGGTCAATCAGAAGGCCACTTTCGAGCTCACCATCCGGCGCCTCCCCGCGCATCGCAATTTCGTCATTGCCGCAGGTCTCGCGCAAGCCATCGATTACCTGCTCAACCTGAGCTTTAGCGCCGAGGAAATCGACTACCTGCGGACCCTGCCCGCCTTCGCCAGCGCCTCCGCCGGCTTCTTCGATTATCTGCGCGGCTTCCGCTTCACCGGCGATGTCTTCGCCGTGCCCGAAGGCACCCCGCTCTTCGCCGGTGAGCCGATTATGACCGTGCGCGCGCCCATCATCGAAGCGCAAATCCCGGAAACCTATCTGCTCTCCGCGCTGACTTTCCAGACCCTCATCGCCAGCAAGGCCGCGCGTATGGTGGACGCCGCCGCCGGACGCGCGGTGGTGGAGTTCGGCACCCGCCGCGCCCACACACCCGAAGCCGGCGTGCTGGGCGGCCGCGCGGCTTACCTGGGCGGTTGCGTGGGCACCAGCAATACGCTGGCTGGATTCCGCTACGGCGTGCCCGTATACGGCACGGCGGCGCATTCCTGGATTCTTTCATTTTGTGGCGAGACCGAAGCCTTCCGGAAACTGCAGCAAACTCTGGGCCCCTCCGCCGTGCAGCTCGTGGATACCTACAACACTATCGAAGGCGTCAAGAAGGTCGCTGCCCTGGGCCAGCCATTGTGGGGCATCCGGCTCGATAGCGGCGACTTCCAGAGTCTTTCGCGGGAGGCGCGCGGCATTCTCGACCAGGCCGGATTGCCGGACGCCAAGATCATGCTGAGCGGCGACCTGGACGAGTACGCCATTCGGGAACTGGTCTCCTCCGGCGCACCCGTAGACGCCTTCGGCGTCGGCACCCAACTGGCCACCTCCGCCGACGCGCCGACGATGGGCGCGATTTACAAGCTGGTCGAACTCGACGTCGGCTGCGGCATCAAGCGCTTCACCGCGAAACTGAGCCAGGATAAGGCCACCCTGCCCGGCGCCAAGCAGCTCTTCCGTTTCGAGGGCCACGATATACTGGCGCGCTCCGGCGAATGCAGCAACGGCCAGGCGATGCTCCGTCCGGTGCTGCTGGGCGGGCAACTGGTCGAGCCGCTGCCCGACTTGAACGCCGCGCGCGCCCGCGCCGCCGCGTCGCTCGCCAAACTGCCCGCATCGTTGCGCAGCCTGGATCCCGCCGAGCCATGGCCCGTCAGACACAGCAAGGACTTAGCCGCCCTTATCGAGCGGACCCGGAGCAATCTGGCATGAAGACCGTCTTCGTGGACGTGGACACCCAGATCGATTTTCTATTTCCCGCCGGCGCCTTATACGTGCCCGGCGCGGAACGTTTGCTGCCCGCGATCGTCTGCCTGAACCATTTCGCGGCCGCGCAGGGCATCCCGCTGATCTCCACCACCGACGCGCACCGCGAAGACGATCCCGAATTCCGCCAGTGGCCGCCGCACTGTGTGGCCGGCACTACCGGTCAGTTGAAGCCCGGCGAGACGCTGCTCTCGAGGCGCACAACGCTGGGCGTACAGACTGGCGCGTCCATTGAACTCGGGCCCCAAATCCCCGCTCAAATCATAGTGGAAAAGCAGGCGTTGGATGTCTTCACCAATCCGAACTTCACTGCACTGCTCGACTCTCTCGAAGCCGATCGTTACGTGGTCTATGGCGTGGCCACCGATTATTGCGTGCGTTGTGCCGTGACAGGCCTGCTAGGCATCGGTAAGCCCGTCGTCCTGGTGACCGACGCCATCGCCGCTGTAAATCCCGAGGACGGCGCCCGCACTATCGCCGAATTCACCGCCCGCGGCGGCACTCTCACAACAGTAAGCAAACTTACGAACTGAGCGCCGCAAAGACGCAGCCCGCCGAAGGTACGCGAACGCACGTTGCCGTGCGAGCAGCCTCACAGTTGGCTTGGAGAGTCAAACGCCTGAGAACAGGGTTCAGATAGACAGGAGGTTTTGCAAATGGAGCGCATGAAATCCCGATCGAATTTGCATCCTTTCTTGAAGACCATTCCTTTCGTTGTAGCGCTGGTTGTGGGCGTGCGGCCGCTGGCTGCCCAGCAGGTAACGGAGGCCCAGTTCATCGCGTCGGTGAATTCCGCCATCCAACCTATGCTCAGCATAGCGCCCGGGAAGCCCATCATCATGGGCGGCCAGCATGAATTTGCGCATGGCTTCGGCATCGCCAATGTGGGCCTAACGTATCTGCTGGAGTACGTGGACGGCTTGAAAGCCGCGGGCGCCCAACGCATCGAGTTCAACCCGGGGTATCTTTCCCTGAACGATACGAGCGTGAAGGCCAAGTATGACGCGTTGGTGCAGCATATCCGGCAGCTAGGTCTTATGCTGGCGATCAACGTGGAGTACATCCCGGCGCAGCAGCCCGTCACGACATTTCAACAGTTTCAAACCGCCGCGGTGACGGGAGCGGTACAAATAGCAGCCCGCTATCAACCCGATAATTTCGTGATCGTACATGAGCCCGACACCATGGCCGCTCGCATGGGCATCCAGACGACCGTGCAGGACTGGGACGGTTTCATTCGGGCGGTGGCCCCTCTCGTCAGGCAAAGTTCGCCGCAGACGCGGCTGGGCGCGGGGTGTTATTATGCCCCCGCCGCGCCCGCTACGCAATCTTATGCAGATCAGGAAAACGCGTATTTTGTGGATTTTGCCACCATTCCCGACCTCGATTTCCTGACCATGGACATTTATAACGTCGGCACTTTTAACCAGTATCAGCAGTGGGCGCAGTTGGCCCATGCGGCCGGCAAGGGCGTGTATATCGAGGAAACCTGGATACCGCATTATCTTACGAACGGGTTGCCGCCGGACTGGGAGTCAGTGGGTCTGGACAACATTTCCACCGTAGGGCCGACTTCCGCCGATTTCGCAAGCTTGTTTGCCCCTTGGATCCAGGCCATGGCGCTGTTTGCCTCCGCCAACGGAATGGAATCGGTGACGCCCTTCACCACACCGGCATTTTTTCAGTACGGGACTGCGGGCGCCGATACACCCGAGGAAACCGCTTACGCACATGCGGTGGTTTCCGCCATCGCACAAGGCCAGCTCACCCCTACGGGCCAAGCCTACCTGACGTACAGTCGGCAGTTGGGGATAAAAGTAGCCACCAGTCTTTCCAGCGCCAGTTATGCCACGCTCCCCAGCGTTTTTAATCCCAATTGCGGTTCTGCAACGAATCCGTGTAATGCGGATGCCACCGTCGCTCCCGATGAGCTGGTGAGCGCATTTGGGGTGGACCTGGCGATGTCCAGCGCGTCCACGCCGTCGGCTAGTTTTCCCACCACTCTGGCCAGTACTACAGCTACGCTAGTGGACAGCTCGAACACCAGTTACCCGGTGCCCCTGAACTTCGTATCGGCCGGGCAGGTCAACTACTTGGTGCCCTCGGCGGCGCAACCTGGGGCGGCTGCCCTAACCATTACCAGCGCGGACGGTACAAAAACGACCAGCGTGATCCTGGTTGCGGCGGCCGACCCTGGCCTCTATGCCGCCAACGCCACTGGCAAGGGCGCACCGGCTGGCTTTGCGGTTTGCGCGGGTACCTGCGCAGGGTGGTCTGGACCGCCAAACCAATATGGGCAATTCGTGCAGGATCTTTCCACTTGTGGCGCCGGGGGCTGTACGCCACAGCCCATCAGCCTGGGGGCGGCCACCGATACGGTAGTGCTGGAGCTTTTCGGCACTGGCGTACGCCATGTGGCTTCGCCATCCGCCGTCACTGCCACGATCAATGGGATATCCCTGCCGGTGCAGTTCGCCGGAGCGCAGGGCCAATTTACGGGGGAGGATCAGATCAACGTGCAGCTCCCGTACAACCTTTCGGCCAGCGGCACAGTCAACTTGGTCCTGACCACTATGGTGGATCAGGGCGTCTTGGCGCCATACGACACCGCCATCAACTCATCGTCCAACACCGTAACCATCGACATTGAATGATCCCGATCAGCGCTTCACGCCGGCTCCATCGCGTTGAGCTTCGTAGTAAGCGATTCGGGTCCGAAGCGCCTGCGAGCGGGCCACATCATTCTCGCGCTCCGCAATCGCCAGGGCTCGGCGTGCCGTCTGGGCGGCCTCCGCGAAGCGGCCTAACTCCGAATACATAGCCGCCAGCATTTCGAGACTCTGGGGTTCATTCCCGCCCGAAAGCTCGACGGCCTTCTCGAGTTCCGGAGCCGCTTCCGCAAAGCTGTGCCGCGCCGCGAGCACGCGACCCAGGTTGAAGCGGTACTCCAGCGAATCGGGTGTGTTGGACACGGCTTTCCGCAGGTGTTCGACGGCGTCATCGAGTTTACCGGCCCGGGCGAGGACGATCCCGAGCATGTTGTGCGCATCGGCGAACTCGGGATCCAGTTCCAAGGCCTTCCGGATGTGCTCGATGGCTTCGTCAGTGCGCCCGCTTTGAAGCAGCGTCGCGGCAAGATTGCTTTCCGTAAGAGGGTCTTTCGGGTTGAGCGCCAGGGCTTGGTTCGCGGCGGATATGGCTTCCGGCAGATTGCCCGAACGCGTGAGCGCGACGGCCAGGCTGGAGTACGCCGAGGCATTCGCTGCGTCCAGTTCTATGGACCTCCGGTAATGCGCGATGGCTTCTTCCAGTTGCCCCTGTTTGTCGAGCGCATAGGCCAGATGATACTGAGCCTTGCCGTCCTCCGGCTCCAGATCGACGGCTTTCTTCCATTCGACGGCGGCCTCGCCATACTGATTTTTACGCGCCAGTTCGCCGGCCACGTCGCTCAGCCGGTAGAATTCGGTGGCGGGCGCATTCATCGACATTAGGCCGTCGGGAGGCACGTTGACAAACTCGGGGATGTTCACCCCGCGATTCGCCGCCGTCGCGTTCTCAACCAGAATGGCCGGACTGTCCCGGCCCTCTTCATCGATGTGCGTGAGGAAAAGCTGCGTGTAGAGCGACCGGCCCTTCGAGGAGAACGCCAGCCACCGGCCATTCGGAGAAAACGTGTGCCACGAGTTCATACGCGGCAAGTTGCAGTCGAGCCGCCGGGCGACGCCGCCTTGGAACGGAACCATATACAGCTCGCTGTCCGGCCGCATCAGCAGCCCATTGCGATTTCGCACAAACACGATCCACCGGCCGTCGGGTGAGACCTTGGGGAAGTTGTTACTGGTTCCATTTTGTGAGGCGCCGTCAATCCGTTCCGGTGTTCCGCCTCTACCGTCGTTAAATGGTATGCGATAGAGGTCGTATTGAATCTGCGTCTCGTCGGGGGAGTTGGCATATTGCGCGACGTTCTGCCCTTCGCGATAAGGCTCCTTCGCCGCGGCCCTCGAGTACACCAGGTATTTGCCGTCCCGGCTCCAGAAAGCGCCGGCCTGTACGAAGGCGGGATCGTCGGCTCCGGGCAGCGGCTTCAGCTTCCCGGTGGCCTTGCTGTACCAGGCCAAAATGCCCTTGGTGGGGAAGAATACCTGGCCGAAACCATAGTCGCGGTAAAAGCCGTTGTAGAACCTGCTGTCGAAATCGCGAATGTGCGAGCCGGGGTTCTCGATGGACGTGACCACGTACTGGCCGTCCGGTGAGATCTGCGACATGAAGCCAAACCTCTTGGCAGCGCGCTCCTCGGCGAAGGAGCTCCAACGGATTACATTTTCGTTGCGGATAGAGGTTTCTTTCTTCACCGGGACGATGCCGTACAGACCCTTGTCGTTGCCCGGGCCATCGACGTCCAGACCCAGAGTCTTTCCATCTCCCGAGAAGGAGTGGCAGTTGATGCAGGTGGGCAGGCCCTGCATCATCAGCCGGCTTTTGGTCTCCCCGACATAGCGCAGCCGCCACGCGATCAGCGGCACGGCTTCCGCCGGCAGCGGCATGATCACGCCTTTCTCGCCAACGGGAACCGAGATGAGCGGCACGTCGCGGAAAAAAACAGGCGCTCCGACCGGGTCCTGGGAGGTCTGTATGGTGATTTGTCCCCGGGATAGAGCCTGGGCCAATCCGTCGTCCCGAAAGCCGGTGATGGTGACCGTTGCCGGCCGCTTGACCGAGTGTTTGAGTATGGCTGCCCAGGTTGCAGCATCCGGCTTCCAGGTATGGCCGGCGGCTTCATTCGGCGTCAGCGTGGGTGGCACGGCGCCGGCTTGGGCACAGCGTTCGTCGATTTCTCCGATACGCAAGCGCTCGCCGTTTGACTTGAGCTGGATCTGGGCCCCGCGGCCGGCAAACGAGACTTCGATCCGCCAAACGGTGGCTGCGGGGTCCGCGTCGCGCCACTCGAAGGCCGGCGGCGCGATATCGGGAGGAAACAGGGTCCGGTCCGCCGGGTAGTCGACAGTTATCGCGGCGAGCGGGTCCTTGGCGTGGAGGTTTATCGTCGTACAGAGCGGAATTAGAGCGCACCCAACTGAAGTCAGGACCAGTCCGTGGTAGAAACCCCGGCAGGCTGAATGCCTGCCCCACCCATCCGGCCTGACGTGGTGCAAGAGGTTCATTATGATATTTGCCCGCCCTGTGGCGCACGCATTAGCGTGCAGCGGCGAACTTCAGTTCGCCGTGGACGCCTGCCGGCTGAAGCCGGCAGCGGCACGCTGAAGCGTGCGCCACAGGGATTGCTATACGCTGACCACCGGACACGGCGACTGCCGGATGATCGCATACGCGTTGGTCCGCAGCCTGCCAAAAACACCCGCCGCCGATCCGCGTCCGATCACCAGCAACCCCGCGTGCCGTTTCGCCGCCATCTCGCAAACCACCTTCGGCGGATCGCCCGGCTCGATCGCCAGTTCCGCTTCCGTGCCGAAGCGTTGCTGCAGGCGGGCCAAGTCGTCCCGCACCGCTAGCTCCATCTCCCGCGCGCGCGCGTCCACCTGCCCGGTGGCCGGCGAGGCGGCCATCGCATGCACCACCGTAAGCCGCGCGCCGAACTCCTTCTGCATGGCCGTGGCCCATTCCAGAGCCTTGCAACTCTGCGGGCCCAGATCTATCGCGCAGAGGATGTCCCGGAACAGAATCGGTTCCGCCTGCGGCGCCTCTTCCAGATGCACGCCCGTCCACACCGGACAATCCGCGTCGTGCAGCACCTTGGCGGTGATGGATCCCAGAATGAATTGCCGGAATGGCCCATACCCGTGGGTCGGCATCACGATCAGGCCAACATTCTCCTCATGTGCATATTCCACGATCTGCCGGGCCGGATCGCCCTCCAGCACCACACGCTTGGCATCGGTGCCTGCCAATTCGCCGGCCAGAAACGTCTCCAGCTCTTTCTCCACCTGGGCAGCGCGGTTGGTGTACAACTCCGTCAACATCGAACCGCCGATCTCCAGCGCGCCAAACTCATAGTGTGGCGGAGTCAAAACATGCAATAGAGTCAGCTCGGAGTGAAAACGATCCGCCAGCGTCTTGGCGTACCGGGCCGCGCCCAGCGACCGCTCCGAAAAATCCACAGGTAATAAGATCTTACTTAAGGGCTTCATAACAACCTCCTACGCGTCTCCGCGTCTCCGCGTCGCCTTTACTTCTGTCCCTTGTTCTCCACGACGCCCAAGTCCGTGAGTATCTTAGGCGCCGGCTCTTCCATCGCCAGCAGGCTATGGCAGGCGCCACAGTCCTGCGTAACCTTCCGCCCATCGGCACTGGCATGGCTGTCGTCGTGACATCGGAAGCACCCCGGAAAATCCGTGTGCCCAATGTTATTCGGATATGCGCCCCAGGTGACTTTCATCGCCGGAAACACATTCCGGTTGTAAATAGCAAGTAAGTTCCGCGCGGTCTTGACCACTTCCGTTTGACGTTCTTTGTAAACGGCGGGATAAGTCCCGCGATAGAAAGCCTCCAAAGCCGCCGGTATTTGGGCCGCCGCCGCGTCCCGGCTGGCATACTCTTTCTTCAAGATTTCCACGCTCTTCTTCCGCGCGAACGGCAGGCTGGCGGAAAGATCTCCCGCAAACATGGCCTCGTCCACGGCCCGTTCCGGCAGCTTGTAACTGTGGGACGGCCGGTTGTGGCAGTCGATACAATCCATCTCGCGCATGGATAGTCCCTTGCCGTCCGCCGGCGCGCCCTCCGCCCGGTAGACCGTCTTTCCGCCCGGTCCGTCGTACTCGATCCACGGGATCGTCTGGCGTTGCACGTCGGAATGCCCATAGCGGATACGCACGCCAGGTCCCAGGTGCGTTCCGTGTATCCCAATGCCCTTGTTGCCGCCGCCGATCTTCATCAGCAGCACCGTCTTGACCGGCGAGTTGTTTTCGTCGTCGCCGAATTTGTTTATGATCTGCAGCCGGTCTTCACCGTACTTCTGCGGCCAGTGGCAGGCTTCGCACGTCTCGCGCGCGGGACGCAGGCTGCGCACCGGCGTGGGGATGGGTGTCTCGTAAGTGTGGAACATCACCGCGAACACTTGCCGGATTCCGGAGAGCTTGCTGCGCACAAACCACGATTCCCCCGGCCCGATATGGCACTGCACGCACTCCACCCGCGAATGCGGCGAGCTCTGATACGCCGTGAACTCCGGCTGCATCACCGTATGGCAGGTTTGCCCGCAAAACGAAACCGTTTCCATGTACGAGACCGCGCCGTACGCCAACTGGCTGGCGATCACGATGTTCGCGAACGTCGTGACGCCCACAAACCCGATCAGCCGCCGGAATTCCACGTTCCTTAGGTTCAACGGCGGAAAGCTGGCAGGATACAACCCGCGCCGCCTCTCCTTTTTGTTCCGCCAGTAAATCCCCACCGGAATCAGGAGAAGTCCCAAAAAGAACAACGCCGGAAGCAACAGAAACGCCAGAATCCCGTTATAAGGGTTGTGTACGTCTCCGCGCATCGTGGTGGGCAGCAAAAACAGCCAGAACACAGTGGCCGTGGTGACCACCACCACTCCGATCAGGCTTACCCAGTTATTGGAAAGATGTACCAGCGGAGAAAGTTGGGCGGGCACTTTGCCCGTGCGCGTTTCGTTCATTTGGATATGGTCCCGCGGCCGGCGGCGACTTCGTCGGGATCATCCTCTTTCCGCGGCTCGGGCTCGGCTACGTGCGATTCCGGCTCCTTCACGCTCATACCCGTCAGCCACGCCGTGTCCATCGGGTAAACGTCCGGATCGAAAATTACGGTATAGAAATGCCAGACCACAATCGCCAGCGTAGCCAACAGCGCTTCGTAGAAGTGCACCGAGGTGGCCACGTCCAGCCACAACTTGGGAAACAGGGCCAGCATCAGGTTGTTGCCCCAAAGCATCACCCCGGTCACGATCATGACCATCGCGCCCCAAACCACGGCCCAGTATTCCGCCTTCTCGATGTAACTGTGCGCGGAACGGCCCGGCGGCGCCAATCGCAGTCCCACGTTATAGCTGAAGTTGGCCAGCGCTTCCCGCGCGTCCTGGGCCTTGGGGAATAGCTCCATCCAGTGCCGGCGCAGCCGCCGGTTCGCCACCAGGGAAAATACGTGCGTCAGCGTGACAGCCATGAAAACCACGGCCGCGATGCGATGCACGACACTGCGCAGGTTGCCGTCCCGCAGCAGCGACGGGCGCGCCCACCACTGGTCCGAGTATTTCAGCGCGAATCCGGTCCAGGCCAGTGTGACGAACGAAATGACCAGTAGCGCGTGTTCCAGCCGCTCGAACGGTAGCATGCGCACGTTGGGCCGGCCCGGCAGTTCATAACCGCCCGCCCGATGCGCCGCGCCGCCGTTGCCCCGCAGCCGCAACAGCTTACGCACCCAATCGCCGCCGTTGTGCAGCAGCATCAGCCCGATGGTCAGCGGGATCATCAGCAGGTAGAACTGCCGCACCCAGCGCATGGCCGGCGCTTCCCTGCCGCCTTCCGCTACGTGCACCTGGCTGATCGCAAAGCGTCTTCCGGCGCCCTGGTGACACTTGCCGCAGGTGGTCGCCAGGTTCTTCGGATTGATGGTGGAACGCGGATCGGCCGACGACAGAATGTTGTGCACCCCGTGGCAACTCGCGCAATTGGCCACCGTCTCGTTGCCCTCTTTCGCCGCCAGCCCGTGGAAGGAAGCGTCGAAGCTCACCACGCGGTCCGAGGGAAGGTTGAACCGCCGCGAGAGCTGCACATTCCCGTGGCAATTCCCGCAAGTCTCCCGAATGTTGCCGGCGTACACCGGCGAAGCTGTGTTGCTGGGCGCCAGGATGGAGTGCTCGCCGTGGCAGTCTGTGCAGAGCGGCGCCTGCGTGATGCCCTTGGCCAGCGCCTGCCCGTGGACGCTGGTGCGGAACTGCCCGGCCACTTCGCTGTGGCACATCCCGCAAGTCTCCGGCACCTTCTGCCGGAACTCCGCCGACTTGGGCCGCTGCAGTTCATGCGCGGCCCCGTGGCACACCTGGCAATCCGGCGCGGCCCCGTTGCCGTTCTTTATAGCTTGCCCGTGTACTCCGCGCTCATAGTCCGCCTCCTGCCCCTGGTGGCACTGGCTGCAGGCAGGCTTTGGAATATTCGCCGGATGCGGATATTCGTCATGCTTCACATGGCACGAAGCGCAGGCCACCGCGGCGTGCGCGCTCTTCTCGAGTTTGGCCCCCTGATCGTCGTGGCAGGCCGCGCAAGCCGAGTTGTCCGCGGCGCGCACCGGAGACGCGGACGCGGCCATACACAACACCAAGCTGGCCGCGGCCACACGAATTCCCCATGCGCTTCTTCGTGCCCTTTTCATTTGTCTCTCTTGAAGTCAGAAGACAGAAGACGGAAGACAGAATTCAGAAGTCAAGAATTCAGAATCGCGCTGCTTCCTGGACTCCCGACTTCCGACTCCCGGTTAATAAGTTGGAACGGTGTTCCAGATCTGATACAGGTAGATGGCTGCCAGCGCCACGCCGTACACCGCCACAATAATCGTCAGCGTTTTGCCCCATCGATCGATCGACGCCAACCTGTGGGCCAGGGCTATCTGGTCCGCTGGCCCGCTGCCCGCCAAGTGGAGCGAATCGTCTTCGCGGCTCGAAACCTGTTTCCGGTAGATGATCAGGAATACCACGACAATGGCCAGCACGCCCCAAAACACGGCGTATGGCAGTAAGTTGATGTTCATAATGACCTCCTCTTAAAGTTGAACTGAAATGGGCCTATCGTTCGGCCGATTGGGTAACGGCCGCCCAAAATCCTTGCCCGTGGCTTCTTCGATGGCTTCCACCACCAGCAGTAGATACGCGTCCAGCGCGCACTGCACCTCCTGGCGAAGACCGCAACTGCCGTCGCTTTCCTGCGCCGTACACACCGTGCACACGTTCCGCCGGATGGCGTCGATGTAGTCCTCGATGTTGTCGCTATGGGTAGTCTGGATGGCTTCGGCCACCTGTGGAAACAACCGGAACAACGCGCACTGGCCCGGTTCCTCCAGCCCGCACTCGCCGTCCATCTTGCGGTCCGAACACACGCCACAAATCCGGTTGCGCACTAATTCCTCAAGCTCGGCCAACGTGCGGTCCATGTCGAATCCCTCCTGGAAGTCCACATCACTGCACGCCGGAGGCCAAGGTCCGGATTCGGTAACTATTGTGTTTTGTATCGTTTTGCGCCTACGAGGGGCATCTCTGGGGATATTGGCGCAGCAGAGACGGGCTGGTTGGGGGAAATACCACCCAGAGGCGCGGCCGTATGCGGCTTGGGAACTCGCAGAGCGGCCGCCATAATGGCTAGCAGAACCGTGCTCGGGGGATCGTCCGGAGACACTAGCGACACGATTCCCGCTTCCCAGGCGTGCGACATGTTCGCGGGGTCTTTGCGCGTGAGCAGGACCACCCGCTCCGGATACGGCAGGGGTAGCGATACCCGGTTGAGACCCACCTCATCCATCACCAGCACGCACCTTTCGCCCGGCCTCGGCGTCTCGACACTCTCCACGTGCCACGGGCCGGTGCGGACCAGCGCGTCGCGCAAGGCCGTCTCATACGCCGCGTCCATTATCGCGAGCTGAACTGTTTGCATGATGCTCGCTCCGCCCGGAGCCTTTGCCTACTTCGTCTCCGTGTAGCCTTCCAGGGACTTGTGCTCTTTGTAGTACTTTCCCGCTCCGGTCAGTTCCTTGGGCTTCGCCTTGGAATCCACGTGGCAGTACGCGCACGCTTTCTTGGTGGTCTTCACGTACTCCGGCTTGCCGAAGGACAACGTCGCGCTCACCAGAAAACCCCCTAGCAGGATGCTGGCGGGCACGGCGTATTTGATCTTCAACATGAAACCTCCGTTCCGCCATTCTGCAATTGGATCGCCACCCATGCGATGCCCGATTTGCTCTTGCAGTCCGCGCTTTCCGCGTTCGCCTGTCCGGCTCGCCGGGTGAATTGCCCCCTCTATCTTCAAGCCCTTGGGCCAATTAACGCACAGCGCTAGTCCAGTCGCTTATAATGAAGTGTTACCCAAACGATGTCCAAGCTGACGCCCGAGTGGCAACAGAGCCGCATCCTGGAAGCCGTCTTCGACCAATTGTCGGATGCGCTGGTCCTGTATTCGCCGGATTTCACCATAACCGGAGTTAACCGCGCTGCTGAAAAACTCTTCGGTATGGCCTCCGAGGACATGATCGGCCGCCACTGCCAGGACGTCTTTCGCTGCGGTGTCTGCGAACCCGGTTGCGGCGTCCTCATCGGTCTCAATCAGGCGCCCTCCGCGCCGCATTCGACCATCCGCCTGCACACCGATAACGGCATGGAGCGCCTGGTCGTCATGCGCACCGCCCAGATGTTCGATGACGAAGGCCGCCTGGAAGGCGTGGTGGCCACCATCAAGGACGTCACCGAAGAGGCCGCCCCGCAGAAACGCGAAGTCATCGCCGAATCGCCGCTTATGCGCGAAGCGCTCAATTTCGTGCGCCGCGTCGCCGCCAGCGAAGCCACCACCATCCTGCTCGAAGGCGAAAACGGCACCGGCAAGGACCTCATCGCCAAAACCCTCCACTACCAGAGCGTCCGCCAGGCCGAACCTTTCATCGCCATCAACTGCGCCGCCATCCCGGAAACCCTGCTCGAAAGCGAATTGTTCGGCTACGAAAAAGGCGCCTTCACGGATGCCCGCCAGCAGAAACGCGGCATCTTCGAACTGGCCGACAAAGGCACCCTTTTCCTGGACGAAGTCGGCGAGATCCCGCTCATGCTCCAGGCCAAGCTCCTGCGCGTGCTCGAAGATCAAAGCTTCCGCCGTCTCGGCGGCCTCAAAGATATCCAGCTCGACCTGCGCGTGATCGCCGCCACCAACAAGAACCTGCGCGAAGCCGTCAAGGAAAACGCCTTCCGCCAGGATCTCTATTTCCGGCTCAACGTCATCCAGATCGTGCTTCCCCCCATG
>CABEAV010000492.1_pt1 | contig 18329 bp, 17 predicted proteins | sample 3422231 | NCBI WGS metagenome assembly CABEAV01 (sample SAMEA5534326, study PRJEB31848) | metagenome | biome: tundra; feature: field; material: soil | place: USA | collected 2013-05 | depth 0.15 m | reverse complement strand
CGCAGGGTTCCCCAGTATATTGCCAGATTGATGCGTCCAGATGCATCTGATAGAGGCCGGGAACCCCGCCCCAAGCCGTGGAAACCACGCTCGCCGAGAGAGCGGCTGCCAGCAGCGCGATCCTTTGCCACTGCGATACTTTCGTGCTCATCATTAGATTCTCCTTATTTGTTGCGTGTAGTGCTGCCACTTTCGGGCGCCGGAGGCCGTCCTACCGTTTTGGCCTCTTGCATCTGGGCGGCAGTTCGGGTGAACTGAAATCCATCCACCTGGTAATGCGGGAAATCGTGGAAGGATTTTCACGCAATCCACAACATATTTTCAGGATAATGAGGCTTGCAAGCTGTTCCGCTGCGAAACGAAGGCATTTTCTAGAGCGTGAACGGGATTCTGAGAAGAGATCCGGCAGGAACATCGTTCTGGCGGCTTGGGGATGGGCTACGGGCAGCAGTTAAGACACGCCGTTCACGCTCTAAGTTGTATAGTGATCGGAATTGGCAAATCGTTTCATGGGCAGTACCAGTCCAGGTGCGCCATCATGGGCTATGATAAAAGTACTGCCCGGCCGGTGGCTGCCGCCGGACGCCTTCCCACGTCGCCCCTAACGGGGCATGGATTGAAACATGCATACCAACCGGTTGATCGACGAAAAGAGCCCCTATCTCCTGCAGCACGCCCACAACCCCGTGGATTGGTATCCCTGGGGGCCGGAGGCGTTCGAAAGGGCGCGCCGGGAGGGCAAGCCGATCTTCCTCTCCATTGGCTACTCCACCTGCCATTGGTGCCACGTGATGGAGCGCGAGTCCTTCGAGGACGAGGCCATCGCCGCGCTGATGAACCGGCATTTCGTGGCCATCAAAGTCGACCGCGAAGAGCGCCCCGATGTGGATCGCATTTACATGGCGTTCGTGCAGGCCACTACCGGCGGCGGAGGCTGGCCCATGTCCGTTTGGCTCACGCCCGAGTTGAGGCCCTTCTACGGCGGCACCTATTTCCCGCCCGAGCAGCGCTATGGGCACCCCGGTTTCCCGATGGTGCTGGAGCGCGTCGCCGAAGCCTGGACTCAGGACCGCGACCGGATCGAGGAATCCAGCCGCGAGGCCATCGAGCAGTTGACCAAACAATCGGCCGTGGCTCCCGCCGGGCCGGGTTCCGGGTTGCGCCTCGATAAAGACACGCTGGATGCCGGCTTCTACGTCTTCCGGCGCAGCTTCGATTCGCGTTATGCGGGCTTCGGAGAAGCGCCCAAGTTTCCCCGCCCGGTCGCGCTGAATTTCTTGTTGCGCTATTATGCCCGCGCCAAAAGCCAGGAAGCCCTCGACATGGTGGCGGCCACTTTGCGAGAAATGGCCAAGGGCGGCATGTACGACCAACTGGGCGGCGGCTTCCATCGCTATTCGGTGGACGCCCGCTGGTTCGTCCCGCACTTTGAAAAGATGCTCTACGACCAGGCGCAACTGGCCGTCTCGTACGTGGAGGCGTTTCAGATCACAGGCGACGCGTCCTACAGCCAAACCGCGCGCGGCATTCTGGATTACGTGCTGCGCGACATGCGGGATCCGGACGGCGGCTTTCACTCCGCCGAGGATGCCGATAGCGTCATCGACCAGGCGCATCCCGAGGAGAAGGGCGAAGGCGCGTTTTATGTCTGGACGCAATCCGGGATCGAAGCCGTGGCCGGCCAGCCTGCGGCCGAGTGGTTCTGCTACCGCTTTGGCGTCGAGCAGCAGGGCAACGTCCGGAACGATCCGCACGAAGAATTCACCGGCAAGAATATCCTCTATCAGGCGCATTCGATCGAGGAGACAGCGCGGCAGTTCGACCGGCCTGTGGCGGAGGTCCAGGCCGCCATTCTGCAAGCCGCGAACAAGCTGCTGGAGGCCCGCGGCGCGCGGGTTCGCCCGCATCTCGACGACAAAGTCCTGACCGCCTGGAACGGGCTCATGATTTCCGCGTTCGCCAAAGCCGGCGCGGTGCTGGCGGAGCCGCGTTATGCGGATGCCGCCCGGCGCGCGGCGGATTTCCTCGCGAGCCGCATGTACGACGCGGCGACCGGCACCCTTCTGCGGCGTTACCGCCAGGGCGCGGCCGCCATCCCCGGCTTCCTTGACGACTACGCGTTCTTCACGCAGGCGCTGCTCGATCTGTACGAGACCGGTTTTGAGTGGCGCGACCTGGAACTGGCCATCCTCCTCACGGAGAAGCTGGCGGAGTTGTTCGAAGATACCGAACACGGCGCATTCTACAGCACGGCCGCGGGCGATCCCACGCTGGTTATGCGGATCAAGGAAGACTACGATGGCGCGGAGCCTTCCGGCAACTCCATCGCGGTGCTCAACCTGCTGCGGCTGGCGCAGATCGCGGACCGCTCCGATTTTCGCGTGTCCGCCGCGCGCGCGCTGGAGGCTTTCGGATCGCGCATGGTGGCCGCGCCCGTGGGCGTGCCGCAGATGCTGGTGGCTTACGAACTCAGCATTTCGAAGCCCAGGCAGATTGTCCTGGTGGGCGAGCGCGATGCGCCCGATACGCGCCGGCTGCTCGACCAGATCCACTCCCGTTTCGTTCCCAATCGCATAGTGCTGCTGGTGAATCGGGAGTCGCGCCAGGCGCTGGCCCGCTACCTTCCCACGGTCGCGGATATGACGGCCATCGGCGGGCAGGCCACCGCCTACGTCTGCGAGGACTACGCCTGCAAACTGCCCACCGCGGACGCGGCGGCCTTCGGCCAGTTGTTACAATAGGCGGTCACCCAAACAACAGGAGGAGAAAATGGAACGACCAGGAGCAACAACGCTGCGCGGAGATCCTAAGACGTTGATAGGGCCGGAGCTGAAGCCAGGCGACCCGGCGCCGGATTTCGAGGTGGTGGACAATAGTCTGAAACCGGTTACCCTGGCGGCCACCGGAGACCACGTGCGTATCTTCAGCGTGGTGCCCTCGCTCGATACGCCGGTGTGCGACGCGCAGACCAAGCGGTTTAACGAAGAAGCCGCCAAGATGCCCAACGTGGATATCTTCACGGTGAGCATGGACCTTCCCTTCGCGCAGAAGCGCTGGTGCGGCGCTTTCGGAGTCGACAAGATCAAGATGCTGTCGGACCATAAAGATGGCTCGTTCGGCAGCCACTATGGCACGCTGATCAAGGAATTGCGCATTGAAAGCCGTGCCATTTTCGTGGTGGGCAAGGACAACACCATCAAACACGCGGAGTATGTGAAGGAAGTCGCGGACTTCCCGAATTACGAAACCGCGCTGGCGGCGGCGCGCGCGGCATCGTAGCAGCCCATGGAAAACCGCTCCCTGACGGTCGCGGCTCGGTAGATTCCGTGCGTTACCGAGCCGCGACGGTCGGGGAGCGGTGCGTTGTGGCTCGAGGCGGCTCTGAGTACGGATTCCCCAACCCCGGTCCTTGCTGAACGAGTCCTGGCTCGGGCGGTGGAAAGTCCGCTGGTGCGCGGCGGCCTGACCATCGGGGCCGGCATCGTCACCGGCAGCATAATCGGCTTCGTGCGCGTGGCTCTCACCGCCTACCTGCTGGGCACGCACTCGCAGGCGGATTCGCTGGCCGTGGCCGTGGGTCCGCTGGATGCGCTGAATTCCGTGCTCATCAACACCATGGTCTTCGCCTTCGTGCCCATGCTCGCCGCGCGGCAAGGCGCCGATCGCACGGCGCTGTTCCTGAAGCTGAACCAGTGGTTCGCCTGGCTGTTTTCGCTGTTGACGCTGGCCATCGTGGTTTCCGCGCCGTGGCTGATCGCCATTCTGGCGCCGGGCCTCGACCCACGCTACTATCACACCTCCGTCACCATCTTGCGCATCTCGGCGTTCTCCATCATGGCGGCCGGCGCGGCGGCCATCAACTGCGCCTTGCTATATACGGACCGGCGATTCGCGCCTTTCGCTTTGTATCAAGCTTGTCTCAATGTGTTCACTATCGCCGGCGCCGTGAGCCTGTGGCGCGTGCTGGGGGTCTACGGGTTCGCCATCGGTTACACGGTGGGCGCCTGGGCGCAGTTCGCCGTCGTGTACTTCTGCGCGCGCGCGGGTCTGGAAACCCGCAACCTGCCGCCGTCGAAAGTGCATTGGCGCGAAATTCTCGGCAGGCCCGTGGCGGTTTCGCTCTACGCCGTCAGCCTGGCGCTGAACATAGTCTTCACGCGCGCCTGGGCGACCCACATCGGGCCGGGCATGGCTGCCGCGCTGGATTATTGCATGCGCGGCGTGGGGGTGCCGCTGGCGTTCCTGGTAAGTCCGATTTCCAATTCGCTGCTGCCGGAGATCGCCCGCCTGCGCAGCCAACTGCGCCTGCGCGAAGCCTTCCGCCTGATCGACAAAACGCTCGGTCTGGCGGCGCTGGCGGCCGTAGCGGGATGCGGAGTCGCGCTGGCTTTGCGCCAACCTGTGATCGCGATCCTATTTCAACGCGGCAACTTCACGGCGGAATCCACCACCCTGGTCTCGACTGTCTTCCTGGGCCTGGCGCCCAGCCTGATCGGCTGGAGCCTGCTGGAGTTGACCGGACGCGCGCTGTTCGCGCTCGACCGTCCCGCTCTGGCGTTGGTCGCCTCGTTCATCCCGGTGCTCGTCAACGTGGCGCTGACGCTCTGGTTGCACTCGTTGCAACCGCAGTTGATCGGCCTGGGGGCGTCGGTGGGATTGATGGTGGGATTCCTGGCGCTATTCGCCGCGGCGCACGCCAGCCGGAAACGGTGGATGGCGTCGAATTTTAGATTGTGATACTGTATGTAGTATCAGCACGGCGGACTCCGACTTGCAGCGCGAGGGGGCCTGCCAGTTTTCTAAATATATCAATTACCGCTAATTAGGAGAACAAAATCACGATGAAAATTCAGGACAAGAATGGCAGACTTGAAGCGGATCGAGAAACGAATTCGCGAGTTGGCGGGACGGAGACGCAACGTCAGGCTTGCGGAGATTGAATGGGTCGTTAACCAACTCGGATTGAACGGCTACGACACCGGATCTCGCACCAATGGCCATCAGACAATCTTCCGGGTCGGGACAAGGAAATTCGGCGTATGCGGCCACAATCCTGGAAGCGGCAGGTGAAGGCCTGCTACGTTGATGAGTTTGTCGATGCAATGATCGACATAGGTCTCTACGATGAATGAATCCGTGAAGAATGTTGCGTACTATATGACCCTGCCGTACACAACCGTGCTACGTCGCGATGAGGATGACGACGTGATCGCACGCATCGAGGAACTGCCCGGTTGCGTCGCACATGGCAGCGACGAGGCAAAGGCGATCAAGAATCTGAGAGAGATGCAGAGGCTCTGGCTGGAGGAGTGCGCGGAGAATGGTCACGACGTTCCCGTGCCCGCGCCTGAATCGGTGTTGCCGAGTGGAAAATGGGTGCAACGTGTTCCCCGGAGCTTGCACCAGCGGCTTGTCCAAATGGCCAGGCACGAGAACGTTAGCCTGAATCAGTTGGTCACCTCATTGCTCTCGCAGGCTGCCGGCGGGAGCGTTTGGGAAAAGCCCGCCGGGAGCCTGCCGGAGCGGCCTCTCGCTCGCAAGGCCGCACCGCCCGGCCCTGTTGGCCTCAGCCGCAAAAATGGTGAGCGCCGGAAAGATCCGAGCCGGACAATCGCCTCTCCGGTCAAAACCTAGCACTAGCGCGGATGGTTTTGCCGCCCCTTTTGGGCCGCCCTAATCCAACGGCGCCTTGCCCAGCCGCTCATACTCCGCGTTGAACTCACACCCCAGCAGCGCGATGGCGGCCACCAGGTACATCCACACCAGTAACGCGATGCTGGCGCCGATACTGCCGTACATCACGTTGTAGTGCGCCACGTGCCGGACGTACCAGCCAAAGCCGTTGGTGGCCAGCATCCAAAGCACCGTGGCCACTACCGCGCCGGGAAACAGCGCCGCGAAGCGCTGCTTGCGATTCGGTCCGAAGTAATAGAGCAGCATCGTCACCAGGATGGTAGTGGCGAACGCCACCGCGTACCGCGCCAGGCTGCTGACCAATTCCCAGGCCCAGGCCCAGGGATTCCACAAGGGGTCCACCTTCATCCAACCCAGGACCGCGTTCTCCACCTGAGTGCCGAACAGCAGCAGCGCGGAAGCCACCACCAGGGGCGCCGCGGACAACACGACCAGCAAGATCCCCACGCCCGTGTTTTGCCAGAAATTGCGGCTGCGCGGCACGCGGTACGCCGCCTGAAAGCCTTCCATCAGGCTCGTGAAGACGCTTGAAGCCGCCCATAGCGAGACCAGGGCAGCCACCACCAGCACCAGCCACGGGCGTGCGCCGCGGGCCTGAAACTGGCGTAAGACCAGGTCTTCGGTACCGGGCGGGACCACTTGGGCAAGAACGGCCTCAATAGTGTCGGAGACGAATTTGGCGCGCGTTTGAATCAGTATGGTGGCCGCGGACGCCAGTACCGGGAAAAAAGACAGCAACGCCGAGTAGGCTGCGCCCTTGGCGATGCTGAAGCAGTTGTCGTCAGCCGCCGCAACAATGCTTCGCCGCAGGAGATAGGGAAATGTCTTCCACGCCGGGCGCACAGAGCCAGTATAACGGTGTACCCGTCTTAGCGCAGTCTGCATAGACACACCATTCGATTCGTGCTGATCCTTACAGACAGCGCGCCGTGGCGGGTAGCCGGCTCAGTCTCTAGTGGAGCCCGGACCTAACTGGCCTTCTGGGCTTCTTGAGCTTTCCGGTACGCCGCCCACCGTTTCTTCGTGGCCGCCACGATACGAGCCCGCCCAGCCGCGCTGATTACGCGCTTTTTCGGCTTGGGCGCGGCCGTCTTGGTTCCGTGCTCGGCCTTGTAAACGGCCCACCTCTTCTTTTGGGCCAGAGCGATGCGCCGGCGGGCGGCCGCGCTCATGGTGCGTTTCTTAGGTGCGGACGCTCCGGAAGCCGCGGCGGCGGAAGCCGGCCGGGAAGCCGAATTCCCTCCAATCTGGCTGCGTAGTTCCGCTATCTTCTGCTCAACCTGGTCCCGCCTATGCTGGAAACCGATTAAAGCAGCTTCGAGTAGTTCAGTGTCTTGCTTGGGTGATCGTGGCATCAGGTTGATTATACCCATACTTACCCGGCGTTGTCTCGGACCTTTGGTCACTTTCGTCGAAAATGATTCTTTTGGAGTAGCGCGGGCGGCGATACAATACCAACGTGGACCGGAGAAGCTTTCTGGGCATGGTGGCCCCCGTAGCGGTTCGGGACAGGCTGGCGGGGGCCGTGTCTATCCCGATCGTCGACACGCATATCCATCTCTTCGATACGGCTCGTCCGCAAGGCGTGCCGTGGCCGGACGAGAAGGACGCCGTACTCTACAAGCCGGCTTTGCCCGGCAGATATCGCAAGGTTACCCAGGGTCTCGGCATCGTGGGCGCCATCGAGATCGAATGCAGCCCTTGGCTGGAGGACAATCAGTGGGTCTTGGACGTGGCCGCCAAAGACTCGATTATCGTCGGCGTTATTGGAGACCTGGAACCCGGTCATCCGAAGTTCCGCGGCCAGTTGGAACGTTTCGCGCGCAACCCGCTGTTTCGAGGTATCCGGTATGGCAACCTGTGGGGCCGGGATCTGGGCGCGGAATTGGGGAAGCCGGAATTCATCGGCGGACTCCAGGCGCTGGCCGAGGCCGGCCTGGCGCTCGATACCGCCAATCCCACGCCGGCGCTGATAGCGGATGTGGCGCGGCTGACCGATCGCGTTCCCAACCTGCGCGTCATCATGGATCACCTGCCACAGCTCGATCCTTCCACCGCCAACCTGCGGGAGCTCGGCAAACGTCCGCAGATCTACGTCAAGGTTTCCGGAGTGCTGCGCCGCGTGTCGGGCCGGGTGCCGCTCGATACGGACTTCTACCGCGGCAGACTCGACGCAATCTGGGATATCTTCGGCCCGGACCGGCTGATCTATGGCAGTGACTGGCCGAACAGCGATCCGTTGGGGACTTACCCGCAAGTTCTGAAGATCGTGGAGGAGTACTTTCATGCCAAAGGGACCCTGGCTGCCGAAAAGTATTTCTGGAAGAATTCCATCGCGGCATATCGCTGGATCAAACGGGATGCGCGCCAACCTGGGCTGGCATGACACTGGTGGGGCAGACCTGGCCCTGGCGGCTCTGTGTCTGTGCGCGGCGCCATTGTGGATCGGCTGCGGCCGGAGCCGGGTTCCGGACATCGCGGCGGACATCGCGCGTATTCGCGCCGTCGATAATCATGCGCACCCGGTGCGCGTAGTTTCTTCGGGAGAGCGGGACCGGGAGTTCGATGCGCTGCCGGTCGATAATATGGAGCCTTCGTCCGATCCGGTCTATTTGAGGCCGGGGGCGCCGGGCATCCTGGAAGCGTGGCGCGCGCTCTACGGGTACTCTTACGGTGACTTGCGTCCGGAGCACGCGCGCGAACTGCCACGCCTGAAGCGGCGCGCCATGGAGCGCGAAGGCGACGGATATCCGGCCTGGGTGCTGGATCGAATGGGCGTGGAAGTGATGCTCGCCAATCGGGTGCGGATGGGGCGCGGCATCGAAGCGCCCCGTTTCCGGTGGGTGCCCTATGCCGACGCGCTGCTGTTTCCTCTGGACAATTCGCAGCTCGCCGCCCGGAACTCCGATCGCAAAGCGTTCTTCGCGGACGAAGACATGCTATTGCGGCGCTACCTGAAAGATGCGGGACTGACCAGCCCGCCAGCCAGCCTGGACGAGTATCTTACCCGGGTCGTGACCCCCACGCTCGAGCGGCACAAGCAAGGCGGCGCCGTGGCCGAGAAGTTCGAAGCCGCCTATTTGCGCTCGCTCGAATTCGATAAAGCGGATCGCGCCGCGGCGGCGAAAGTGTATGCGCAGTATCGCGCGAAGGGCGCTCCTCCAGACGCCCAATACAAGCTTCTCGAAGACTATGTCTTCCGGCACATCGCGGCGGAGTGCGGACGCCTGGGGATGGCCGTGCACATCCACACCATGGCGGGAGCCGGCAGCTACTTCGAGGTGCGCGGCGCGCATCCGCTGCTGCTCGAATCCGTGCTCAACGATCCGGCGCTGCGCAAGACGAACTTCGTGATGCTGCACGGCGGCTGGCCTTTCACCCGCGAAATCACGGCGCTGCTGGGAAAGCCCAACGCTTATCTGGATTATTCGGCGCAATCTCTGCTGGTGCCGCCAGCCACACTGGCCGCGACGCTGCGCGAATGGCTGGAATGGGTGCCGGAGAAGGTGATGTTCGCCACGGATGCCTACCCCTACTCGGATGAAATGGGATGGGAGGAATCCGGCTGGATCGCGGCCCACAGAGCGCGCCAGGCGCTGGCCATCGCCCTGACCGCCATGATACGGGATGGCGAGATTTCGCGCGGACGAGCCCTCGAGCTGGCCAACCTGGTGCTGCGCGACAATGCCCGCAAACTGTACGGATTGTAAGTTCCCTGGCCACTTGCTGACGCGCGTGGCTCGGTAACTGGGCCGGACCCAAAAGGGCACCCGGTCAGGGAGCGGCCATCGCGCCGGCCGGTCATCGCTCCAGCGGTACGATCTTCGAGTCTACCTGGAATCTGCGGTAGTTACTCCAAGTAATCTCCTGGTCAATGGCTATTCTCAAGATCAACCCGAGCCTTCCGGCGCCCTTCATGTACATGCGCTTGGGTAACCACAAGTCACCGGCGACCCGGGTCTGTTCGAAAACCAGCCTGGCGCCCGGATTCAGGCGGACCAGAAACAGCCCGAATGCGATCGTCTCCGTAGTTTCGGCTTCCAACCGGACCCACTGGTAGCTCGACTTATCTACCCAGAGCTTCCCCCGTATCTTGGGCAGCGGTTTGGCATCCCGATCCCGCGCATGATACCCGGCCTTAGGCGTTCCCGCGATCACCCACGCGTCGTGGCCGTCCACCTGCGCCTCTCCCTCGATGCGGAAATCGAAGGCCTCCGGAATCTGGCGCAGGAACTCGCGCTCCCTCCGGCGCCGCATTTCGTAGTCCGCCAGCCGGCGCCGCTTTTCTTCAGGCGTTTCGTGCGCCAGCTTGGCGACGCTCTTATCCAGCTTGTCCTGTTGCTTCTTCTGTTCGGCGGGCGGGAGCGGCTGGCCGTTGCGCTCCAGCATGCGCCGGTACGGCTCGCCATCCAGCATTACGGTTTCCCAGGCGCTCCGTTCGGTCGATTTCACCTTGCCATCGGAACCGAAGTGCCGCTCCGTGGAACGCGCCACCCAGGTATAGTCCTTCATGCGCAGCCAGTTTGTCTGGTCCCGCTCCACCGACTTGCGGACGATTTCGCGGGCATCCTCCGCGGCGAGTCCGGTAGCTAGACTGGCTGCCGCCACAACTAATGCAATCAGTCGCAAGCTAGTGGGTCAGATCGTAGACGAAATAGTCCACCGCGATGCGGTAGGCCAGCGACGCCCACTTCTCGTAGTAGCGGGCATCGTCGGACCATTCCCAGGCGTCGCCCAGGTCCATGTTGTGGCAGATGGCCACCATCACGCGGCCCTTGTCGTCGTATATGGCGCGCCAGCGGGGCTGGTACCCGTCCTGTTCATACGTCTTTCCGGTATCGAAGTACTGCGCGCCGGGTACCTGAAACCGTTCGTCCAGATCGTAAACCGTGTGGAAGATCGGATCGCTATTGGGGATCTCCACAATCGGCCGGTCCGGAAACACCTTACGCATGCTGTCCACGAAGACATTCCACTCCTTGGTGCCGTGGAAATCGTCAACCATCAGGAAGCCGCCGCGCAAAAGAAACTCTCGAAGCTGGGCGGCCTGATCGTCGGGCAAGCGCCAATGCCCGACCTCCACCGCGTAAAGCGTGGGCCAGTTGTAGACCTCGCCGGTCCCATCCAGGCTCACTATTTGTTCGACGGAGCGTGTCTCGATGCGGGTCAGCCGCCGTATGCCCGCCATCAGATGGCGGTCCGAGCGCGGATAGTCCATCGTCCAGTAACCCGGAAACGGCTTCCCGTCCCGCATGCGGAGGTCGACGAACGGATAGCCGTAGATATCCGGATAGCGCAGCCGCGCGCGGGTCCACTCGGTCTTCTGGTTCCAATCCGTGGGGACGGGGAAGTTCTCGTACTCGAGCGCGGCGTATTCTTTGAAAGGCGCCTGTGCCAGCAAGAAGCCCCAGGCGGCCAATCCCAGGAAACCCACGCCAAGGGCAGTGCGGAGACGCATAAGCGGCTGCGATTTGAGAATAGCACAGCGGGGAGCGGCGCGGAGACGGGGAGGGCGTCGTATCGCTTGCCGCGCAATCGGAGCCTGGGCGTTTTCCCCATTACCTTCCGTTATCGCGTTTTCATTAACCGATTTCGGCATGACTTCCGGAGTGCCCGTACTGTACTGTTACGAATAGCGATCGGGGAGGCAGCATGTCGCATCGCGCTGGCGACCGCGGCTCTGGTGACCGCGCCCATGGGCAGCGTCAGCCAAATCTGGGTCGATGGGAACAGCGAATTGTCCACCGCGGCATCCACGGCCGCTCCCTAGGTTCAGGAGGCGCGCAGAGCGTGCCCACGGCAAGCTCCCAGCATCCTCCCATTGGGTACCATGGAGCTATGCAAAAACTGCCGGCATTTCAAAACGAACCGTACACCGATTTCTCCGCTCCCGCAAACCGGCGGGCCATGGACGAGGCGCTCGCCAACGTGCGCGCGCAGCTCGGGCGCGAGTATGATCTGCTCATCGGCGGCGAGCGGCTGAAGACCGGCGATTTGCTGCGCTCGGTCAACCCTTCGAACCCGCGGGAGGTAGTCGGTGTGCACCATCGGGCCACCGCCGAGTTGGCGCGCCGCGCGGTGGATTCGGCATTCGCTTATTTCTCCGAATGGTCCGCTACCCCGGCCGAGGAGCGCATCCGCCTGCTCCTACGCGCGAGCGATATCATCCGCCGCCGCAAGCTGGAGTTTGACGCCTGGCTGGTCCTGGAGGCCGGCAAGACCTGGCCGGAGGCGGACGCCGATGTCTCCGAGGCCATCGATTTCTGCGAGTACTACGCGCGGGAGATGCAGCGGCTCAGCGGTCCGCAACCGCCGGCCGTCCAGCTCCCCGGCGAGCGGGGTGAGTTGCGGTATCTGCCGCTGGGCGTCGGCGTCGTCATTCCGCCATGGAACTTCCCTCTGGCAATCATGGTGGGGATGAGCGTGGCTTCGCTCGTGGCGGGCAACACGGCGGTCATCAAGCCATCCAGCGAAACCCCCACCATCGCGGCCAAGTTCGCCGAAGTGCTGCTGGAAGCCGGCTTCCCCGACAAGTCGTTCTGTCTGCTCACCGGCAGCGGCGCGGCGGTCGGCGACGCGATCGTCGAGCATCCCAAGACCCGCTTCGTGGCCTTCACCGGCTCGCGCGATGTGGGCCTGCGCATCAACGAACTGGCGGCCAAGGCACATCCGGGCCAGATCTGGATCAAGCGCGTGATCGCCGAGATGGGCGGCAAGGACGCCATCGTGGTGGACGCGGATTGCGATCTGGACAGGGCCGTGGAAGGCGTAGCGGTCTCGGCGTTCGGATACTCGGGGCAGAAGTGCTCGGCTTGCTCGCGCGCCATCGTGGACGCCAAAGTGTACGATGCGTTCCTGGAGAAGCTGCAGGCGCGCGTTTCCAAAATCACGGTGGGCGCGGCGGAGAAGCCCGAGAACTACATGGGGCCGGTGATCAGCGATAACGCGCGGCGCACGATTCTGCAATATATCGAGACCGGCAAGCAAGAGGGTCGGCTGCTGCCGGTTTCCGTGGCGGCGCCCGCGGCGCCTGCAGAAGGATACTTCGTGCCGCCCACGGTCATCGCGGATGTGGACGCCAAGGCGCGCATCTTCCAAGAGGAGATCTTCGGGCCGGTGCTGGCGGTGACCAAAGCGCGCGACTTCGATCATGCCATGGAACTAGCCAACGATTCGCAATATGGCCTGACCGGCGCCATCTTCTCCAACGTGCCGGAACACATCGAGCGCGCCCGGCGGCAATTCTTCGTGGGCAATCTGTATGTGAACCGCAAGTGCACCGGCGCCATGGTCGGCGCGCACCCGTTCGGCGGGTTTAATATGTCCGGAACGGATTCCAAAGGCGGCGGCCCGGATTATATGCTGCTGTTCCTGCAGGCGAAGTCCATCGCCGAGCGCGTGGGGTAGGCGTTAGGACGGTCTGCAGCATCGCTCTCGCGGGATCAGAGTGCATTCCTTAGACTTAGAACGGAGGCGGCATTCCGGACCGTCAGGACTTCTCCGCGATGCTACGCGGCCATGTGAATTGTTTCCGAGTGTCCGACGATCTGGCCGGAGCGGGGTGGGAGGCACTTCTACGAGATGCGCGTGATACGGCCAAGTGGAGTACTTCGGCGGCGTGACGGCCTCCACTGAAACGGTGGAGGAAAAGTTGTGCGGAAACGCGATGAGGAAGGCGAGACGCCCGCATGGCGTAAACGCGAGCAGGCCGCCCGGCAGCTTTCTCTTTTCTAGCTGGGGCTGTCTTTCCTTCCCGGCCTGCCGCTTCACGCGGCGGCCGAGTCACACTAAGCGCGGAAGAGCAGTACGACGCCCGGTGTGACCGTTAGGGTTGCGCCCGGTTCGGCGTCGGTGGTCGTGGCGACGATCGCTTGCTCTGACGCGTCCCCAGGCGCTACGCCTGAGGCGGAGGCGGAGCAGGCGTGAGGCCGTGGCGGCGCATGATCTCCCCCATCTTTGCCCGGTCCGGCGGACCACCGGCCGCCGCGTTGATCGCCTCGGCAGACTCGCGGAAATAGTGCGGACCTATCGCGGCTGGCGTGATCACGCAGAGCGCCTTCACATCCTGGCTTCCGTTGTTATCGAACCGGTGAATGGCGCCTCGCGGAATGCATAGTGCCTGCCCCGGCCCGACGTCGATTTGTTTTCCGTCGACAGTCCAGGTCAACACTCCGTCGATACCGTAGATCGTCTCCTCGTAATGGTCGTGGCTATGCGCTGGCACCGGAAGGCGCTGCGCGCCCGGGACAATGAGCTCAAAGACCGCGATGCTACCAGCCGAGTTGTCTCCGGTGAGCAAAAAGCGCACCGCGAGCGGGCCGAGACGGATGGTCTCGTCGGAAGGATTGACGTGGAGGTCGAAGGTCTGGTGTGCCATGTGGGTCTCCTTTTAGTAAATTGCGTTTACCGTGTTATAATAGTAAACGAAATTTACGGAAATGTCAATGCCTTCATCGCCAAAAAGTTCACAGGTCAAAACGAGGGATGTGCTCATCGGCGCACTGCTGCGCGTTCCGGCTCAGGCAATCCATCGCCGTATCATCAAGGAGCTCAATGCGGCCGGCTTTGACGAGCTACGCATGCCACATATTGCGGTGCTGCAGTTTCCGGGTCCGGATGGGGTTCGCCCAGGCGCTCTCGCCGAGCGCGCCGGCATAAGCAAGCAGGCCATGAACCAGCTACTCCGGAGCCTCGAAGGTCTCGGTTATATCGTCCGGTCCGACGCACCGGACGAGGGCCGTACGCGAATTATCCGCTTTACCAAACGCGGACGCACCGCATACTCAAAAGTCCACGACATACTCCGCGACATCGAGCACGAATGGCGCGCTGAGCTTGGGTCCAAGCATTTCGCCCAGCTCAAAGAGCTGCTATCCCGCGTCTGGGAGAGCCCGTTGACCCGCTAGCCGGCGGCTTTCGTAACCCATCGAACTTCACGACGGCGATCCACTGCGCAGACCGAGAAACTCGATCGTCTGCTGGCCCACGAACCCTTGGCCATCGGCGACTTAAATCTGACGGAGGTTCTGCAGGGCTTCGCGGACGAAAGAGACTTCAACACAGCCATGAAAATGCTGACCTCGTTGACCGTCGTAGAGTTGGGCGGGCAGGAAATCGCGATTCAAGCGGCGAAGAATTTTCGGACGCTGCGCAAGCTGGGCGTGACCGTTCGCAAGACCATCGATACCGTGATAGCTGCCCGATGCATCGAGAGCGGGTACGACTTGCTGCACAACGACAGAAACTTTGATCCGTTTGGCAAGCACCTCGGGCTGCGCGTAGTGGTCTGACACGCGGCTGTCAAGGAGGGCCGTGGGTTGCGGACGGTGCGCGGGGCAGTTGGAAGCCACTTCATGGACGCCTGGCCCGTACGATTGATCCAGTAGTCAGGTTCTGAGGGGCAGCATATGGATAGCAGCGTCGGACAACTCGAACGGCTCCTGAAGGAGGGCGCGAACTTCACCTTCGCAAACTTTTCGATTAGGGATGCAGCTCAGGGATCTCAATACGGTGGTGCGGACTCCCCGGCGTGGCTCACTTGGAAGACCAGAGCCTTTAACACCATCCACGCCCTCCTAGAGGAGAAGTCAGCACCCGTTGCGCTTTTGAAGGGTGCGATGGACATGTCGACAAGAGGGAACCTGGAAGACAGGTTTGTCGAGCAGAAGTCCCTGATGCTGGCGGCCGTTGAGCAGACGATCAGGATCGTGCAGGATGACGCGTTCGGCGAGTCAAAGCGACCGAAGTCCATTTCTTCATCGAGTGCGCTTTCCAATCGCATCTTTGTTGTACACGGCCACGACCACGCCACGAAGACCGAACTTGAGGTATTCCTCACGAGCCTCGGCATTGAGCCAGTGGTTTTACACAGACAGCCGGACCAGGGTCGTACGTTGATTGAGAAGTTTGAGCAGCATGCCGACGTAGGGTTCGCATTTATACTCCTGACCCCCGACGATGTGGCGTACAAGGCGGACCAAGAGACATTGGCGGACGTTGACCGCAAGAAGGAGTTTCGAGCGCGTCTCGGCAGGCGGAGAGTGTGTTGCCTCGTAAAAGGCGAGGTGGCACGGCCTTCGAACATTGACGGATTGGTGTACAAGGCCATCCCCGAGTCGATCGAGGCGATCGGATTCTCGATAATCAAGGAACTCAAAGCCGCAGGATACACGATTAAGATTTGATCCCAGGCGACCCGCTGCGTGGCTGCGGCCAAAGCGGATCTGGACAGATCGTGTTTTCGATGGTCCAGGATCTGACCCGTGCCCTGGGCGAGGCCGGCCCCGGCACTGACCACGCGCAGGACTTCCTCATAAGTGTCCGCTACCGTGAAGTTCATTTGCACACTACCCCCGCACCACATCCACCAAATCCCCAAACACCCCGTACGCCGTCTGCTCCACGCCCGGCGAGATCGACACCATCCCAATCGTACCCATCAAATCCGTGTGCAACAGCAGCACGTTCGACGTGCCCCCCACGCACGCCAGTACGTCGGTCTTATCCAGCACCTCGGCGCGCACGCGCAGCGTAATGCCGCCCGCGCCGCGGCGGGCGCGGCTGATCAGGCGCACGGTCTTGCCCGCGCCCGCCAGTTCCGCGATGCGTTCGGGCGTCAGCCGCGTGATGCCGCGCGTGGAGACGGCTTGCGGCGTGGTGCGCGCATCCATCAGCACGTTGGCCAGCGCGGCGGTCTTGGCGGCCGAGTCCCAGCCCTCCACGTCGAAGCTGGCATCCGCCTCCGTCACTCCCAGGCTGCGCGCCAGCGCCAGGCCGTCCTCGAACGAACCGCCCCGCTCCATGGTTTCGATTACCAGCTTGGAGGTGGAATTGAGCGCGCCCGTGAAGCCCAGCACCGTGACGCCCGGCAGGTTGTAACGCACCATGTTGAACACCGGCGCGCCGTCCATCACAGTCGATTCGAAGCGGAACTCGACGCCCTGGCTGGCGGCCATGTCGCGCAGATCCGCGTAGGCGTGCGCGATGGGACCTTTGTTCGCCGTCACCACGTGCATGCGCCGCGCGAATGCGGCCCGGATGTGCGAGATCGCCGGCTCGCCGGTGGCCGGATTGAGCGTGGTCAGTTCCACCGCGATATCCGCCTGCGCGGCGTCCAGGAATTCGTCGATGGAGGCCGCCGCCGGGCCGAACACCGGGTCGGGCGGCACACCGCGCGCCGATACCGCCGTGCCGTGCCGGGCCGTGTGGATGCCGGTGATGCGAAACGGAAACTTCGCGTGCTGCTGGCGCAGCAGCCGCGCCAGCGCGCGCGCCACATTGCCGTAGCCGATCAGCGCCAGGCGGGTCACTTCTTCGCAGCGTCGCGAGTGGCCTGCAGGGTGGCCGTCAAGCCCTCGCGTTCAATGGTGTGGGTGGAGGAAACGAAAAGCGCGCCGATGATCGGCGGCAGGCCGCGCGTCAGCGATGTGGTTTCGCACTCCAGGTAGACGCCGCCGTCGCGCTGCTCCAGGCGCCAATAGCCGTTCAGCCGCCAGAGATAGCCGCTGCCATGTCCCGGTTGCAGCTCGTGCTGTTTGGGCTTGCCGTAGTCTTCGATTTCGATAACCCGCGTGGTGCGCGTCTGGCAAACCCAGCGCGTGGCATCGATCTGCTGGTACTGCGCGTCGAAATCGGTGCGGAACACTCCGTTGATGGGGCCGTTGTGCAGCACGCGCAGCCGGTAGTATTTGAAATCGTTGCCGTTGTGCGCGAGCAGTTTCGATTCCGGCACGTCTTTGTAGATGTTTTTGTGATGGTCGTAGTCCTGGAGCACCGCCAGCGTCTTTTCCAGAGTGCCGCCCGGGATGAAGATCGCGCCGATCCAATCGTGAATGGATGCTCCCGGCACGAAGGTGTCGCCATCGCCTTTCGCCGGTTCCACGACAGCCTGCCCCTGCTTCACCAGGCGCAGACGTTCCGGCGGGGCATCCACCCATAGGAGCGGCTTGGTTGCGGCCAGGCGCGCTTCGGTATCGTGAGTATAGCGATCGTAAGCCTGGACAGCCTCGGGTTTCAGATCTGCCGCGAGGCATGCCGATGCGGCCATAAACATAAAGAGGATAGCCAGGGTGCGGATCACACCGAATTGTAACAGGGAGAGGAGCTAACCGGACACGGGCGCGTTCGTCCAAGGCTTATGCCCGGAATCGCAGAATTGCGCCAGGACTTCGTCTACGGCGCTCGCTTACTGGCCAAAAGCCCCGGTTTTACGTGCGTCGCGGTGCTCTCGCTGGCGCTCGGCATCGGCGCCAATACCGCCATCTTCAGCCTGATCGACACCGTGCTGCTCAAGCTGCTGCCGGTGAAAGACCCGCAACAACTGGTCGCCCTCACCGATCCCACCTCCGGGGGCGTGAACATCGGCACCTCCACGGGCGAGCGCAACATCCTCTCGAATCGCGAATTCGAAGCCTTGCGCGACCGCGCGCAGTCGTTCTCCGGCATGCTCGCCGCGCAGAGCGAACTGGATAGGAACAACGCCAGCATCGACGGCAAAGCGTCCGAAGAACTGCGCACCCGGCTTGTCAGCGGCGGCTATTTCACCGTGCTCGGCGCCACAACCTCCATAGGCCGCGCGTTCACGGCCGCCGACGAGCACGGCCCCGGCAGCGCTCCCTACGCCGTCATCAGCTATG
>CABEAV010000487.1_pt1 | contig 18407 bp, 22 predicted proteins | sample 3422231 | NCBI WGS metagenome assembly CABEAV01 (sample SAMEA5534326, study PRJEB31848) | metagenome | biome: tundra; feature: field; material: soil | place: USA | collected 2013-05 | depth 0.15 m | reverse complement strand
GCTTCTATTTCGGCCCTACCGCTGGACCCGCCCGGACCCGCCGCCGGTGAGCAACTGCCGCACTTCCTCGACGCTGAACCGGTTGAAATCTCCCGGGATGGAGTGCTTCAAACAACTCGCGGCTACCGCGAATTCGAGCGCCTCCTGGGGACCCTCCAGCGCCTGCAGCCCATAAATCAACCCGCCCGCAAACGCGTCGCCGCCCCCCACCCGGTCCACAATGTGGGTGATCTCGTAGTGCCGGCTGACCAGGAAAGTCCGGCCGTCGTTCAGGCACGCCGACCACCCGTTGTGGGAAGCGCTCCTGGATTCCCGCAGGGTCACCGCGATGGTCTTCAGGTTGGGAAACTCCGCCAGCACCTGGCCGGTGAGCGCGGCATAATGTTGGGGGTCCAGCTTGCCCGCGTCGACGTCCACCGGGGCGGCGATCGACAGCGCCATCTGGCAATCTTCCTCGTTGGCGATGACCACGTCCACGAAGCGCACCAGCTCCCGCATCACCTCGCTCGACGGCTTACCCCACTTCCACAAGTTCTTGCGGTAATTGAGATCGCAGGATACCGTGATGCCCTTCTCGCGCGCCGCGCGCACCGCCTCGAGCGCCAGGTCCGCCGCGGTCGCGCTGATGGCCGGCGTGATGCCCGTCACATGAAACCAGCCGGCGCCCTCGAACGCCGCGTCCCAGTCGACATCGCCCGGCTTGGCCAGGGCCACGGAGCTGTAATCGCGGTCGTAGACCACTTTGGAAGCCCGCTGATTGGCGCCCGTCTCCACGTAGTAGACGGGCATGCGCCCGCGTGCGCGCACAATCTGCGATGTGTCCACGCCGAACCGCCGCAGTTCGCCGACCACCGCATCGGCGATGGGATGGTTGGGCGGCAGCAGGGTCACATAACGCGCGGGCAGCCCGAAGGTGGCCAGCGCCACCGCCACGTTGGCCTCGCCGCCCCCAAAGGTCGCCACGAACTGCGGCGACTGGAGAAGGCGTTCGAACCCGGGCGGCGCCAGCCGCAGCATGATCTCACCGAACGTGACCGTCGTCTGAGCATCAGTCTTGAACATGCCAGCCTATTCTTTGACCGCGACTGCGTCTTCTTTTACCGCGACTACGTCGAGGGCGAATCCCGCGTCCATCGAAGGCAGGCCCTGAAACGGCAGCATGGTCCCCGCCGGCGGACGCGCCCCGTTGTAGAACTCCCCGCGAATCTTGCGCACCTGCTCCGATATCCTCGACGACAGCGGATACAGGCTGGTGAAGGCCACCTCCCGCAGCGAGCCGCCCTCCTGCGAAAGCGATTTCTGCAGGCGCTCGAAGGCCAGGCGCGCGTCGGCGTCCTGAAATCCGAAAGCCTCCTGGCTGCCGGTCAGAATGATCTTCGGCGCGCCGATCAGGGCAATCTGGGAAAGCTGGGGCGATTGCGCCAGTCCCTCCGGATTCAGCATGTGAATCGCCGTACCCGTATTCCACCGCAGCCTGGCCACGGCCTCGCACTCGGCCACCGCGCGCGCCGGCGCCCGCTGCACCTGCACGAGATTCAATGCCGCGCCGGAGTAACTCGACTCCACCAGCCGGCGCACCTCCGCATACCGGTCGAGCGAGCTCAGAAAACAGGTGACCCGCGCCACATCGCCCGGCTCGGAACCCGCCGCCTTCACGGCCGTCGCCAAGTGCGCCAGCGATTGCTGCGCCAGCGGCAGCACCGGATCGAGCGGGCCGTCCGAGGAAGCCCCCTGCCCCGAGATGTACACCAGTCCATACTCGTTGACGTCCTTCTTCGCCACGGCCGTGGCTTCCATCACCACTTGCGCCGCCTCGAGCGGCAACGCGCCCACCTGTACCACGCTCAGCACCGGCAGAGCCAGCCGGCGCTCGGTGAAGGTTTCACTCACCAGCTCGCGCACCCGCCGGAGATCGCCGCTGCCGGCCACGAACGCGCGCAGCTTCACCACCGCCGCCCCGTTGGTCGAATGCAGCAGCCACTTCAGCGCATCGCGCGTCTGTTGGGAAAGGAGTCCTTTGGCCGAAAGCGGCGTGACGTGAAATACCAAGCGGCGCGTCTCCACCGTAAGGGCGCTGGGAGGATCTTTAGGAAGCTGTAGGACCTGCGTCTGCTCCTCTTTTTTCTTCTTACCCCAGGACGAGAGCGTCACCGCCAGCGCGCCCGCGAGCGCCAGCAGCCAGATCCTTCGCATATCGCAACCGACGATTGTATCATCCCGTTGCAGGGCTCTCGTGGAGTTGGGAGGCTTCAGGGTGCGGCGGCTTTCAGTCCGGCGTGCTCGATGCCTCCGCCGCGAGTCCTTGCGTCAGGCGGCAGAGAAGTTAGCTGGCGGCCGTAACCGCTGCCCTACTCACATCAAGTATCTGGGGCAAGGGGATCAGTTGGATGGTTTGGTGCTTCGATCCGGAATGGGTACCGACGCTCATCGGCGACTGGGAATACAAACTCACGCCCGCCGGAGAGTTCGCCAAGATGGCCATGATGGGGGGCGTGAAGTAGGACAGGCCTCCTGGCCTGTCTCCGATGCGCCTGTCCTACGGCGCCGGGGGCACGTCCATCCAGGAGCGCGCGGCGGAGCTAGCCAACTCGGCCTCGAGGATCTGCAATTGCCGCAGGCCGTCCACGAATTGCGGATACTCGATGGGCGCGGAGGGATCTTCCACGGAGCGATAGAAGCGGCGAAACACCTGTTTGAAGGTGTCGTCGTAGCCTTCGCTGTGGCCGCCCGGCAGATCGGCGTAGGGACGCGCGGCGGGTAGCAATAGCGACGGGTCCTTGATGAGGACCTGGTTCGGCGAATTGCGTTGGCCGATCCACAGCTCGTCGGGCCGCTCCTGGTCCCACGCCACGGAAGCTTTGCTGCCGTAGATCTCGATGCTGAGCCGGTTCTTGCGTCCGGCGTTGACCTGACTAGCGGTGAAGGCGCCGCGGGTGCGATCGCCCATGCGGAACAGCACCGCGCCGAAATCTTCGGTATCGATGGGCACCTCGTCGTAGTCTTCCGGGCTCAGGGTCTTGCCGGCGAAGGTTTCGATGGATGTCTTGGGCCGCTTGCGGGTCTTATGGAAGGTCTGCAGATCGGCGCACACCGACGTGATGCGCTGGCCGGTGACGTGTTCGGCCATATCGCACCAGTGCGAGCCGATATCGGCCATGCAGCGCGACGGGCCGTTGGACTTGGCATCGATGCGCCAGTTCCAATCCGTGTCGTACAACAGCCAATCCTGCGAATAGGCGCCTTGCACCACCAGGATCTCGCCCAGCTCGCCAGCCTCGCGCATGCGGCGCATGTGCTGCACGATGGGGTAGAAGCGCAGGTTGTGGGACGTGCAGTTGCGCAGGTTCTTCTCCTGGGCCAGGGAGACCAGCTTCCGCGCATTCTCTACCGAAGTGGACAGCGGCTTCTCGCAGATCACGTGCTTGCCCGCGTTGAGCGCGTCGGCCACCATCGGGAAGTGCAGCGCGTTCGGCGTGCACACGTGGACCACATCCACCTCGGGATCGTCCAGAATCTGATGGTAGTCGCTGGCGGTCTTATCGACGTGGAACTCTTCGGCCAGCCGGCGGGCCTTCTCCTCCTGGCTCTCGCCGATCGCGTAGACCTGGACGAAGCCCAAGCGGCAAATCCCTTCCAGGTGCACGCGCCCCACGAAGCCCGTGCCGAAAACCGCAGCCTTCAATCTGTGAATCATGATTGCCTCCTTTCCGAAGTGTCTAATTTAACGCAATTGCTGATAGAGTGGTATGCAGGATGTTGGTCCGCATCCGCTTTGGAAAAGGTCCGAAAGTGGAGCGCACACGGCGCAAGAACCGGCGGGTGGCTATGGCGTTCGCCTCGTTCCTCACGCCTGCGGCGGTGATGGCCGCGGCGCTGGGCATCTGGCGCCTGGCGGAAGACCCCCACTGGGCCAGCGACTTCGCCATCCGCCAGGGCCTGTTCTCGCACTGGCAGGTGTGGTTCGCTTTCGCGGGACTGCTGCAGACCGGCTCGCACCTTTTGAATCGCTACGGCCGGGCCGACGGCAAAGGCGCGCGACCCTCATAAGAAACCGGCAGTGGCCAGAGCGGCTATAATTGTCTCAACGTGTGATGCTGCGCACTCGAGCCGCTTGGATCGTTGGCTGTCTATTGGTTTGGGCCGACCGTGGGGCAGACCTCCAGGTCTGCGCGGGTCCTCCAGGACCCGCTCTTTGTGTGACGGATTCAGCCACCTCGGAGTACGAAGAGGCCGACGTGGACGTTGGCCGCAGGACTGGAGTCCTGCTCCACCGGATCGGCGCGGCGGCGCTCTTATTCTTCTATCCCGCGCCGGCCTCCGCCATGACTTGCGCCAGTTGCCATAAAACGGAGGCGCTGAGCCAGCCCAGCACGTCGATGGGGCATGCGCTGGAACTGGTGGAGGACTGCAGTATCCTGCGCGAGCACCCGCGGCTGACCTTTCAGTACGGGCGCTATTCCTACACCATCGCGCGCCAGGGCGGCCGGAGCATCTACAGCGTCACGGACGGAACCAATACCATCAGCGTCCCGATCGGCTGGGCCTTTGGGCTGGGCGCCGCCGGACAGACCTACGTGTTCGAGCGCGAGGGCATTATGTACGAGAGCCGCGTCAGCTTTTACAAGGCGATCGACGGCCTCGACCTCACGTTCGGCGCGGTTGGGAGCATGCCCAAAGACCTGGCACAGGCGGCCGGCCGGGAGATGACACACGAGGATGTGACGGCTTGCTTTGCGTGTCACTCGACGGGCGCGGTTCGGGGCAACACTTTCCACCCCGAGGATCTCAAAACCGGTGTGCGGTGCGACAACTGTCATGCGCTCGCGCCGCGTCACTTGGACGCGGTGAAGGCCGGCGACGTCAAAGGCGCGGCGCTGCCGCACCTTGCCGATATGACCGCGGAAGAAACGAACGAATTCTGCGGGCGCTGCCATCGCACCTGGGCGGACATTGCGGCGCACGGGCCGCACAACATCGCCAATGTGCGCTTCCAGCCCTACCGGTTGACCAACAGCAAGTGTTACGACGCGGACGACCAGCGCATCCGTTGCACGGCGTGTCACAATCCGCACGAGGAGTTTGTGGTGGGCGCGGCGAATTACGACGCAAAGTGCCAGGCATGTCACGGCGTGAGCCAGAAGAGCTGCAAGGTTGCCAAACAGGATTGCACCAATTGTCACATGCCGAAGATCGAATTGCCCGGAGCGCACCGGCGGTTTACCGACCACCAGATTCGCATCGTGCGGGCCGGGGAGCGTTATCCGGAATAGACGCGCGGGACAGATCGGCAGTTGACATTGAATGTAGTGGTGCTTTACACGCTGCAGCACCACGATTACATTGACGGAACAACCAAATGTCAACGTGAATATGCTACAGTGGGGATGATGCCTGCCGGTGGGCGGCGGTGTAAACTTTCAACTTGCCTCTTCTGTCCATTTCTCCAGAGATTCGATACATACATGCGCAACCTTATTCGAGCCTGGATTTTCGCCGCGACACTGCTGATGATTCCTGGTCCGCCAGCTTATTCACAGATATTCTCTTTTGGTGTGAAGGTTGGCCTTCCAGTGACAACTGTTTACACGACTCAGCAGATCCCTGATGGAGGAGCATCCGCCAATGAACAACGCTTCACCATCGGACCAACTGCGGAGGTGCACCTCCCGTTTCACCTATCCTTCGAAGTCGACGCCTTATGGCGGCAAAGCTCGTTCAGCGCAGTCGGCGCTCACTTATTCGAGAGCCTCGATTCAGCGGTCAACGATTGGCAGGTTCCCCTTTTGGCCAAGTACGAGATGGAGCTTGGCCCGATTCATCCATTTATTGACGGAGGAATTGTGTACCGGCATGTCTCGACCAGTTCCTCGTCCGTTCCGCCGCCTACCAATCCAAATACTGCTGGTGTAAGCGTAGGCGGCGGCGTAACGCTGAAGCTTCTACATCTTCGACTTTCGCCTGAAATTCGATACACTAGGTGGCCCACGCCCGCCTTCTCCTCCGCATACATACCGGTTACCAGCACGAATAACCAGGCTGATCTATTGGTAGGGGTTACGTTCTGAAGGGTGGCACTGCCGTGTCGTGAAAATGGGACGCCGGATTCTGCAGCCTGTGCCACCATGACTGTTAGTGCGGCTCGTCAACCTTCAGGAACTGGTCGGCGCCGACGTCTTTCAGCACCTGTTGGATGCCGCTGGGCCAGCGGATTTCGATGGAGGCGACCTTGGTTTCCTCTCCCAGCCCGAAGTGCACGCGCTTGTCGCTCGAAGACATGAAGCCCACGCTGATGGCGACATGGTTGTAGAGCACGCGGCCGGAAGCCGTCGTCAGCTTGACTTTCGCGCCCACCGCGTCGCGCGCGCTCTTGTGCCCGGTCAGGCTCAGTATCAGCCAGTGATTGCCGCTATCGGCGGTGTTCATCAGAATGCGCGGTGTTTCGTTCAGCGACGTGACCACGATATCCAAAGACCCGTCGTTGTTGAGGTCGCCGAACGCCGACCCGCGCTGGTAGCCCTTGCGGAGGAAGTCCTTGCCCATCTCCTCGGAAACGTCCACGAAGGTCTTTCCGCCCACGTTTTCGAACATCGTGTCGTGCTGCGGCGATTTCTCGTTCACCTGGTCGACGTCGCCATTGGCGGAGTAAATATCCTTCCACCCGTCGTTGTTGTAGTCGATGAATCCGTTGCTCCAGCCGGAGAAGGGTAAGCTCAGCGTCTGGATCTTGGAGGCGTAGGGAAACGTGAACAGGTTGCCGCGATTTCGCAGAAGCTGCCAGACCTGGCCCGTCAGATTGTTGTAGAAGATGTCCACGTTGCCGTCGTTGTCGTAGTCTTTGGCGTCCGACCCCATGGAAGATCCGGAGTGCGCGCTGTCGTTGTAAGCGACTCCCATTTCCAGCCCTTTTTCCTCGAACGTGCCGTTGCCCTGGTTGATGAACAGGGAATTGGGCTCGGTGTCGTTGGCGATGAACACGTCCTGCCATCCGTTGTTATTGAAGTCAGCGATGGAGATGCCCATCCCTTTGCCGGGCGACTTGGCCAGCCCCGACTTTTCGGTGACATCCTCGAACTTGCCATGGCCCAGGTTGTGGTAGAGCCGCGGCGGCACGCTTTTGTAGCGCCGCGGATCGCAGTAATATTCTTTGCTGCCCATGGTGCAGCGGATGTCGGTCTGCGGGGTCCAGAAGGTGTAGTTGGAGACGATGAGATCGAGCAGGCCGTCGTTGTCGTAGTCGAACCAGGCGGCGGCCACGCTGAGGGTATCCGCCGGCTTGCCGCCGATGCCCGATGCCGCCGTCACATCCGTGAACGTCCCGTTTCCATTGTTGTGGTAGAGAACGTTCTTGCCCGCGCTGCAAATGAACAGATCCTCGTAGCCGTCGTTGTCGTAATCGCCAACCGCCACGCCGAAATTGAAGTCGAGTTGCTCGCCCGCGAGGCCCGCCTTAGCTGTGACGTCTTCGAAAGTGCCATCGGCCCGCTGCTTGAGCAGGCAGTTGTAGTAGGAGGAGTCCGTCTTCTTCAATTCAGGCAGTTTGGCGCCGTTGGTGAAGAAGAGGTCCATGCGGCCGTCGTTGTCGAAATCGAAGAGAGCGACGCCGCCGCACATGGGCTGCGGAAAATACTTGTGGCCGCCCGGGCTGTTATTGCTTTTGTAGAAGATCTTGGAGCGCGGAGCGGCGTCCACGAAGCCAGGGCGCTTGGGCGTCGTCTGTGCGGGCCGTCCGGACAGCAGAGTCAGGCATAGGTAGGCGCCGGGGACGGAAATAAAAAGGGCGATCGTGCGCCGCATGTTAGACTGAGATTTCCGAGACGTGAAAGCTTTCATCCCTATTGTAATCGGAGCCGGCGCGCTTCTGGCCGGGTCCGCTACGGGCCCCATCGTTTTCGAAGAGATCGCGGAACGTTCCGGCCTGACTTTCGTCTCCGACAGTTGTCCCACCCCGAATAAGAATCAACCCGAGACGATGGTGGCCGGCGTAGCGCTGTTCGACTACGACAACGACGGCTATCTGGACGTCTACCTGGTGAACGGCGCGGCGATCCCGTCGCTCCAAAAGGAAAGCCCCAAGTACTGGAATCGCCTGTACCACAACAACCACGATGGGACCTTCACCGACGTGACCGGGAAAGCGGGCGTGGCGGGCGAGGGCTACGGCATGGGCGTGGCGATCGGCGACTACGACAACGACGGCTGGCCCGATATCTACGTGGTCAACACGGGGAAGAACCAGCTCTTCCACAACAATGGAAACGGCACATTCACCGACGTCACGGACAAGGCGGGTGTGGGCGGAGGCATTCTCGACGGCAAGAAGATGTGGTCCGTCTCGGCCGCCTGGGTGGACTATAACAACGACGGCCTCCCCGACCTGTTCGTCTCCAACTACTGCAAGTGGGAAGTGAACAAGGACCCTTTCTGCGGCCCGAAACCCGAACTGCGCGCCTATTGCCATCCGAACAACTACGCGAATCTGCCGAACACGCTATACCGCAACAATGGCGATGGCACCTTCACGGACGTGTCCGCGGAAACGGGCATCGCCAAATACGCCGGCAAGGGGATGGGCGTGGCGATCGCCGACTACGACGGCGATGGGTTCATGGATATCTTCGTGGCCAACGACAATCGTCCCAACTTCCTGTTTCACAATCTGGGCGGCAAGAAATTCGAGGAGGTCGCGCTGGAATCCGGCGTCGCGTATACGCAGAGCGGCAGCGCCATTTCCGGCATGGGCGTGGATTTCAAGGACGTGGACAACGATGGCCGCCCGGACATCTGGCACACCGCCGTGGAGAACGAGTCCTTTCCGTTGTTTCAAAACCGCGGAGACGGCCAGTTCTGGGAGCGAACGTTTCAAATGCACCTGCTGGGGACGCGCGACATGTCCGGATGGGGGAACGGAATTTTCGATTTCGATAACGACGGCTGGAAGGACCTGTTCGTGGCGCGCGGCAATGTTCTGGACAATGTGGCGCAGTTTTCCAACCGCAAATACGAGGAGCCCAACGCCGTTTTCCGCAATCTGGGGAACGGCAAGTTTCAGGATGTGAGCGGCGAAGCCGGTCCCGATTTCCAGAAGGCGGCGGCGCATCGTGGAGTGGCTTTCGGCGACATCGATAACGACGGACGGATTGACGCGGTCGTCTCGGTGCTCAACGGCAAGGTGAAGTACTTCCACAATATTTCGAAGAACGGCAACCACTGGATTCTGCTGAAACTGACCGGCAAGAAGAGCAACCGCATGGCCCTGGGTGCGCAGATCCGCATCACCGGCGAGGACGGCGCGAAGCAGTACAACGAGGTCACTACCGCCGTGGGCTACGCCTGCGCCAGCGATTCGCGCGTACACTTCGGGCTGGGCGCCTCGAAAACGATCCGCGAGATCGATATCAAATGGCCCAGCCGCATCCACCAGGTGTTGCACAACGTGGCGGCGGACCAGATTCTGGCGATTGAAGAACCGGCGCAAGGAAATCCATGAGCACTGCTACCCCCTTTTCACAGACTGTAGACGCCATCACCACCGGCGATGAGCCCCACCTCCGCGCGATACTGCAGGCCCACCCCGGCCTGATCCATGAGCGCGCTCCTTTCGCCCATAAGGCCACTCTTCTCCACTATGTCGCCGCCAATGGCGTGGAGGTGCAGCGCTCGCCCAAGAACGCGCCCGCAATCGCGCGTATCCTTCTGGAGGCGGGCGCCGAGGCCGACGCGGTAGCGCCCATCTACGGTATTTCCGACACGACCCTGTGCTTGACGGTCACCAGCGTCCACCCATACCTGGCGGGCGTTCAGGCAAACCTGGTCGACGTGCTGGCCGATCATGGCGCCAAGATTGACGGAGTGTCCGAGGACGGCGCCGCTAGGGTGTGCGCTGCTGTTCGGGTACAGGGAAGCGGCCGAACGTTTGGTTCTGCGCGGCGCGCGCGTCGACAACCTGATCTACGCCGCGGGATTGGGCCGCACGGACGTAGTCAGACACATGCTGGCCACCGGTACGGGCACGGACAGGATCGTGCGCAGGACGGACGATCGGGCCGGACGCTTCTCGTTTCCGGTGGCTCGCGGCGCCGACGCGCGCCAAGTTGCCCTGATCGTAGCGGCCATGCACGGCCGCTTGACCACCGTGCGCGCATTGCTGGACGGCGGCGTGGACGTCAATGCCACGCCCTATTGCCGTCAGAGCGCACTGCACTATGCTGCGTATTTGGGGCGCACCGACGTGGTCGAGGAACTCCTGGCCCGTGGCGCGGACACGTCTCTGGCCGATACGCAGACGAACCAGACGCCCGCCCAATGGGCCCGCGAGGTTGGAAATTCGGACATCGCGGACAGGCTGGAACGGCGGGGGTGAACAGATGAACGTTCTTCTCTTCGGGGCAACCGGGATGGTCGGGCAAGGCGTTTTGCGCGAATGCCTGCTCGATCCGGAGGTGCAAAGCGTCCTCTCGATTGGACGTAGCGCGACCGGACAGCGGCACCCGAAGCTTCGCGAACTGATACATCGCGATCTCCTCGATTTCTCGGCGATTGAGAACGAACTGTCCGGCTTCGATGCGTGTTTCTTCTGCCTGGGCGTTTCGTCCGCGGGCATGAAGGAGGAGGATTATCGGCGCGTCACGTACGTTTTCACGATGGCGGCGGCGCGGGTGCTGGCCAGGCTCAACCCCAACATGACGTTTGTGTATGTCTCGGGTGCGGGCACGGACAGTTCTGAGCACGGCCGCACCATGTGGGCCCGGGTGAAGGGCAAGACCGAAAATGCGCTGCTCGGGCTACCGTTCAAGGCGGCCTACATGTTCCGGCCGGGGCTGATTGTGCCACTGCATGGGATCAGGTCGAAGACGAGGCTCTACCGGATCTCTTATGCGGTGACGGGGCCCCTGCTTCCGTTGTTGCGCGCAGCCTTTCCGAAGTACGTGACGACCACCGAGCAGGTGGGGCGCGCAGTGATCAAGGTCGCTAGGCAGGGCGCCACGAAATCGGTGCTGGAAAACTCAGACATCAACGAGGTCTGAATTGGGCGGATCAAGGAGCGTGTGGGAGGGCACCCCTCGATGCGCGGGGACGTGCCTGGTCATTGGAGTCTATCGCGCGAGGCGTGCCAGATGTGAAGGATTTCGATAGCCGCCTCCCTTACTCGATAGGCCACGATGTACGGCAAACGAGGATGTAATAGCTCGCGCGTTTCTTCCTCGCGCCCCTTACGCCCCCGGTTGGGAGACTGTTTCAGAGAACGGACAGCCGTACGATTTCAATAACCGTAGGCCGCGCCCAATCCGGGTGTTGCTCCGTGCGGTGGTTGTGGATGTCTTCCAAATCCGCTGCGACAGCCGGAGTCCAACGGATGCGCATCAGGACTGCAGCATCCGCTCAATATGGACGTCCATTTCTTCTTCTTCGATGAACTCGCTGCGGTTGGCTTGCTCGATACCTTTACGCACGGCGGCACGGAACCGGCCGTCCTCCTCCAACAGGCGTAGCGCAGCGTCCTTCACGAGATCCGCGGCAAGCGTCCCCGTGTGGTCGGCTATCTGCGACAACTGTGCTTCCTGTTCGGGCGTGAAATGGACTTCCATGTCCACAGTGTAGAAAGAAGCTCGCGGTGCCGTCAACCAGGCGTCAGAAGGCACCTGAGGGTGCTATTGCGCGTCGCCTTTGGACTGATTCGCGTCCTGTTCGGCCTTCAGCTTTTGCACCACCGCCCGCTCGCGGTCTCCGTCGGCTTTGCGCTTTAAGCGGTAGTAGACCTGGGCCAGCGAGACATGCGCTTCCAGGAATTGCGGCGACTGCTTCACTACCTTCTCCAGAGTGGCGCAAGCGCGATCCATATCGCCCGCCGCCAGATCGGTTGCGCCCACCTGGTAAAGCGCGCCCGGGTCGCCGGGACGGACGCGGAGCGCCCGCGCCAACAGCTCGCGCGCGCGATCGTAATCGCCATCCTGTTTCAGCAGCACCGCCAGCCGCAGGTTCGATTCGAAGTCGTTGGGATTCTGCGCCAGCTCCTTCTCGAACGCCGCGCGGGCGGCCGTCATGTCGCCGCTGGCCATCTGCGCCTGGCCGAGGTAGGAGTAGAGATCCGGAAGATGAGGGTTCAGCTCCACGGCCTTGGTGAGATCCGCGATGGCGGCGGGGTATTCGAGCGCTTCCAGCTTGGCCATTCCCAGAAGCAGACGGGCTTCCGCCGAGTCGCCGTTGCGCAGGATGCGATCGACGATCTGCTGCCCGCGATCGATCTGCTTATCGCGCAGCAGCGCCGTGCCCAGGATATAAGCGATAGCCAGGTCGCCCTGGTTCTGCTTGTCGAGCGGCGCTAGCAGGCCGATCACTTTGGCGTTCTCGCCCTGCCGGAGCCAGCAGTCGGCGAGCACCAGAATCACCTGCGGATTGGCAGGCTGGACCGCGTGCAGGGCCTCCAATTCCCGCGCCGCGTCCGAAATCTGGCCCGCCTTGTAGAAGGCCAGCGCGAGATTCAGCCAAATGCGCGGATCTTTCTGACCGTGCTTCAGGGCCGCCTGATACTCGACGATGGCTTCGGAGTACCGCCCGGTGCTGGCCAGGGCGGCTCCCAGGTTGGAGCGCACGTCGGGCGAATCGGGCCGGACCCGCAAGTAAGCCCGGTACTCGCGGATGGCGCCTTCGGTGTCGCCGCCTTGATGCATGGCGATGGCTTGCCGCAGAATCTGCTCGGGAGCCTCCTGCGCGGGGGCCAGACACTGGAGCGAGAGCAGGGCGAGTGCGAGATAAAAGCGTCGCGCCATTCAAGCCCATGGTAATTGGAACGCGGAAATGGAGGCAACTCCGGTGGTGGCAACCGCCAATGTTATTCTAGAGTGAAGATCGGCCATGACTCCGTTCGACCCCATCCTGCACGACCACGAGAAGCGCCTGGCGATGCTGGAAGCCGCCCGCCGCACCTTGGAAGACCAAATGATCGTGATGGACGCCATGGAACGCCGGAATGCGGACAAAATCCAGGATTGCCGCGAATGGCTGGCTGAACAGACCCTGTACCTTGCCGAGCGCGAGCGGCAGCAGAAAGAATGGCAGGACCGGCACGACTTGGCCATGAATTCGACGACAAGCTCAACAGCCTGATCGCCTGGTTGGACGACTTCGTTAAGCGCAATCCGAAGAACGGGAAATGACTGGCAGCGGCACGCGATAGCGGCCGTCAAAAACCTCGCCGAAGATCTCCACGATCTGCTCGTGCAGGTGGCCGTTATCCGCCAACAGATGTGGCGAGTCGAAATCGTGCGGCCTTCCGCGCATATCGGATACCAGGCCGCCCGCTTCGGCGACCAGCAGCCTGCCCGCCGCCATGTCCCAGGGCTTCAGTCCGAATTCCCAAAACCCGTCCAGGCGACCGCAGGCCACCCACGCCAGATCGATGGCGGCCGAGCCTGTGCGGCGCACGCCATGCGTGGCCATGGCAAGCTGATGGTAGAAGTGCACGTTGACGTTCAGGTGGCGCCGACGGGTGGGGAAGCCGGTGCACAGCAGACTGCTATCGAGGCGGCTGACTGCCGAAACGCGGATGCGGCGATTGTTAAGCCAAGCACCCGAACCGCGCTCCGCGGTGAACATCTCCTGCCGGATCGGATCGAATACCACTCCAACCACCATCTCGCCAGCCCGCTCCAGCGCCAGCGTTACATTGAAGATGGGAAGGGAATGCGCGAAGTTGGTAGTGCCGTCCAACGGGTCCACGTACCAGCGGTATTCCGATGGGCTGGTATGGCCGCCGCCTTCCTCGGCCACGATGCCGTGCTGCGGAAAGCGGGACTGCAACCGCTCGACCACCAGTTTTTCGGATGCGCGATCGGCTTCCGTGACCAGGTCGAACTCGCCCTTCAACTCGAACGGCACGCGCCGCTCGAAGTAGGTGACGAGTAAGGCGCCGGCTTCACGGGCGATTTCTAGGGCGGTTTCGAGGTAGGAATTCATTGTTGATAGAGGGTCTCAATTGACAAGGCCAGGAGGCCGGTCCCACCGCTAGCCCCCTTCGACGAGATACTTGATCTCGTGCTTATAGATAAACAGATTGGGGCCGTCTTTGCGCGTCAACCGGATGAAAGAGTGGTCGTAATACTCGATGGTGCCCGAGACCTCCTCGCCATCGGTGAGTTTCACGCGTATGGGGACTTCCGCCTCGATGAGATGCTTGAGGTATCTCACCTCTTCAAAGGTTTGTTCGGGAGCGCGATTCCCGGGTTTTCCGCCTGGTCTTGTCGTAGTTGGCTCTCCTGATGCTCTGCCTCCCCATAATAGCCATTGCGCGCGGTCACCCGCAAATCCGGGCGGCGCGTGCGCACCTGCAAACGGTGGAAGCGATTCTTCGTCAGGGGCACGTCTTTCGGGTAATAGGCCAGCAGGTATTGCGTACGCAGGTCCTTGATGATGTCGCTGAACGCGGTATCCAGCGCCAGTCCCAGGGTGGGCTCAAACACTCGCCCACCAGTGCCGAGCGCCATGGTGGTCAGGGCATGCTCGCCGCCAAGGTTGCGGCCCGCATCGTTGGTGATGGGCACTACCAGCACCGGATAGATCGAAGCGTTGGCCAACTGCGCGGAGTCGAGCGCGGCGTGGAAGTCCTTTACGCTGGTGGTGTCCCCGCCATCGGTAACGATGACCATCACTTTGCGTCCCTCGCGCTCCTCCAGGTGCCGGGATGCGAAGAAAATCGCGTCGTACAGGGACGTGCCGGCTTCACCCTGGATCGTTCGCAGCGAGTGTTCAAGCGGCGCCTGGTTGTGGGTGAAGGAGTTGTGGAGGGTCACCTGGTAATTGAAGCTGTAAAGCGCCACCGCGTCCTTGGGGTTGCCCTCGGCAAACAGCGCTTTGAAGAAGCGCGCCACGGAGTCGACTTCGTATTTCAGGTCTTTGGCGGTGGATCCGCTGGCATCCACCATCATGGCCACCGAAAGGGGCTGCTCCGTCTGCCGCTCGAAGACCGCGATCTGCTGGCTGACGCCGTTGTCCAGGATCTCGAAATCTTCCTTGTTCAGCGCGCCCACCAATTCACCGGCGGGATTCTTGACGGTGGCCAGCACCCGCACCAGGTTCACGTTGACGCGGATCTGCGCGCCTAAGGCCGCCGCCAGCGCCAGCGCGGCGCTAACCGCCTTGAGCCAGGGTAGCATTGCGGTCCCACTCTCCTTCCACCCAGACCTCGCCGTCCGCGAAGTGCTCCTTTTTCCAGATGGGCACCACACGCTTCAACCGGTCGATCCCCTCCAGCGCGGCTTCGAAGGCCGCCTTGCGATGCGCCGCCATCACGATCACCGCCACGCTGGTCTCCCCGATCAGTATGCGCCCGAGCCGGTGCACGAGGGCGATCCGGTCGATGGCGTAGCTCGCCGCAATTTCGCGGCCGATGCGAGCCAGCAGCTTGAGGGCCATCGGCTCGTAACAGTCGTAATCCAGGTAGTGCGTCTGGCGGCCCTTGGTGTTGTTCCGGACCACGCCTTCGAACGTGACCACCGCGCCATCCTCTCCCCGCAGCAGGCGGTCGGCGATCTTGCGCGTGACGATGGGATGCCACGTCAGCGCGAAGAAGTGCCCGTTTTCCGAAATCTCGCGCGGAGAGCCGCAACCGCCGCTGACGGGCGGCAGAAAGGCGATCTCGTCGCCGTCGGCGACCGGTGCGGACGGCCCGGCGAATTCCTGGTTGCGCGCCAGCAGAATGCTGCCGGCCATCTCCCGTATGCGCGGAAACTGGCTACAGTAGTGGTCGAAGACGTGGCCCAAAGTGGCGCTATTTTCCAGGTCGAGCTGGTCTTCCGCCCGGCCCACGACGTCCTTGAGCACCCCGAAAAATAGTACCTTCACGCGCACTTCTCCGGCTAGTTTAGCAGACGGGTGAAAGGGGGTATCCGTTGCGTTGGGTATGGGGTGGGCGGCATTCGGCAGGAACTGCTTTGCCGCGCGAGGCCGGCCGCCCCGAAATCCGGCGTCACCTTCGGGTTCGCCGCCCTCTGTCGATTCCAGGCATCCGCACCGTGCCGGAAGGGGGCGAACTGTCGCCGGTTGGCCTTGGAGCCTTAGCTTGCGCCATCCGAGCGGCTGGTCGCGATAATGTCGATCAAGTTACCGAGCCGGGCCCAGAAGCCACCCCGTCGGGATTGGTCAGGAGCGCCGATGCTGTCCCAGAACCATTAAGCGCCACGCTAGCTGGAGCATGAGGCTGCTGTGCGATATCCTCGATGATGTAGGAGGTCGAATGAAGGTCGAGGACGAGTACCTGGATGTGCTCCAAAACATCGAGTTCGCCATTATGCGAGTGTTCCGCGCCGATCGTTCTTTGCTGGACCTGGATGCCAAGGACGCCGTTGCGGCGCTTATTCGCCACTATCGGGCGGAGCAAGAGCAGCGCAGTCCGCCCGCTATGCGGCTGGGCGGCCAAGCGCAGCGGGTTTTCGATAGTATGCTGCCGATTTGCGAGTGGCGCATGGGGCGCAAGGGCCCTTTGGTGCCGGCGGAGTTGGGACCGGCGCCAGCCGATCCAAACACGCTTGATGACATCGGCGCCTGCTTGAGGCGCATCCAGAAGTCCATTGACTTCTGGAACAAGAGCAACGGGCGCCAAGGATATTTGTCCTTCGTGACGCAGTACGTAGCCTGAGATCGTCAGGAGGGCGCCCGCTCGGCAATCCGTATTACGGCGCGCGTTTTCCCGCGTTTCCCCGCGCCGCCTCCTTTACGCCGAAACAAGAATAGTGCATAATGTTTTTATGCCGCAAAAAGGCGAAGGAGCATCTGCATGAAGTATCATCCCATCGGCGAAATGAAGTGCCCGTTCTGTGGACAACTGAATTTGATCTACAAACGCCCCGGGCTCAGCGGCGACGTGTACCGCTGCGCCGCGGAGCTGGGCGGCTGCGAGCGCACCATCGTCCACCGCAGGCGCAAGGGAGACACGCGGTGCGGTGTCGTCGCCGTACTGAATTTTGGACACGTCGGCCAGTGGAATCCGTGCATGCAGGCCGGCCAGCCGGCCCAGCCGTCCGCCGGAAAGCGCTAGTGCCACTCGGGGTTTGCTAAAATTGAACTGAAATGACCCCGCTTGACGAGTTAGAACGCCAGTACACCCCCCTCCGCGAACAGGCCTTGGCTGTGCGGAGGTATCTTTGACGCCCCCGCGCTGAAATCCAAACTCCAGGAAACTGAAGAGCAGACCGCCGCGCCCGGCTTCTGGAGCCAGCCCGGGAAAAGCCAGAAGATCATGCAGCAGCGTAAGCGCCTAGAAGAGGGTCTCGCGAACGAGCAGCGCATCGCCGCGCTCACCTCCGATCTCGACACCCTCTTCGAACTGGCCCGCGAGGGCGAGAACGTCAACGGCGATATCGAGCGCGATCTCCAGACCTTCGCGCAGTTCATCGAGCGCGTGGAAACCGCCATGCTCCTCTCCGGCGAGAACGACCAGCGCAGCGCCATCATGACCATCCATCCCGGCGCCGGCGGCACCGAAAGCCAGGACTGGGCCGAGATGCTCCTGCGCATGTATCTGCGCTGGGCCGAGCGCGACGGCTTCTCCACCGTCATCACCGACCGGCTGGAGGGCGAGGGCGCCGGCATCAAGTCCGTCACTTTCGAAATCAACGGCGAGAACGCGTACGGGATGCTACAGTCCGAGATCGGCGTGCACCGCCTGGTGCGCATCTCGCCCTTCGACGCCAACGCCCGCCGCCACACGTCGTTTGCGTCCGTCTTCGTCTACCCGCAAGTGGACGACGAGATCAAGATCGACATCAAGCCGGACGATCTGCGCATCGATACATTCCGCTCCGGCGGCGCCGGCGGCCAGCACGTCAACATGACCGATTCCGCGGTGCGCATCGTGCACCTCCCCACCAACATTGTCGTGCAGTGCCAGAACGAGCGGTCGCAGCACAAGAACCGCGACAGCGCCATGAAGCAGCTTCGCGCGCGCCTGTATGAGTTCGAGTTGGAGAAGAAACGAGTGGAGGCCGCCAAAACCGAGGCCTCCAAGCTGGATATCAACTTCGGCAGCCAGATCCGCAGCTACGTGCTGGCGCCTTACCGCATGATCAAGGACCACCGCACCAAGCTGGCCATCGGCGACGTGGACCGCGTGCTGGAAGGCGATCTGGAGCCGCTGATCCACGCCTACCTGGTCTGGCGCAAGACCGGAAAGATTGCCGGCGACGCCAAAGACGAGTTACCAGAGTGAGCATCGAGCGCGCCGCCGCATTGATCCGCGCCGGAAAACTGGTGGCGTTTCCGACCGAGACGGTGTACGGACTCGGCGCCAACGCGTTCGACCCAGCCGCGGTGGAGCGGATCTTCACCGCCAAGGGCCGCCCGCACACCAGCCCGCTGATCGTTCACGTGGATTCCATCGAGATGGCGCGCGGCCTGGCCGCCCGCTGGCCGGACGC
>CABEAV010000483.1_pt1 | contig 18480 bp, 15 predicted proteins | sample 3422231 | NCBI WGS metagenome assembly CABEAV01 (sample SAMEA5534326, study PRJEB31848) | metagenome | biome: tundra; feature: field; material: soil | place: USA | collected 2013-05 | depth 0.15 m | reverse complement strand
TGGGGCCATGCGAAACCTGGGGCGCCGCTACCGCGGCGAACCCGTAGGCTGTCATCCATACCACGACTGCGGCGCATACCGCCAAGCGAACTAACCGGCTCTTCGAGAACACGTTCATATACCGCTCCTTTGTAGTGAAATCCAGCACTTGTAGTGAAATCCAGCACTGGCCCTCGCCGGAACATCATCTTGGACTTCTAAAGTCAGGCTGATGTACCAGCAGTGGGAAAGTTTGGGCTTGGTTTCATCCGAAGTGTATCAGTTTTGAGGGACACAGAGGACATTATCGGCCATTAGCCGCTTTTTTTGTGGATTAATACTAACGAACGTCCTGCGCAACGTTATACCAACGCTAACCAACGATAACTCCTAAGTACTAATCCCCAGGAGTGTACTGCCGTTGTTCCCGCATGGCGGTCTCGGCATAGTTGCCATCCGCCCGGAAGGCCCTCTGGCCGGGCCGGTGCAGGCGCATGTCAGCCGCCACCTCGTCGACCATGGCCGTCGTGACGACCTTGGTCTCCAGGGCGAATGCCGTGAGCAGCAAATTATCGCACATTGCGTTGATCACCCTGGGAATGCCCTGTACCCGGAAGTGGATCTCATGCAAGATTTCGGGAGGAAAGACGGTCTGTTCTTTCAACCCGGCCCGCGTCAAGCGGGACTGAATGTACTCCAACGTCTCTTCCAGTTGAAAGGGCTGCAGCACGCAGCGGAGAGCGACGCGCTGTTTCAACTGGCGGAAATCGGGGGCTTCGAGTTTGCGGTCCAGCTCAGGTTGGCCGGCCAGCAGAATCTGGAGCATTTTCCCGCGGCGGTTTTCCAGATTGCCCAACAACCGGATTTCTTCGAGCACTTCCCAATCCAGGTTGTGTGCCTCATCGACGATTAGCACGGTAGTACGCCCCAGGTTGGCGCGCTCTATGATCATCTCGTTCAGGGCGAACAGCACTTCGGTTTTTGAAGTGCGCGTGCACCGCAGGCCGAAATCGTAGGCGATCATTTCGAAGAATTGCTGGACGTTCAACCGGGAATTGAATAGCGAGGCATAAGTGACCTGCTGGGCGTTTAGGAAGTCCCGCAAGCATTCCAGCATGGTGGTTTTGCCGGTTCCCACTTCACCCGTGAGCACCACGAATCCCTTGCGGCTCTGCACGCCGTAGATCAGGTTGGCGAGAGCTTCCTCATGTTGCGCGCTCCGGAACAGGAACGACGGGTCCGGGCTCATGTTGAAGGGATTCTCGGCGAAACCAAAGAAGGCTTTGTACATTTACGCTATGCTCACGATCGCCGGATGGGCTTCCGTTGTAATCTTAACATGCGGTGGGGCAGGGCCATGCGCCGCCTGCGTGGGCGGCACTCGTTCCGGCGCTGCGCAGGCCCTGGATCTAAGGCTTGACCGATTTAGTCGGGCTGATCAGGATGTGCGCGTTGCGGCCTTCCATCCGCGGCACGCTTTCGGCCGTGCCGTACGCCGTTAGGTCCGCGGCGAAACGCGCCAGCAGCTTGCGGCCCAGATCGGCGTGCGCGATTTCCCGTCCGCGGAACTGCACCACGGCTTTAACCCGGTTGCCCTCCTGGAGAAAACGGATGGCGTGATTCTTTTTGAAGTCGTAATCGTGGTCGTCGGTATTGGGGCGGAACTTAAGTTCCTTCACCTGCACGACGTGCTGCTTTTTCTTGGCCTCGTGCTGCTTCTTCTTTTGCTCGTATTGATAGTGGCCGTAGTCCACCGCTTTGGCGACGGGCGGCACGGCGGTCGGCGACACGATGACCAGATCGAGCCCCAATTCCTGCGCTCTGCGCAGGGCGGCCGCGGTCGGCATTATCTCGGCGGTGCCATCCGGGAAGACCGCGCGCACTTCGCGAGCACGGATCGACTCGTTCACGTTTTCTCTACGGGCTGGCCTGCGAGGGGGTAAGTTTCTGCCTGGAGCCATGTATGCTATTGAGCGGCTGGTTTAGGATTTGCCGCGGACACGATGCGGGACATGCCACGCCTTCGCGCGCCGGACGGCCGGATGAAATCGTGGATGGAGGTTAAGACCAATCGAAATTCGCTGTCTTAAGATAGTGTACTTCGAAATGGGGACGATTGTCCAGTTTTTGTGGGGCAGCGTCACGCGCTGCCTGCGCCTGGCCTCCGGGCCGCCCAAAAATGAACCGAACCTTGCATGCACCGGTATCATCCAATTAAGGCTGTGCCCGCCTCTGCACGGGAACAATTCGGGACGATTGCCTGATTGAGGGTGCGCTCCCAACGCGAGCCGGCACAAGTATTTAGGGGTAACGTAACGGTTGCGGCAACCGTTACCGGTGTGGGGCAGGTAGGCCGATTGTGAATCGGCCCTGCGCGCGCTATTTGATAATCAACCCCTGTCCGGTAGGCAGCGACAGGACCTCGGCGCACAGAGATGCGGCGGCCGAATCGATAGCCTCGGCCAAAGCATCGTTGCCGAAATATGCGTAATCGTCGAACAGCACCATGGCGCCCGGCGCCAGGCGCCCCCAAAAATATTCCAACGCGGCGCGTTCCGGGTAGGCGCAGTTCATGTCGATGTGCAGGAACGCCACCCGGCCGACGCCCAGCGACGGCAACACGCCGGGCACCGCGCCCTGCACGATCTCTACGTTCGGCCACTCGGCATAGTTTGCGCGCACGCCCTCCAGGTCCGTCACGTAAGCGCCTTTGGCGATGGCTTCCTCCGCCACGCGGCCGCGGCCCCCATCGATCTCTTCCCGCGAGTATTGCGAAAGAATCGGACCGCTGAATGTGTCGATCAGGTAAAAGCGTTTCCCGATTTTCGCCCAGTCGAGCCGTTGCATGATGGCGGAGCTGACGAACCCCGCATTCACCCCGCATTCGACGAAATCGCCAGGCACGCGAGCCGCGGCGCCGGCCGCCCACAAAGCCACGTGCACGCGCCACTCCATGTGCGGATCGGCGCCGGCGCTGGCCTTCACGCCTCGCGCGTAAGCGGCCTTGAAAACGGGATCGTCCTCGAAGCGATGGTTATTCGCGGTGAAAAGGCTGTCGCGGGCATAGCAACCGGCCGCTCGCGTGTTGAACACCACGTATCCCGCGGAAGCCAGCCATTTTCGAATCCAATCTCTCACCGCACTTTCGCTTCAATCCATGCGATCTGCCGCGACGGACAGCATATCACATCCCTGCCCAAGCCGCCCGACGCCCCTGGGTCTACAACCCCACCACCCATTCGACGGTCGCGCTGCCCGGCGCTGTGGCTGACCTCGGCCACCAATCCCAAGTACAACAATCTTCTGCGAGTTATAATTACAACGCGGACGGAACTGTGGCCCGCAAGACAGATGCCAACGGCAATACGGAGTTGTACACCTCCGACCGCCGCGGCGGGCTATATTCAGAGTGATGGAACGCCCCGGGCTGTAGGTCAATCCGGCACAGAAACCAACAACGGCCTCATCTGCCAGCACTGTGGCGCCACAGTCGCCGCAGCCGACGGAGGCATAGCATGATCGTGAAAGTTCTCGTGGCAGGCCTGTGTGCCACTCTCGCAAGATCCCTAAAGGCCCGCCAGCGCCTGCTCATGCTGGCGTTTCTTGCGTCGAATCCCTCGCGCTGCCGACGGCGGCCCATCTTTGCCGCTCGTGCTGCGGGCTCCGGTCGTGTCCGAGCCGCAGTTACGATAGGTGCTGATGGCCAAGTGTCTAAGCTGGATCTGGATGGGGGTGACGCATCGCTACAAGCCGACGTGGGGGCGGCGTTGGCCGTACCCGGTTCCACGCGCGCTGCGCTGGTCGGAAGGTGAGGTTCGAATTTGCCTTCGCGCCCATCGATCCCCCATCCGACAGCATCACTCCACCTGCTGTGACTTTTGTCCCGCCGAACCGGTTTGAGTTAACGTTGTGTAAAACCGAATATTGACTGACATGCCACCTCCTCCAGAGCGGAGCAAAGCCCAAGAAGTGAGACATTCCACCACCACCCTGGATGGGCTGGGCCGCGCAGCCAGCGTCCAGACCGGTACCGGGCGGCGCCGAGTTCGGGGGCGCATAGGGCTGCGACCGCTGGTACATCTTGCCTAGCTGCGAGCAGGCACACGGCGCCTGGGCCGTATCCACCTCCGAAAGCACCGTGTGCCTATTACGACCGGATCCGCGCAGCGAACGACGGCCAGTGGATCGACTTCGAGCCGATCGTCCAAAGCGTCTACGAACGGCTCTTGGTGCCGGGCGATACGGCCGGCGACGGCGGCGCCTGCGTGGGGCGGCACACGTTTTCGATGGCGCGGCCGAACTGTTACGACTACGAATAGCCGGCGATCTCACGACGGCCGTCGGATCATTCCGTACCAGCAGCCACGCCCGGTTTGCGGGATAATAATACGGAGAGATCACTTTTACGAGACAGCGAGACAATGCCTGGCCGGCTATCGGCGTTCTGGTGGGCGTGGTGGCTGCGGCCAGCAGTTTCATGCGTTCCGATCACGAGTTCGGCCCGTTGCCAGTTTCCGAATCGAGAGCGCCCACAGAAAAGTATCGGGAGCCGACGCTCTGACTACTCCCGTAGAAAGCAATGACACCCATCCCGCTCGATGAGGTAAGGTCAGAGCCTCGCCCCCGGGCCGCTGTTGTCGTCGCCCATCCGGACGACGAGACGCTCTGGTGCGGCGGCTACATACTGACCCATCCGGAGTTTCTTTGGCGCATCGTGACGTTATGCAGAGCAATAGATCCGGACCGTGCGCCAAGGTTCCGCCGGGTCTTGCAGCGATTGGGGGCGGAGGGTGAGATGGCGGATCTCGACGATGGACCAGACCAGGAGCCGCTGCCAGTCGAGCAGGTTCAGGAGACCACCGCCCGGTTACTGGCTGGAAGCAGCTACAACCTGATTTTGACCCACGGCCCAAAGGGCGAGTACACACGGCACCGTCGACACGCGGAGTGCTGCCAGACCGTCGTTGAGCTTTGGCGATCGGGCGGCATTGACACAAGGCGATTGTGGCTGTTTGCTTACGAAGACGGGGGACGGGCGTATTTGCCTCGTGTCCGCGACGATGCCGATCGGCGGGATGTATTGACAGACGACGTCTGGCTCGAAAAGCGGCGGCTGATTACGGACTTTTACGGGTTTGGGCCGGACAGTTGGGAAGCACAGACCACTCCGCGAGAAGAAGGCTTCTGGTGCTTTGACTCGGCACAAGCAGCGGTAAACCGCGCAGGACCCTGGGAGCAACAATTGTGAAAGTGCTTGTGCTGACCGAATACCCGCCTTCGGCGGCCGGCCTGGCGACGCAGGGTCAGCTATTTTGCAGGGGCCTGCGCGAGATCGGCGTGGATGTCCACCCGGTACATTTCGAATCGCCCCAGGAAAAGGAATGGTACTACCGCTGGTTCCAGCCGGACGTGGTGGTCGGCATAGGGTTCTGGGGCCATATTCCGCACCTGGTCCTCCACCCGCAGCAGTTTGGGATGAAGTGCGTACCATGGCTCGTGGCCGACGGTTATGTCGCAGCACACCTCGAGGTGCTGAACGCTCTGCCGCTGATCCTGGTCACCTCTCACTGGGTGAAGGAGACATACATCAGGGATGGCATCAGGGGGGACAATATCGAGGTGCTGCCGGTGGGTTGCGACACGGACAGCTTCGCGCCGCACAGCCGCGACGACCTGAAGGTCCGATCGATCCGCGAGGCCTTGGGAGTGTCTGATGGCCAGATCATGATCCTGACCGTCGGCGGCGACGCGGCGTCCAAGGGCGCCCAGGAGGTCATGCAGGCGCTGGCGCTGATTGATGCCGAGGCGCCCGACTGGAGATATGTCTGCAAAGTTTGGCCTCAGCCGCGCACGGTCCAACAGAACCTGATCGACCTCCAACTGGCGGCGGATTTGGGCATCGACAAGAAGGTCACCTACTCCACCAACGTGGTCTCGCACAATTTCATGCCCTACTTGTTGGCCGCCTGCGATATCTACGCCGCACCATCGCGGCTGGAGGGTTTCGGAATGATTCAGGTGGAGGCTAACGCCTGCGCAAGGCCGGTGATCGCGACCAACGCGATGGCATTTCTCGACACGATGGTCCACGGCGAAACGGCATTCCTGGCGGAAGTAGCGGAGGAGAGGAAGATCGGCGAGGCGGTGTTCGGAGAAGGCCACGGGATCGACGATAGCCATCGTATCGTGTTTCCAAACCCGCGGACCGCCGAGTACCGGGCCAGCGTGCCCGACATCGCCAGGTACCTCCTGGCACTCATGCAGGACAGCGATCTGCGGCAGAGGATGGGCGAAGCGGGCCGAAAACACGTGGTCGAGTTGTTCGATTATCGTCAGGTGGCCAGGCGTTTCCTGAAGATCGTGTCCGACCGATTGGGAATTCAGTAGAGAGTAAGGCAACGAGGTGCGAGTCCTCATCGACGCAGCCTTGTACGCCATCGAGGTGGCCATGCTTATGGACGAGAAGTCGCTTGACTCAATTGATCAGGCCAAAGAGGCGGCCCTTCGCGTCCTGCTCCACAACGCACGGGGGCCGTTTCAAGGACTGCCCCGGGCCGCTGGGTGGGGATACCCGGAACCTTACACGCGGGACCTGATGATTTCAGCCCTGGGCTTTCTGGCCACCGGCAACGAAGAGCTTGCCGACGCGCTGCGGCGCACACTGGTAGCGCTGGCAACCAATCAGACGCCGCACGGCCTCGTCCCATCACTCGCGCACGATCCTGCTGACCGTGGCGCCAGCGATACGACGCCGCTGTTCCTCTTTGGTCTGGCATTGTACAGGAAATCGGCCAACCAGCCGGAGTTCCTCAACGAGGCAGCGCAGAACGCCCTGAAGTGGATGCAGTACCAGAGCCCTGACGACATGGTGATGGTGTCCCAGTTACCGACCAGCGACTGGCGTGACGAGCAGTGGGTGATGGGGTATGGGCTGTACGTGAATACGTTGGTTTACGCGTATCTTCTGCTTTATGGCGACCACGAGTCCGCCGGTCGAGTGCGCGAGTTGATGAATCGTCTGGAGGTGCTTGGCGAGGCGAAGAACCCTCATGAGCACGAGGGTCTTGTAGTGCCATCCAAGCCTTATTACGCCCTCTACTCCTACAAACTGTTTAACAGCGATCGTTTCGACCTGCTGGGCAATAGCCTGGCGATCCTGACTGGGATTGCTTCACCTCATCGGGCACGAAACCTGGTGGCATGGATTGAGGCCGAGTGCGACGCCATGCGGGACCGCGGAGAGCTGGCCGTGGATTTGCCGCCATGTTTGTTTCCGTATATCTTGCGCCACGATCCCGACTGGCGGGCGCGATACGAGCGATTTAACCGGCCCGGCGAGTATCACAACGGGGGCGTCTGGCCGTTTGTCTCCGGCTTCTATGTGGCGGCCTGTGTAGCGGCGGGGCGGATGGGCTTGGCGAAGCGGAAGCTGTTGGCGTTGATCGAACTGGTCAAGCCATGGCACGAAAACGAGGCGGAGTGGGGTTTCAACGAGTGGATTAAGGCGCAGACCGGCCAGCCCGGCGGGCGGGACTGGCAAACCTGGTCGGCCGCTATGTACCTCTATGCTGCTGAGTGCGTGCGACAGCAGCGCACCCCGTTCTTTGACGAGATGCGCGCAGGCGATTAGGGCGGAACGGGGTACCGGTGACGACGGCGCCATTCCGGCGCCATTCATTCATCCGCGAGGAAACCCTGGCTAAGCTGCCCGAGGAGCAACTGTTGGCCAGCACCCGCGTCCTTCGTGACGCGCACCATCCGGTTCTTTTTGCCTGATGTCACCGCCGTCTGAACGTGACCAAGGATCTGCAGCGGTTTTCCGCACGCTGGAGTCACAGTGGCGCGGCGGTGGCCGTCCTCACCCTGAACACGGCAACGAACAAGCGTCGCACGAGCGAGCCGTGCGCAACGCCAGCGCCCCGGTTGGGCAAGCCTCGGCACAGCGCCGCGCCGCGTGGCGCAACCCTTCCGAAAGCGGTCTGCCGAACGGCACTGCCACAGTGACATCGAAGCCGCGGCCGTTCATGGCCAGACCGAGCGGTTCGCCGGCCGCGGCGGCGATGCGCACGCAGGCGTCGCAACTGATACACTTGCCCGGTTCATAGACGATCTCGGGGTGGGACACATCCTGCGAGAAGCGGCGGCGGGCGCCAGCGAACCGGTACACGTCGACGTCGTATTCGTTCGCGAGCGATCGAACCAAGCAGCAATCCTGCTTGCGACAGCCGCAACTCAGGCAGCGGCGGGCTTCGCGCGCGGCGTCGTCCGGCGGCAAGCCGCGTTCCACCTCGCGGAAGCTAGCCATGCGCTGTTCCATCGGGATCCGCGGCATAGGTACGCGGGCGGCCTTCTCGATGGCGCGGAAGATGGCGGCCCGCTCCGCGTCGTCGATCGGCCGCATGGCGATGCCGGTCATCGCCGGTTCGCCGGTCACCGGTTCGCCACTCAGGTACTGGTGAATCGAGGTTGCCGCGATTCTTCCCGCCGCTACCGCCCGCACCGCGAGGTCGGCTCCCAGGACCGCGTCTCCGCCGGCGAACACTCCGGGCAGATTCGTGGCGAGTGTCCGTTCATCGACGGCTATGCCCCATCCGGTGACCCGCAGGCCTTCGCGCTCGGCCAGCGTGCGCTCCACGGCCTGGCCAATGGCCGCGATTACGGTGGAACACTCGATTATGAAATCGGAGCCCTCCACCGCGCACGGTCTGCGCCGTCCCGAAGCGTCGGGTTCGCCGAGCCTCATGCGCTGGCAGGTCAGCAACAGACCGTGGCCGTTTCTTTCCAGGCGCACAGGCGCCACGAGGAGGTCGATGTGCACGCCTTCGGCTTCGGCCGCCTCCACTTCGTCCATGGCGCAGGGCATCTCCTGCCTGCCTCGGCGGTATAGAATGCGTACGTTTTGAGCGCCCAGCCGCGCGGCGGAGCGGGCGCAGTCCATGGCGGCGTTGCCGCCTCCGACCACGACGACATCCCGGCCGAGCGAAGGTGGATTGCCGTTGGCGACGAGTTCCAGAAACTCGATGCCGGCGAGCGCATTCTCCTCGCCCTCGCAGCGGAGGCCTTGTGCGCGCTGCGCTCCAATCGCCAGGAAGACGGCGTCGTGTTGCTTGCGCAGCTCGCCGAGGGTGAACTCCGTGCCCCAGCGCGTGCCCATTCGAAACCGCCCGCCAAGTCTCCGTATGGCGTCGATCTCCGCATCGAGCGTGTCCTTCGGCAGGCGGTAGGCGGGGATTCCGTATCGCAGCATGCCTCCGGGCTGGGGATGCGCGTCGAAAAGCGTGCAGGCGTGGCCTTTCCGCAGCAGATACCAGGCGGCGGCCAGCCCCGCGGGACCCGCGCCCACGATGGCGACCGACTTTCCGGTAGCGGGCGCGCACGCCGGCGTGTAGGGCGCGGCCGCGGCGGTGTCCCGATCAGCGGCATAGCGATGCAGTGCGCCGATCGCCAGACCCTGGTCGAGATCGCAGCGGCGGCACCCCTCTTCACATAGGCGTGGGCAAATGCGTCCGAGAGAACCGGGCAACGCCAGGCGCTCGGCGATCACCTCCATGGCGCGGCGATTATCGCCCGTGGCAATGCCATAGACGAAGCCCGGGATGTCGAGACCCGCCGGGCAGCGGGCCGCGCATGGCGCTACGCACTCGCCGGCGTGATCGGAAAGCAGCAGTTCCAGCGCCATTTTCCGGGCAGTGCGTACGTCGCCGCTGTCGGTCGTGACGGCCATGCCTTCCGAAACGGGCATCGCGCAGGCGGGCGACAGCGTGCGCCGGCCTTCGATCTGCACGGCGCAAACGAAGCACGACGCCGCAGGCTCGATCCCGGGGACGTGACACATGGTCGGGATGCGGATGCCGAGCCACTGCGCCGCTCCGAGCACGGTGGTCCCAGGTTCCACGCTGACCCGCCTGCCGTCGATCGTGAGGGTCACCGGCATTTTAAATGACCTCGATGGCATCGTCCTGGCAGGCCTGGCGGCACATGTCGCAGCGGGTGCAGAGGCGCTGGTCCACCTCGTGCTTTTCGTACGGACGATACGCGATGGCGCCCACAGGGCAGGCCTGTGCGCACAAGGTGCAGCCGATGCAGTTGTCCGTCACCCGGTAGCGGATCAGGGCCGGGCAGCGGCCGGCCGGACAACGCTTCTCGTGCAGGTGGGCTTCGTACTCCTCGCGAAAATACCGGAGCGTGGTAGCCACCGGGTTGGGCGCGGTCTGACCCAAGCCGCAGAGGCTTCCGCGGCTGACGTAGTCGGCGAGGGTCTCCAGCTTTTCGAGGTCGTCACGGCGGCCGTTCCCCTCGCAGAGCCGATCGAGAATCTCGAGCATGCGCTTGGTTCCGATACGGCAGAAGGTACACTTGCCGCAGGATTCGGCCTGCGTGAATTTCAGGAAGAAGCGCGCGATGTCGACCATGCAGTCGCGGTCGTCGAGCACCACCAGTCCGCCCGATCCCATAATGGCGCCGGTCTGAGCCAGCGCATCATATTCGATGGGCGTGTCCGCGAGGCGCGCCGGGATGCAGCCGCCGGACGGACCGCCGAGTTGCACGGCCTTGAATTGCCGGCCGTTGGGGATGCCGCCGCCGATTTCCTCCACGACTTCGCGAATCGTGACGCCCATCGGTACCTCGACCAGGCCGCCGCGGTTGATCTTTCCGGCCAGTGCAAAGACCTTCGTTCCCCGGCTGGTGGGGGTGCCGAAAGCGGCGAAGGCCTCGGGACCGTGGCGGATAATCCATGGTACACAGGCGAGCGTTTCGACGTTGTTGATGATAGTCGGCTTGCCGCGGAAGCCGCGTTCGACCGGGTAGGGCGGCCGCAGCCGCGGCATCCCGCGCTTTCCTTCGAGCGACTGGATCAACGCCGTCTCCTCGCCGCAGACGAATGCGCCGGCGCCTTCGCGCACTTCAAGCTGCAACGAACCGAGGTATCCGCGTGCGCGCGCCTGGAGGATTGCGGCGCGCACATGGCGCACAGCCAGCGGGTACTCGGCGCGGATATACAGGTAGCCCTCGGCGGCTCCAACGGCGTACGCCGCAATAGCCAGGCCTTCCAGGACGCGATGCGGGTCGGATTCGAGCACGGCGCGGTCCATGAAGGCGCCCGGGTCGCCTTCGTCGCCGTTGCAGATGACATACTTGACAGGATCCGCCTGCGCGCGTCCCAGCGCCCATTTGCGCGCCGTTGGGAAACCTGCGCCGCCGCGCCCGCGCAAGCCGGATTCGGTGACGGCTACGATTACCTGCTCTGGGGACAGTTGCTCGCGGCAGCGCTCCAGAGCGCGATAGCCGTCGCGCGCCAGGTAGTCGTCGATGTTCAACGGATCGATCTCGCCGCAGTTCTCCAGCACGATCCGTTTTTGTTTCGCGAGGTAAGGAGTGGCCGCCGGTTCCGCCGCGGAGCCCTGGCCCGGGCGGGTCCATCTGGCAAGCCAAGCTGGCCAGATGTGCTGGCGGGCGATGAGGTGTGCGGTCTCGATGGTCACGTTGCCGTAGAGGATGATCCGCCCGCTGCGCTCCACCACTTGCACCAGCGGCTCGCGATGGCACATTCCGTTGCATCCGACCGTTTTGACGACGCCGCGCGCGTGCGCCCGTTTCGCAGCCTGCTGCAGGATGTCGCGTACCGGTTCCGCGCCGCTGGCGATGCCGCAAGAGCCGAGCCCGATCCGGATTTCGACCGCGCCGGGCTTCATGCCGTCTGAGTCTCCTCGGCCGTCACCTCAAGATGGGACAGGACGGCGCTGGCGCTCGACGGTGTCAGCCTGCCGGCGGTGCGGCCGTCCAGCATCAGCACGGGGGCCAGGCTGCAGCAGCCCACGCATGCGACTTCGTCGACAGTGAACATGCGGGCTGGGTCGGTGTCGGCCCCGTCCGGGATCGCGAGGTAGCGGCGCAGTTCATCGGTAACCTGACGCGCTCCGGCGACGTGACAGGCTGTGCCGTGGCAGACTCGCACGGTGTGCTTGCCGGCCGGGGTGCGGCGGAATTGGCCATAGAAAGAGGATGCGCCGGCGAATTGGGCGGGCGTGATTTCGGTAAGCTCGCAGAGGCGGCGGATGGCTTCGTCGGGGAGGTAGCGATAGTGTTTCTGGATGGCCTGGAGGAGTACGATGGCGCCTTCTTTGCTGCGGCCCTCTTTCGCCACGAGGCCGTCGATGAAGGTGAGGTCTAGGGTTGGCGGCAGGCTGAATGCCTGCCCCACCAAAGAGCGGGACTGAGAGTCCCGCGCAGGCCAATGGGCCTGCCCCACTATCTTGATTCCCGGCCTGGCAGTCTGAACTACGTGCTTGGCAAAGCCGAGGAATACGGCGGCGGCGGCGATCAGGATCCATGCTGCGGCGTTGTCCCTGGACTTTCGGGCACGGCGGGTGGCCGTGATCCTTTTCTGTTCGGCGGCCAGTTTGGCGGCGAGAGCGGCGTCGGACTTCACCTGCTGCTGGAGGTTCTTGAGGATTTTGTCGTCGCGCGGAGCCTGCCAGGTTGCCAGCACATAGTCGGTGAGCAGAATCGCCACGCATGCCACCACGGCGGCGCCTGCGATCCATGTCCAGATTCGCGCGGTCATGACAGCTTCACCAATTGGGCCTTGGCTCGCGCCAGTTCTCCGTCGCGAGGGCAGGCGGCATAGCATCGCGCGCAATATAGACAGTTACGGCGCACAGCCCGCATCTTCTGGATCGCGCCATAGGGGCAGGCTTCGGCGCACAGGCCGCAGTCCAGTTCCTTGTCAGGCGTGATGGTTACTCCGCGGCGGGCCAGGCGCGTGCACCAGGCGAGCAGTCCGCCGTAGGGACACAGATAGCGGCAATACGGCCGTCCGATGAACATGCCCGCTACCAGAAAAGCGCCGCCGATCAGGAGCATGTGGGGGGCGCCGCTCCGGCGAAAGAAGCCCACGAACGGATCGAACCGGCAGATCACGAAGTCGCGCGCGGCCGCCGGCTTCAGGGCGAAAAAGAGCGCCAGCCCGAGATAGACGTACTTCAGCAGGCCCAGCGCGCGGTCCAACCGCCGCGGCACCTGGACCGGCTTCAGCAGCACCAACTCCTGAATCGCGCCTAGCGCGCAGACACCACCGCAGAAGGCGCGCCCAAAGAACACGGCCATGACCAGCGGCAGGAAGAAAGTGGCCGTCACCACCATGGGGATCGAGTATCGCGGATCCATCAACGCCACCGCGACGTTCTGGATCGACCCGATCGGGCAAACGCAGCCCTCGCGGTAGAAGCCGAAATAGGCCACCGAACCAATGGCCAGCGCGACCAGCGCTTTCCGGCTGCGCCGCTTCAGAACCAGCCAGGACGAAATGGCCAGGGCCGCCGCCAGCACCACGACATCCAACACCTGTAGCCAGGAGTTCCGCGGCAAGGGCTTCTGAACCGCGGGTGTTTTGTAGCCGCCGCCGATGGAATGTTCCTGCGGGGCCGTGTCGACGGGACGCTGATAGGGAATCGATTGCGCGGATATGGTGCGGATGGCAACTGGGGCCAGGAAGAACAGCGCCAGAATCGCAATGGTCTTCATTTGCACGGCGCGCCGTGATGATGTGGCGCACGCAATCATGCGCAATGTCACTTAGTTTGCTCTCCTTGGGCAAGCTGCGTGGGGCAGGACTCCAGTCCTGCGGCCGACGTCCACGTCGGCCTAAGCGGGTCCTGGAGGACCCGCGCAGACCTGGAGGTCTGCCCCACAAGGCAAAACCAAGTGACATTGCCACTCATGCGTGCGCCACCTTAGTGGACCCCGTCGTTGCGCAGCGCCTGCGCCACCGGAACTTGAATGAGAGCGTCCTTAGGGCACGCCCTGGAGATCGCGCAGCGGTTGCAGTCCACGCACCGGTTGTAGCGAATCCTCAGGACAATCGACCCCAACCCCAGAGGCTCCTTGCACTGGATGACGCACTTGCCGCAGCCGTCGCACTTTTCCTCGTCGACTAGGTACTCATAGAAATTGTTGGCGGGGTCTTCAGGATCGGCCTTGCCGATCGGCTTGCGCGTAATGGCGTCCCGCGGGCACAGCTTCTCGCTCGGCAGCCCTCGCTCATCTACCGCGCTGGTAATGTTGAAGTAGGCCGGACAGATGTTGCAGCGGCCGCATCGGGAGTGCTCGTTCACGGCCCGCACAGCCGACAGCGCGACGACGCACTCGGTGGTGCAGAGATTGCAGGCTGGCACCCCGACCTCGCCGAGCCTGCTGTTGAGGCAGCGCGCCGCATCCACCTGCCAGACCACTTGCCCGTGCGCTTTCTTGACCAGGAATCCCGCGCCGCCGCCCAGGGTCGCCAGTACGGTCCCGCGCGCGGCCTTGTGCAGCAGATCCCGTCTGGTGAAGTGCTCGCTCATACCACCGCCGGTTCAAAGACGAAGATCGCGAGCCGCACTGTATCGCCGACATACACGCGCCCGCGCCGATCCACCGCGATGTTCATGTTCTTGCAATTCGCATCGAAGACGTCCGCGGCGATGACCTCCTCCAGTTCCCCGCTGAAGCTGTAGACCTTGGCGCGCGGGCCGGCCTTTTCCGTGACGTAGATGCGATCGCGGACCGCTACGTTGGTCGGATTGCAGCAGCCTCCGAACCCGGCCGGATCGGTGCCGTGAAAATGCCCGATGTGCCCGAGCAATTCCCCGGCGGGCGTGTAGCGCTCCACGCGGTGCTTGCCCGGGTTAGCCGCGTGGATGATGCCGTGCGCGTCCACTCCGAAGTCCACGACGCCGTTCGGGATCAGCAACCCATTCAGCGGGTTGTCCCTGCCGATGTTGTTGCGGAACTTGCCGGTGGGGTCAAAGCGGCGGATCGCGCGGCCAGTCGCGTCCCCGGCCAGCACGTCGCCGCCCACGAAGCCGATGGCCGTGACACGCCCCAGCAGCGCGTCGTCCCGCCAGGTGTGGACGAGTTTTCCTGCGCCGTCGAAAATCTCGATCTGGCGGATTTGGCCCGTGTATACCGCGCCATCGCCCGCCACAGCCACGGAGTGCACCGGTTGGGAAGTCGACCATCGCCGCCTCAGGCGGCCGTCTGCGTCGAAGACGGTGATCTGGGAGTCGTTGGCCGCATAGATATTACCGGTCGCGTCGACCGCGATGCCGCGCAATGACGTGCCGAATTGGCCGGGTCCGGCGCCTTTGCCGCCGATGACTGCAACCTGCCGGTATTGCATAGCGCTTGCCTCCTTGAGCTCATTAGTTTGGGGCAGGACCCCAGTCCTGCGGCCCGTCTTGCAGAATGGTCCACGTCGGCCTGAAGAGCGGGTCCTGGAGGACCCGCGCCGACCTGGAGGTCTGCCCCACAAACTCTGCAGCATTCCCAATCTTGGAAAAACCGAGTGGCATCACAAGTCCCCGCTACCCTCGAAGGTTGAGGCAGATCATTTTAGTCAGATCCCGCAAGACCAGCTTGCCGTCCGACAACGCCATCGGCGCCCAGACTTCCTGCCCGGCGAGAACCTGCGCGCTGGCGATCTCGTTATACGCCGTGGTGCTGGCCTCGATCAGCCGTAGTTTGCCGCTGTTGCCATCCAGCGCCAGGAACATGCTGTCGGCCAGCATGAAGCTGCCCAGACCGAACGAGGCCTTCCCCTCGCTGGTCCAGACCTCCTTGCCCTCGAAATCCAGGCAAGTGAACAGGCCGCGCTTCTTCTTGCCCACCGCGAACAGATGGCCCTTGTGCACGATCGGCGTGTGCACCTCTGAATTCCACTCGTTGTTCTTCAGGTCGAACAGGCACTCCGTCTTGAAGGCGCCGCCGTCGCGCCGCACGCGAATCATGATGCTGCCCGCGTCGTAGCTGGCGGTCATGAAGACCCGTTCCCCGTCTACCGCGATGGGCGACGGTGCCACCGCCACGTTGAACTTGCGCCCGAATTCCCACAACAGCTTGCCGTCGCTGGCCGATACACCCAGCGGGCCTTGGAGCGTTCCATACAGATACTGCCGGACTCCACCCAGCACCGCCGGCATCACCGAGGCGTGCGTCATCAAGTGCTGGCTGGGGTTCGGCGTGCGCCAGATCTCTGTGCCGGTGGCCTTGTCGAGCGCTACCAGAATGGCGGCGCCGCCGGTGGCGACGACGATCCGGCCGCCTTCCTGGAAAGGACACTGCCCGTTGTACCAGGAGGGGATGGTGGCCTGGTATTCGGTGACCAGGCTCTTACGCCAGATTTGTTTGCCGGTCCTGGCGTCCACGCAGTGGAGCACGGCTTTGGGGTCCAGGGAGCAGACGAACCGGCCGTCTACCGCAGGTATAGTGCGGGTTATGGCGTGATTCGGACGAATTTCGCGCGGCTCGCGGAACTGCCAGATCAGCTTGCCGCCGTCGAGCGAGCGGCAGTTGATCGACCACTCGGACTTGGCCTCGTCGTAGTCGTGGTGATAGACCCGGCCGGCCACGATCGCGGCGCCGGCATAGCCCTCGGCCACGGGGACCGACCAGAGGAGCTTCGGTCCGGCTGCCGGCCATTTGCGTAAGAGGCCTGTTTCCTTGGAGATGCCGTTCCGGTCCGGTCCACGAAACTGCGGCCAGTCCAACCCGCGAGCCGGTGGCAGAACGGCTGCCAGCCCGACCGATCCCACGCCAATGATCCAAGTTCGCCGTGTGTACATTCGGAAGGTCTCCTCGACTGTCGAGAAGCACCACACTCTGTAGTATATCTCGATATTCGGAGATTAAGATATGGATATAACAGCGTAGCGAATGCCCGTTTATTCCTCGGAGAGATGCGAGGACGATGAGGAAGCGCTTTAGGCAAGGTTCAGGCTGGGCGGACTGTCCATCGTCCAAACCGGCGTTATAATACCGGTCCAGTGATGCTAAGCGTCGGCCGCAGATCAGCCTTGCCGCCCGATCTCGAAGACCCGCCGCGTGACGAGGCCAACCTGACGGGGATCCAGACCTCAAATAACCAGTTCCGGCAAGCAGGAACCGCAAATTGCCCCGGTCGCCGCCGGTCCCGCCGCGAGTACATGGACGCGGCCGTAAATGGCCGCTATGGGAAACACACCTCTTCGACCAGGCTGGCGAACGACGTTATCGTATTCTGCCACCTGCGGTTCGCGCTTCCGGCCTTCAAGGGTCAGCGTTGGGTCCGGCTTGAGCGTGGGCGGATCGGGATGCGGTGCGATACGGTCAAGGAGCAGCGCCGAACGCCCGCTAGTCAAGTCAACGATCAATATAAAAGTTCCCGACTGGTATCGCGCGTGATTTGAAGAAAGCTGCCGATAAGGCTGGGAGGCATGAGGCATTCCGAAACGCCTAAAGGAGCGGACCCAAATGGAACCTCCCGTGCTCGCCACGGTTTCTGCAGGTATCTCAATGTTCTGGCTAATCAGGAGTTGGCTATCCCTCGGGGGTGGCAGGAGAGGAAGAAGTACCGCGCTTTTTTTGGTGGCCGAGCCGCGACGCACGAGAAAGGTATCCGTGCATCGTGACTTGAAGCCCCCCAACGTGATGTGACCGACGACGAGCCGCGTCAAGGGGCTGGACTTTGGCCTCGCGAAGGAGATTCGCGCGCCCGATCCGGGCCGGCGCCAGTCGGCCGCGTTGTCTGCATCTCGAAAATTGTCCTACCGGGCAGGCACGTTTTTCGCGGGGGCATTGTTCGTCTTATCGGAAGCCACCTTGCCGCGCCCCCCGAACCCTCAGCTTGTTTCTTGAATTTCGCGCCGTGCAAGGGCTTCGGTCTGGTCGCAGGATTGTCCCGAAGCCCGCTACCGACAGCAGCCGATCAAGTATAATCGACGTGTCCAAATATCAACGCAGCCAGGAGGATAATATGAGCCGAGTTTGCCGGGTGCAAAGGCTCCGCACGGCCCTTCTGCTCTGTGCGGGGGCGATTACGTCGCCTGCAGAGACTTTCACGACTCTTGCGAATTTCAATGGGATCGGCGCCAATCCCCAATCGTCCCTCGTCCAGGGTACCGACGGGAACTTTTACGGGACTACCCAGGACGGCGGCGCCAACGGATATGGCACGGTCTTCAAGATCACGCCCGGGGGGGTTGCTGACGACGCTGTATAGCTTTGGCTTGTCCGACGGGGCCTACCCATTTGCCGGGCTGGTTCAGCATGGCCGGAAAGGGAGCTGTGTGCGCTGAGAGCTCTTGTCCCGCCGCAAAGCCGAACAGAATCGGCTGCCGTTAGGCGAAGAACTGGCGAACATCCTCCCGCTCGCCTGCTGCTACCAGGAGGGCTGCCGAGCTTTGAACTCGTCAGCACGAACCCGCCGGCTTGGGCGGTTGCCACCGCTGCCAGTCCCGAAATATTATCCAGCCGACGCGCTCTCGCACCGGCCCGTGGCGGCGCTCTTTGCACGGCGGAGGATCGTTTCGGTCTCGTCCAACAATTGCTTGCTGTGCTCATGCAGCGCGCGATACTTCCCGGACAACTCGCGCGTCGCATCCTCCGCCAGTTCCCCGCTGCGCTCGTAAAGATCCTCGCATTTCTCTACCAGTTCCTTGCCCGCGTCGATCAGGTAATCCGCGACTTCTTCTCCTTTGCGGACTA
>CABEAV010000478.1_pt1 | contig 18562 bp, 16 predicted proteins | sample 3422231 | NCBI WGS metagenome assembly CABEAV01 (sample SAMEA5534326, study PRJEB31848) | metagenome | biome: tundra; feature: field; material: soil | place: USA | collected 2013-05 | depth 0.15 m | reverse complement strand
AGAAAGACTGGAGCATTACCAGCTCCGACACACTCGCCAAGGTCTGGTCGACGAACTCCGGCGCGAACATCATCGCCACGGGCCCAGATGTCCGAGACGCCAATCCGGATCCCCAGTTCGGCCCGGGCAAGGAATTTGGGTCCAAGAAAAAGGTGCAGTTTTCGCCCGCCGACCTGACCGCCGGTTTGCCGGCTTGTCCAAAATCAGGTAAGTGCACCATCGTGATTGATTATCAGGCGTCCTGTCCCTAGCCTGTACGGCGCCTGCTTTCGGGAATGGGCGCGCCTCATGAACGGGCAGTCTGACGATTTGTTGGAAGACGGCATGATTGCCGCGGCAGCCTGATCCACGGCCTTAACGGTCGCAACTGGAATCGCCACGATCCGCACCGCCTCGGCGAGATGACGAGATGGCCGCTTGTTGACTAGTCAGGTGACTAGGCTGTACCATGAAGGTGAAGGAGGCGCCTATGTCTTCGTGGCCCGTGCAAGACGCCAAAGCGCGTTTCAGCGCGCTGTTGGATGCTTCGGTCGAGAAGGGTCCTCAGATCGTTACGCGGCGGGGCGTCGAAACGGCTGTGCTGGTTCCAATCGAGGAATGGCGGCGGCTGCAAAGCGCAGCGCAGCCCAGTCTTAAGACGCTGCTGCTCGCGCCTTACCCTCGATTCGAGAACCTGATTCCGCAGCGCCGGAAGTTTCGCAGGCGGGCTCCGGTGGAGTTCTAGTGGGCAAGTATCTTCTCGATACGAACGTGATCTCCGAACTGCGGAAGCCAAGACCTCACGGCGCCGTGGTGGCATGGGTCGGAGGGCTGGATGCAAGCCAGATCTTTCTCGCAGCAGCGACTCTGGGTGAACTGCAGGCTGGTATTGAACGGACGCGCAAACAGGACCCGGCCAAAGCTCATGAGATCGAGGCATGGGTTGGCCATTTGGCTGGATCTTTTCAGGTCCTGCCGATGGACGGCGCGTGCTTTCGGGAATGGGCGCGCCTCATGCATGGGAAGCCCGACGATTTGTCTGAAGACGGCATGATCGCCGCCACGGCCCACCTCCACGACCTGACGGTGGCCACTCGAAATACGCGCGATTTCGACCGCCTCGGTGTACGTGTCGTCGATCCGTTCCGCGCCGCACCGTAGCACAATCGTAACCTTAAAAGGAGGATGGACATGGGTGAATCCGGAGTCAGTCTGACACAGAAGCATTGTGTTCCTTGCAAAGGGGGCGTGCCTCCGCTGAGAGGCGAGGAGTTGGAGAAGTTATCCGCCGAGTTGCCGGATTGGAAAGTGACAGCCGAGCATCACCTCACCAAGACGTTCGTGTTTCCGGACTTCAAGACCGCCCTGGCATTCGTGAATCGCGCGGGCGCGGTAGCGGAGGCCGAGGGGCACCATCCGGACCTGTTGCTCACCTGGGGGCGGGTGGACGTGAAGACGTACACGCACAAAATCGACGGCCTGACGGAGAACGATTTCATCCTGGCTGCCAAGATCGATCGGGAATTCTTCCGTAAGTAATTCATGACGGCGTACGATCGCGACCTGGCCTACATTCACGATACGGGCTTCACCGGTTTCGCCAGGAAGGCCGCGCCGGGATTGCTGCGCCTGCTGCGGCAGAACCGTATCCTTGGCGGGCGCGTGGTGGACGCGGGCTGCGGCAGCGGCGTTTGGGCGCGGGAACTGAGCGAACGCGGTTATGACGTGCTCGGCATCGACATATCGGCTCACATGATCCGGCTGGCGCGCAGGCAGGCGCCGGCCGCAAAGTTCCAAGTCGGGTCGTTTCTGAGCGTCGAACTGCCGCCGTGCGACGCCGTGACTTCGATCGGCGAATGCGTCAACTATGCGTTCGACCGGAGGAGCGGCAAGGAAGGACTGGCGGAGTTCTTTCATCGCGTGCACGGCGCCTTGCGCCCCGGCGGCGTGTTCGTCTTCGACATCGTGGAACCGGGGGTAGTCGCGGAGGGGACGAAGCAGCGAAGATTCCTGGAAGGACCCGACTGGGCGATTCTTCTAGAAGTGCGAGAGGACCGGAGACGGAAGACGCTGACGCGGCAGATCGCGAGCTTCCGGCGGATGGGGAAGCTTTACAGGCGCAGCGAAGAGATACATCGTTTGCATTTGTACTCCGGTTCCGAGTTACTCGCGGAACTAAGCCGGGCAGGTTTCGAGGCGCGCTTGCTCGGCGGGTACGGACGATTTCGATTCCCGCCGGCGCACGTGGGTTTCCTGGCGCGGAAGCCGGCTGCGGAAAGAACGCATTAATTAAAAGCGAGGGCCGCGAAGCCTGCGTCCCCATCTTTGTGGGGCAGACCTCCAGGACCCGCTCTTCGCACACGGCGTGGACGCCGGCCGCAGGACCGGAGTCCTGCCCCACGCACGCTATTCTTATCGGCCGCCGGCGGCTCGGATTACGCGAAACGGCGCGACGCGCGTAACGGTGTTGCGGCCCTGCCGGATAGTGACGCGCGCTTCGTACTGCCCGGCATCGAAGCTCGCGTCGCGGATCTGGGTCAGGTATGGAAACTCGTGCTTCTGTTCGCCTTTCCCGCTCAGGGTGCCGCTCTCGGCCGCCGTGTTCTTGATCTCGTCGTTGAAAGCCAGTTGCGACCGCCCGACGGCCTGCCCGTTGCGAAGGATTTCGAGGCTGATTTCCGGCTTCGCGCCGCCCAAATCGGGATAAATGATGAAGTAAAGCCGGAGGATGAACGGCTCGTTGGCGGCGAAGACGGGATCGAGCAGCGGCGCGAGCGCCTTGCCATCATAGCTGAGCGCCTGGTCGGCCTCGAACCGGTCGGCGGATTCGTTCAAGGGCCGCACGAACATGGCGTCGCTCACCGTGAATCCGGGGAGATTGTCGCTCGAGCGCAACGTCTCGCTGGCTTTTCCGGATTTGCCCGCGGCCAGATCCTCCACCGCCGCCTCGATCGTATACTGTCCCCCAGGCAGTTGCAGTTCGCGCATGTAATAGAGGTTGCCGTCCTTGCGCGCCTGCTGCTTTTTGAGCGGTTCCTTGATCGCGATATCCTTCTTCGCCTCCCAGACGCTCTTGCCCTCGGCGTTGCGGACGGTCTCCGTCACGCGGGCCTCGACCACGAACTTGCCGCCGTCTGTCCGGAATTGCAGCGCGCTGAACGGGCACTCGACCAGCAGCAATCCGGTCATGGGTCCGAGGTCCGTGACCGCGTTCTTCGCTCGAATGGGCCGCATGCGGATGAAACGCGCATGAACGGGCAGGCCCACCGGCGCGGCGGCGGTAGGCGGTGAAGCGGCGCTTTCGGCCTTTTCCACCGGAACAATCGTCAGGAGACTCGTGGCCAGCGATTTCGTTTCGCGGACCAACGTCCCCCCGGTAGCGGCCGCCAGCGACTTGAAAGCCGCCAGGGGTTCTTTCGATGCCGGCTCGGAAGGGTCGAGCACAACGACCCGTTCGGCTTTGGAGCGGCAAAAATCGACGGTCTGACTGAGGCGGCTATCGAGTTCCTCGGACCCGCCCCTCATGGCTTTCACGATTTCGGGCGGCGGGCTCTCCAGGATAACGACCAGCAGCCGCTTTCCCGGACGCCGCGCCAGTGCGTAAGCGGCCTTGTCGAGTGCATTCAGGAAGCCCTGCAGATCGGTTTGGCGGCCGCTGCCGGCGGCATCCAGAAAAGCCTGATCGAGGTCCTTGGGCTGCATGTACTTGGTGAGTTCCTGGCCTTCGGAGATGCCGGGCCGCCGCAGTTCCGCGGTAGCCCCCTGGATTTTCAACCAGTCGTGCGTGCTATCTGCTATGGAGTGCGCGGCCTGCCGGCCGGTATCCTCGCCGGTGGGGCCGAATAGGACGACCAGCGAACGATCGTCGGAGCGCGCCGGGCCCGCCGAAAACAGGGCGAGCAGGAGCGCCGGAACGGGAAGCCACAATTGGTTTCGCATGGCTCACATCACTCAATTCAGCTCTCAATTCGGGGGCAAATTCGCGGCTCACTGAAACTTGACTTCCGAAGAGGCTTGAAACTTGCGGTAATCGCGGAACTGCGTTTCGTTGCGCACCACCTGCTTGCCCTGGCGGACCTGGAGAACCGAGCGCAAGGGGAGCAGGTGGTCTTCGCCGGCGATGCGCACCATTCCGTATTCGAGCGAAAAAGTGGGCGACTGCAGCCCGAAGTCCTTCGGCAGACCGCCGCCTTGCAATACGATGCGGCGCACGAGTCCGCTATCTTCGTCGACGAACACGCGGCCATGGAAGCCGGCGACCTCCTGGCGCAGGTTGAAGGTCAAAATGAAGTTTGAGCGCGCCACGGGCACGTCCACATCGAAGACATCGCACAGAACGCCGCCAGTCATGGCCCGCCCGGCCCACTTGTACTGAGCCGCCGCTTCGGGGCGAAAGATCGACTTCAGCATGGAACCGAATTCGCCGCGCGAGTGCACACCCCTGAACGCGTCGCGCTGCATGCTGGATTTCTGGCCGTTCACCTCCAGAGTGCGATAGGTTTCCTTGGGGCTCTCGTAGGTCAGTTCTTCGATGAAGGTGTCGGTTTGGCTAAAACGTTCGGCACTCTTCACGGGAGCCGTCAGGCGGTGCGTCTCGCGGTTGCAGCGGAAGTTGGGCAGGCGCGAGGAGTACGACAAAGCGCTGCCGGCCGCTTCGTCCCAGAGCTTCTGCTGCTCGGGAGCGCCGAGGGCGCCGGCGTCCGTAGCCAAGTGTACGGGATCGACCTCGGGCAGCGTCACCTCGGCGTCTTCATCTTCTGCTGGCGGGGCAGCGGCAGCGGCGCTAGGTCCGGCGGAGGCGAGAACGGCGGTCCGCTCGTTGCCCAGAACGCGAAAGCTCACCGGGCGGGTCAAAGCGACAGTGCCCTGGCGTACGGTGACGCGCGCCTCATAGTCGCCGGGGCTGAGTTCGACGCCGCGCAAGGTTGCCAGGTAAGGGAATTCGTGTTTCTGCTCGCCCACCATGCCCATGCTGCCGCCTTCGACGGACTCGTTGCGGATCTTGTCGGTGAAAGGCAGAGCGCTGCGGCCGACGACGCGCCCATGGCGCAGGATCTCCAAACTCATCTGCGGCTGCGCCCCATAAATGTCCGGGTAGACAATCAGGTAAATCTGCAGCGTGAACGGCTGGTTGGCGTGAAAGACGGGATCGAGCAGAGGGGAGATGGCATTGCCGTCGTAGTTGAGCACCTGATCGGCTTCGAACTTGTCGGCCGCTCCGTTGAACGGCCGCACCACCAGCGCATCGCTGACGGTGAAGCCGGGCGTGCCCATACCGGTGCCCAATGGCTCTCGCACGCCGCCCGTCTTGCCGGCGATCAGGTCTTCGACGGTGGCTTCCAGGGTGTACCGGCCGCCTGGCAAAACCACCTCGCGCATGTAATAAATGTTGCCCGCGCGGCGCGCTTCGAGCTTGTACAGGGGGCCATGCAGGGTTACCGGCTTGCTCGCCCGCCACACGATTTTGCCCGAAGCGTTGCGCGCGATCTGCGTGACGCGGGCGCGGGCGGTATATGTGCCGGAATTGTCGTCGATATCGAAATGCAAAGCGTTCACCGGCGATTCGACCAGGAACAAGCCGCGCATAGGTCCGGTGGTGTTTTCAATATTCGGGCCGCCGTCGACTGTGGTGATGCCGCCCCGGCCGGCGCCGACGCTCTGTTGTATGCCAAAAGACTGCGAGCCGCGCGGCGAGATGCGCATGAAGCGCGTGTGTACGGGCAAATCGGTTGGCAAATCGGGCAGGTTCGCGGCGATGACAGGTGCTTCCGCGACCGGCGCGGCGTAGGGCGATTCCGCGGTCTTCGATCCGGCGGAGGCGATGAGAATGGTGGCGTCCAGCGCCTTGGGGTCGCGGATCAGCGCGCCGCCAGTACTCTCCCCGAGCGCCAGAAAAGAACGGCTCGCGTACTTCGAGGGGACTGTGGCGGGATCGAGCACGACCACGCGGATGGAATTGGACTTGCAAAAGTCGATGGTTTGCTTGAGCTGTGTCTCGGCATCGACCGAGAGCGGCGGTGTCTCGACGATCGTCACCAGAATACGCAGACCGGGGCGGCCGGCGAGGGACTGCGCGGCGCGATCGAGAGAATTCAGGAATGTGTCCGGATCGGTGTCGCGGGCTTCGCGCGCGGCGTTGAGGAAGGCCGGCTCGATCGACTTGGCAGGGATTTTGGCATCAAGCGGTAAAGCATCCACGCTTCCGCTGCGGCGGAGTTCGGCTGCGGAGCCGGGCTGGCTCAGCCAATGACGGGAGACGGCCACTGCGGTGCGGGCGGCTTGGCGCGCGGCTTCCGCGCCCGCCGGTCCGAAGAGGAAGATAGCGGACCGGGCGGATTGGGCGGGTGCGCCCGCTGAAGTGCTTTGCCCATGGCTCGCGCAAAACGGCGCGAAGAGCAGCCAAACGAGGGCAGTGGTTCGCATACCTTTGATGATAGCGTTATCGGGCCGTCATGTCCGCTTTCGTTTTGCGGCAAAATCGAACGCATGGCGAGCCATGTCCACGCGGTTGCCGCAGAAGGCCACGCCCTCCGCCTGGAGCCGCATGCGCTGCTCCAGACCCGCATGCTCCGGCAACCGGATGTGTCCTCCGGCGCCCAGCACCCGATGCCAGGGGATGCCGCCCTTGGCATTGTGCAAGGCCCAGGCGACTTGGCGGGCCGCGCCGGGGTATCCCGCAGCCCGGGCCACGTCGCCGTAAGTCGCCACCCGGCCTTTCGGAATCCTGCATATAGTGCGTCGCAATTGGTCCAACATCGCTCGTATCAAGCCGTCACTTCGGCGGATGGTTCAACTTGTCGAGCGCCTCATCCACCCACACCTTCTCCAGATAGGGCACGTTTCGCCGTTGCAGCCGTATGGCGGCAGACTGATCGACCAGCCACGTCTGGCCCATGCTTACTTCCGGCAGCACCCGTTCAACGTAGGACTTGCTCACCAGGACCGGGAAGTTGAACTTGCGTTCTTTCATGAACCGCTCCACGATGGCCGGATTCTCATCCGTACTGAGGCTGATGGCCTGCACGTCGGGACGGCCCTTCACGGCTTCAAAGAGCTTCTGCACCCCCGGCAGTTCCCGCCAGCATGGGCCGCACCAAGTGGCCCAAAGGAACACGAAGGTAGTCTTGCCCTTGAAATCGGCCAGTGTCCAGGTCCGGCCCGCGGCATCGGGTACGTGCATCTCCGGCAGGGTCCGGTTCAGAGCGTTCCATGCCATCATCGGCCAGCCGCGAGGCACGTCGGGCCTGCCGGCGGGCCATGGCTGAGCCTTCGACCCCACCGCCCAAGCCTCGTCGCTCCCGCCGAGTTCTTTGAAGAGAGTGCGGGCTAGGGCCACCGGTCCGGCATATTCGCGCACGTACCGGGGATTGGTAATCAACTGGTGATAGTAGGCCACGGCATCCAGCTTGCGGCCCTCACTTTGGGCCAGACGGCCCATCGAAAGCACATACCGGCCTTCCCAATCCGGAAAGTTCATGGGGTCCTGATCGTAGTATTTCGGGAAGTCCGTGTCCAGCCATTTGCGCATCTTGCTTAGCGTCGCATGGGCCAGATCGTAATCTTTCAATTCGAGAGCCGCATCCACGAGGGTGTCCAGAATGGCGAAGCGAAATTCTGCCCGGCTGCCCCCATCCAGATCGGCGGCGATGGTCCCCTGGATCAGATCGCTTTGGACCGGAGGCTGGGTTCCGGACCAATCCTGGAGTTCGCGCAGCATGTCCACGGCTTCCCTTACCATGACTCCTGCGGCGACCCAGTCCTGAGCAATAAGGTGCTTGAGCGAGCTTGGGTCGCCGGAAAAGCCGGTCCGGGTCAATCCATCCGCGACTACTTTCCAGTCTTCAGCGGAGTGGCTTCGCGTCTCGATCAACGCATCCCGCCACTGCTCCCAAGAGAAGCGGCTTTCCGGCCATTGTTTGATCCAGCCGGCCGAAGCCTGGTAAAGCGCCTCGGCGTAAGCGTTCTGCGCCGCCTGTCCGGGTCCCCTGGGATGCTCTTTCTCCCAAGCCTGATAAGCCTCAAATGGCGGATCGCGGGGACGCGCCGCCGCGATGCGCGCGTTGGTGCGCTCCTCGCCGTCCCGCTGGCCGCTCAGCCGGTAGCCAGTGCTCAGCACATCGAGGACGCCAAGATCGTTGTCCTGCGACAGCGGCTCGATGCGCTTCAAGTCCTCCGCTACGGCCTTCTTCACCCGCTCCAGATCGGCGGGCGGCGCCAGGCGGAACTCGGCGGCCCAGAGCGTGGAGTAGTAGCGCAGTTGCCACTGGCCGGTGGCGCTTTGAAGCTGCGCGCGCAATGCGCCGGCCAATTCACCCGAGGCGCGCCCGTCTTCGATCACATTCAGGTGTGCGAATGCGTCCAAGTTCGCCGGACAGGCCTTGTGATAGGCGCGCAGGTTTTCGGCCACCTTGGCCGCATCGCGGAAGGCGGCGCTGGAGTATAGTTCGGCTAATGCAAGGTAGGTCCAGGGGAGTTTGGGTTCCCAGGTGATCGCCTTTTGGAGCGACTGGATGGCCGATGGCGTATCCTTCCCCACCAGCGCCCGCCCGTAGAGGTACATATAGCGCGGGTCATCCTGGTGCCTGGCCAGTTTTTCCTGAAACTCTGCCGCCAGGCTGCCGGTCTGCGGTTTGGGCTGCAATTCGATGAGCCACCGGTTCAGAAACAGATCGTCCGGGGATTGTGTCATGGCTTCCCGTATCCTGGCTATCTTGCCGCTCCGGCCGGACTCGCTCAAGTTGATGCCGGTATGCCGGTCCGGCGAAAGTGCCTGAATGGGTGCGGCGGGATCACAGGCGTCGACGGGCGTCTGGGCCCGCGCGGCATACGGAAACAGGGCAAGGGCCACAACGGGCACGACTAGCCAAGCCGGGAGAATGCGCATGCCTCACCTCATGTGGATGACGCCCGCCAGCACCCCTGCGTGCAGCAATCGATCCTCTTTCGGCAGCGTGCCGGAGGCCGCAAAAGCTCATGAGAAACTTTTTATCATTTTTTTGTTGACACCCTTGCAGCATAAGCGGTAATTTGGAATTGGTAGTTGTATTGCATGGATCCTCGGTAGGCGAGGCGTCCGCGCGGCAAACAAGCCACTGCCCTAAAGCGTCCAAAGATGCTGGCAGTCAGGGTAGACCAGGAACTCCCGGGTTAAGGGTTTTCCTAATGTGGCTGAGGTCTTCGGATCTCTCACGGCGCGCGGTGCTGAAGCTTGGACCCGTTGGGGAATCCGTCAGCGATCGTTCTGCGATAGTTGGCCATTTCTCTGCGCCGGGGGAGATGGCTTTTTCATCTCCCGCCAGCTTCTCTCGCCTCCAGAAAGGTATATGGAACCTAAAGACGATCGCCCTCCTAGTACGGACGGGCAAATCGTGGAAGAGACGGTTGTGATCCGGTAGCGGTACCCTCCTCTATCGCCTCGCCCGCGCTTCTTCCACACGCTTGATTCGGTGGTGAACGCGGGGGTGGAGGCGGCAGTTTCCTTCTCCCTCAAAACCAATTGACTTGGCAACTCGCCGCGGTATTTTGCGTTCCGGTTTTGCCGGTGCGCAGGATGTCGGCGGGCGTCTGCCGAGCCGCGCACGTCAGTAAGCGAGTAAGCGGTGTCCGCTTCTGCGGCACATACAAAAGAAAGGAGGGAAGGCGATGACGAACAAGACACTGAGCATGTCCGCGGCCGGCGTGGAAGACGAAGTGATGCCGGTGCGCGGACGCGTGGTGAAATCCAAAGGGATGCGCGATCTGCTGACGTTCCTGATGGTAGTCGGACCAGGCCTGATCGTCATGGTCGCGGACAACGACGCAGGCGCGGTATCCACCTATAGCCAGGCCGGCGCGCAATACGGCACTCATCTGCTCTGGATCGTTCTGCTCTTATTGCCGGTCTGTTACTTCATACAGGAAATGGTGGTGCGCCTGGGCATCGCGACGGGCAAAGGCCACGCCGCGATGATCTACCAACGGTTTGGCAAGTGGTGGGGCCTGTTCTCGCTGGTCGATTTGCAGTTGGTCAACTTTCTGACCCTGGTCACGGAGTTTGCGGCCATCAACCTGGCACTGAGCAAGATGGGGGTGGACCCCCGGTACGGCGTGCCGCTGTCTGCCGCCGGCCTGATCTTGCTGGTGCTGACGGGCAGCTATCGCCGGTGGGAGCGCATAGTCGTATTTCTGTGCCTGCTGGATTTCGCCTGGTTCGCGATCGCATTCCGGCTGGGGCCGCCAATCGGGCAGATCGTGAAGCACGCGCTGGTGCCGTCCATGCCCGCGGGCGGGATCACGCCGGATCTCATGTTCCTGGTGATTGCGATTGTGGGCACTACCATTGCGCCCTGGCAGCTCTTCTTTCAGCAAAGCTGCATCGCCGACAAGCGGCTGCGCTTTGCGGACGTGAAGTGGGCGCGCCTGGACACGTTCCTGGGCGCTTGCATTACCATCACCGCCGCCGTGTGCATGATGATCGCCGGAGCTGCTTCGCACGCGCACGGCTTCCGCTTCACCGATCCGGCGCAAATGGCCGCGGATATCGGCACATTCGCCGGGCCGGTGATGCGCAACCTGATCCTGCTGATGATGATCAACGCGGCGGTGCTGGGCACCACGGCGATCTCGCTTTCGAGCGCCTGGGCATACGGCGAAGTGCGCGGCTGGCCGCACAGCCTGCAGTTGCCGTGGCGCGAGGCGCGCGGATTCTACTCGCTCTACCTGCTTTGTGTGGCAGCGGCGGCGGGCATTGTCCTGATTCCGCGCGCGCCGCTGCAACTGATTATTCTCGGCGTACAGGTGCTGGCAGGCGTGATCCTGCCGTCGGCGATCGTCTTCCTGCAGCTTCTGCTGAACGATAAAGAACTCCTGGGCGAGTATGCGAACAAGCCCTGGAATAACTGGGTGAACTGGACCATTATCGTGGTCCTGTTCATTTTGTCCCTGATCCTGGCGGCGCAAGTGACCGCGCCAAATCTATTTCCGTCCGCCGTAGGCGGGCCAACCACTTGAGGAGGAAACGAAAATGGGAACGATAGCAAGTCTGATGGACCTGGAAACCAGGTTGGAAACAAGAAAGGACCATTTCGTAGTGGTTCATCCGCTGGACGACGTGTTCGAAACGAAGGTGGATACGGAGGCGCTGGGTCCCATGGCGATGACGCGCAGCGTGCGGTTCTCGCTGCTGAGCCTGCGGGCCTACCTGATCTTGATGGTCCTGCTGGTGGTGTATCACGTTGTGATGCTGGCGCGGTAGTGGGGCAGGCGTCCACGCCTGCAGCGGGTCTCCGGACCCGCATGAAAAGAGAGGAGGTGAGACCAATGCGGATGAAAACCATAGACGTGGTGCGCTGTGCGGGACGCTGGATTCAGCGGTTTCTGGACGTGCGTTTTCCCATCGATGTAGCTTGTGGGCGCCGCACCCAATGAAGGTGTTCGGACAAACCATATGAAAGAACCTTCGAGTAGACCGGGCGAATCCGGCCGGGCAACAGACTAGCAGACCACCCTTCCCGATGCGGCGGCCTGCAAGTCATTGCCAGGCCGGAGATCCCCTCTTATTCACAAGCAAAAATTGGAAGGCTATTTGCCCCAAGCACGGGAGCAATGACCCATGATGAGAACACGTTATGTCGGCGAACTGGAATCGGTTCGCCAGAATCTGATCGCGATGGGCGAGACCACCATCGCACTTCTCGCCGAAGCCCTCGGCGCGGTGGTGGATCCAACTCCCAATCGCGCCGCAAAAGCCAGCGAACTTGAATCGCAAACCGATCATCAACACCGTCTCATCCACGACCAGTGCCTGAACCTGATCACGCTGCAGGCGCCGGTCGCGCGCGATGCGCGGCTGATCACCGGAGCTTTGGACGCCATCGTCGATCTGGAGCTGATCGGCGACTATGCCTACGAAATGGTGGGATTGGCCTCCGCCAAGCAAGGCCGGCCGCCGTCCCAGATGCTAAACCAGGTAGCCGAAATCGGCGCAAAGATCGGAGAGATCCTGTCGGCCGCAATCGACAGTTGGCGCAATGAGGATCGCGGCCTGGCGCTCTCGGTACGGCCTCGCGAGGCGGCTGTCCGTGCCGAGTGCCATGCACTGGCTGAAAAGGTGGCTCAATTGACTTCGGCTCCGGGCGATGTGACGGCCTATGTCAATCTTCTCCTGATTTGCCGCCACCTGGAGCGCATCATGCGGCACGCCGTGTGCGTGGCCGAGCAAGCCGCCGAGGCCGCGCCACCGGCCCCGGCGGGATAATGGCCGCAACCAGGCGGCTGATCGGTTTACTGATTGGTGATGTTGGTCACCGGAAACGCGGTCATTTGCGGCCAGGTAGCGTTTATTACTGGGGCCCCCCTTCACACTGCAAGGTCACCGCACGCGGCCCGCGCTATAGTTCTAGGTAGTGGCCGGAAAAGCTTTGCGCACCTTGGGCAACCACGAAATCCTCGACAAGCTGGGCGCGGGCGGCATGGGCGAGGTGTGGCGGGCGCATGATCGCCGCCTGCAACGCCTGGTCGCCTTGAAGATCCTGCCGCAGGAGGTGGCCGGCGATCCGGTCCGGCGGGCGCGATTCGAACTCGAGGCCCGCGCGCTGGGCGCGCTGAACCATCCGAACGTTGTGGCCATTTACGACGTCGGAGAAGACGGCGGGCGCGCGTACATCGTCTACGAACTGGTCGAAGGCGAGCCGCTGCGCGCAGCGCTCGAATGGGCGTGGAAGACGATTCATCCGTCGCAGCCGGTTCTGGAAATACACGATCTGCATGTTACCCCGGATGGGCAGGCATACGCCTACAACTATGTGACTGCGCAGTCGGATCTGTATACAGCGCACGGATTGAATTGAGGCGGGAGCATGACTCTACCCAAATCGTGCTGGGCCGGCGTTCTACTGCTCACCGCTTTGTGCGGCTTCCAGCGGCCCTTCCGCGTCTACCCCAGCCTGGAGCCATACGACGACGTGGCGCTGCCCGGCGACTGGCAGCAAAAGGCCGAATGGATCTTCGGCCGGCTGATGTATCCGGTACACCCCAATGCGCGCTTCGGGCGCTGGGCGCACCGCTTTGGCGGCATCGCCGATTGGCGGGAAGGGGGTACAAGCTGGACGCAGGATTATCCGCGGGCGGACCGCCACTTCGCGCAGGCCATCCGGCGCCTGACGCGCATTTCGGCGCGGTCGGTGGAACAGCCGGTTAATCTGGATGACGGAGACGACGTGTACAATTGGCCGTGGTTGTGCGCCGGGGAGATGGGCGATTGGAAGCTGACCGATGCGCAGGCCGCGAAATTGCGCGAGTATCTGCTGCGCGGCGGGTTCCTGATGCTCGACGATTTCTGGGGCACCGAGGAATGGAACCGTTTCGAAGAGAGCATGCAGCGCGTGTTCCCCGATCGTCCGATCGTGGAGATCGATGACCGCGACGCCATCTTCCATACGATTTACAATCTGGACGACCGCTACCAGATACCAGGCGAGTGGGCGCTGGCGCGCGGCACCACCTACCGGAACGACGGGCAGATCGCGCGCTGGCGCGGTATCTATGACGATCGCAACCGCGTGATGGTGGCCATCTCCTTCAACTCCGATATCGGAGACTCATGGGAGTGGGCGGACGATCCGCGGTATCCCGAAAAGTATTCCGCGCTGGGCATTCGCATCGGCGTGAACTACGTGGTTTATTCGATGACGCACTAAAATCTGGTGTGGCGCGCGCTTTAGCGTGCAGCGGCGAACATCAGTTCGCCGGCATAGAACTGTCGGCTGAAGCCGACAGCGGCACGCTGAAGCATGCGCTACAGTATCTCTTGATGGAGATCGTTTCCGCCGCCATCCCGGAACGCCTCGCGATGGAGCGGCAGCTCTTCGAAGAGTACTGGCAGTCGTTCGGCTTCACTCCCTGCTTTCAGAATTTCGCGGCGGAAGTGGCTGGACTGCCCGGCTATTACGCGCCCCCGGCCGGCCGCCTGGCATTGGCGTTGGCCGGGGGCGAGCCCGCGGGCTGCGTCGCGCTCCGCCCTCTGGACCACTCGCGCGCGGAAGCCAAGCGGCTCTATGTGCGCCCGCAGTTCCGCGGTCGAGGCGCCGGCTTGGCGTTGCTCCAGTGGGTAATCGGCGAAGCGCGCACGGCCGGCTATCGCGAAATGCTGGGCGATACCATGCCTGTAATGCGCCGCGCCCTGGCGATGTACGAGCGATTGGGGTTCGAGCAGACCGGCCCCTATATGCCAGACGCAACCCCCGGCGCGATTTACCTGCGGCTCCTTTTGTGATCCGCATGTAGCCGGACCTTCAGACTTACGCCGGGCGTAATCGCTATTACTTAATTGCTTTTCATTATTGACAGGTTTCCCGCTAACACATAGACTCTCAACATATAGTATAGAGGGAGGGATTCACCAATTTATGCGTACGCTGGCATTGCTATTCGTGTGCCTATGCGGAGTTTTACAAGCGCAGGACCCGAGTGGCGTACTGGAGGGCCAGGTTGCCGACCCTTCGTCCGCCGTAGTGAGCGGCGCGCCGGTCACTGCACTGAATGTTCAGACCGGGCTGCGCCAAACGATAGTCACGTCGCGCCATGGAACATTCCGATTCTCGAACCTGCCGGTGGGCGACTATTCATTAACTGTCACCGCGGCCAGCTTTGCGTCGTACTCGGCGTCGCCGATCCGGATCGATGTCGGCCGCGTGGTGAATTATCCGGTGCAGTTGGAAATAGCCAGCAGCCACAGCGAAGTCGATGTGCAGGGCCAGAAGGCGACTATCGACACCAGCTCGGCGCTCGGAAATGTGGTGTCGGAGCGGGAAGCGACGGACCTCCCCTTGAACGGCCGCAATCTGATGCAACTCGGTCTGTTACAGCCCGGCGTGGCACCGATGACAGCCGGGCTTTCCGAGGCCGGCGGCATTCTGCGCAGCGGGCAGACTTTCGCCGTCAACGGGCAGCGGCCTGAATCGAATAACTACCTATTGGACGGCGTGACCAACGTGGATAGCGTGAACGGAGGCTTCGCGCTGCGCACGCCCGTGGATGCCGTGAGCGAGTTCCGTATCCTGTCACTGAACGCGCCGCCTGAGTATGGCGAGACCAGCGGCGCAACTACTACGGTAGTCACCAAGTCCGGTGGCAATAACTTTCATGGCGACGTCTATGAGTTTTTGCGGAACAACGCGTTCGATGCCCGCAACTTCTTTGCCGCCACAACCGAGCCGCTGCACCTGAATCAGTTTGGGGCGACATTGGGCGGCCCGCTCCGGCGCAACAAGGATTTCTTCTTCCTCTACTACGAGGGGCAGCGCGATAACCAGGGGCAGACTCAGGCCACTATCGTACCCACCGCCGCCGAGCGAACCGGGGACTTCTCCGGCTTGACCGATCCAGGCACAGGTCAGCCTGTGCCCCTGATCAATGAATTTGCGGGCGTGCCCTTTCCGGGCAATAAGATTCCGGCCATGCTGCTCAGTCCCATTGGGCTGGCCGCCGGGAATTTGTACCCGCTCGGGAACGTCTCCCCATCCATTTACGAGTCCACGCAGATGGGGAGCGACAACTACAATCAAGGGGGCTTCCGGTTCGATCACTACTTTGGGAGCAACGACCAGATTTTCGCGCGCTACGCCGCGTCCGCGCGGAATACCCTCGATCCGCTTCCCATCAACGGATCGAATGTTCCCGGTTTCCCCGTCACCGACAGCATCACGACGAATTCATTCACCATTTCCCATGTGCATCTGATCTCACCGGAGACCGTACAGACCGTGCGCCTGGCGTTCTTCCGTAACGTATTTATCTACGAAGACGCGCAGAATCACACGCCGGGGAGCAGCCTGGGGTTCGGTTATCAGCCCACGCTCGGCACTAACGCCGGGGTTCCATTTCTGATTGTGAGCGGGTACGGTTCCGTGGGTAACCCGATCGTTGGTCCGCAGAACACTTATCAGAACGATTACCAGGGGTCGTACTCGATCGCCATGACGCGCGGCCGGCACAGCGTGAAACTGGGCGCCGATCTGGACCGGCAGCAGATCGATGCGCTGCTGGGCATCGCCACGAACGGGTTCTTTGTGTTCGCCCCGTTTCCCGCCAGCGACTCCTTTGCGAGTCTGCTGCTGGGGCAATCGGTGCAATTCTTCCAGGGCGGCGGCGACTTCAACCGCGGCATTCGCAAGTGGATCGCGGCGGGGTATGTGCAGGATGAATTCCGCATCGCTCCGGGCCTGACGTTGAACTACGGCATACGTTACGAAGTGAATACGCCTTACACCGACATTCGCAACCGGCTGAATGCATGGGCGCCGGGCCAGCAGTCCACGGTGATGCCCGATGCGCCTCCCGGATTGCTGTTTCCTGGCGATAAAGGCGTGCCGGCGGGAATCGCAGCGGTCGACTATCGCGAGTTCATGCCGCGCGTCGGCTTGGCCTGGGATCCGTTCGGAGCCGGCAAGATGACCATCCGCGCGGCCTATGGCATCTTCTACGACGGTTTCACTAACGGCACGGGCGGTCCTCTACAGGCCGCCGTGAGCGCTTTGCCATGGACCGAGGCTTATCAATTGGCTGGACCGGGGTTTAACCTGGCGAATCCCTATGGCAGCCAGGCGCCACCGTTTGTGAATCAGCAGTTCGTGCAGCCAGCGACTATCCTGACGGTGCAACAAGGCATGCTGCCGCCCTATTCCCAAAACTGGAACTTATCGATCCAACGGGTCATCGCCAGGGACTACCTGTTGGATGTGCGCTATGTCGGCAACAAAGGTACGCACTTACCGCGCTTCATTGAGGCGAACCCTTCCATTTACGGTCCCGGCGCCACCGCCGAAAACACCGAGCAACGGCGCCAATACGCCGGTTGTGATGCGGCCGGCGTTTGCAACTATGGGTCCGTCGGCCTGATCGCGGATAACTCCAGCTCGACTTACCATGCGCTGCAGGTAGCGTTCTCGCGGCAGTTCTCGCGCAACCTGGGTTTCCTCGCGTCTTACTGGTTCTCGAAGAGTCTGGACTATATCTCGTCGCTGAACGTGGCCGGATCGGCGCCCACGCTGGTGGCGGGAGAGAACGACCTGGCCCAGAATCCTTTCGACTTGCGGGCCGAGCACGGACCCTCCTTGTTCGATGCCAAACACCGTTTCCTGTTCAGTGGAAGCTACAGGCTGCCCATCTGGCGGGACGCTTCGCGGGCGGCGGCATTCATCGTGAACGGATGGCAGTTGAATACCATTGCCAGCATCTCATCGGGAACGCCCTTCACGGTCTACGACAGCGCGAACGTGTCGCTCGAAGGGAGCGCGCCCGAGATCACCGGCTTCTATTCGAGCCGTCCGGACCTGATTTCCAACCCCAATCTTGGACCGCACACGCCCAACAACTGGGTAAGCCGGTCGGCATTCCAGCAACTCAATCCGGTGACGCAAGCCGGGCAGTTCGGCAACGAGGGCCGCAATGTAGTGCGCGGTCCGGGCATCGAGAGTGTGGATCTGTCGCTGTTCAAGGACTTCCGCGTCAGTGAGTCGAAGCGCGTGCAGTTCCGCGCGGAGTGTTTCAATACCCTGAACCATCCGAATTTCGGCCTGCCGGAGAACGACCTGCAATCGCCGGCATTCGGCCAGATTCTGCAAGCGGGTCCGCCGCGCCTGCTCCAATTGGCGCTGAAGTTCATCTATTAACGGGCTAAACTGAGAAGAGCGCGAATATGACCAGCGAACCGCAACGTACCCGGCGGATATCTATCGTCGTCTTGTTGGCATGTTTGGCCCTGTCGCTGATCTGCGTCGTGTATCCCATCTATGTGATCCGGCCGTTCCGAGCACAGGGCGCGCGCGAATTGGCGATCGCTCTGGTAGTGATGCGCTTTCGATCCGCAGCCACCCTGATCTCCGGCGTTGCCGTACTCGTCGCACTGGCCCTCTATTGGCGCGCGCAACCTCGCAGATGGCGGCGGGCATTCGCCACGGCCGGCGCCGCCTTTGTGTGTGCCCTGGCGGCCCTGGCGTGCGTGAACGTCTACGAGCTCATGTTCCATCCCGACGATCGTCCGTCGTTTGCGGCCGCGTCCAGGACGAAGCTCGATAAAGAGGAGAAGGTGATCGCGGTAAAGATCGGCGGCGCTGCCCGCGCCTACCCCATCCGCAACATATCCTATCATCACGTAATCAACGATGTGCTGGGCAAGGTTGCCATCGTAGCCACCTATTGAACGCTCTGTCACACCGGTCTGGTGTGGAGCAGAGATATTGCAGGACTGCGGCTGACGTTTCACCTGGCCGGCATCAATAACCAGAACTTTCTGATGCGCGACGACCAGACTGGCACTTATTGGCAGCAGATCAGCGGCAAGGCCGTATCGGGCCCCCTGAGCGGGAGTCAGTTGACGTTAGTTCACTCAGACGAGCTGAACTTCGGCACCTGGCAATCCGAGGAACCGCAGGGGACGGTGCTGCAGGATGCCGTACAGTACCGCTTCGGATACGCGCGCAAGGATTGGGATGTCCGCATGCAGCGCGCGCCTACGGTAATCGATTTCCGCGAGCACGGACTGAAGGCCCGCGACTTGATGCTGGGCATTCAGGCCTTCGGCGCCAGCCGCGCGTTTCTGTACGAC
>CABEAV010000456.1_pt1 | contig 18911 bp, 10 predicted proteins | sample 3422231 | NCBI WGS metagenome assembly CABEAV01 (sample SAMEA5534326, study PRJEB31848) | metagenome | biome: tundra; feature: field; material: soil | place: USA | collected 2013-05 | depth 0.15 m | reverse complement strand
ATGCAAGGCCGCTATAACACGAGTCTACGAGATAAAGCTGGTGCCTGGCGCGGATACGCGCCGAGCGTTGGCCGAGTTCTCGCATTGAAACGAGAGTTCGTTCAGAGGTAGTTCCATTAAATGGCACGAGGAAGCCCTCATCCGCGGCAGGGAGAGACACGGTATAGCCGTGGCCCGCGAAGTACACCAATGCGCGATCGTCTGGCCCGGACAGTCGCGCCAGCCTATCGAGGCCAGCAAGGATACCGGTCTTGGTTGCCCTATCGTTGTACAGAGAAGCGACCTCGTATCCGTGAGCGCTTAAGAACCTGGCGACGGCCTCCGCGCCTTTCTGGGCGGAAGAGAGCTGCGCCCATGAGCTGTCTCTGTACCTGTCTACGGCAATAACGAGTGCGTAGTTCTTGCGGAAAAACTGAGCCTTGTTGGTAGCACAAACTGCGAGGGCCAGCAGTGTTAGGCGCGCGACGCTATTTCCCGAGCGCATGTCTTTAGAGGACAGACTATCGTCGCAAAGCTCGGATGATGTCGCAGCGACTCGATGCAATGTTCCGGCGCTGGTCTGTCCATAATCATCAATCCCGCTCGATTGGCGTAGTTTCCAGGAGGCTATTCGCGGTGACTATAAGAACCACCTGCCGCAAATGCAGGTGCGCTCCCTTGATTGCAAAAACAGGCCGTCCCACATGCCTGTAATTCGTTGAAAATATTGGTCGGGGCGGTCAGATTTGAACTGACGACCCCCTGCGCCCAAGGCAGGTGCGCTACCGGGCTGCGCTACGCCCCGACTCTCAAACTGCTCCTCTCATTCTAGCCTACGCCGCCCTTTGCCGGGGCCGCATCGCGCTGCCCCAACAGAGATGCACCCCAAAATCCCCCAAAAAACCCGGTTGGACATTTCCCTCCCGATGTGCTAACCTCTCAAATGTCCCCCGAAGACGCTCAATGGGAGGTCCGCGCTTCTACGCCGGGCCGTTTGCACCAGTGAGGAGTTATGGCACATCAACCAGGAAAACAATATCAGGCCGCGGCCAAACAGGTCCAAGCGCGCGATTATCCGCTTGAAGAAGCCGTGCCGCTGCTGCAGAAAATCAAATACGCCAAGTTCGATGAGACCGTCGAGGTCCATCTGCGACTGGGCGTGGACCCCAAGCACGCCGACCAGATGGTGCGCGGCACCGTCGTCATGCCTAACGGCTTGGGCAAGTCCAAGAAGGTTCTGGTCATCGCCAGCGGCGACAAGCAAAAGGAAGCCGAAGACGCCGGCGCCGATTTCGTGGGCGGCGAGAACATGGTCAACAAGATCCAATCCGAAAGCTGGACGGATTACGACGCCGTGATCGCCACGCCCGACATGATGCGCTCGGTCGGCAAACTCGGCAAGATCCTCGGCCCGCGCGGGCTGATGCCCAATCCGAAGACCGGCACGGTCACCCAGGACGTGGCGAAGGCCATCAAGGAGATCAAGGCCGGCAAAGTCGAGTTCCGCGTGGACAAAACCGGAATCATTCATGCGCCGGTCGGCAAGATCAGCTTTTCTTCGGAAAAACTGGTCGAAAACGCTTCCAGCCTGATCAGCGCCGTGGTCAAAGCCAAGCCGGCCGCGGCCAAAGGCAAGTACGTCAAGAGCGCTACCCTTTGCTCGACCATGGGGCCGGGCGTATCCCTGGATGTGACTGTATTCAGCGCCAAGGCGGCCATCTAGTTCCCTCGCGGGTGTCGAAATGAAGAATAAAGAAGATAAGAAAAAGGACCTCGAAGCCCTGCGCCAGGATTTGCAGGCGTCCCGGAACCTGTTTGTCACCGGTTACGAAAAGTTGCGCGTCGCGCAGGATTTCGAATTGCGCAAGACCATTCGGGCCGCGGGCGGCAAGTATCGCGTGATCAAGAACAACATCGCCGAGAAGGCCTCCGAAGGCACCGCTGCCGAAGAGCTTTTGAAAAACCTGCGCGGCATGACCTCTCTGGCCTACACGACCTCCGATCCGGTGGCGCTCGCCAAGGCTCTCACGGCCTATGCCAAGACGAATCCGGCGTTCACGTTCAAGGCCGGTCTGGTCGAGGGCCGGGTCATCGACGTCAAGGCGATCGGCGATCTGGCGAGCATGCCGCCGAAAGAGGAAATCTTCGCCAAGCTGCTGTTCCTGATCAATTCCCCGGCGCAAAGGCTGGTATCGGCCCTGGGCGCTGTGGGCCGGAACGTAGCGGTGGTGCTCGATCAGGGTTGCAAAGAGAACAAATTCAAAGCTGATAGCTGAAAGCTGATAGCTGAAAGCTTTTTCAACGATAGGAGTACTTAGGAAAAATGGCGGACATCAACACAATTGCGGATCAGATTCAAGGCTTGACGCTGCTCGAAGCTTCCCAGCTCGTCAAACTGCTGGAAGAAAAGCTGGGCGTATCGGCTGCGGCGGCGGCTCCGGTCATGGTGGCCGGCGGCGGACCGGCGGCAGCGGCAGCGCCCGCAGCCGAGGAGAAGACCGAATTCTCTGTGGTTCTCACCGTGGTCGGCGCCAACAAGATCAACGTCATCAAGGCGGTTCGCGAAGTCACCAGCCTAGGCCTGAAAGAAGCCAAGGATCTGGTGGACGGCGCTCCCAAACCGATCAAGGAAGGCGTCAGCAAGGACGAGGCGGAAACCATCAAAAAGAAGTTTACCGACGCCGGCGCCACTGTTGAAGTGAAGTAGAGAGAGCGGGTTCGATACCTGCAAGTTGCTGGAACTAAGAGGCTTGGTACCGGTTCCAGAGTTGGCTGTTGACGACCGGGGTGAGACTCTGGTAGGATTGACGGTTGGGATCTTCTTCTTTCAACCGGACTTGATCCCATTGGTGACTGTGAATTTTGGATCCTGGCACTTAAATTGCAGTTGGTTCGCAACTGCAACGCGTGGATTTGCGTCCCGTTTTGCGTTCGCATTTCCGGTTCAGGATTCGTGTGCCCTTAGTGGCTTCCCCCGCCCTTCTCAGCAGCTCTCGCTGACGACTTCGACCCGGCTCTCGCAGCCAACGATCCGGTCCCGTTCCTGCTCCTCGATTAAATGGCGGCCTCTCCCAGGAGCGACGCTCCTCCGGGTTGGCCGGTGTTTTTGCAGTTCGTAGCTCTTTTTGCTTAGGTTGTTCGGCCCTCAGGAGTTTAAAGAAGACATGGATATTCAAAACAGCGGTGCCGCCCCCGAGCGAGTTGATTTTTCCAAAATCAAAACTTCGATCCCGATTCCGAACCTCATCGAGGTTCAAAAGAATTCCTACGAGCGCTTCTTGCAGATGGACCTGCTTCCCAACGAACGGGAAGATACGGGCCTGCAAACGGTTTTCAGCTCGGTATTCCCGATTTCCGATTTCCGCGGCGTCAGCGAACTGGAGTTCGTCGATTATTCCATCGGCAACTGGGAGTGCAAGTGCGGCAATCTGAAAGGCCTGCACCATCTGCGCTCCACCTGCCGGAACTGCGGCGCCACCATCCGCACCGATCCGTTCCATGCGGGCGACGTGCTTTGCCACCACTGCGGCACCTTCAATAAGAACGTGGTTACGTTCTGCAACAAGTGCGGCGACCCCGTCGGGCTGCAACTGAAATACGACATGGTCGAGTGCCAGGAACGCGGCATGACCTACGCCGCGCCCCTGAAGGTCACCATCCGGCTCACCGTCTACGCCAAAGACCCTACCACCGGGGCGAAAAGCGTCCGCGACATCAAGGAACAAGAAGTCTTCTTCGGCGAAATCCCGCTGATGACGGACAACGGCACCTTCATCATTAACGGCACCGAGCGCGTCATCGTGTCCCAGTTGCATCGCTCACCCGGCGTGTTCTTCGAAAAGGTGCCGGCGCAGGGTTACTTCCTGGGCAAGATCATTCCCTACCGCGGAAGCTGGGTCGAGTTCGAGTACGACACCAAGAACCTGCTGTATGTACGTATCGACCGCAAGCGCAAATTCTACGGTTCCGTTTTCCTGCGCGCCTTGGGATTCAAGACCGACGAGCAGGTGCTGCGGGCTTTCTATACCGTCGACCGCATCTCCATCAACGACAACAAGCTCTACTGGAACCTCTACAACAAAGAGGGAGTGCTCACCAAGGGCCTTACCGGCCTGAAGTTGTCGCACGCCATCGTCGCCAAGACCGGCGAGACCATCGTCAGCCAGGGCAAGAAGATCACGCAAACGCTGTTGGAGAAGAATATTCAGCAATCCAAGATTCAGCAGGCCGAGATCGCGCCCAACGATCTGGAAGGCGCCTACATCGCCGCCGACGTGGTGGACATGACCACCGGAGAAGTCCTCATCGACGCCAACAACGAGCTGACCACCACCGGCGTCCAGAAGTTGATGGAAGCCGGCATCGACGAATTCGAAGTCTTCTTCCCCGAGCGTGACGAGGTGGGCACCGTGATTTCCGCCACGTTGCGCAAAGACAGCGTCAAAGCCCAGAACGAGGCGCTCATCGAGATTTACCGCAAGCTGCGCCCCGGCGATCCGCCCACGCTGGATACCGCCACGCAATTGTTCCAGGGCATGTTCTTCGACCCGCGCAAGTACGATTTCTCGCGCGTGGGCCGGATGAAGTTCAATATCAAGCTGCACGACAAGGCCGAGGCCACCCCGCTCGACAAGCGCACGCTCGATCCCGGGGATTTCCGCGCCACCATCAAGTACCTGCTCAAGCTGCGCAAGGGCATCGGCGCGGTCGACGATATCGATCACCTGGGCAACCGCCGCGTGCGCGCCGTGGGCGAACTGCTGGAAAACCAGTTCCGCATCGGCCTGGTGCGCATGGAGCGCGCCATCAAAGAGAAGATGTCCGTCTACCAGGAAATGTCCACGGCCATGCCGCACGACCTGGTGAACGCCAAGCCCGTTATGGCGGCCATCCGCGAATTCTTCGGTTCCAGCCAACTCTCGCAGTTCATGGATCAAACCAATCCGTTGTCGGAGATCACGCACAAGCGGCGTCTCTCGGCGCTCGGTCCCGGCGGTCTGTCCCGCGAGCGCGCCGGCTTCGAAGTCCGCGACGTGCACCCCACCCACTACGGCCGCATCTGCCCCATCGAGACGCCCGAAGGTCCCAACATCGGTCTGATCTCCTCGCTTTCCTGCTTTGCCTGTATCAACGAATACGGCTTCATCGAAAGCCCCTACCGCAAAGTGCTAAAGGGCGTGGTCGTGGATGAGATCAAGATCCTCAATCCCGGCGACACGCAGTACAAGGTGGGCGACATCGTGCGCCGCGCCGACATCGAAAAAACCAACGCCGCTCTGGGCGCCAAGAAACAGCCGGCCGAGTTCGAAGCGCATTGCGAGTATCTCTCCGCCTGGGAGGAAGACAAGTACACCGTCGCCCAGGCCAATGTGGAGCTCGACGAGACCGGCCGCATCGTCCCCGACCTCTGCAACACCCGCCAGGCGGGCAATTTCGTGCTCAAGCACCGCGACGAAATCGAGTACATCGACGTCAGCCCTAAGCAGCTCGTCTCGGTGGCGGCCAGCTTGATTCCGTTCCTCGAGAACGACGACGCCAACCGTGCGCTGATGGGTTCCAACATGCAACGCCAGGCCGTGCCGCTGTTGCGCGCCGACGCCCCCTATGTGGGCACCGGCATGGAGCGCGTGACCGCCCGCGATTCGGGCGCCGTGGTGCTCTGCAAGCGCGCCGGCGTGGTCGATTCGGTCGATTCCGAGCGCATCATCGTGCGCGTGGAAGGCGGCGCCGCGCATGAAGGGCAGCTATCCCGCGAAGTGGGCGCCGACATCTACCAGCTCACCAAGTTCAAGCGCTCCAACCAGAACACCTGCATCAACCAGAAGCCCATCGTGGCCATGGGGCAGCGCGTGACGAAGGGGCAAGTGCTGGCCGACGGTCCTTGCACCGACATGGGCGAGCTGGCGCTCGGTCGCAACGTGCTGGTGGCCTTCATGCCTTGGCGCGGCTGCAACTTTGAGGACGCCATCCTGGTCAGCGAAAAGCTGGTCAAAGAAGATTACTACACCTCGATTCACATTGAGGAGTTCGAGATCGAGGGCCGCGATACCAAGCTGGGTCCGGAGGAGATCACGCGCGACATTCCCAACATCGCGGATTCCTTCCTGCGCAACCTGGATGAAAGCGGCGTCATCCGCATTGGCGCCACCGTGAAGCCCGGCGACATCCTGGTGGGCAAGGTGACTCCCAAGGGAGAAACCCAACTCACCCCCGAAGAGAAACTGCTGCGCGCCATCTTCGGCGAAAAGGCCGGCGATGTGAAGGACGCTTCGCTCTACTGCCCGCCCGGAATCGAGGGCACCGTGGTGGATTGCAAGATTTTTGCGCGCAAGGGGCAGGAGAAGGACGAGCGCTCCCGGGCCATCGAAGAATCCCAGATCGCCCGCCTGCAGCGCAACCTGCAGGACGAAATCCGCATCCTCACCGACGAGCGCGCCAAGCGCCTGGGCAACCTTCTGGAAGGCAAGCGGCTGCTGGCCGACCTGCACGACGAGAAGACCAACAAGCGCCTGTTGGCCAAAGATACCGATCTGAGCCGCGATCTCATCGAGAAGATGAAATCGCGCGATTTGAAGCGCATGCGCTTCAAGGACAAGGAACCGCGCATCAACGAGCAAATCGACGAAATCGAGGAGATGACCTCGCGCCAGATCGCGGTGCTCGAAAAGATCACCGACGAGAAGGTCGCCAAGCTGCGCAAGGGCGACGAACTGCCGCCCGGCGTCATCAAGCTGGTCAAGGTCTACATCGCCATGAAGCGCAAGCTTTCGGTGGGAGACAAAATGGCCGGCCGCCATGGAAACAAGGGCGTGATCGCGCGCATCCTTCCCGACGAGGACATGCCGTACCTCCCGGATGGAACGCCCGTCGAGATCGTCCTGAATCCGCTGGGCGTGCCTTCCCGCATGAACGTCGGCCAGATTCTGGAGACCCACCTCGGCTGGGCCGCCAAGGAGCTGGGCCTGCACTACGCCACGCCGGTATTCGACGGCGCCACCGAGCGCGAAATCAAGAAGGCCCTCACCGACGCGCACCTGCCGAAGGACGGCAAGACGGCGCTCTACGACGGCCTGACCGGCCAGCCCTTCGAGCAGCCGGTGACGGTCGGCTACATCTATATGCTGAAGCTCTCGCACCTGGTGGACGACAAGATTCACGCGCGCTCCATCGGGCCGTACTCGCTGATCACGCAGCAGCCGCTGGGCGGCAAGGCCCAGTTCGGCGGGCAGCGCTTCGGCGAAATGGAAGTGTGGGCTCTCGAAGCGTATGGGGCCGCATACATCCTGCAGGAGCTGCTGACGGCCAAATCCGACGACGTGTACGGCCGCGCCAAGATCTACGAGGCTATCGTCAAGGGCGAAGCCGCCATCGAACCGGGTGTGCCGGAGTCGTTCAACGTGCTCATCCGCGAGTTGCAGTCGTTGTGCCTGGACGTGGAGTTGATGAAGAAGGCGCCGCACGAGGTGCTGGACATGGCTCCGGCGGCGGACTAGCGCGGAGCTTTCAGCCGTCAGCGATCAGCCTTCAGCCAAACCGCATCGAGCCGCGGGTGCTGATTGCTGAAAGCTGACCGCTGAAAGCTGATCGCTGAGAGCTTTTGACAACTAGGAGGCATAAATTGAGATCTTCTCCTTACGATAGAGCGAATTTGATCGCCGATTTCGATTCCATCCGGATCAGTCTGGCGTCTCCCGAAAAGATCCGGAGCTGGTCCCACGGGGAAGTTACCAAGCCGGAGACCATCAACTACCGGACCTTCAAGCCGGAGCGCGACGGTCTGTTCTGCGCGCGCATCTTCGGGCCTACGCAGGATTGGGAATGCTTGTGCGGCAAGTACAAACGCATGAAGCATCGCGGCGTCATCTGCGACAAGTGCGGCGTGGAAGTTACGCTCGCCCGCGTCCGCCGCGAACGGCTGGGCCACATCGAGCTGGCCAGCCCCTGCTCGCATGTCTGGTTCTTCAAGGGCCTGCCCAGCCGCATCGGCCACCTGCTGGACATCACTCTGCGCGAGTTGGAGCGCGTGCTCTATTTCGAAGCGTTTGTGGTCGTCGATTCGGGCGAAGTGCCCGAGTTGACCCGGGGCGAAGTCATCACCGACGAGCGCAAGCGCCAGCTTGACCAGGAGTTCCCCGGCAAGTTCGTCGCCATGATGGGCGCCGAGGGCATCAAAGAGCTGCTGAAGAAAGTGGATGTCGAATTCCTCAGCGAAGACATTCGCGCGAAGATGAAGACCGAAACCTCCCAGCAGAAAAAGCTGAAATTCGCCAAGCGCCTGCGCGTGGTGGAATCGTTCCGCAAATCCGGCAACAAGCCCGAGTGGATGATTCTCGATGTGATTCCGGTCATTCCGCCGGAATTGCGCCCGCTGGTGCCGCTCGATGGCGGCCGCTTCGCCACCTCCGATCTCAACGATCTGTACCGCCGCGTCATCAACCGCAATAACCGCCTGAAAAAGCTGATCGAGCTGCACGCTCCCGACGTCATCGTCCGCAACGAAAAGCGCATGCTGCAGGAAGCCGTGGATGCGCTGTTCGATAACGGCCGCCGCGGCCGCGTGTTGCGCGGCGCCAACAACCGTCCGCTAAAGTCGCTCTCCGATACCCTCAAGGGCAAACAGGGCCGCTTCCGCCAGAATCTGCTCGGCAAGCGCGTCGATTATTCCGGCCGCTCCGTCATCGTGGTGGGCCCTGAACTCAAGCTGAACCAGTGCGGTCTGCCCAAGAAAATGGCGCTCGAGCTGTTCAAGCCTTTCATCTATCACCGCCTCGAACAGCGCGGCCATTGCACCACTATCAAGCAAGCCAAGGAACTCGTCGAGCAGCAGGATCCGGTGGTTTGGGACATCCTCGAAGAAGTCATCAAGGATCACCCCATCCTTCTGAACCGCGCTCCCACGCTGCACCGCCTGGGCATCCAGGCCTTCGAGCCGGTCCTGGTGGAAGGCAAGGCCATCAAGATCCACCCGCTGGTTTGCACGGCCTTCAACGCGGATTTCGACGGCGATCAGATGGCCGTCCACATTCCGCTGTCTCCGGAAGCGCAGATTGAAGCTTCCACGCTGATGCTGTCTTCCAACAATATTCTTTCGCCGGCGCATGGCGGCCCCATCGCCGTGCCCACCCAGGACATGGTCCTGGGCTGCTACTACCTGACCAAGGCGCGCCCCGGCACCAAGGGCGAGGGCCGCACTTTTGCCTCCGTCGAAGACGTGTTGATCGCGCTCGAAATGGGCGAGGTCGAAACGCTCACCCCCATCAAGCTGCGCTACACCGGCAAGGTGATCGATCTGGTGCATGCTTTCGACAACCAGAACATGCTGCATACCGAGCCGATCGAGTTCGTGAAGCAGTACATGGAGACCACCGTCGGCCGCGTGATCCTGAACGATCAATTGCCGCAGGACATGCCTTTCATCAATGGCCTCCTGAAGAAGAAGGGACTGGCCCAGCTTGTGCAGTACTGCTACCTGAAGTTCGGGTTGGTGGTCACGGTCCAGATGCTCGACCAAGTCAAGTCCTTGGGCTTCCTCTACGCCACCCGCGCCGGCATCTCGATCGGCATCGACGACATGGTCGTGCCTTCCGAAAAAGCCGGCCTCGTGCGCGAGGCTGAAAAGGAAGTGGTGGCCGTCGAGAACCAATACCAGGACGGCGCCATCACTCACGGCGAGCGCTATAACAAGATCATCGAAATCTGGTCCAAGGTCACCGAGAAGGTTTCCGATGAAATGTTCCACGCCATGGAAGAGGACGACCGCACCGGCCGTTACCTCAATCCGATTTACATCATGGCCGACTCCGGCGCCCGCGGTTCGAAACAGCAGATCCGCCAGCTTTCCGGTATGCGCGGCTTGATGGCCAAGCCCTCCGGCGAGATCATCGAAACCCCCATCACCGCCAACTTCCGCGAAGGCCTCAACGTGCTGCAGTACTTCATCTCCACGCACGGCGCCCGCAAAGGTCTGGCCGATACCGCTTTGAAGACGGCCGATTCCGGCTACCTCACCCGCCGCCTGGTGGACGTCTCGCAGGACGTAATCATCGCCGAAACCGATTGTGGCACCACCGAAGGCATCTACGTGGAGCCCATCATCGAATCCGGCGAAATCATCGAGCCGTTGCGCGACCGCATCGTCGGCCGTGTGGCGCTCGAAGACCAGAAAGACTACGAAGGCAACGTGATCGTGGCCGTGAACCAGGAGATCACCGAAGACCTGGCCGCCGCCATTCAGGCTGCCGGCATCGAGCGCGTCAAAATCCGATCGGTGCTCACTTGCGAATCGAAGCGCGGCGTCTGCGTGATGTGCTACGGCCGCAACCTGGCCTCCGGACGGCTGGTGGAGCGGGGAGAAGCCGTCGGCGTCATCGCCGCGCAATCCATCGGCGAACCCGGTACGCAGCTCACCATGCGTACCTTCCACATCGGCGGAACGGCCTCCCGTATTTCCGAACAATCCACCCAGGACACCAAGTCCGACGGCTTCGCCCGCTACATCGGCGTGCAATCCGTGCGCAGCAAGAGGGGCGAACTGATCGCCATGAACCGCAACGGCATCATGGCCGTGGTCGACGAGAAAGGCCGCGAGAAAGAGCGCTATCAGATGGTATACGGCGCCAAGATCATGATGGAAGACGGGGCGCCCGTCAAGGCCAACCAGATCCTGCTGGAGTGGGATCCCTACACCTTCTCCATCCTGACCGAGGTCAGCGGTACCGTGCACTTCAAAGACCTGCTGGAAGGCATGACCATGCAGGAGCAGTTGGATGAAGTCACCGGCATGTCGCAGCTAGTAGTGGTGGATTCTCCCGACGAGAAGCGCCAGCCCACCGTCATTGTGCGGCCCGACACCGCGCAAGGCACCAAGTCGGAAGCCAAGAAGTACCTGATGCCTACCAAAGCTCACCTGATGGTGCGCGACAACGAAGAAGTTCACGCCGGCGACGTGCTGGCCAAGATCCCGCGCGAAACCACCAAAACCAAGGACATCACCGGCGGTCTGCCGCGCGTGGTGGAGTTGTTCGAAGCCCGCAAGCCGCGCGAGACGGCCATCATGGCCGAAATCAACGGCGCCGTGAAGTACGGCGAAGTAAGCAAGGGACAGCGCAAGATCTACGTGATCGGCGATGGCGGAGAGCAGCGCGAATATTCGCTGCCGCGCGGCGTCCACATCAACGTGCAGGAGGGCGAGAAGGTGAAAGCCGGCGATTCCCTCATGGACGGCCCCCGCAACCCGCACGACATTCTGGATGTGCTCGGCGAGAAGGAACTGCAGAAGTATCTGGTCAACGAGATCCAGGAAGTCTACCGGTTGCAGGGCGTCAACATCAACGACAAGCACCTGGAAGTGGTCGTCCGCCAGATGATGCGTTGGGTGAAGGTCGAAGATATCGGCGATACGGAATTTCTGCCCGAAGAGGTCAAGGACAAGTTCGCCTTCCGCGCCATCAACCAACTCACCGTGGAGTCCGGCGGACGTCCGGCGACGGGCCGGGCGGTGCTGCTGGGCATCACCAAGGCGTCGCTTTCCACCGATTCGTTCATCTCCGCGGCCTCCTTCCAGGAGACCACCCGCGTGCTCACCGAAGCCGCCATCAACGGCAAGGTGGACTACCTGCGCGGCCTGAAGGAGAACGTCATCATGGGCCGTCTGGTTCCAGCGGGAACCGGCATGGAATACTACCGGCGCGTCAAGATCGCCGGCGAAGACGTGGTCGAAGAGCCGGTGGTGGAGCCGTCGCTCGAATCCATCCCCGGTTACGACGAAGAGGCCCGCATCCAATACGCCGGCGGCCTCACCGAAAATTCCGGCGACGACTCGCTGGCGGAATAGTAACGGGGCACGGGCACGCGGGTTTCGGATGAACGAAATCGTCTTTCTCGCGAATGAGCCGCCCGAGGGCGGCTACGCGGCGGAGGCCCTCGGCCACGCGATTTTCACGACCGCCAGCACGCTCGACGAGTTGAACTGGATGGTGCGCGACGCAGTCGTCTGCCATTTTGACGAACCCGCGCGGCCCAAGATCATCCGCTTGCACTGCGAAGACTGGGCTACGAAACAACCCGTCAAACGGGAAGTCACGCGCGGTTGACCACTCTTGCGGGCGGCGAGCATCTTCTGAGCATACCTATGCACAAAGTCCTTCCTGTCGCAACCTTGACATGAGCGCAGACCATGTTGCGGCGCGTTTGTTTAGTTAAGACCACGCGCCTGTTTAGTTTAGTGGAAGGAATACCGTGGCGTTACACAGCCAACCATCTATGCCAGAGATCGCATTTTGTCCGACTTGCGGAAGCGATGAGATCAGGAAGGTCCGCCGGAATTGGACCCGCGAATTCCAAGGAAAGACCTACACCATCCCAGACCTCGAATTCCACCAATACCCGGCGTGCTGGGAACGGGTTCTTGACCGCGAGGCGTGGCGGCGGATCCAGGCCTCGGTCCCAGCCTTCGCGCAAACGCGGCTCATGACGCGATCCGCGTGACCGGGTGGTCGTGAGCGTTCCCGATACGTGAGCGCATTCCGACTTCTGACTCCTGTCTTCTGCCTCCCCGCCCCCTCAGTCTCCCAAAAACTTCCCAATCGGCCGCAGCCCCTTCACGTTGTCGCACACCGCCTTGAACGCCGCCGTCATCGGAATCGCCAGCAGTAACCCCGCCGCGTCCCACAGAAATCCCCAAATCATCAGCGAAAACGTCACCGCCAGCGGATTCAAATGCACCCGCGACCCCACAAACTTCGGATACAACAGGTTCAGCGCCAGCAGATGGAAGACGCTCACAATCGCCACCACCAGCAGGTAGCCCGAAATGGTGTCGTACGCCGTGAGCGACACGAACAGCGGCGGCAGCGCGGCCAGCGGCAGGCCCACATACGGCACCAGACTCAGGAAACCGCTCAGCGGCCCCACCAGCAGCGCATACGGCAGGTGAATGATCCAAAACGCCAGCGCACTCGCCGCCGCCAGCAGCAGTCCCAGCACCGAATTCCCAACCACGAAAGCGCGCACCATGTCCGCGATGCCCTGTAAGCTGCGCGCCGCCGCCGCCCGATCTTCGCCTTGAAAGAACTGCAGAAAGCTCCGGTGGATGTGATCGTGCCAGCTCAGCATGAAGTACACCAGAAAGGGCACGAACGAAGCCATCAGCATGATCTGATAAAACGATCCCAGCCGCACGGTGACAAAGTCCTTGATCGGCGACGAATCTTCGTGAATGCGCACTTCCGGAATCGCGCCCGGAGTAGCCGGCGCCACGGCTTCCGCCGTCCGCCGCTTCTTCCGTGCCGGCTCCGGCACAGGCGGCGGCTGCTTATGGGCCGGCATCACCAACTGATAGCTCCGCTGCTCCAGGCTCTCCACCTTCTGCGACACGTTCTCCACCAGCTCGCCGATGCGCTGACTGTACTTGGGCAGTTCCTCGGCGAGGCCGGACAACTGCGAGTAGGCGCCCAGCCCCATCAGGTACAGCATCGAAAGCGCGGCCGCGCACACCACGAAGCTGGCCAGCGGCCGCGGAAACCGGATGCGCACCAGCAGAGTGACGAAGGGTTCCAGGATAAAGGCCAGCATCACCGCGGCCAGCGAAGTGATGAAGAACACCCGCCCGAAGTACAGGATGGCGATCACCACGCCCAGCGCAATCAGCGGTCCCGCGATGTTGCGAACTTCCTGCTCGGCGGCGCGCAGGGGCTTGGACAAAATGGCCACGAAGCGAAGAGATCCCTGTCTCGAATCTACCACGCCCGCGTTTATAATGAAATCAGTCGTCCGCCGCATGCCATCCCCAAGACCCCGCATCCTGGCCCTCGATCTGGGAAAGAAGCGCATCGGCATGGCCATCAGCGATCCCCTGGGTCTCACTGCGCAGGGGCTACCCAACCTGGAGCGCACCACCAAGCGCGCCGATCTGGCCGAGCTCGCCCGCCAGGTGGAAGAGCGTGACGTCTCCCTCATCCTGATCGGAAACCCGCTGCACATGAGCGGCGTCGAAGGCCGCCAGTCCGCCTGGGTGCGGGAGTTCGCCGATGCGCTGACCGTGCGCGCCGGCCGTCCCGTGCGCCTGTGGGACGAGCGCCTGACCACGGTGGAAGCTTCCCGCGTCTTGCGCTCGAGCGGCATCAGCATCGAGAAGCGCGCCCGCGCCGTCGACCGGCTCTCCGCCGTCATCCTGCTGCAGAGCTACTTGGATTCCCTGTGATGCGCTTTCGGCGGCTCGCACTGGTCCTCCTATGCGCCATCGGCGCCGTGGCTTACATCGGGATTGACCTGAACACGCCCTTTGCCGGGTTCAACCAGCAGGCATTCGTCGATCTACCCAAGGGCACCAGCGCCCGTCAGATGGCCGCGATGCTACAGAGCTCCGGCGTCATCCGCCACTCCTGGGCGTTCCTGATCGCGCGCGCCCTCCGCTACGGCGCCACCCTCCAGGCCGGCGAATATCGCTTTACCCAACCGGCATCCGTGCTGGGAATCTTCGACCGCATCGTGCGCGGCGACATCTTCTATTACGAGCTGGTCGTGCCCGAAGGTAAGAACATGTTCGACATCGCCACAGCGGTCGAGCGGCTCGACCTGTTTTCGGCGGAGCGATTTCTGGAGGCGGCCCGCAACCCCGCGCCCATCCGCGATCTCGACCCGCGTGCGCCCACCTTGGAGGGCTACCTGTTCCCGAATACCTACCGCCTGAGCCGCACCACCACACCGGAGCAATTGTGCCTGATGATGACCGGCAAGTTCCGCGAAGTCTGGCGCGGCCTGCGCACCGATGCTTCCGTACACCGCACCGTCACGCTGGCCTCGCTGGTGGAAAAGGAAGGCAAGCTCCCGGACGAGCGGCCCGTCATCGCTTCCGTTTTCGCCCGCCGCCTGGCCATCGGGATGAAGCTCGATTGCGACCCGACCACGATCTACGCGGCCCTGCTCGCCGGAAACTACCGCGGCGCCATTCACAAATCCGACCTGGTCAGCAGCGACCCTTATAACACCTACCAACATGCGGGGCTGCCGCCCGGACCGATCGCCAATCCGGGTGTCGCGTCCATAGCCGCGGTCTTGCACCCCGCCAACACGGACTATCTGTATTTCGTGGCGCGCGCGGATGGCTCCGGCGGCCACAACTTCTCCGCCAACCTCGCCGCCCAAGAAGCCAACATCGTCAAGTACCGCCGCGCCACCGCGCGGCGCCCGTGACGCGCGGCCATTCATTCATGGGATGGCCGGGTGTTCGACTAGCACGGCGTCCATACTAGAAACCCCGGCGCACGCCACAAGACGTGCGCCGGGGGTGCAGTTACCGGACTGGGTTGTTGTCCCTAGAAGTGTATCTTCGCCGTGTATTGGATCTCGCGGCCGTAATTGCCACCTGCTACGTTGACGCTGCGGCCCATAGTGCCGTCACCCACCCCGAGGTCGGGATCGGCGGGCATGTACGTGTTGGTCAGGTTATACGCTTCCAGGCGAAGTTCCAGTTTAAATCGCTCAGTGATGCTTACCGTTTTCGCCAGGGTCGCGTCAATATCCCAGAAGATCGGCCCGCGCAGACCGCTATAGAACCACGGATTGGTCCGTATTGTGTAAGCCGGAAGCGCTTGGAAGCACGCCGGGTTGAAGTAATCCCCTGTCGGGATGTTCTGGGTCGGATTGCAGACCATCTGCGCGGCGCCGAATGCCCCCGTTGAAGTGCCTCCCAACAGGTCCCCGCTGCGAAACACGAAGATACTGCTGCTGGCCCACCCGCCGACCACGGCATCTACCGCCCGAGGCAAGTTGTTCAAGTACCGGTGGCCTTTGCCGATCGGAAATTCATACGTGCTCGCGACGGTGAGGTTGTGCCGCGGCATCCCCCGATCCATCATGGTTGTCTGGTTGTTGTAAGTGGCGATGTCGTTGAAGAACGCCGTATGGCGCTCCTGGTTGTAGTTGTAAGCCACCAGAAATGCTATACCGTTGGCCATGGGGCGCTCGGCCTTCAACTGCAGCGCATAATAATGGTCGCTCTGGCCGGGCCATCCCAGTTGGGTCAGCGCTCCATACTGCGGATACGGCACCAGTAACTGCCCGACCGTCACGTTCTGCTCCGTGCGCAGGGTTCCCGGCATCACGGTGGCCGGCAGGCCATAGAACGGATTGGCAACGGTCTGGTTGATCAAGCCCTGGTAGGTGTAGCTGAGCATCGGATTCATCTGGTTCAGGTTGTAGCCGGTGCTGCCACCCCACATGCTCCCATCCTGGGCGTTGTGTTCGAACATCGTGAAGAAGGTCGCCTCGGTGAACAGGTGCTGGGTGGTCTGGTGCTGCACCGTAAAGTTGAAGCGGTCGTTCAGCGGCGTCTTCATTTGGTTGCCATTCCAGAAGGTGATGCCATTACCGAGATCCTGCAGAGCGCCCATGAGGTTGCCCACCGGCTGGACTATCGAGTTAGTAGAGGGGAACGGATTGCTCAACTGGGTGCGCGATATGCCATCGAGCGGGGTGAGCATCTGGGTCGTCTGCGAGTAGCCGTTGGTCGGCAGCCCGCCCGTCTCCGGATGGATGGTGACCCAGGGCACCGAATAGCGCGAATAGCCCGTTCGGATGGCCGTCTTGTCGCTGACGCGGATGGCAATTCCTGCGCGCGGCAGGAAAATATCCCACGGCGCATCGTACATCCGCGGATTCTGGTTGTTGGTGTAAATCATGGCGCCGTCGAACTGTTGGTTCAGGCAAGCAACGTGAGCCGTACAGGCCTCTTGCACCAGGGACGTGACTTGCGCGGGCATGGTGATGCCCTGCAGTTGCGTAATCGGAGTGGTCAGATTCAAGGTTTGAACCAGCATGCGGTTCTGCTCGGCCGGGGCGGTTTCACGCTCCCATCGCAGCCCGAGGTTCAGGGTGATGTTCCGGCTCAGCTTGACATCGTCCTGGAAGTAAGTAGCCCACTGCTGCTGCCGCATATCCAGGGATGGGTTGATAGTCGCCGACCCAGTGTTCACGCTGCCCACCAATGCCGAAGCCCACATGTTGCCGCTCTGCGAGGCCACGTAGTTCGACAGGAACGTGCTGCCGGTATCGATGGAATTGATGTTGATACCGCCCGGTCCGGCACTGGCGTTGTCCTGATCGTAGGAGTAACGCAGTTGCCATCCGACCTTCATATGGTGGATGCCTTTATCGTGGGTTAAGTTCACCGTCGGGTTGTACGAGCGCGGATGCACTTGCCACCAATTGCCGACGCCCGTGTAGGAACTCCCGTTGCCGCTGAAGTTGAAGTTTGGGAAGTAAATTCCCTGGCTGGCTTGCAGCACATTCGTGTACCAGTTGCTGTTCGGCCACAAGCCCGACCACACACTCGTGGGCACCTTGGCCCACCCGGAAGCGTAGTCGTCTTCGGCGTAAATGACGCCAAAACGGATATCGACGGTAGTCCGCGGGTTCATCATGTACAGTACGTCCGCCTCGGCGTTCATGGCGTCCATGATGCCGCCGTTGTCCGAAGGTACCGCGATGGTACCGCCCCAGTTGACGTTGTCCAAGCGGGTCTGGAATTTGCTGAAGCGCGCAAAGAAGCGGACCTTGTCGTTGATGTTGTAGTCCGCCCGGTCGGACATGTTCCAATAGTGGGTCCACCATGGGTAGGTATTTTTGAAGTTATTCACACCGGAAAGATCGTCCCCCGGGTTGTTCGGCGCCCACAGGTAGCTCATGAGCTTTTGGGCGGTGGGATCGATCCGGTTCGACGGAATGATGTTGCCGGGGAAAGGCTGGCGCGTCGCCAAGCCCGTGGCCGTATTGAACACGGTGGTGGCCGGGTCGTAAATCACTTGCATGGCGCCCTGCGGCGTCAGTGCCTGGGAGAAGTCGCCCGTCTTTTCCGCGGCGGTCGGCATGGTTTCTATCTTGTTCGACGGCTGCGTCTGAATCCACTGCTCGTAGGCAAAGAAGTTGAACAGCTTGTTTTTGATGATTCGGTTACCGAGGGTACCGCCCCAACTGTTCTGCCGGACGATGTCCGGGGCGCGCGTGATGCGGTTGGCCAGCGCGTCCAGGTCAGGATTGCGGCCGAAGTAATACGCCGTGCCGTGGAAACCGTTGGCGCCCGACTTCATGGACAAATTGAGCGTGCCGCCGGCGCTGAAGCCTGTCTCGGAGTCCATGGCATTCTGCTGGACGGCCACTTCCTGCACGGCGTCCATCGGCGCGTTATAAGAACCGCGCGCGGAGACATTCAGCGTGGTCCCGTCCAACAACTGCTCGTTCTTGCCACCCGTGGGACCGCCGATATCCATGCCGCCGTTCGACCACATGTAAAACGGGTTGCGATGCGCGACGTCCCAATATTTGTTGACTACGGCCGGATTCAGCAGGGCTAGTGTAAACGGATTACGCGCCAGCACCGGCAGATCCTGCACCATCGTGCCCTGCACGGTAGTGCTCATGGTGGAAGTGTTGAACTGTACGGTTGAAACCTCGGTGGTGACCTCGACCGTCTGGGTTACCCCGCCCACTTTGAGGGCGGCATTCACCGTGACGTCACCGGCCGTCAGCACCGTGACATTCTCCTGCACGTACTTGTCGAACCCGGCGGCCTGCACCGTGACGCTGTAAGTTCCGGGCTGCACGAAGTCAAATATATAGCGGCCGCTGGAGTCGGTTTGCCTGACGGTCTCCACGCCGGTATTGACGTTTCTCAAAGTTACGGAGGCGCCGGCTATGGCCGCCTCGCTTGGGTCCGCGACAGTGCCCTGAAGCCGGCCGCGGAATTCTTGCGCGAAAACAACTCCTGTGAAAGCCGTCAATAAGGCGGCGGTGCACAGCATACCTGTTAACGATGAATCAAACTTCACTTTCATTCTTCACCCCCAAAGCAATAGCCATTCGTTATCGGCTTGTCCGCCGCCAGCGCCGGCGCACGCCGATGCCTAGGCTTGGACGCTTAGACCAAACGCTACCTC
>CABEAV010000411.1_pt1 | contig 19981 bp, 17 predicted proteins | sample 3422231 | NCBI WGS metagenome assembly CABEAV01 (sample SAMEA5534326, study PRJEB31848) | metagenome | biome: tundra; feature: field; material: soil | place: USA | collected 2013-05 | depth 0.15 m | reverse complement strand
GAAAACGGTTGAGCGCAGACTGCACCATATACGCCGACCGCGTCATGCCCGCCTTGCCTTCCATCTGATCGATCAACTCCACCTGCTTGGCCCGCGCCGTGATGTTGATCCGCGCCGTCCGCTCCGCCTCTGGCTTGACATGAACCAGAAACGCCACCGCGTTCTTCATGGCAGGATCTTCCGCCAATGCGTCCAGCGTCGACGGCTCCGGGATGGTCTCGCCGTCCTCAGACATTCCAGCAATGTGCAGCGCCAGTGATTCGGCAGCCATGCGGTGCGCCTCCTCCGGCGTCCGGCCAGCGGTAATGCAGCCAGGAAAATCCGGAAAGCTGACGCCGAAATCGGAGTTCCGGTCCTTGTGCAGATATGCAAGGTAGTCCATGACGCTAAACTTCCTCCCACAGCGACGGATCGTCTCACTTTGATCCCGGTCTGCATTTCGATGCTCTTGAGAGGTCCCTATCGGAGATCCCGTTTCGGATGCGGGACCGCGTACCTGATTCCCGGCATTGCCGACCAGACGGTGGCTGTAAATGCTTGCGGGTTGCACCGCGAATCAATTACGGTTGACTAATACCCCCATTTGTGCATAGTATATACCCCCATTTTTTCGGTTCGTTCGGTAATTTTCACGGGTTGTTGTGCGTTCGTTGGGCTAAATTGTGCATGTAACCATGTAACGTGGCCGCCGAGGAGGGTCTTCTTCCCGCTAATCTACCCGAAGCGAGGATAGCACGGTGGCAGCGGGGATCCGGCTGACCGATTGGTGTTGGGCGTTTGTTTTCAGCGGATCTGAGATGGGCCCAGATGCGTGAATGCCCCATGGCCTGCGGCCACAACGGGGTATGAAAAAGGCGCGCTAGCGCGCGCTGGCGGCCTGAGAGGCCGCCGCAGGCCAAGGGCCTGCCCCACCAGTCAATTCACCGTGTATCGGGCTTTCAGCGCGAAAGGCGCGATCTCAATGTCGAAGCGGCTCCCGTCCGTGCGGACCATCTGATACGTGCCGTGCATCATGCCCATGGGAGTCTTGAGCGGGCACCACGACGAGTATTTGAAGGATTCGCCCGGCGCCAGCACCGGCTGCTCGCCGATCACGCCCGGACCTGTGACTTCTTCGATGTGGTCCAGGGCATCGGTAATGATCCAGTGGCGGCTGAGAAGCTGCACGGTCTCGGCGCCCTGATTCGTAATGCGCACCGTGTATTGGAACACCCATTCGTCCTGCAGCGGCCGTGAGTTCTCGGCTGAGTACTGCGACAGAACCTCCACGCGGATATTGTGGGTGACGGCTTCGGACATCGGAGCGGACACCGAACTGAGATCGGGCATGATGGAACTCATGATAGCAGGCCCGGCGGGGGCGGGTCCTGGAGGACCCGCGCAGACCTGGAGGTCTGCCCCACCAAAGCGCTACAGTGGGGGCATGTTCCGTTACCTGTGCGCCAGCATACTTGCGTTGCCTGTGCTATTGGCGGCAGCGCCGGCCGATGTGTCATTCTCCCAGTCCGCCCCGCGCGTCGCTGCGTATGACTTCGTCGAAGTCACCGCCGCCATCGCCGCACCCGGCGCAGGCAATCCCTTCACCGGCGCCACCCTCGCCGGATCGTTCTCCAAACGCGGCGCCGCCGAGAGCGTCCAGGTGGATGGCTTCTGCGACGCGCCCGGCGGGAGCGTCTTCCGTATTCGCTTCATGCCGTCTGCGCCGGGCGATTACAAATACTCGGTGGTCTACCGGCAGGGCGATTTCGAAAAAACCTATGACGGCGGTTTCGAAGCTACGGGCGGCCACCGGCGCGGCCCCATCCGCGTGGATCCGCAGTACCCGTGGCATTTCATTTGGGAAGGCACGGGCGAACACTACTTCTTCAACGGCACCACCGCCTTCTGGCTGATGGGCTGGCGCGACGAGCGATTCATACGGAATTCCATCCAGCGCCTAAGCGGCCTGAAGATCAACCGCATGCGGGTGCTGCTCTCCGGCGGGACGTTCACGATGTACGGCGAACCGGTGATGACGGGCGACAACTTCACGCTGTTTCTGCGGCCGTGGGTCGCCCAGCGGCCGGAGAGCTACGACAATCCGGGCATCGACTTTACGCGCTTCGACACGGCCTACTGGCGACGGTACGAGCGCATGCTGCGCTTTGCCCGGGAGCGCGACATGATCGTCTCCGTGGTCCAGGACATCGGCGACGGCCACATCCACCCGGGCGCGGGCAGCGAGGACGAGCACCGCTATCTGCGTTATGCCACCGCGCGCCTGGGCGCATTCTCGAACATCACCTGGGACCTGGGCGACGACCTCGACAGCTTTCGCGACGAGAAGTGGGCGCACGAAACCGGCACGCTGCTCGAAGGCTGGGACCCTTACCGGCATCTGGCCACCAGCCATCCCGTGCATCGCGAGCATCAGGACCGGGCCGCCGCGTGGTTTGGGTTCACTTCGATTCAAGACTGGTCGCGCACACAGCACGCCCTGATGTTGGAGGAGCGGCAGATCCAACTGAAGACCGGGCGCATCATTCCGCAGACGAATGAAGAGTACGGCTACGAGGATCACTACCCGCACTGGGCGCCGGGCATGGGGTCGGATTCGGCGGAGACGCTGCGGCACGTGGCTTGGGATATCGCCATGGCCGGCGCCTACGGCACCGCGGGGGAGAGCGCGCGGCGCGGCACGAACATCTGGCCCGATACCGGAGGCGGCTGGATCAACGGGCGCGGCGACGATACCATGGTGATGCTCAAGGGCTACGAGCACATGGTGGACTTCTTTACAAGCTTTGAGTGGTGGAAGACCGATCCGCACGACGGACTGGTCAACAGCGGCGCATATTGCCTGGCGAAGCCGGGCGAGATTTACGCGGTCTACCTGCCGAACGGCGGCGATGTGACCGTGACGCTCGAACCGGGGCGCTACGAGGCGGCCTGGTTCAGCGCCTTCACCGGAGAATGGGTGCCCTTGCCGCCAGTCGAAGGACCGCGCTGGAAATCTCCGCAGGCCCCCGGATGGCTGGACTGGGCGTTGCTACTGAAGAAGTCAGGAGTCACAGATCAGGAGTCAGAATAGCAGCCGCGATTCTGACTTCTGTCTTCAGCCGCCTTGTTACCGGGACTCCACCAATTTGAGAATCAGCGCACGGCCGATTGGGGAGCCAAGACCAGTCACAAAATCATACCCGGGGCCGGCTTGGCACTGTGACCCGCAGGCGCCATTGCTGCCCGAAGTAATGTCGTGATAGGCGGTTTCGGCGGCGGGATACAGTACGACTTGCGGCTGGGTCAGCGTGGTCTTCCCTGCCCGTACGCGCAGGGAATTGGCGATGGCAAACAAGGCCGCCCACTGCGGAGTGCCGATCGAGGTGCCGCCCCATTGCCCCCAGCCGGTCAAGCACGCGCCGCAGGCGTAACTATTGTAGGACGGAACCCCGGTATTCGGGTTTCCATCATAAGCCACGTCGGGAACGCCGCGCTTGCCGGTGGTCTGGACGCCTGTCTGGTAAGACGGTTCGGCTTCGAACCTGCTAGTGCCGCCGCCCGACCCCGACCAAGCCGTTTCACTCGCCCAGGAGCCGTTGGTATTGACGTAAAGAGAAGTGCCCCCGACGGCCACCACAAACGGCGAGGCCGAGGGATACCCGACACCGTGTCCGCTGTCGCCGGATGCCGCGACGAAAGTCACACCCGTAACGTTGAAGTGAGTATCCGCCTGACTCTCGTTGGAACCTTCGGATGCGATCCAACTCATGGAAACCACGGTGGCGCCATTCTGAACCGCCGCATCCACCGCGCCTATCAGATCCCTAACGCTGCTGCTCTGGGCTTCGACGAGCATGATGGTGGCTGCGGGCGCCATGGCGTGTGCCCACTGCGTATCGATGGCAATTTCGTTGGACCAGCCGCTGGTGTCGGCCGGCGGCTTCGTGCCACCCGCGTAGACCAACTTGAGACAACCATTGGCGGTGGTACAGGCCGGCAACCCGAAATTTGTACTGAAGGTTGCCAGATCGGCTTCGGCGGTTGGATCGTCGTAGGCGTCTACGAGGGCGATAGTCTGACCTCTGCCTTGGTCCTTGACATCGACTTCGCGGAAGCTGTACGCCACCATCAAACTCTCCGGGCCATAGCCGGGGGTTGCGGCGGCGAAGGTGACAACATGCTGAAGAGGGGGATGCGCAATTTGCTTCAGCAGATCCGGGGATTGAGCCGTCAAGGGAAGTGCGGCAGCCAGCAGAGCAGCCAGCTTAGCGGAGAACGCGAGACGCGCATTCTTCGTTGAGAGTCCGTTTCTAAAGAGATTGATCACAGGCGGATTCACCGAGCGTAGCATCCGTCGTCGCCTCGCACAATATGGTTTCCCCGGCAGGAGGGCCAGAGCGGTACTAGGCGGCGGATGGGGGGACCACGATCTGTCCGGTTTTCACATCCGTGACGCCGCGCGGGGTGAGGCGCCAGCCGGGCAGGAAATCGCAAGTCAGGAAGAGCAGCGCGTAGAGGATGTCGCCGAAGGGGAAGCCGGCCGCGCGCATGCGCTGTTCCAGATCCGGGGAATGGCCAGCCACCTGCGGTGGCGAGGACTCCGCACAGTTCGATCACGGTTTCGGCGGCCCGGCGCATAGCTGGCAGGTGGCGTCCGATTAGAGGCGGTGCGCGGTAATGTTGTGGGTGGTGGCCACGCGCGGGCACCTACTGGACGACAAACGATGTAGGCGAGGTCGCCGTTCCGTTCGGGGTCGTGATTGTGACAGGGCCGCTCGCCGCGCCCGCCGGCACGGCGGCGAAAACATAGTTCTTGGTCATGTTGCGGAAAGTGGCCGCGGGCGTGCCGTTGAAGGTGACCGCCGTAGCCCCCAGCAGATTCTCGCCCCAGACGACCACTTCCGTTCCCGGCGAACCGCTGGCGGGGATCAGCTTGTGGATGTTCGGCAGCGGCTTGGGCAACCCCAGGTCCCAGATCCATGCGCTGCCAAACCCCGCGCCCCCGTTCATGGCCGTTCCGTAGAACCTGCCGTCGCTGCCCTGCGTTAGCCAGCAAGGGCAGTTCCCAATCGTCGCCCCGTTGAGCACCTGCAGCCGTTCATAGTTCCCGGACGGGCTGATCCGATAGAGAGTATTGTAACCGCCGAGTTGGATCTGACCCTCCGTCACGCCATACAGGTTCCCGTCGGTGGCCTCGGTGAGGAAGGTGGGGATGCCATTTACAAAATCCGTGAACTCGTGCAGCACCTTGTAAGTGCCATCCAGGGAGAGCTCGAAGATGGCGCCCGCGCGCTGCTTGCCGCCCAGCCCGACGGTGCCGTACAGCTTGCCGTTGCTGGCTTGGAGTAGCGTCTCATGGAAGTTCCCGGGAGCGTACTCCTTTCGGCCGTCCGGATAGGTCGCTAAGATTGTCAAATCGCGCTGGGGGGTCAGCCGGTAGACCATCGCCGAGGTGCTATGGGGGGGTGCTGGTGCCTATTCCCGAGATACCGTAGAAATTTCCGTCGGAGGCCATGAGGGGCAGGACATATGGGATGCCTTCCTGGGCGGAGAAGTTGTGCAGGACTGTCAGCGTTCCGTTCAGGGTCATTCGCGCGAACGCGTTGTGACCGTTCAGGGTATGTTCGGTGCCGTACAAACTGCCGTCCGGCATTTGAATCGAGAAAATCGGGGCGTAGGGGAGAACCGGCGGGTAGGTCCGGAAGCTGCCGCCGAAGGCCAAACTGAAATTCACGAACGGAGCCTGCTGCGTGCCATAAAGCCGTCTATTCACGGCCTGAACCAGGGTCTGGATAGGTCCCGCATTGAGCGCGAAGGCGTATATTGATTTGAGCACGCCCTGGCTGGTTAGGAGGAATGCGTTCCCGCCTGGGCTGGACGCTATAGCTATGCCGGCGAAAGTGCCTGGTGAAACTTCCACGAGCCACCCGGGCTGGCCGTATCCCTGGCTGAAGTCATTTAACAGCGTAAGTGTCCCATTATTTGCTGCGGAGCCGGAGGGCGGCGCTTGGCCCCGGACCGCGCCCGCCGCGATCAGAAGCAAGACCAGTGGCAACAGTCGTCTTTGAGCGCTCGGTGGCGTGAACATAGATCGTCTCCGTGCGCTCGTCTACTGGTTGGTGGGGTAGAAGACTTCCACGCCGAGGCCGTACCTCGGCACGTACACGCTGCCGTTTACAACCGTCGGCTGCGCGAATATGGAACCCAGAAAAATGGGGCTGGCCCATATTTCGTCGACGGTGAAGTTCGGTGTGGTTCCGCTCTGGGGCGGGGGGGTTAGCAGGCTGTATGCCTTCAGCTTGGCGCTGAAATTGTCCGGAGCAGCGTCCGGTTCCGTGTACGGGACGGCCGCTTTCGAAGTGGCGATGCCCCATAAGATGGCATTGGAGCCGGAAAGCGTGCAGTTAGTGCAGTTAGCGGAGAGTACCAGGCTTCCGCCCGGGAAACCGGATGGCTCAAGGTCGTCGTTCGAGTAGATTTTCGTGTTTGGCTGGCAGGAAAAGAGGCCGCTGTTCCAGTAGCACCCGTCCAGATCCTCCGCCCGAGGCCACAAAAACAGGTACGAGTTCCAATAGACCGGACTGCTGATGATGTCGCAATAGTTGCTGCCGCCCGCTCCGTTGCAGGTGCCGCCGTTGGTGACCGCACCCTGGAACTTGCAGTTGGTGCAGTCGGACGAGCTGTAGCCGGGCAGGCTGCCGGGGTTCAGCACATAGCCCTCGCCCGTCTTGTCGAACGCGACAAGCTGGCTGGAGCCTCCGGTCAGCGTGTCGGTCACCACCACGCCAGAGTTGCCCATATCCTGGTCGTTGGCATTTAGGGTCTTGTAATTGCTTGGCGTGTAGAACTCCGCGGGACTGCATTGGGTGGGAGAACTTGTGGTCGTGCAGGTTGTGTTCAGATCGAAGGACACTATCGAGCTGCCCCAACTGGGAAGAGAACCACCCGCCAGGACTCCTCCATTGCCTGTGCCGACCACGATGTAGGTGGTCTCGCCAGCGTTGTAGATGGCCGGACCCTTTCCCGACATCCAGATGCCCCCGCCCAGGCCGCATTGGTTGCTGACGTCGGTATTGCTATAGTTGGGGACGTTGCTGCATGGCGTCGTGCCGTTGCTTGAGTCATAGTTGGGCGTCGAGGCGAACGCGAAATTGGCCGTAGAATTGAGCGTCGGAGTCACGCGGTAGCCGATCAGCCAACCGTGGTATGGATACCTAACGAACGCTGTCTCGCTTCCGTTGGCCACCCCGAAAGCGACATAGATATCGCCGTTGGCTGCAAGCAATAGGGCGGCGCGCTGAAGCTGGTACTGGGCCTGGAAAGGCAGCGTGCCGGAGGTCGCGCCCGCGGCGCCCCCAGCCGACGGAACATAGACGCCTTTGCCCACGTCTATGGGCGTAAACTTATCGCTGCCGTCCGCCAGGTTCAGCCCGTGCAGGTACCAGTGGATGCTACTGTCGGTCGTGTTTTCGCAACCCCCAACGAGGTAGACGACCTGGTCATGTACGTAGACGACAGATGTCGACAGCACGCCGGTCAGCGCTTCCGCCGCAATCGCCGAGGTCATTGATGAGGTTCTTCGCCCAATACCAGGTGCCCCAGGGCACGCCCGAGGAGCTGCACGGGTTCGCGCTGGTTTGGGTTTGTGCCGCGTCATAAGCGAAGACCTGGTCGTTCAGGGTGGTTACGATGACCAAATTGGCCTTGCCTCCCCCGGCCACGGTGGCCTGGTAAGTGTAGAGCGGCTGCGTGTAAACCGGGTTGTAAACGCCGCTATCAAGCTGTTTCAGGTTTCCAGGGGTCCCAGGCTGCGGTGCGCCGCCGCAGGTCGTCAGGTTCAGTATGTCCTAAGCCGCGCATCCTGTCAAGGCCCAATATCACCAATATCAAAGACAGTTTGGTTACGGGGTGCAGCATACGGGGATATCGGTGGGCGACGCTTGCTGCACTATGAGGCGGAAGAAGGCATTCAGCGAGGGCCGCGGGTTAAGACCGATTGAAAACAGAGAACTTGGCTTTGCATTACCGGTGTTTGGTTAGTTCATCGGCGCTTAACTTAAATTGTCTTTTCTGCAACTGGCCAGGGCGTCGGAAGGAACGACAACTGCTTAGAACGTACGCGCCATCCGGCTTCCTGTTTCTATACCCACTTTCCCTGCCGCGCAGGGATACCGTGGCGGGCGCGATCTTATTGCCGGCAGGGATGTCCGGGAGGCAAGCCGATAGGTCGGGTTAGGCGATGAGTGGCGGCGCGACGATTTCTCCGGTTTTCACGTCCAGGACGCCGCGCGGGGTGAGGCGCCAGCCGGGCAGGAAATCGCAAGTCAGGAAGAGCAGCGCGTAGAGGATGTCGCCGAAGGGGAAGCCGGCGGCGCGCGTGCGCTGTTCCAGATCGGTTTGCGCGCGCACGGTGGCGGCAAAGGGCTCGGGCGACATCATGCCGGCGATGGGCAATGCGAATTGCCAGCCATCGGCTGTGGCGATGCCTCCGCCCAATCCGGTCACGGTTTCGGCGGCGCGGCGCATGGCTGGCAGGTGGCGGCCGATCACCAGCAGGTGCGTGGTGGTGTTGTAGGTGGTGGCCAGCGCCTGCAGCGCCGGGGCGAAGCCGCGCAGCCAGCATGGCACGGCCCAGCGGCCGCCGCGGTCGAGCAGAACCGCCAGCGCCAGTCCTTCCGGCACGGCGCCGTCCTGCCACGGATGGAAGCCACCGGCGCGTGTGACGACGTTGCTCACGAATTCGATCACCGGCAGATTGGCCGGCGGCTGCCAGTCCGGCTGCAGGCAGGCGTGCGTGGCGGGAGCAAAGCGCGGACGCATGCCCAACGCATCCCAATCGAGCGTTGGCAGATCGATGGACAGACGGCCCTCATGGAACACGTCGACGCCGTTGGCGATGACCCGCACGGGGCGGAAGCGCTCCAGATCGGGCAGGAGCACCAGGTCCGCCAGGCGGCCGGGCGCGATGCCGCCCACTTCTTCGTCCATGTGGTAGTAAGTTGCGGGATTGATGGTGGCCATCCGGATGGCGGTCACGGGGGGCACGCCGGCGGCCACGATGCGGCGCAAGGCTTCATCGATGAAGCCGCCGTGGGCGATGAAGCCGGGCGCGGGGCCATCCACGGTGAGCATGAGACGCCGCGTATCTGCGCCCATTTCGGTGATGGCGCGGGCGAGTTCCGGCATGTCGGGGCGAAGGGAGCTATGGCGCAGCATGGTCCAGAGGCCGATGCGCAGGCGGTCCATGACGTCGCGGGCGGTGATGGCTTCGTGGCACGCGCCGATGCCGGATGCCGCGATGGCGTTCAGCTTCTCATAAGATGCGCCGGCGGTGTGGCCGTCGGCGCGCTTGCCCAGCGCTCGCGCGTGGGCGATGCCCTCGAGCACGCAAGGATTGCCGCGCATGACTTCCGGCCAGCGGGTGAGTTCGGCGGTACCGGCCACTTCCGGAAGCGCCAGCAGCGGACGCAGCTTGTCGAGGGCGAATTCCGCGGCTTCGCCGTTCCATTGCGATTGGGAGAGCAATCGGACCAGCCAGCGGTAGCGAACGGGCAAGCCGCGCAAGGCGTCGAGCATGCGCGCGAACCCATCCGGCCCGGCCTGCAGGTAGAAGAACAGATCGTCGTTGAAGACCAGAGTGGTGCCACCGGGGAGAATGCCCTCGACCATGCTCACGGGGTTGTAGAGCAGCCAGGGGTGTCCGTGCGGCTCGATCCATCCGGGCGTGAGGTAGAGGCCCGCGGCGTCGAGGATGTCATGCGCGGCGGGTTGGCGGGGACCGACGTAGGCGATGCGGCCGGCGGCCAGCGCCACGTTGGCCTCCAGGATTTCGCCGGAATAGACGTTCACGACGCGAGCGCCGCGGATGAGGCGGTCGGCCGGGGCGTCGCCGCGGGCTACGGCTACCAGATGCTGGCGGTTGGGCATTGGTCCGATTGTCGCATTGGGAAGAGAGGCGAGCTGCGCTCGCCGAAGAGCGGGTCCAGGGGACCCGCGCAGACCGGGCGCAGACCGGGGGTCTGCCCCACAATTCTGAGGCAAGGCCAGGAGACATGGCCACTGGAGGCTAACTAACTGCTGGCTTCCTGTTTTGACTTAGACTGGGGGATATGAACGATCCTCTAGCCTATTTGGGAGAGCAGTTGGAAGCCTGGAAGCGGGCCGGAACGTATCAGCGGCTGCGTGTTTTGGAGTCGGAGAGCGCCGCCGAAGCACGCTTCGACGGCAAGGACGTGATCAACCTCGCGTCCAACAATTATCTGGGGCTGACCACGCATCCCAAGCTGCGGGAAGCGGCGCTGGAGGCCACCCGGCGCTACGGCGTTGGGTCGGGCGCGGTGCGCACGATTTCGGGAACGATGTCGCTGCACATGCAGCTCGAGGAGCGCATCGCGCGCTTCAAGAATGTGGAAGCGTGCGTGGTGTTTCAATCCGGATTCGCGGCCAACGCGGGCACCGTGGCGGCGGTTCTGACTCCCGAGGACCACATCGTTTCCGACGAGCTGAATCACGCCAGCATCATCGACGGCTGCCGGCTCTCGCGGGCCAAGATACACGTCTTTCCGCACAAGGACACGGCGGCGGCCGAACGGAAGCTGGCGGAGCTTGACGGACAGCCGGGGCGCAAGCTGCTGATCACGGACGGCGTGTTTTCGATGGACGGCGATATCGGGCCGCTGCCCGGGCTGGTGGAGGCGGCCGAGAAGCACGGCGCCATCATGATGGTGGACGACGCGCACTCGTCCGGAGTGCTGGGGCGCAACGGACGCGGCACGATCGACCATTTCGGCTTGCACGGGCGCGTGCATATTCAAGTGGGCACGCTCTCGAAGGCGATCGGGGTGCTGGGCGGGTATGTATGCGGCAGCCGGGCGTTGATCGAGTTTCTGTACCACCGGGCGCGGCCGTTCCTGTTTTCGACTTCGCATCCGCCGGCGGTGGCGGCTTCCTGCATAGCCGCGTTCGATGTGCTGGAAGAAGAGCCGGAGCGTATTCAGGCGCTGTGGGACAACACGCGATATTTCAAGCAGGGTCTGAGCGCGGCGGGATTCAACACGGGAGTTAGCGAAACTCCCATCACGCCGGTGATTGTGGGCGAGGCGCGCACGGCGTATGCGCTGTCGGCGGCGCTGTTCGAGGAAGGCGTGCTGGCGACCGGCATCGGGTTTCCGACGGTGCCGGAAGGCAAGGCGCGCGTGCGCACCATCGTTACCGCAACGCATACGCGCGAGGACTTGGACCGGGCGCTGGAGGTGTTTGCGCGGGTGGGGAAGAAGCTGGGGATTCTGGGTTGCTCATGAAATAGGCGCGAGCTCGTAGCTCGTGCTGCGTCCACCTTCGGGACCGCGGATCAGGACGCCGCGTTCGACGAGTGGCAGAATGTCGCGCAGGGCGGTGTCCTGGGAGCACTTGGCGAGCTTCGCATATTTTCGATGTGGTGAGCTTGCCATGGAAGCCATCCAGCAGGCGGTTGACGACCATGCGCTGGCGCTCGTTGATCGCCACGCCGGCGATCGATTCCCAAAAGCGCGCTTTGGCGAGGACCGCGGCGAGCGTAGTTTGGGCGCCATCGATGGCGCGCCCCAGACAGCCGAGAAACCAATCCATCCAGGGTGTGATGTCCATGGTGCCCTTCTGTGTCCGTTTCAGGATGTCGTAATAGGAGGCGCGTTCCTGCTGGATTTGGGCCGACATGCTGTAGAATCGTTGCGGACTGTTTTCGGAGCGCGCCAGAGACATGTCGGCAATGGCCCGCGCCAGGCGGCCGTTGCCATCGTCGAAGGGATGGATGGTTACGAACCATAGGTGCGCCTGAGCGGATTTCAGCACCGGATCCATGGTGGTGGGTTTGTTGAACCAGTTCAGGAATGTCCGCATTTCCCGGCCGAGGCGGGCAGCGGGGGGGCCTCGAAATGAACGCTCCCTGCCTATCGGACCGGAGACAACCTGCATCGAACCGCGAGGCGCTCCCGGTTCCAATCGAATCGGGGCCAATCCTAAGGTTGGTGGATATACAATCTCCGCACTCTATGCGGAGATTGTATCAAGTATTCACCGCATCAGACGCGGAGAATAAGCCGGACAATCGCCGCAAGAGGTTCAGCGACCTTTAGGCGCGGGCTGCGACTGCCCAACTCGCCGGGTCGTTCCGGCTAACGAAGTCGGCGGTGGGAGTTGCCGGGTTCCGCCGCCGCTCGGCGCGGCACAGGCGGCAGATGCGGCAATAGCTGATCTTCACGCCGGCGGGCGAGCGGCGCGTGCGCACGTGGAAGAACTCGCGCGCGGCGTACCATGGCTCGCCGCAGGCCTGGCACACGCGCACCGGCGGGCGATCGGGGCGTTGGGACAGTTGCTGCCGGAGTTTCTCCCAAGCCAGCTTCTTGCGCTCGCGCCACTGCTTCCAACGCGCGCGGGTGTGCGCGACGAAGGCCGCGGCGCGTTTGCGCTGCTGCCGCCGGAAATCGTCGGAGGACCGCGCTTCCCGCCACGAGAGTTGGATTCCGAGCCTGCGCCGGTATGCGGTAACGGTTTTCTGCGCGAGTCCCCACTGCCGCGCGATCAAGATGCTGGGGAGCAGGCGTCCTTCGCCGAGCAGGAAGCGCTGGAATTCTTCGCGGCGCGGCGGATCGAACCGCTGGGCCTGGCGGGCGCGTTCCTTAATCGCCGGGTTGCCGAGGCCATGCCGCCCCATCATTTTGCTGATGGAATCCTTGGTGCGTCCGGGCAGCAGGGCCATTTGGGCGATGAACGACGCGCTGAAGCCGTAATCGTGCGTGAAGCCGGTGAGTTTCTTGAGTTCGGGGAAGGTCCAAGGCCTGACTGCACGGCCCGCGAAAGATCCGTTGAGAACGCCGCCACGCTGCAGTCTCTTGCGCTGGTTGTTGATGGCCGCGCGCGTTTTGCCGGGGATGTCGATCTGCGGCAGCGGCTTACCCAGATGGACGATTTGATCGACGAGCGATTCTATTTGCGGTTTGGTCCAGCGGTTTCCAGGCATTCCACTGATTTAAGGATAAGGCGGAAGTGCGCGGATGGATATACAGGCCAGCGGGTATTTTCAGAGTTGCGACGATACCAGGACCGGCGAGGCATGTTCGTGCGCCGGCGCGGCGCCCAGGGGCACGAGGTTGCCGTCGGAATCGAATTCGATTTCGCGCGCGGCGGAGACGATTTCGAGCATCGGGTTGCGTTTGATCGATGGGCGCAGGTTTTCGCTCATGGCAAGCTGCGAAAGTTCCAGAGTGTTGCGGATCCATCCGATGGTCACTTCGCGCACATCGAACTTGCCGACCGTGGGGGCGATGGCTTCCAGGCACTCGCGGTCGGTGGGGAAATGGACCGGTGTGCGAATGGCGGAGGGCGTGGAAGCGGTCAGCGAATTGACGCGCGTGGGTACCCAGTCGATGCGATTGACCAGCCGGTCGGTGGTGATGTCGGCCATGCCGATGCCGACCGCGTTGTTATAGGTGAGATCGCTGAGGTCGCGCACGAAGATGCGCTCGATGCGCGGCGTATCGGGCCAGGGATTGTAGTCGCCCAGCACGCTGCGGTTCACGACCTTGGTGTCCATGCCGGCGCCGCTGACGTTCTTGCCGATCTCGTCGAGCATCAGGAGATCGAGGTCCATGGGAATGCGGCCCATCCACGACTTGGCGAGCGCCAGCAGTTCCTCTTCGCGCTGCTCCATGCCTTGCACCGGCACCGCTTCCAGTCTGGCCGTATTGTGGTTGGCGTCTTCCAGGATGGCGAGGCCGCCCAGGATCTTGCCGGACTCGAGCACCGTGCGGCCGATGGCGCGGATGGTGTTTTCGAGACCCAGCTTGTAGGCATAAGTGTGATAGTGCTGCGCGCCGGCGAACTTGCCGAGCCCGATGGCGATCATCTTGAAGAGGCCGCTTTCGATTTTGCCCATGAAATCGGTGTGCCACTTCACGCGGCCGGCCAACAGGACGCCATCGCTTTCGTAGGCGTTGCGGTCCATGTAGGTCTGGATGCCCTGCGGCGTTTTGCCGAGGGGCACGACGTCGAGCGAGCTGCGCACCGGGCAGCCGATGGTTTCTTCGATGATGCCGTAATGCGCGAGCACGTCCGCCTGGCCTTCAGCGGTGGCGGCGCCGTGACTGCCCATGGCCGGGAAGACGAAGGGGTGCATGCCCTGCGATTTCCAATACTGGGCGGCGGCGCGCGTGATGGTGGCGATATTGGCGATGCCGCGGCTGCCCACCCCGATGGCCACGCGCGATTCAGGCTTGAGGCGCGCGGCGAATCCGGAGTCGTGAAGCTGCCGCTGGACTTCGGCGGCCACATCGGGAATACGGCGGTCGGGAAAGTGCTGACGCACCAGGAAAAGGCGGGGAAACTGCATAAATTTATCGTAGCAGAGGTTTTCAGCCGCGTGGCGCGCGCACTCTTGCGAGCAGCACGCAATCGTGCAAGTGTCCGCAGGAGCGCGGACACGGCACGTTTGAGAACGTGCGCCACATCGGCGAGGGCTAACTTGAACATGTTCAGATTTTGCTTGACAGCCAACGGGCGAGGGGGCGAGCCGGGGTACTGGCAGTGGATTTTGGGAAGCGCCCGGACGCCTGAATGCGGGGGCTGGCTGCTGCCTATCCGCGCGGCACTTCGCTCATCGGCGCTTGCAGGTTGCCGTCCACGTCGCGGAAGAAGGCCATCCACAGGTCGTGATCGGGCAGGGCGGCGATCAGGTAGGGCGGACCCTCGAACTGCACGCCGCGCGATTGCAGCGTGGCGGCCGCCGCCTGGATGTCGCCCACCTTGAAATAGAAGACCGATCCTGGGTGGTCGAACTCCGGCTTTTCGGGCACGGCCAGCATCAGCCGCACGCCGCCGCAATCGAAGAAAGCCATTTTCGGGCCGGCCTGGAAGAGAAACCGCAGGCCCAGCGTGTCGCGATAGAAGGCCACCGCTTGATCGACATCGTGCACGTTGATGGAAGCCTGGCCGATGGTGGCGGAAGAGAGATCCGTATTTGCCATGTTTGCTCCTTCAGAGTTGCATGCCTGTCCAGACGGCTTCGAACAGTTGCTTTTTGGGGTCTTTGGGCTTATCCGGCTGGAAGGCCACGAACGAAAAACTGCCGCCGCCGGCCGTAGCCGGTGGTGATGTCCAGACCGCGCGCGCCGGCGTCTCCGGCTTCGAAGTGCTGGATATTATCGCGCGTGGCCGAGAGGGTGCCGATGCGGCCACGATCTGGCTGCGCGTCTCGCGAATCAGGAAAGGCGCCTTCGTCGCGGCATCGAAGGCCGGCGCCGGGCCGTGGACTTCGAAGTGGCGGACGTGCGCCTCGCCCTCGGGCGAACCCAGACCAGACCTCGCGATGTTGCGATCGCGGTGGTGGCCGATGATCGCGCACCCGGCAAGGGAGGCCCCTGGATCAGATAGACCGAACCGCCACCACCGTCGCCTGTAACGGCGCACGAGACAGCGGATTTCGCAGCGGGCGCCCAAAGCCTGTGAAGCGCACTTGCATCACGTCGCCATCTTCCAGCCGCACGCCGTCTCCGAAGCTGAACGCGTCCGCGCCGAAGAAGTGAATATGCAGATCGCCCGGGCGGCGGTGGAATTCGAACTTGAAGTGATGATGCTCGATGTTGGACAGGCTGTGGCACATGGCGCTTTCCCCGGTGCGTATCTCGCGCGACCAGAGAACCCGCTCGCCGCGATCGACCGACACCTCTCCGGGCACAAGATCGAAATCGCCGTCCACCACGAGTTCCGGGCCGATGGCGCAGGTACGAAGTTTCGAGGCCGCCAGATACAGGTAGTTCTTGCGCTCCAGCACGTGATCCGAGAATTCATTACCCGCTGTGAAGCCGATGCGCCGCGGCGCCCCGTGCGCATCGATCAGGTACACGCCAGCCACCTCGGGTTCCTCTCCGCCGTCCTCCGCGAATTCCGGAACAATCAACGGCTCATTGTGGGCTCGCAGCACCGTGCCGCATCCCTTGTAAAACCACTCGGGCGCGATGCCGGCCTCGCCCCGCGCGGGTTTGCCGCCTTCGACGCCCGATTGATACATGCGCGTGCTGTCGGTAACGGCCTGCGCCCCCGCATGCATGGCATCGCGATTCCGCGCGCTGGCTTTGTGCGTCAGCCCGGTGCCGCTCACCAGGCATCGCGCAGGCTCGGACGGGACGTCGGCCGATGGACAGATCCGCCAGGCCGGCGTGCCAGCGTACACGGCGTCGTAGTCAACGAGTTCATCGGACTTCCGCCGTGCGATCCCCTCGGTGAGCGCAGCGCCTTCATGCAGACACTCCGACGCCAGGTCATAAACGGACCGGCAGTCTTCCAGCAATCGCAGCCGGGGCTCCTCGACGAGAGCCACGCGGCGGCCGTCCGGGCCGGCTAACTGAACGAGTCGCATTTTGTAACGGCGTCTCAATGATATCGCACCCTGTCGGCTGAAGCCGACAGCGGCACGCTTTCCAGAAACCCAATCCGGAAGTTATTGAAAAGGCGGGACTAAAGTCCCGCTGCTGGCTGAAGCCCGCGCCACGTGTTCGCGCTGAAGCGTGCGCCACATCTACCAGCTCAGTTCCATCAGAGAGACACCCTGGCGCGGGAGCGAAAACTCCAGTATCGCCCGGCCGCCCCGCACATCCACCCACCGCGGTGAGTCCGCCATCTGCAACTGCCCGGCCGCTTCGAGCGCAGCGTACTGCCCGGGCGCCGGATGCTGTGGAGATCCCATGGCCTTCCACGCCGTCCAGGCATTGCTGTGGGTCTCATCGATTCGATAGTGGCGCAGCAGCACGCGCGCGGCCGTCTTCGGGACGCCCACTATCTCCAGCCGCACGTTGGCGTCCGGCGAAGGAACGTCGTCGTCATGATAATTCCACACGAGGATGTAGACCCCCAGGCCGGAACGAACGGCGAGCGCATCTACGTCCGGATTGCCGCGGACGCCTTCGGCGAGTATCGTGTCGAGCGGCGTGCGGCCGCTCGATTCGGTCTTCACGCGATCGCCCCGCATCAATGCGGCCATGCGGAATACGTTCAGCACCGGCTTGTCGATGCCGTTCGTCGCCAGCGTGCGGAAGCCATCGAAGTACGGCTGATCCTCGAACTCGAAGGCCCAGGTCAGCATGCCCGCGATGTTCGTCCGGCGCCGGTCCGCCAGCTCTAAAATGTTCTTCATCATGGCCGCGGTATACGACGCATACAGGGCGCCATTGCGATAGGCATTTTGCGGATACACGCGCGCCGAGCAGGCCGCGCAGCCTTCCGGGTCCGACTCGCTCAGCACGACCGGAAGAGTCTCGAGCTTCGGAAACGCACGTACGATCGCATATCCCGTGTCGACGTCTTCGGCATGCTTAGCGATACCCATGCGAACATGACCATCCACCACGGTAGGCCGGCCTTTGGCGTGATAAGTGATGAAGTCGAGCGGAGCGCCCGTGCCGCCGCTGGCGGAGTTGCCGCCGCGATCGCAGTGCTCCAGGAACTGGCGCAGGAACGCCGCGGCCTTCGCGCCCGATGGACCCGTGCTGGCCGGCCCTCCGACTTTCGCCGATGGAAGCGCGCGCTTCACCGCCGCAGCCGCGTAGTCGTACAGCTTGTCGTACTCTTCCGGAGTTCCATGCCAATACGAGATATCGGGTTCGTTCCAGACTTCCCAATACCAGGACTCCACCTGCTCCTTCCCGTACTTCTCCACGCTGTGCTTCACCCACTGGTAAACCAGCTCGCCCCATTTGCCGTAATCCTTGGGCGGGAAAGACCATCCGATGGAGTAATCCCGGTTCGCGGCGCCGGGAATCCATAGCGGACGATACGGATCGGGCTTCGACGAGAGGGCCTGCGGCATGAAACCGATCTCGACGAACGGCTTCGCGCCCGCCTGTAAGTACGTGTCGAAGATGCGGTCCGTGATGGTCCAGTCGTACACCGGCCTTCCCGACGCGTCTTCCGTGTAAGCATTCGTGGACCCCCACTTCAACCCGGGCGTTCCGTCTCCGGTGGCCAGCATGAAGTGGGTGCGAATGTACACGGGCGCGGCGCTCATCGCCGCTAACTCGCGCACGAGTTTGCGGCCGTCCTTCGTGTAGGTGTAGTTCGGCTCGTCGTAACCGAAATAGGCGTAGATCGGCTTGAGTGGGCCAAGCGTCGCGGCCGCGTCGACGCGGATAGTGACTGGGGCTTGCGCCAGCCCGGAGGCCGCGGCCAGCAGTAGAAATGAAATCAGTCGCATGGTGTCAGCCTCCGCCCGAACTCCGCTGGAGCCGCTCCTTCGGCAAGGACAACCCGAAGGGAAGAGCGGGACTGAAAGTCCCGCGCAGGCCAGGGGCCTGCCCCACCTTTGTAACACAGCAGGGCTAACCGCGCGGCACTTCGCTCATCAGCGCTTGCAGGTTGCCTTCCACGTCGCGGAAGAAGGCCATCCACAGGTCGTGATCGGGCATGGCGGCGAGCAGGTGGGGCGGACCTTCGAACTGCACGCCGCGCGATTGCAGCGTTGCGGCCACCGCCTGGATGTCGCCCACCTTGAAATAGAAAATCGAGCCTGGGTGGTCGAACTCAGGCTTTTCGGGTACGGCCAGCATCAGCCGCACGCCACCGCAATCGAAGAAAGCCATTTTCGGCCCGGCTTGGAAGAGAAACCGCAGGCCCAGCGTGTCGCGATAGAAGGCCACCGCTTTATCGACATCGTGCACGTTGATGGAAGCCTGACCGATGGTGGAGGAAGAGAGATCCATATTTGCCATATTCGCTCCTTCAGAGTTGCATGCCCGTCCAGACGGCTTCGAACAGTTGCTTCTTGGGGTCTTTTGGTTTATCCGGCTGGAAGGTCACGAACGAAAAACTGCCGTCGCCGCCGTAAGCGGTGGTGATGTCCAGACCGCGCGCGCCGGCATCTCCGGCTTCGAAGTAATGGATATTATCGCGCGTGGACGAGAGGGTGCTGATGCGGCGCGGCGTCACGATCTGGCTGCGCGTCTCGCGCATCAGGAAAGGCGTCTTCGTCCCGGAATCGAAGGCCGGCGCCGGGCCGTGGACTTCGAAGTGGCGGACGCGCGCCTCGCCTTCGATTCCCACCGTACATACGCTGGCCTGCGGATGGCAGTGCGCGGGCAGGATGGCGCGCGGGGCCATGCGCCATTGAATGACGGCGAAAGGCACGCCGCGAAAGCTGGGGCCGAATTCGACTTTGGGGTCGAGACCGGGGAATGCGCCGAGCTTGGTATCGGGCGCGGCCTTGAGGCGCACGGCCCAGGCGGCGATGCGGTGCAGATAGGCATCCTGGCCGGTTTCCGAGGCGTCGCGGGCGAATTCGGCGGCGTCGGCGGGGCACAGGCGGATGAAATCGTCCCAATCGAGCGGCGGTGCGGCGCTGGCAGTGTTGGCGGCGCGCGCGGGTTGTGCGGCGCGAAGCACGGCGGCGGCCACGGCGAGCGGCGCCCAGAATATCGCGCGCCGTTCGATGGTGACGCCGGGCGCAAGCTCGTTGGTGTCGGGGATCCAGGTCATGCAGACGAGATTACGCGATCGCGCTGGCGTTTACTTCTTCAATCCTGCGATTTTGGCTCCGATTTTGGCCGGCGGCGCGGAAGGCCCGCGGGGAAACACCGAAGCGTTTGCGGAACAGCCAACTGAACGATCCCAGGCTTTCGAAGCCTACCGCGAAGCATATGGCGGTGACGTCGTCACCGGTGTGGGCCAGCAGGCGGCGGGCGGCTTCCAGGCGCGTCTCCTGCAGAAGCTGCATGGGAGTCTGCCCGAAGGCCAGTTTGAACATGCGCTGAAAATGGAAGGGCGAGAGGGCGGCGACGCGCGCGGCCGCGGACACCGTAAGCGGCTGGTCGTAACAGGAGAGCAGAAAGTCGCGGCCGCGATAGAGGCGGCGATAGAGTTCCATGCGGGTGGCGGGCCGTTGGCCGGGAAACGACTGGGCTTCGCCGCGCACCTGGAGGCGCAGGCCGGCCAGCGACTGGGCCAGCGCGTACATGCGGTCTTCAAGCCACGGCGCGGATGC
>CABEAV010000389.1_pt1 | contig 20417 bp, 17 predicted proteins | sample 3422231 | NCBI WGS metagenome assembly CABEAV01 (sample SAMEA5534326, study PRJEB31848) | metagenome | biome: tundra; feature: field; material: soil | place: USA | collected 2013-05 | depth 0.15 m | reverse complement strand
GCATAAAGGAACCGCAAGCAAAACCGGCATGAAACTCGAAACCATCTGCGTCAGTTGCATGGAAGACGATTCCGGCAGCCCGGTCTGTCCGAAGTGCGGATCGCCTTTCAATCTTCCGGTGAACAACCTGCTGCTTCTGCCTCCACGCACCACTCTGCACGAGCAATACCTGATCGGGCGCGCCCTAGGCCACGGCGGCTTTGGCATCACCTACCTCGCCTGGGACATCGGTCTCGAGACCCGCCTGGCCGTGAAGGAATACATGCCGGCCGGCGTGGCTGGCCGCACGGACCGGACCAAGGTGATGCCTTTGTCCGACACGGCCAGGGAAGAGTACGAATGGGGGCTGGAGCGCTTCCTTGAAGAGGCTCGCGTTCTGAAAAAATCCAATCACCCCAACATCGTGACGGTCGACACTGTTTTCCGCGACAACGGCACCGCTTACCTGGTGATGGAATACCTCGAGGGCGTGAACTTCGCTGAATTCTTGCGCCGCCGCGGCGGCACGATCCCTCTCGCGGATGCCCTGCAAGTCATGTTGCCGGTAATGGATGCTTTGACCGCCGTGCATGCCCTCAACATCGTGCATCGCGACGTGAGTCCCGAAAACATCTTTATTCCCAAGATGGGAAGGGTCAAGCTGATCGACTTCGGCGCGGCTCGCAATGCCCTGAGCCAGAAGAGCCGCAACCTTTCGGCGATCCTCAAGGGGGGCTACTCCCCCGAAGAGCAGTACCGTTCGAGCGGCAAACAGGGGCCTTGGACCGACGTGTATGCCACCGCGGCCACGTTATATCGCGCCATCGCCGGGAAGGTCCCGGTGCCTTCGCTCGACAGGCAGGCCGAGGACACTTTGGAACGGCCCTCGCAACTGGGCGCCGCCATTCCGCCTTCCGCGGAGAGCGCGCTGATGAAGGCGATGGCGGTGCGCGCGAACGACCGTTTCCAGTCGATGGAAGACTTCAAGCGCGCTCTCACCGGCGGGATCTCCGTTCCGCGTGGGGGGTCCATCGCTGTGCCCGGTGAGGGGCCGCCTGCGCCGCCGGTCTCCCAGGAATCCAACCTGGAAGCTAAGATTCGGAAGTACGAAAGCTCCACATCGGGATCCGGGGCGGCAGCCGCGGCGGTCATGGCTCCGATTGTCAAGGATCCGGCGGTCGTGGCTCCAGCCGTCCGCCGGCCTTTGCCCAAATGGCTGGCGCCCGTCATCCTGGCGGGAATCCTGGTGCTCGCGGCAGGAGCAGGCGTGCTGTGGTGGCTCCGACACCGGCCGGGCCCCGGGCCGACGACGCCGTTTGCGGAGTGGCCCGCTCAACCCAGCGGCATTCCGCAGCCCGACCTGGAACGCCAGCAGCAACTGGAGCAGAATCCGGGAACGCCAGCCCCACCGGCCGCACCGGAGACGGCGCAGTCGACACCGTTACAGCCCCAGGCGCCGCGCTCGCAGACCAGCCGGCCGCCTGCGCCACAACAGGCACAACCACCGGCGCCAGTCGCGGCTGAGTCCATCCCGGCGCCCATTGCGCCGCCGCCGGCCCCCGCTCCAAGCTACAGCGATATGGTGAAGCAGGCGGGGGGCATGCTCGGGAGCAAGCAGTATGCCGAAGCGCAGGCGCTGCTCAACCAGGCCATCGCAGCGAATCCGGGGGGCGCGCAGGCTTATGACGCAATCGCGAAAGTCGAACTCTACTACCTGAATCAGCCGGCAAAGGCATTCGAGCACTATCGCGCCGCGGTAGCCAATGGCGGTGTCGCGACATTGCGCGTGTACTGCGAGCATGCCGAAGGATGGCTGATCATTTCCCGGGGCAATGCCGGCTTCAAGTCCTACGGTGGCGGGCACAGCTTCGACACCGCGGCGGTAACAGAGGCGAAAAAGAACAGGAGCGACATCGTCAAGTTCGGAAAGGGTCGCCAATCCTTCCATATCCGGCTGGCGAACGGCCAGAATTACAATTTTGAGCCAGGCAGCCAGGACGCCGGCAAGGAAGTCGACTTCATCCTCTCGATAATCGGCTCGTGAAGTGGTGGAGCTTCGCGCCGACAGGCCAGGAGGCCTGTCCCACCACTGCTTACTGGCGCGCGGTCCGCAGAAACGACGCCAGCGCGGTTTGCGAAAGGCCCGCGCGATAGGGGCATGCGGGATGTGTCCGCAGGCAGACCAGCATCTTCATACCGCAGCCGCACTGCCGGCGCGCCAGCAACTCGGAGAACGCGGCCTTTTCGGCGGTGCTCAAGCCGGAAAGGTCCACGCGCGGAACATTGTAAAATCGTTCGACGGCGCGGCCGGGCCCGCGTGACAAGGAAACCGTCCAGGCATTCTGCACGCGGTCGATGCATGTGCCGCTGAGTCCTTCGCGGGCGGCACTGACGTTTTTCCACGTACACGAAAACTTGGCGTTGTTGGTCAGATTGGTGGCGTCGGACATCTCCAGCGAGTCCGCGGCGGAATTGTATTGCCACTTTCCAATTCCGGCGGTGCTGTTCTGGGCCACGAAGCGAAAACTCTGGTCCGCGTAGGCGTCGAGTTCTTCATCGACCCGCTGGCCCGGCGTCATCACCACGGCCCGCCAGTTACCCGCGAACTGGAAACCGGCATTGGGTACCGGGCCCGGATTTGGATTCGGTGAAGGTCTCAACCCAAGATAGAGCGCCACCACAATCGCGACGGCGAGTACCCCGGATGCCGCCAGCACCCATGTGCGGCGGGCGGGCGGCGGCGTGGCGGTGCGCGGCTGCGCGGATGGAGCGAATGCCGTTTCCAGCGCTTTGATCAGATCCTGAACGGCCACGTCCCAGTACTTCTCGGGGAGTTCACTCGCGTTCCAGCGGCAGAGCGCTTGCAAGTCGGCGGACAGATCTTCCTCCGCCGGCATCCGGGCGCCGCCTACCAGCACCGGAAAGACGCGCATCTGGCGTTTGAGGACCGCCGCGATTTCCTGCCGCACGGTATCGCGGGGATCGTCCAGGCGGCGGATCCCCGCGGCGTCGGTAATGTTCAGCCAGTCCTTCCCGATGACCACAATGCAGGCGTCGCTTTGGCTGAGAACACGCGCGATGGCCTCGTCCCATTCGACGCCCGGCTCGATGGAACCCACGTCGCGGAAAACTCTGCCGGGGAAGTAAGTGGCCAGCCGGTCATAGAGCCGGCCGGAGTCGGCCCGGCTATCGTCGCGGCGATAGCTGATAAATACTCTGCCTCCACGCATCGGCGATCTCCTCCGGTTAGGATACCGCACCGTAAACGTACAGCGTAGTTCGCGCCCGGCTCTTCATCCGTGTTCATCTGTGTCCATCTGTGGTTACGTTGAAGTATGCCGGAGTTTACCGACCTGCTGCGCCATAACCGGAACTATCGCTACACGTGGCTCGGCCAGGTGGTGAGCGAGACGGGCGACTACTTCAACAACATCGCGGTGTTCAGCCTGGTAATGGCCGTGACCGGGTCGGGCCTGGTGGTGAGCGGCGTGATGCTTTCGCGCGCGATTCCCGCGCTGCTCGCCGGACCGGTGGCGGGGGTGGCGCTCGACCGCTTCGACCGGCGGCGGATCATGCTGGCCAGCGATTTGATTCGGGCGGTGGTGGCGCTGGCCTTCATCGCCACGGTGCGGCATCCCTCGGCATGGCTGCTCTACGCGCTGAGCGGGCTGCTGATGTTCGTTTCGCCGTTCTTCACCAGCGGGCGCGCGGCAATTCTGCCGGCGATCGCCAGTCCGGCCGAGTTGCATACGGCCAACTCGCTCACACAGACCACCCAGTGGGCCACGCTCACGGCGGGCACCATGCTGGCCGGGTTCGCGGTGGCGCGGCTGGGTTTTGCCTGGGCGTTCGCGCTCAACTCGCTTTCGTTCATCTTCTCGGCCTATGCGGTGTGGCAGTTGCGTGCGCCCGGGGGCTTCGTGGCGGAGCGCGGGCGGACGCGGGCGGCGGGCATGCTGCGGCCCTGGCGCGAATACGTCGAGGGCCTGGAATACATCCGCGCCACACCGCTGGTGTTCTGGATCGGTATGGTATCGGTGGGTTGGGCGACGGGAGGCGGCGCGGCGCAGATCCTGTTTACGCTGTTCGGCGAGCAGGTATTCGGGCGCGGCGCGGCGGGCATCGGGACGATCTGGGGCTTTGCCGGCGTGGGCCTGCTGATCGGCGGGGGGCTGGGGCACGTCGTGGGCCGGCGCACGGGCTTCGCCGGATACAAGCGCACGATTTCGATTTCGTACATCGTCCACGGCGCGGCGTACGTGGCGTTCAGCCAAATGCGGAATTACGGGCTGGCGCTCGGGTTCATCTGTCTCTCGCGAGTGGGCATGGCGGTGAGTTCGGTGCTGAACTACTCGCAACTGCTGCGGCACACGCCGGACCGTTTTCGCGGGCGCGTGTTTTCGACCATGGAATCGCTGCGTTGGTCGGTGATGATCGTGTCGATGGCGGCGGCCGGAATTTGTTCGCAATATTTCAGCCCGCGGGCCATCGGCGCGGCGGCCGGGATACTGAGTTCGTTTACCGCGGTGGCGTGGGCCTGGGCGGATGGGAGCGGGCGCATCCCGGAACCCGCGGAACAGAGCGCCGTCGAGGAGGCGGAGTTGCCGGCAGAGCCGGGAGTTTGAGGATTTAACACTTTCGAGATGGTGGCCCAAGCGGGCTATTTGCAATGGGCCGATTTTGCGGTATGTTGGAAACCGGGGCCAGTATTGGCGACTGACCCCGGGCTTCGCACTGGTTTACCGGCGTTTAAGCCAGATCACCGGCCACTAAAGGCAGCCGGAAATCAAGCAGAAGAAGAAACATAAGGCATTTCCTCCTTTCTAGCTCCAGTGGAGGGCCGGGCCTCTAACCCGGCTCTCCCGGAATGAAGCTCCACAGTTTCACCCGGCAGCCCGCCCACTCCACCTTCGGCCAGAACCCAAAACAGGCCGACGTGGACGTCGGCCGCAGGACTGCAGAGTCCTGCCCCACACCAAACGCCTTGACCTTCTACACGTCATAGTCTAATGTGTAGAAGAAGGAGGCATGGGAATGACTGCAAAATCCGATCTTCCTCAAGGCACCCTGGACCTGTTGATCTTAAAAGTTGTCGCGCTGGGTACCGTCCATGGATACGCGATCGCGCAACGCCTGCAGCAAGTGTCGCGCGATGTGGTCCAGGTACCGCAAGGCTCGCTCTACCCAGCCTTGCACCGGCTGGAAAACCGTGGCCTTCTGGCCGCGGACTGGAAGGACACCGAAACCGGGCGGGAAGCCAAGTTCTATCGCCTGACGCGGAAAGGGCGGGCGCAGCTCGAAACCGAAGCCGCGAGCTGGCAGCGATTGACGGAAGCCGTCGGCCTGATCCTCAAAATGTCTGCTGGAGGCGCGCAATGACCTGGTGGCATCGCCTGTGGCGCCGGCGTCGGCGGGATGCTCGGAGTGCTGGCGGCATTCATTGCCATCCGGCTTCTGACGCATTTGAATCCACGCAATATCCCGCGCCTCGAGGAGACTTCGTTTGACTGGCGAGCATGGCTCTTTACCGTCTGCGCGTCCTGTTATCCTGAGGGAGCCTGGGTGAAACGATCCGCCGCGCCCGGCGCCGCCTGACTGTCGATTGGGGCGGTGGGACGAAGACGCATCACTCACGCCAGCCAACAATTTAGATGATCCCCTTGCTGCGCACCGCTTGGATTTGGACCGCGAGCGCGATTCTCATTCTGCTTTGGACTCCGCTGCTAGGCGTGGTCAGGCTGTTTGACCGTGAGCCGCGCCGGCTGCGCACCGGACGCTGGTTCCGCAAGCTTGGGCGCGTCCTGGCGGGAGTCAACCCTTGGCGAATCCATATTTCCGGCGGTGAAAATCTGCACGCGAACCAAGTGTACGTCGTCGTCAGCAACCATCAGTCCTTGGCTGACATCCCGCTGATTTCGCATTTGAAGCTGGATACGAAATGGCTCGCCAAGGCGGAGTTGTTCAGGGTGCCGTTGGTGGGTTGGATGCTCCGCATGGCAGGCGACGTACCGGTCGAGCGGTCCGACCGGCGCAAGAGCGCGAAGGCGTTGTTGCAGTGTGCGCGATACCTCCGCCAGCACTGTTCAGTCGTCTTCTTCCCCGAAGGGACCCGGTCGCCAGACAGGCGGGTCCTGCCGTTCAATGAGGGTCCCTTCCAGTTGGCAATTCGTGAGCACATCCCGATATTGCCGCTGGTGGTGGACGGTTCCGGCGCGGCTCTGCCTCGCAACTCGTGGATCTTCGGAAAGACCCAGGATATCTATCTCCGGATTCTGGAGGCCGTGTCCGTCGATGGGTGGAGCATCAAGCAAGTACCGGCGCTGCGAGATGCGGTTCGCCAGAGAATCGTGGACGAACTGGATCGGCTGCGCCCAACAAATCGAGAATCCTGACGCTTCTCGTTTGTGGAATCATGGCGGCGCTGTATGCAATGGCAGGCCGCGACCAGAGACCGGGTTCATTGCCTACGCTGCCCTCGCCGCACGCCGTGCACGTGATACGGCACATAGTAGCGCGGGTCGTCGCGCATCACGATCTCGAAGCCCGCGGCGGCCACGAACTGTTTCACGAAATCGAGCGTGCGGAATTCGTCGCCTTCGCCACGGGCGGCGCGAAAGTCGTGGGCCGCGATGCACACAAACCGCGCGCGGCCGAGCGCCCTCTGGCAACCGGGCAGCGCCTGCCGTTCGGCGCCTTCGATGTTCATCTTCAGGAAGTCGATCCGCTGGATGCCGTGCTCCGCGGCCAGATCGTCGAATCGCACGCTGTTCACCGGATAACTCGCTGCGCTGGGATCGCCGGCCCGCACGTAGTTGGACTCCCATACCGGCAGCGTTTCGATCTGCAATTCCCCTGCCCGGTCCATGCACGCGTAATTCAGCGCCGTCACATTCGCCAACCGGTTGAGCTCGCACAAGCGGCCGAGCGCCGCAAATGAAACCGGATGCGGCTCGATGGCCCAGACGCGCCCGGCCGGCCCCACCGCGCGCGAAAATGCGAACACATCCTCGCCGCGCCCCGCGCCGATATCCACGATCGCATCGCCCGCCCGCGGCTTGTACAAATAGAACCAATAATCCTCCGCGTCGCGGAGATGCTTCGCAGCCTGCCCCGCCCAGCGCTCCCAATTCGGCGCGGCATTGGGCCCGGCATTGCTCAATGACAGGCGGAACATATCGGGATCCGGAAAGTAATCGGGGCCCACGCGGCGCACCCACATGCCGTCCCAGAGGATCTCCACATCCACACCGGGCATAGCCGCGCGCGCGAGTTCCGTCGCCCGGCGCGCCAGCGACGCCCGGCCTTCGTAAGATGTGGACGATGTCTCAGCTACCCACATGCGTGTTCGCTCGCTTCAGACGCAGCGCCAGCAGCCGCCGCCGGTCACCTGAGAGCGGGGAGAGCGGCGCTCTCACATTCTGCCGGCGAGTGCCCGCGCGCCTTCTGGGCGACTGCAAGACCTTTTCGAGATAGGCCTCAAACGGCACGGCGTTCAGATTACGCGCGTAGTCCAGCGCCGCGAGGCGGGACTCCGCCGCCAACTGCTCGTAATGCGCGCGGTCCGTCAACAGGCGTTCCAAAACCGCCGCCCACGGTCTCACGTCCTGCGGCGGAATCTCGACCGCCGGCACCATGAGCTCGTCCACCATGGGCCGATAGCGCGCCACCGGATTGACCGGCAGCAGATAGTCCATACCGAGCATGGCCTCCGCCAGGCCGCCGACGGCGCTGGCCATCACCGGAATGCCGCGCGACATGGCTTCCAGAATCATGCGCGATCGCGCTTCAGCCCATAGCGACGGCGCCAGCATCACGCGCGTCTGGCGGAGCAAATCGTCGATGTCATCGACCGGCGGCAGAATGGAGACGTTCGGCAGCTTCCGCAACGCCGTGAAATCCGCCGCCGTGGTGCCCCACGTGGGAACGGCCGCGAACTCCACGTCCGGAAAGCGCTCCACCAGCGCCAGGAAAATCGAGATACCTTTCACCGCGCATGGATTCACCATGCTGACGAAGCGGTTATCGAAACGGCCCAGGTCCGGATGGCCGCCGGGATCCAGCAGCGAAATCGGCACGTGGATGGCCTCCACGCCGCCCCATTGCCGCGCGTATTGCGCGACGTATTCGCTCACCGCCACCACGCCATCGGCTTGCCGCAAAGCTTCGGTTTGGAATTCGCTCGGCAATCCGCTATCCGGACCGAACGGCAACGCTATAGTGGCGCGCACCAGGTATACTACTCGAGCGCGCGGCGACCGCAACGCGATCTCCAGCATGAGGTGCGCCGGATCGTCGGTCGAGGCGACGATGATGTCAGGCGAGAACGCACGCACCTGGGCGGCGAAATAAGCCCGCAGATTTGGGTCGCGAGTGAGGATGCGGACTTCCACGCCGTTCAACTGGAACTCGACGCTGGCCCGCTCGTGCCGCGGGGCGGCTCCGCGGGCGGTCAGTTCGCGCACCAGCGCGGCATGCGCCTCCGCGCCAAAATGTTCCACGCGCGCCACCACCCGCACCGCGTGTCCTCTGGCCGCCAGCGCCTCCATCAGCAGGCGGTTGGATTTGTCGCCGCCGCCGTAGGACGGATAGTAGAGCGAATTATGTGCCAGCAGGATGCGCAAGTTTCATGTTGACACACGCCGCCGTCATTGCGCCCGTTGCGCCCGTGGCAGGATCGCTTCGATTGCCGCGAGATCCGGCGCGGCGAGCCGCCAGCCCGCGGCGGATGAATTGCTCTTCACCTGCTCCGGCGATTTCGCGCCCGCGATCACCGACGCTACCGCGGGTTGCGCGGCCAGCCACGAAACCGCCAGTTCCAGCATGGTGTGCCCGCGCGCAGCCGCGAACTCGCTGAGCGACTCTACCAACGCCAGATTCTCATCCGTGAACACTTTCGGACCAAATCCATCCCGCGCGCGGCTGCCTTCGGGAAGCGGCTGCCCACGGCGATACTTCCCGGTGAGCAGTCCATTGGCCAGCGGGAAATAGGGCAGGAATGCGATTCCCGCGCGCACGCATTCCGGCATGACGTCCGTTTCCGGCTCGCGATGCACCAGGCTGTATTGGTTCTGGACGCTCACGAAGCGTGCGCCGCCTTCGTGCACGGCCGCCTCCGCCGCGCGCAGTTGATCGCCCGAAAAATTCGAACAGCCAATCTCGCGCACCTTGCCGGCGCGCACCAAGTCATCCAGCGCGCCGAGCGTTTCCGCAATGGGGACTTCGGGATCGGGCTCGTGCAGTTGATACAGATCGATGCGATCCGTTCCCAGACGCCGCAGGCTGTCCTCGGTCGCTTGCCGCACATATTCGGGACGCGCGCCGCGCCGCTGTTCGTCCATCTTCATCCCGAATTTGGTGGCTATTAGCGCCTCGTTGCGGCGCGGCCCCAGGGCCCGGCCCAGAAACTCCTCGCTCGCGCCCGCGCCATAAATGTCGGCCGTGTCGAAGAAGTTGATCCCGGCGTCCATCGCGGCGTTCACGGCAACCGCGCTTGCGTCCGCGTCGATGCGCCATCCGAAGTTGTTACAGCCCAGGCCCACCACCGATACTTCCAGCGATCCAATCCGTCGCGTTTCCAATTGCCTGCCCTCCTGGTCACTTGGATGGTTGGTTATATTAACTGGATGCAGTGGTTCGAAAACGAGGCATTCTGGCAGACGTTCTATCCCTACATGTTCGGCGAGCGCCAGATGGCCGCCGCGCCGGGTGAAGTGGAACGCGTCCTGGCGTTAAGCGGCGTCGTGGGCGGCCGCGTCCTGGATTTGTGTTGCGGTCCGGCGCGTCACAGCCTGATTTTGGCGCAGAAGGGATTCAGAGTCACGGGCGTGGACCGGTCCGCTTTCCTTCTGAGCAAGGCGCGCGAGTTGACGGCCGGCGCGGGCGTCGAACTGGTCGAGGCCGATATGCGCGATTTCGTCCGGCCGGGCGCTTTCGATCTCGCGCTGAGCCTGTTTACGTCCTTCGGTTATTTCGATACGCGCGAGGAGGACCTTGCGGTGCTCCGCAACGTGCGCGCCAGCCTGAAACAGGATGGCGTGTTCGTGATGGACGTGATGAGCAAGGAATACGTGATATCCCAGGGAACCCCGACGCGCTGGGAGCAGTGGCCCTCGGGCGAGCTCCACGTCCATCACTATGACGTCTTTCCCGGCTGGGGGCGCCTGCGCGTCGAGTGGCTTCTGGTCGAAGGCGATCGCGCGCGGCGGTTCGAATTCGAGCACAATGTCTACTCGGGACAGGAGTTGGCGGCGCTGCTGGAGCGCGCGGGATTTGCGGACGTGCAGATATACGGCAGTCTCGATGGCACGCCTTACGATGCCACGGCAACCCGCTTGGTCGCGCGCGCAATGGTGGGACAGGCTTCAGCCGGTCGGGTGTGCTAAGCTCAATCCCGTTGACGCGCAAATCGCAAGTCTTGTCTGAGATCCCTCTCTTCGCCAGCCTGAGCGAAAACGAGGTGCAAGCCCTGGCGCAACGCGCCGTGGAGCGGCGATTCGACGCGGGCGAGATGCTTTTCTGGGAAGGCGAACCGTGCGCCGGCATCTTCCTGATCGCCGAGGGAAGTGTGAAGATCTTTAAGATGGCGCCCTCCGGCCGCGAGATGATGCTGGCGCTCGAACGCGCGCCCTCCACGGTCGCCGAGCTGCCGCTGTTTGACGGCGGAGCGTATCCGGCCTCGGTGCGCGCCGCAGAGCCGGTGGTTGCTTATTTCATCAATAAGGCCGATTTCCAGAGCGTCTGCCGCGAGTTTCCCGACGTCGCGCTCAAAGTCCTGGCCGTGGTGGGACGCCGCCTGCGCCATCTGGTTTCGATGGTGGAAAGCATTACGTTCGGCAGCGTGACCCAAAGGCTCGCGCGCATGCTGCTGGATGCCGGCAGGCAGGCGCGCGCCGATGAGTTTGCGCTGCCGCTGACCCACCAGGAGATCGCCTCGCGTCTCGGCACCGTGCGCGAAGTGGTCTCGCGCAACCTGGCACGCTTCCGCGCCCAAGGCCTGATCCGGATGCAGGAACACACGGTCGCGATCCTAGACCGGGCGGGCCTGGAGCGGGAGGCCGAAATCGAGGTCTGAGTCTTATTTCGTGGGGCAGGACTCCAGTCCTGCGGCCGGCGTCCACGCCGATCTTAGCGGGTCCTGGAGGACCCGCACACGGTCGAAAACCCACCGTAAGTTATTGAAAGCGCGTCCGGGCGGCCTGAGAGGCCGCCGCAGGCCGAGGGCCTGCCCCACGGGGTTTTCATCACGATTCGTGGGCTGCAAGCCCATCCTGACCTGACAGACCTGGAGGTCTGCCCCACTAGAAGCGGTAGTCCGGCGGTTTGATGTTCTTGATCCGCAAGTAAACTTCCGCCTGTCCGCGATGATGCGCCGTGTGCGTGAAGCACGCCCACAAGCGTTCGCGCCCGCTCAACGGCGCGGTCAGGGCGTCGACCTTCTCCGGTGTGATCTCCGCGAGCGCCTTGGTGCAGAAGTCGAACGAGTCGCGCAGGAATTGTACGGTGCCCTCTTTGTCGAATACGCCCTTGGGATCTTTGTACGCCGCCGCGATCTTCTCCGGCGTCTCGGGAGCCTTCAATCCGCTCACGGTGGCGAAGGTCCGGTTGTTGACCATCGCGATATGCGCCATCACCTTGCCGAAGCTCATCTCCGCTTCGTTCGGCTTGAAATTGTAGTCGGCGGCCGGCATGGCATCCGCCACCGCCAGCGTGAACTCCTTGGATGTTTGCCAGTGTTTGGCGAACATCGCGCCGTCGTCCGCGGCGAGAATAGGAGCCGCCAGCGCGAGCGCCGCGGCCAGTATCGTGAATCTCTTCATGGAAGCCTCCGGGATATAATTGGTATCGCAAACTCGCTTGCAAATGCAAACCGGAACTGATCGCATGACACGCAGACAACTCGGCAAACTGGCGGCTGCCGGAAGCGCAGCGTTCTTGCCCGCGGCGCGCGCCACTGCCCAGAACAACGCCCAGAACAGTGCCCAGAACAAGTACGGCGGCCCGCTAGAGGGCTTGGAAGACAAGGTCGACGCAGCCTCGTTCGACCCGGTTCTCTACACCCGCAAACTCTACGAGTCGGCGCCCTTGCGGCTCACCTTCCGCGCGCAAAACCGCAAACAAGCGGAAGCGTGGCAGAAACGCCTGCGCGCCAAACTCACGGAGCTCGTGGGCGGATTTCCCGCACAGCGCGCCGCGCTGCAGCCCCAGACTCTCGAGACGCGCGATTTCCCCGCGTACCGCCGCGAGAAGTTCGTCTTTGGAAGCCGGCCGGGCATGTTGCAGCTCGGCTACTTGCTGACGCCGCGCGCCTCCGCGCCGCCGCATGCCGCCGTGATCTGCGTACCCGGTCACGGGCGCGGCGTGGATGACATCGTGGGCATCGACGCCCAGGGCCGCGACCGCACAAACAAACCCGGCTATCAACACGACTTCGCCATCCAGGTGGTCGAACACGGCATGGCCGCGGTAGCCATCGAACCGCTGGCCTTCGGCTGCCGCCGCGATCCTGTCACACGCAAGAAAGGCGCGGAGGCGACCGCTTGCCAGCCCTCTGCCGGCGCGGCGCTGTTGCTTGGCCAGACCATGCTCGGATGGCGCGTCTACGATGTCATGCGCGCCATCGACTGGATCGAAACCCGCAAGGAACTCGACGCGCGGCGCGTGGGATGCATGGGCATCTCCGGCGGCGGCACGGTCACCACGTTCGCAGCGGCGCTGGAGCCGCGCATCCGCGCCGCCATGATCAGCGGCTATCTCAACACGTTCCGCGACTGCATCATGAGCCTGTCGCACTGCATCGACAATTACGTTCCCGGAATTTTGAACTGGGCCGAGATGTACGACGTGGCGGGTCTCTTCGCGCCGCGCCCGCTGTTTGTCGAGTCGGGAATGAAGGACGATATTTTTCCGATCGAAGCCAGCAAGGCCAGCTTCGTGCGCGTGCAGAAGGTGTACGAGGTTTTTGGCGCCGCGCCGCTGGTGAAGCAGGAAGTCTTCAACGACGTGCACTCCTTCTATGGCGTGCAGGGGCTGCCGTTCCTGGCGAGGCACCTGGGGTGACTCAGCTCGCCTCTAGTTTTCGGGTGGATAGTCGAGTTATGAGTCCAGGCGCAGCCGTCCTCGGCCCTCTTGTTGGGCTGGGTATTCTTGTTGCGTGTGGGGCGCGAAACGCGGACCGTGTTCAACCGATCGCCGAGGCGCAGCGTGTCCGGGTGCTAAGCGCCGTCCAAGGGCTGCGGCAAGCCATAAACCATGGCCCTTGCGGAAGCATTCCGGATGCCGTTGGCGAATCACTGCGCAGAGAATGGATTGAGCAATGCGACCACATCCGAGAAACCTGGGGAGATTGGCAGAGCTTTGGCGCGAACTATTGGTATCGGGCAGGCCCCACCGCCATTGCGGTCGAAGGCATCGCCGGATTCACGAAAGGCAACTGCACCGTCCAAGTCGTCTGGGCGTTAGAGTCTCCGTCGCCATGTATGCTGGCCTTCTTCTTGCGCTCTAAAGAAGACCAGGTGGACTTCCCCCCTCTACCGCGGCTCCTTATGGACCCTCCTCCGAAGCCGACCAAAAGTTCGCCGGCTGACGCCTGATGCCTGATCGACAGCGTGAGTATCGCTAGCCGGCATTCGAGTGCGAGGCGTTGTCCCCAGAGCCGCCGTCCTGTTGCCCGCGTGACTCGCGCTTGTTGACTTCCTTCATAGCCACCCCGGCGACCATCATGGCCGGCCCGACAAATATCGCCTCAACCGGAAGCCGCCCACAATAGATGCACGCCAAGCCGAACAGAGCCAGGCCGGTCCGCACCAGCAGCATCGGACATTGTTGAACAGCCCAGCTCCTATTCGACATCGAACTCCGGCTCCGGTTCCGGGAGCACATCGCGATCTCCCGCAACCCAGACATAAAGCGTCGGCAGAAGGAAGATGCTCATGATGAGGCCTACCATCAGGCCGCCGACAATCACGATCGCAAACGGCCGCTGCGAATCGGAGCCGATCGCGTGTGAGAGCGCGGCGGGCAGCAAGCCCAGCGTCGCCACCAGCATCGTCATCAGAATGGGACGAAGCCTCAGAACCGCCCCTTCAATTGCGGAGTCCTCTATGTTCCGCCCGCGGGCCCGAAGCTGATTGATGTACTCCAGCATGATCACACCGGTTTGCACGGACACGCCGAACAGCGCCAGGAAGCCGACGCCCGAGGACACGCTGAAATTGGTGTGGGTTACCAGCAGCGCCAGCAGTCCGCCGATGGGCGCCATCGCCAGATTGGCCAGGATCAGCGCCGCCCACTTGAAGGAATGGAACATCGCATAAAGGATGATGAAAATGATCAGCACCGTTATCGGCACGACAATCGTCAGCCGCCTTTGCGAACGCTTCTCACTCTGATACTCGCCTTCCCAACGGACCTCGTATCCCGGCGGCAGCTTCACCTTCTGGTCCACCTTCCGGATGGCCTCCTCCACCGCGCCGCCCAAGTCGCGTCCCCGCACGCTGTACTTGATGGCCACGTACCGCGAGTTGCCTTCCCGGTAGATCTCCGAAGCTCCGTCCGCGGTTTCGACCTTCGAGAGCTGCGCCAGCGAGACACGCTCGCCCGATGGCGCCAGCAGCCGAATGTTCTCGATCGCTTCCGGCGTATCGCGGTACTGCGGCAGATAGCGCATCACCAGATCGAACCGGCGCTCGCCTTGCAGCACCTGCGTCAGGGCGCTCCCGCCGACCGCCGTCTGAATGGCGTCCTGCACGTCCGCGACGTTCACCTGAAAGCGCGCGGCCTGCCTTCGATCCACCGTGAAGTTCAGGTTCGGCTGCCCGATCACGCGCAACAATCCGAGGTCCGCGATCCCCGGCACCTGGCGCATGACCTCCACCACCGCCGTGCCCTTTTCTTCCAGCAGTTTCAGGTCGTCGCCGTAAATCTTCGTGGCAAGTTGCCCCTTCACGCCGCTGACTGCCTCCTCCATGTTGTCCGCGATCGGTTGGGAAAAATTCCAAATCACGCCGGGCATCTTTTCCAGTTCGCGGTTCATGGCGGCAATCAGTTCCTCCTTGTCCTGGTGAAATACGGGACGCCATTGCTCCTTCGGTTTCAGATCGACAAAATACTCTGTGTCGAAAAAGCCGGTCGTGTCCGTACCGTCATCCGGCCGGCCCACCTGGCTGGTGACCACGGTGACCTCCGGGAAGGCCGCCAGAAGCAGCCGCGCCTGGTCCGCCACGTGAGTCCCTTCGTCCGGTCCCGTACTGGGCGCCAGCGTTCCGCGAACCCATATCGCGCCCTCGTCCAGATGCGGCAGAAATTCCGAACCGATGACGCCACTGGTAGTCAAGTAAGCCACGGCAACCAGACCGGCGGCTGCGACGCCGACGGTCACCCAACGGGCTTCTATGGCCCGCCGCACGCCCTTGCGATACCATTCCGTCAGAAAGATCAGGGCCGGATTGTGCCACTCGCGCACGTTGCGGCGGAACAGGAGGCTGGAAAGAACCGGCGCCAACAGCATGGAGAAGATCAGCGCGCCCAGTAGCGCAAAGGCCACCGTCCACGCCATCGGCTTGAACAGGCGCCCCTCCACGGATTGCAGCGTGAAGATCGGAAGATACGCGGTGACGATGATCGTGATCGCATAGAAGACCGGCCTTTGCACCTCGTGCGCGGCTTCTCGAATGCGCCCCATGGGCGTCTTCGGAACATCGACGTGACGGCCCATGTGCCGCACGATGTTCTCCACCATCACCACCGCGCCGTCCACCACCATGCCGAAATCCAGCGCTCCTAAAGACAGCAGGTTCGCCGGAATTTGCCGAAGGTCCAGGCAAATGGCCGCAAACAGCAGTGAAAAGGGAATCGTCAGAGCCACGATGAGGGCGCCGCGGGCATTTCCCAGAAACAGGAAGAGGACGATCGAAACCAGGATGATGCCCTCGGTCAAGTTGTGCAGAACCGTGTGCGTGGTGTAGCGCACCAGATCGCTGCGGTCCAGGAACGGCACTACCTTGACTCCCTTGGGCAGTATGCGGCTGTTCAGTTCCGCGATCTTTTTGTGAAGGAGATCCAGCGTTTCGTCGGCCCGTGCGCCTTTCCGCAGCAGGACGATGCCCGAGACCACGTCGTCGTTGTCCATGATCTTGCCGTCGGCGCGGTGAATCGCCTTAGCGAATTGCCCCAGCCGGATCTCCGGTCCTTGCGCCACGGAAGCAACGTCGCTTACCCGCAAAGGCGTGCCGTTCTGGGTCTTGATCGCGGTGTCCTCAATATCCCCGACGGCTTTCACCAGTCCCACCGCGCGCACGTTGATTTGCTGCAATCCCGCTTGAATGAAGCTCCCGCCGGCATTCACGTTGTTGTTCGAAAGCTGCTGTTCCACTTCGCCAAGGCTCAGGTTATGCGCAATGAGCTTGTTCGGATCGACGCGCACCTGGTACTCCTTCGTCGGTCCGCCGAAGCTGGATACGTCCACCACGTTCGGCACGGACTTAAACTGCTTCTCCAGCACCCAGTCTTCAATGGCCTTCAGCTCCATCACGTCATATTCCGGATTGGTACTGGTCAGCGTGTAGAACATGATCTGGCCCACCGGGCTATAGTCCGTGCCCATCTGCGGCTGCAGATTCTCCGGCAGGGAGACCTGGGCGAGACGCTCCAGTACCTTTTGCCGGTTCCAATCGTTTTCCGATGCGTCGTCAAAAATCAGCATCAGGCTGGAAAGCCCGAACAGGGATACGGAGCGCAGGTGCATAAGGTGCGGCAGGCCGTTCATCACGATCTCGAGAGGAATCGTGACCTGCTGCTCGACCTCTTCCGCCGCCCGGCCCGGCCATTGCGTGATGACCTGGACGTAGTTGTTGGCCACGTCCGGATAGGCCTCGATGGGCAGGTTTTTGAAGGAGATGACGCCCCATGCGAAAAGGAGAGCCGCAAGGGCTAACACCAGGAGACGGTTGTTCAGGGCAAAATCGACGAACCGGCGGATCATTGGTTGGAGACAGCAGATTTCAATCTAAAACGGCCGCCGGGTGAAACGCCATGTATCTTTCAAACACGCGCGGCTATCCTTTGAGGTGGCCGATTCTTGACCATTCGCCGCAATGGTCTAACCGTTCGATTCCAAAGATAGATCTTTTGGCTGCGGCGACCCTATCTTTGAGTCAACCTGCAGGGTGCCTTCCTGGACATGCTCGACAATGTGTTAACGGTCACTCGAAAGACATCATGGATCGCATACGGCTGCTGTTACTGGTTGATTATGTCCTGGTCCGCGAGAGTCTTAGCCGCCAGTTACGATTGGAGCCCGACTTCGAGATCGTCGCCGAGTGTGGCACGGCGGCTGAAGGCTTGGAAGCCCTCAGCCGTTCGCTTGTAGATGTTGTGCTGTTGGATTCCGAGGCAGTTGGCGATCAGGCCGCACAGTTCATTTCCACGGCACGCCAGGCCGGGTATCAAGGAAGGTTTCTGGTGCTCGCGTCCGAAAAAGATACCGCCAGCCTGTTCATGCCCTTACGCGCCGGCGCCTCCGGCGTATTCCGGAAGCACAGCTCGTTGGATAGTCTCCCGAGAGCGATCCGGCAAGTCGCGGCGGGAGAAGCCTGGGTCGACCTGGCAGTCCTCCAACTTCTGGCCGGCCCCATTGCGGAACGCGAGAATCGGAACCTGCACAGCCTGTTGACAAAGCGCGAGCAGCAGGTGCTCGAAGGAGTTCTGGATGGTCTGACTAACAAGGCAATCGCCGGCCAGGTTGGAATATCGGAGGGCGCCGCAAAAGCTGTCTTGCGGGAGATCTTTCGAAAGGCTGGCGTCCGGAGACGCAGTCAACTGGTCCGCGTGGCCCTCACGGGGTCATCGGGAACCGCAACGAAATGATGTGGGGCAGGACTCCTCCAGTCCTGCGGCCGACGTCCACGTCGGCTGGCGGGTCCAAGGGACCCGCGCAGACCGAGGGTCTGCCCCACTAATACCCGGACAGGTCCAACGTGCTGAAGAAGTATGCCAACTCCACCTGCGCCGTGTCCGGCCCGTCCGAGCCGTGGATACAGTTGCGCTCGATGGATTCGGCGAAGCGCTTGCGAATCGTCCCTTCCGCCGCATCTGCCGGATTCGTCGCGCCCATCATCTCGCGTAACTTCGCGATGGCGTCCTCGCGTTCCAGCGCCATCACGATGATAGGGCCCTCCGTCATGAACTTCACTAGGCTTGCGAAAAAGGGCCGCTCGCGATGCACCGCGTAGAAACCCTCGGCCTGCAACTTGCTCAGGCGCGTCATCCGCAGAGCCACAATCTTGAAGCCTTCCAACTCAAGGCAGGCGAGGATCTCGCAGGCGTGCCCGGACTCCACCGCGTCGGGCTTGATAATCGAAAACGTGAGTTCCACACTCATAAAAGGTCCTTCACCTTCTCTCCAATTTCGGCGGGCGACGAGCACACCGTGATGCCGGCCTCTTCCATCGCCCGAATCTTGTCGGCGGCCGCGCCCGATCCGCCGGAAATGATGGCGCCCGCGTGGCCCATCCTGCGGCCCGGCGGCGCTGTCTGTCCCGCGATGAATCCCACCACGGGCTTGCGCACGCGATCTTTCACGTAGCGCGCCGCGGTTTCCTCCGCGTTGCCGCCGATCTCGCCGATCATCACGATGGCGTGCGTGCCGGGGTCTTCGTTGAACAGCTTCAGCGCGTCCAGGAAGGTGGTGCCGATGATGGGATCGCCGCCGATGCCGATGCAGGTCGATTGGCCGATGCCCAGTCCGGTTAACTGCCCCACCGCCTCATACGTCAGCGTGCCCGAGCGCGAGACTACACCCACGTGACCCTGCAGGTGGATATGTCCCGGCATGATGCCGATTTTGCATTTGCCCGGCGAGATCGCGCCCGGACAGTTGGGACCGACCAGCCGCGTCGGGCGCCCTTGCAGAAAGGCCCACACTTTCACCATATCGAGCGCCGGAATGCCTTCGGTGATCGCCACCACCAGCGGCACGCCAGCTTCGGCGGCTTCCATGATGGCATCCGCGGCATAGGGCGGCGGCACGAAAATCACCGAAGCATTCGCGCCCGTCGCGCGCACGGCCTGGTCCACGGTGTCAAACACCGGCAGATCCAGATGCGTCATGCCGCCCCGCCCGGGCACCACGCCGCCGACCACTTTGGTGCCGTAAGCGATGGCCTGCTGCGTGTGGAATGTGCCTTCCTTGCCGGTGAACCCCTGCACGATCAGGCGAGTATTTTCGTCAACCAGTACGCTCATCGCTTCCTCTACTGCGCTGCCAGCCTGACGACTTTCTCCGCGGCATCGCGCATCCCGTCCGCGACCGTGAAGTTGAACCCGGATTCCCGCAGAATCTGACGGCCCAACTCCACGTTGGTGCCCTCCATGCGCACTACGATGGGCGCCGCGATGTTCAGGTCGCGCGCGGCCGCCACCACGCCGGTAGCCAGCGTGTCGCAGCGCAAGATGCCGCCGAAGATGTTGATCAGCACCGCCTTCACGTGCGGGTCCGAGAGCAGGATGCGGAACGCGTTCTTCACCTGCTCGGCGCTGGCGCCGCCGCCCACATCCAGAAAATTCGCGGGACTCCCTCCGGCATACTTGATGATGTCCATAGTGGCCATCGCCAGGCCCGCGCCGTTCACCATGCAGCCCACCGTGCCGTCCAGCTTGATGTAGTTGATGCCGAACCGCGAAGCCTCCACTTCGAGCGGATCTTCTTCGTTGAGGTCGCGCAGATCCAGCAGCTCCTTGTGGCGGTAAAGGGCGCTGTCGTCGAAATTGATCTTGGCGTCCAGTGCGTATACTTTGCCGTCCTTGGTCAGGATGAACGGATTGATTTCGGCCAGCGAACAATCCTTCGCGACATAGGCCTTCGCGAGTGCGCCCATGGCCGCCGCGGCCGCATTCACGCTGGCCGCCGGCACTCCCATGCCGAACGCCAGTTTGCGTGCCTGAAACGGCATCAGGCCCACGCCCGGATCGAACGCCTCTTTCAAAATCAGTTCCGGCGTTTTGGCGGCGACTTCTTCAATCTCCATGCCGCCCGCCGCCGATGCCATGAATACCGGCTTGCCCTGCGCGCGATCCAGCACGATGCCCAGATACAGTTCGCGCGCGATGGGCAGCGTCTCTTCGATCAGCAGGCGCTGCACGATGCGGCCTTCCGGACCGGTCTGATGCGTCACCAGTTTCATGCCCAGCATTTTGCGCGCGATCTCCGCCGCTTCCGCCGCATCCCGCGCGATCTTGACGCCGCCGCCCTTGCCGCGTCCGCCGGCATGGATCTGCGCCTTCACCACCACGCTGCCGCCGATGCTCTTGGCCGCCACCTCGGCCTCGTCCGCGGTGAACGCCACCTCGCCACGCGGCACAGGAACGCTGTATTGGCCCAGGATGCCCTTGGCCTGATACTCGTGAATTTTCATGGAAACCTTATGATAACGTGGACTTGAAAC
>CABEAV010000267.1_pt1 | contig 22332 bp, 18 predicted proteins | sample 3422231 | NCBI WGS metagenome assembly CABEAV01 (sample SAMEA5534326, study PRJEB31848) | metagenome | biome: tundra; feature: field; material: soil | place: USA | collected 2013-05 | depth 0.15 m | reverse complement strand
TGCACCCACTGCGCAGGGCGGTGGCCAAGTTCTGGGCGCCGGTTCCATGGATGCTTGAGGCTGCGATCGGGCTGGAAGTGGTCCTCGGTAAGTATGTCGAGGGTGCGATTATTACGGGGCTTCTGGCGTTCAACGCGGGTCTCGGATTTCTTCAGGAAGGGCGCGCTCAGGCGACGCTGGCCGCGCTGAAATCGCGGCTCGCGTTGAACGCGGCGGTCAAGCGCGATAATGTCTGGACAAATGTCCTCGCTGCCGAATTAGTGGTTGGGGATGTAGTGAAGCTATCGCTCGGCGCCGTGGTTGCCGCCGACGTGCGCCTGACCGAGGGATCGGTGCTGCTCGACCAATCCATGCTCACCGGCGAATCCGTTCCGATCGAAGCTGGCGCCGGGTTCGAAACTTATGCCGGAGCGCTGGTGCGGCGCGGTGAGGCGGTCGCGGTGGTCACGGCGACCGGAGCGCGCACAAAGTTTGGACGCACGGCGGATCTGGTTCGCACCGCGCACGTCGAAAGTTCGCAGCAGAAGGCCGTTCTGCGTGTGGTGCGCAATCTCGCCATGTTCAATGGCGTCATCATCGTGATGCTGGTAGGGTATGCCTACTTTCTCAAGATGCCGGGTAGAGAGATCATTCCCCTGGTGCTCACCGCGGTTCTGGCGTCGATCCCAGTAGCTTTGCCTGCCACCTTTACCCTTGCGGCGGCACTCGGCGCACGGGCTTTGGCAAAGCTGGGCGTCCTTCCGACGCGGCTCTCTGCCGTGGATGAAGCGGCAAGCATCGACGTGCTGTGCGCGGATAAGACCGGCACGCTGACGCAAAACGAACTGACGGTAACCGCCGTCCATGCCATGTCCGGCTTCGACGAATCGCACGTCTTGGGAGTGGCTGCTCTGGCGAGTTCGGACGGCGGGCAAGATCCGGTGGATACCGCCATCCGGTCCGCCGCCGCAAAAAAGGTGGCCTCCGATCTTCCGAAACTGATCAAGTTCGTTCCGTTCGATCCGGGGACGAAGATGTCGGAGGCGACTGCCGCCGATCCGGGCGGCGCAACGGTGCGTGCCGTGAAGGGGGCCTTTGCCGTAGTTGCCGGCCTTACGCAAGCAGCTCCCGATGCATCCAAGACGGCGAACGAACTTGAGGCGCAGGGCTTCCGGGTGCTGGCCGTCGCAATCGGTCCGCCTGCGGCGATGAAACTGGCCGGGATCGTTGCTCTCAGCGATCCGCCCCGGCCGGATTCCGCCGCGTTAATTACGGAACTGCACACGCTGGGAGTGCGCGCGGTCATGGTGACCGGCGATGCACCCGCGACGGCAGCCATCGTCGCTCACGATGTTGGCATGGACGGAAAGGTCTGTCCAACGGGGCCCATCCCCGCCGATGTTCGCCCCGAAGAGTTTGCGGTTTTCGCCGGCATTCTGCCGGAGGGAAAGTACCAGCTCGTCAAGGCGTTCCAGAAGAGCGGCCACACCGTCGGTATGTGCGGTGACGGCGCCAACGATGCGCCTGCGCTGCGCCAGGCGCAGATGGGAATCGCTGTGTCAACTGCTACCGATGTTGCTAAGTCGGCGGCCGGCATCGTGCTGACCAAACCCGGACTCACCGGTATTGTCGCTTCGGTAAAAGAAGGCCGCGTGACGTTCCAGCGTATCCTGACCTATACGCTGAACTCCGTGATCAAGAAGATTGTGCAGGTCCTCTTTCTGGTGGCCGGACTGATCATGACCGGACAGGCGATCCTGACCCCCATGCTAATGGTCATCCTGATGATCACCGGCGACTTCCTGGCTATGTCCTTGACGACGGACAACGTGCGGCCGTCCCCGATGCCCAATGCCTGGCGAATCGGCAAATTGACGATCGCAGGCGTCGTTATGGGGAGCTGTCTTCTTCTCTTTTGCACCGCTGTGCTGGCTGTCGGCAAGTTTCGGATGGGGCTCGGAATCGAGGCGCTGAGAACCCTGGCCATGATCGCGCTCGTGTTTGGCAGTGAGGCGACGCTCTACGCCATTCGCGAACGCCGGCGCCTGTGGAGTTCTCGCCCAAGTCTCTGGGTCGTTGTGTCGACTGTCTGCGATATTCTGATCATTTCGACGTTGGTTACCCGCGGAATCGCCATGACTCCTCTGCCTATACTTGTCGTGGGGGGAACACTCGTGGCGGCAGCGGTCTTCGCATTCATTTTGGACTTTGCCAAAGTCCCCGTGTTCAATCGCCTCAAAATCGCGTAACTATTGGCAGGTCACGTGCTGGAGGAAGTGCATGACTAAGCAAGAGGATGAAGGCACCCGAACGTACAGTACCGTTTCGGCCAGCGAGAGAGCGGTGGGTCCAGGTTCAGCCGGCCAGTCTGGGGATACTCAGGGATTGTCAGACGTCGCGGAAGCAGGCTCAGAGAGCGTCCAAGAACTAGTCGAGGAGGGGCAATCCTTCGAAGCTGAAGCGATCAGCGGGGTGGAAGATGCACCCGACCCTGACGTGGCTGAAGTTCACACGAAACAAGTCCCAGAGGACGATGTGCCTGTCGAATACCTGGAAAAAGATTAGGGTTTTAATATAGAATCGCGCACTCCGCAGTCACGCAAGCTGAACTTCCACGATGCCGCTGCTGGAGGGCGCCGCCTCCGGCTTGGGATGAACGAGCTCCTGAATATGCTCCACGGCCTCCGCGAGGCTGGTGGACAGGCGATCGGGTTGAGTTCGCTCGAAACGGGTCATGGCTTTGGGCGTATCGCCGCTGAATCCCCAGACGCAAACCACCACTTTGAGTTTTGGGAACCGTTCCCGGATCTGCTTGCACATGGCCCGCGCCGGCGCGAACGCGTAAGGAGGCAACGCCGAGATGCAGACTATGTCGCTCCGTCCGGCTTCAATCAACGCGAGCACTTCATTGAGAGAAGACCCGACGACGGGAAAGGACAGAGTCGCGAACCCCTTTTGCTCCAGGAGCTGAGCCAGCATTGCGGCCGTGATCTCATCGGCCCGATCGTGGGCCGGCAGACAGACTATCCTGGCATTCAGATGCTCCACGGCGTCCGGTATCGGCGCGGAGTCTCCCTCGGATGGGCTGGCCGCCAGTTGATACTCGGAGAACTCGGCGATCATTTCGTTGATGCTGAGGAAGAGAAACTCTTCCCTGGATGCGTCGATTGCTCCTTTGTGCCGGTCCTGTTCGGCCATGCTCAAAGCCGGGATGAGCACTGAGTCGTACAACTCGATCAGGGGCTTTCCTTTGAGACACTGGCCAACAATGGTATGTGCTTCCAGTTGGTCCATCGCGAGCAACCGCTGGTAGATCTGGGCTTCGGCCGCGAGCACAGGCTGGTCACCCAGCAGGATATGCAGAAAAGAGAGGTGGGGGACGTAGCGCCCCAGAACCACGACGCAGACCGTCAGAGGCGTAGACAGGATCAGGCCCGCGGGTCCCCACAGAACGGCCCAAAAGACGGCGGCCACAAGCAGCGCCAAGGAAGAAATTCCCACATGGGGGCCGTAGAGCCAGGGTTCTACGAAGTTGCCGACGATCAGCTCGAGTCCCACAACCATCAGGAACACGAGCAGTGGCTTGTGCCATCCATCAAAGCGGGCCAACGAGAGCGCGATCGGTAGAATCGCGGCAACGAGCGTTCCCACGTACGGCACAATCCGCAGGATGCCGGCGACCGCTCCCCATAGCGCCGGATAGGGTACACCAATCAAGTAAAGACCAAAACCAAACAGAGTTCCAAAGCCCGCATTGACCAGGAACTGCATAAGCAGGTATCGGCTGACCCGTCCTGACGCGTCGTCAAGCGCTTGCGTCATGAGGTTCAATTGACCGAGCCCGGCTAGCCGCAGAAGACGGTTCCTCAGGTCTTCTCTCTTGAGCAGCATGAAGATCGTAAAGATGACGACCATCCCTACCCGTCCTAGAGGCGCAAGAGCGGGCGTGCCCAGATCGCGAAACTGCGTCCATCCGCTGGTTGGGGGTTGGACCATTCGAACGGGTACGGGAGACATGGCCGGCTGCTTAGGATTCCGACCCTGCGGAGGCGAGGCCGGGGGCGCCGCGCCCGAGCTGGTGACTTCCTGCACGATCGCCTTCACGCTTTCGGCGGCATGGCCTAGCTGCCCGGTTACCGGGACGTGAAGCGCTTCAATCTTGGCGTGAATGTTCTGGCTGTATAGAGGGAGCTGATTGGCGACGTCAACCAATTGGTTCGCGATGATCCAGCCGATGCCGCCAGCCACCGCCATCGAGACCAGGACTGTCGTGAGAACGGACACTACGCGGCCGGTGTGCAGCCTCTGGAGAAGCGCCACCACCGGAGTCAATAGAAACGTCAGAATTAGAGCAAATGCGAAGGGAATTAAAATCTCGCGCGCAAAGTACAGCGCCGCGATCGTTCCGAACAGGACAATGGCCCCCGCATCACCCCGGAGCCCGGGTGTAGCGAGCCCTGGCAGTTCGGGTCTTACGGGTGTTTGTCTTCGCAGAGGCAACCTGAAGGGATAGCACGCCTGTCGCCACTCGGCCTTTTCCTTGGCCGGCTGGGTTGGCGTGCTAGCGCAATACTTCCGAGCAGACGCAACTCTTGCCGCTTTGCAAGCTGCTGCACCTGGCGGCCGCTCGGCCGGCGTTGCGCTTCCCTGGCTTCGGTTGCAGTGCGGCAACATCTCTAACTGCTGAGGATAAGCTGGATTGGGGCGCAGCGCCAACGTGGACCCAGAATTGCACATGGGTTGACCCTGAGGACAACTATGTTGCTTCGAAATCGATTCGTTCGTTCACTTTTAATGTCCGCCACGCTGGTGTCACCGCTGTTGATCCCCGGGTGCGCGGTGCGCGTTGGCCCACGGGTGTATGACCCCTACTACCGGGATTATCATGTGTGGAATGACGCCGAAATGGGCTATTACCGGCGATGGTACGGCGAGACTGGCAGGCCCTATACAGAGTTTCGCCAGTTGAGACCCGCCCAGCGGCGGGAGTACTGGACCTGGCGCCACAACCACCCTAATGCACCCTAAAGAAGGCGGGCGAGAGCGCCTGCCCACCAGCTATTCCATCGCGGCCAGGACTTGGTCGAGCGGGAGCGTCGCGAACGTTGTGGCATAGTCGGATATCCCATAGGGAATCACGAGTTGCCCGCCGTGCACGAGGCTACCGCACGAGTAAACGACATTGGGCACGTAGCCGTCGCGCTCGTTTGTATTCGGTTTGATCAGTGGTTCAGGCAGGCGGCCAATAACCTTGGTCGGGTCGTCACGATCGAGCAGGAAAGCGCCGATGCAGTACTTTCGCATGGGCCCCACGCCGTGGCTGATTACGAGCCAGCCGGCTTCGGTTTCGATCGGCGAGCCACAATTGCCTAACTGGATGAATTCCCAGGAGAACCTAGGCTCCAAAATGAGTTGCATGGTATGCCAGAAATGGAGATGATCGGAGAACATCATGTAGATATTCTCCGCGTCCTGCCGGCCAAGCATCGCATATTGGCCCTTGATTTTTCGGGGGAAAAGCGCCATGCCTTTGTTCTCGACGGCCGGACCGTTCAACGTGAAAAATTTGAAACGAAGAAAATCGGACGTCTCGAGAAATTGGGGCAGGATCATTTTTCCGTCGTACGCCGTGTAAGTTGCACAATAAGTCCGCGTGCCATCTTCGTTGTCGAAGAGGACAAAGCGCGCGTCCTCGATCCCGTTGCTCTGCGACGGGGTGACGGGGAACAAAACCCTCTCGGACAAACCCGACTCCGGCGCGAACTGCACTTCGTAATTGGAGCTGGCGAGCATCAGGGTTTCTCTGGCCACAGCCTTGGTCGTTTCCCGCGCACTCTCCGCGAGTTGTGTTGCGGCGCGACTGATGCTGGCGCGCAGTTCTTCCATCGTGAATGCGTCCGGTAAGCCGTTGAGAACCTCCCGGTTGAAATCGCCCATGAGACGGAGTTCCTGCAGCTTCCGTTCGAACAGTTGTTTTTCAAACGTGGAGTTGGGTACTTGCATCGGCTCGAGGCTGTAGCGGGAGGGCAAGTCCATTGTGATGTTACTGTTGGCGTCCAATATTCCGCTGCGAAAAGCGATCGAGGAAACGTGCCCCTCGGCCGTGGCGCGTAAGCTCAGAATGAAACGCAATGAGCCGGGCGGCACGTCCGACTGATCCGGGTGCGGCACCATCGAGGGATTGAACAACGCAGCGGCTTCGAGCGAATACTCGTGAGTAAAATACCCGCCCAGCAACAGCTTCCGTTCTTCGGACAGTCTTTGGCCATTGAGCAGATAGGGGCTGACCTCGTCAAACCGCCGGCGGAGGAAGTCGTCGATCTTCAGTTGGCGGTCGCCGAATTCGGCCCAAACCCCTTCCAAAAGGGTATGGACTTCGCTTTCGGGTAGAGCCATAACCCGGGCGGAGATCTTCATGGAGCGCTGGTCGCTCATGAGACGAAAAGGCCGCGCCAGCACATGCGTGCAGTCCGGGTCCAAAGTGACGGTGCTGCGTTTTACGTCGATTTGTTTCATTGCGTGGTTGAGACTGCCAGAGCGGCTCGTTGAACGCCAATCGCCCGATTCTGCGTCAGCCGCATTTCCGCAAGGGACAGGAGAAAGGCCAGCGTCGATTCCGCTCCCTGGTTTTCGTTACCCCGATCCGGGTGCAGCCCATCGCGGCAGCCGCCAGTCTGGCGGGCGTAGAGTTCCAGCCCGAGATCGTTCGAGCCGAGGAACCAGTCGAAGGCGCGTTGCGCCTGTTCATGCCACCACGGGTCGGCTGTGGTGCGGTACGCTTCCAGGCATGCCGAGACCGTGGTCTGCGCCTCGATGGGCTGCTGGTCGAAGTCCGCACGTGCGCCGTTGTGCTTATAGAATCCGTTGCTGCCAATGGGCCGCAGTTGGCCATGCTGTGAAGTCTGTACGCCCACGAGCCAGCGCAACGCCTGCATGCCTCGTTCGTACACGTTCTTCTGCCCGGTGGCGCGTCCGCTGACAATCAGAGCGTGAGCCAGCTTGGCGTTGTCATAAGTCAACCCCTGTTCAAACCAGGTCCAGCCGGGCTCGGCGACTTTATCGAAGATCGCCACGAGCCGCTTAGTCAGCTCTTCGCGGACATCGTGGGCCAGCCGGGCCCGGCGGTCACCCTTCATCTGGCGCAGATATTCGTGAATGCCAATCAGGCTGAAGGCCCAAGCGCGCGGCGAAGTGAAATCGGTCACGGCCGGCAGCGCCTGCGCGAAGAGTTGTTTGGCCATCGTCTGCGAACTCCAATGCGGCGAGCGCCCCACCGCCGTCCCCAGCGCCCAAATCGCCCGGCCATGAGAATCTTCGGATCCCCGTTCGTCGAGCCAACGGCGGTCAATACTAAGGAAATTGTGGAAACGCGCCGTTTTTGGATCGAAGGCATCGTTCAAGAATGAGGCGTATGTTGTGGCGAGCGCCCGCACGCGCTGCGGAGGTTCTTCCAACTGGCCGAGCAACACCGCCAAGATGAGCGCGCGGGCATTGTCGTCCGTGCAGTAGCCCTCGGAAAGATTCGGCGCAGTGAAGCTCGCGTGTTGGAGAATGCCCGTGGAATCGGTCATATGGTAAAGATGATCCAGATTCAACTTCGGCGATTCATGCGGCCGATGGCCGAACCCGTTCGCGGGAACAGATTCGCGGGGCGCTGCCGCCCCCTGCCGTTGTGCCAGTTCAAAGGAGCGCATGTACAGCCCCGCCGTTTTGCTCCACACCATTTCGCGGCCCAACTTGTAGGCGTTATCGCTCATGGCGTTGCGGCGCGTTCCATCGCGCAACAACCCACTCGCCTCACGCGCAATCGCCCTCGGGTCTGCGAATGGCACCAGTACGCCACGCTGGTCTTTCAATAACTCGCTGGCGTGCCAATACGGCGTCGAGATCACGGCTTTGCCCGCGCCAAACGCATAAGCTAACGTTCCCGACGTACTCTGGGCTTCGTCCAGATAAGGAGTAATGTAAAGATCCGCCGCGCCAATGAACTCGGTCAGTTCCTTCAGCTCCACAAAGCGGTTGTGGAAGATGACGTGGTTCTCGATTTTGTTTTTCCTGGCGATGGCCTCGAGGCCGAGGCGGTAGGCTTCGCCTCGCGAGCGCAACTCGTTGGGGTGCGTGGCGCCCAGCACGATGTAGACGACGTCGGGAAACTCCGCCACGATATCCGGGAGGGCTTGGAGCACATGTTCAATCCCCTTGTTCGGCGACAGCAGCCCGAACGTCAGCAAAACCTTCTTTCCGCCCACGCCAAATTGAGCTTTGTAATAATCCGGGGCGACGAATGGTACGTCGGGAATACCATGCGGGATGAGATCGATCTTGTCCGGCGGCGCCTGGTAAACCTCCTGCAGGATCGTTCGTCCCCGCTCCGCCATGACGACCAAGCGGGTTGAATGGGCGATCAATTTCTGCATCACGCGATGCTGGTCGGCGTTCGGCTGGAGGAGAACGGTGTGGAGCGTGGTGACGACCGGCGCCTTCAATTCGCGCAGCAGGGCCAATAAGTGGCTGCCGGCCGGCCCGCCGAAAATTCCGAACTCGTGCTGGAGCGAAACAATGTCCACGTTGCTGGAGTTAAGGAAGCCGGCGGCGCGCCGGTAAGAACTCAGGTCCTGCTCCTCAATCTCGTAGCGAACGACGGGCGGATACTGATAGCACCCCGCAATGTCGTTGACCGGCACCGCGAAGCACCGGCTTTGGGGATGCCGCGCCGCCACAGCCTCAAGCAGGTCGGAGGTAAACGTGGCAATGCCGCATTTGCGCGGCAAGTAGTCGCCGAGAAACGCGATGGTTCGAATGCTGGAGGCTGCTTTCACAACTGGACCCACCTTTCCCGTTCTTTGCCGTTGCGATAGCTGGCGGTTTCATCTAACGGCGATCGATGAGCCAGCAAAACTGCCGCTCACGCGGCATTGGCTAGAGTCTCGCCGATTGATTCCGTTCTTTCCCGCCCATCGCGATCCGCAGACTCCTGGCACTGGATACAACGTGACGCCCATGGCACGGCCGCGAGGCGTTTTGGGCTGATCGCCCATTCGCACTCAATGCAGGTTCCAAAGCTGCCGTCGTGAATCCGTCGCAGTGCGGCTTTTACCTGACGCAGCAGGGTGGACTCACGGTCCACGTTTCGAATCGCCAAATCTCGTTCCGACGCGTACTGAATTTCGTCCATTGCATCTGCGCTCTTTTCGATGGCGATGCCATCCCAGGTTTGCAATACCCGAACCAGTTCCGCCTCTTTTCGTTCAAGGATCTCTTGAAACATATCGGTAGGTGCCATCGTGATGCCATTCCCTTCGCCGCACGGGCCGCCGCCTATGGTCTCCAGCACGAGACGGTCCATAGCTGAGCCAGCGTGGGTTAGCGGAAACTCAGCGGAGCGAGATGCAAAGGCTGCACCCGAAAATGCGAAATTTGCCGACCGGCGATCTCCGTTCCTGGCCGGCGCCGAGCCAGGCCCTTGTGCGCAGCCGCCCGACAGACGGTGCCATACGTGCACTAGCAACGGTTATGCGCGAATCACAACAGATAGCTGCCGAGCACCATGACCTTGCCGCCCACGCCCATCGTAGCGGCGCCGAGCACCACGGAAAAGAGGATCACCTGACCGGGCATGAAAGCTCCCGACAAGCCCTTGAGCACTCCAATAAGGCTTACCTGCACCCACAAAACGAGCATCAGGAAACCAGGACCGAACATGGCGCCAACGTAATCGCTCACGCGGCCAAAGAGCAGGACATCGCCGCGCTCGCTTATAAGCTTTGGCAAGGCAGGGGCTGTCCGGAAGGATCACCGGAAGAAGATTGGTTTCGCGCGGTAGAGGTATTGCGGTCCCGGCATTGAACCGGCTTGGGTGGATATGTGCCGGTGTCATGCCTTAAAACGCCTTAACTAACGCCTCAAACTGCGCTCGAAGCGATTTGTCGTGTGGCGTTACGGGCGGGACTTTGCGGTCGATATCGAGCAGCTCGTAGACGGCCATCTGGGCCGCTCGCACCGAGTACTCCACCGTAAAGACGACATCATCCGGAATTTCGACGAACTGGCTGACGAACGCAAGATTCCACGAGCCGCGAGCCACCGGCAGCGGTCGATCGTTGCGCATGCGGGGCATGAACATGCTGGTGATGTAAGGCATTCTGCAAGGAATGCAGTTGGCCGATGCAACGGTCTCCGGATCGAATCGCAGGTGACCGCAGAGTTCCCGCAGAATTTCCGCGCCATGGCACTCGGCCATCGGCTTCGGAACGAAATTGCCGACCCGGTCCGGAAACAGCGAGTATCCCCAGAACACCTGCACGCCGGCCGGCTGGTTCGGGAAGTGAGGTTGATGGGCCAGCACAATGGACATCAGCCAATTCGAGTCCTTGAACGTCACCAGTCCGCCGGTGCCCGGCTGATTTCCGCTGAATTGAGTCATCCGATCGAAAAATGCGGGGTTCTTCAGCGTAACGGTAAACGACTCCCAACAGGACTGCGCGATGCAACTGTTAAAGGCCGCGGGATTGCCAAACTCCGGCTGGCCCTCCGCCAGCTTTTCCCAGAGAGCCCAGCCGCCACTATCTGCCTTGGTCAGCTTTCTGGGCGCGCTCGTCATCGAACCCAGGCTGGAGGCATCGGTCATGGAGCCGTTTTGCAAGAAGACAAAGTCGCCGTCATTCACGGCAATCACTTCGCTTTTGTCCCGCCGCAGGCAACGGATGCCGGTCACGATGAACTTGCCGTCTTCGGTCTTGTGATCGAGGTCTGTCACCTTGCAATCCGCGACCAGACGGACGCCTTGGGCCGCGAGCCACGTGTGCAAGGGCAGAACCAGAGAGTCGTTACTGGTTGTAGATGGTTCGCTTGACGCCCGCAAGAGTTTCGATGCGGGAAAACTCGAGCAGGAAGCGGTGCAGGTAACGCCTGAACTCAACGGCGCTGTGCCAGGGCTGGAAGGCGAATGTGGTGGACCACATATACCAGAATTCAGTCTCGAAAAACCCGGGCGAAAGCCAGTCGGTGATGCAACTTGCGGCCAACGCATCTTCGCCGGCATGGCTGAGTTTCAGCAATTCGATACGGTCCTCCATGGAGAACCCCATCGAAGTCACGGGGACCTTCGCGCGGCGGCTGTCGACAAGCCTGGCCATCGCATTCGACTTGTGCCGCTCATTGAATTCCACGGTTTCGTCGAAGACCGTCTTGCCTTCGTTGTTCAGTGAGGGAATCGATTTGTAGAGATCCCAGGTGCATTCGTAGTTGCCGGTTGTCAACATGCGTCCGCCGCGCATGGAATACCCGGCCGCGGGGTCTCCGGCGCCGTCCAGGCTTCCGCCCATGATGGGCGCCGCTTCGAGGATCGAAATATTTTCGCCAGGCAGGCTGCCGTCGCGGATCATGAAGGCGGCGGCGGCCAGGGATCCGATGCCGCCACCGACGAGATAGGCCTTTGATTTCGTGCTCACGCAGATTTGAAGGCCACATGCCGGTAACGCAGTCTACCGGCATGTGGAGTCCGGTGTGAAGCTGACCTAGCGCCAGCGCCCTTCAACCAAAACGTAGCCGCCCCTACGGTGCCTCCAGCGATGCGCTACCCAGCGGGCACCCGGCCGTGGAGGCTGTTCCCACCTTCCCGCGTTCCAGGCGTAAGCATTGCCATCCCAGCGATGGTACCCGGAAATCCACACGTAGCCACGGCCGGGCGCCGGCCCCCGCGTTTCGATTACAGCCCGGGGTGGCCCGATGCGAACGACAACCTCGCCCGCCGCGGCGCTGAAGGTCAGCGCGCCTGCAAAAACCAATCCAATCAATCGCTTAAAAACCATAACACCTCTTCTTTTCTCAGCTCCAAACTGCCAACCAAGCTCTTCTCCGTCTGAGGGCGTGATAGAGAACCAGCAAGACCACCGAGCCGATAACCGCCACGAAGAGACTATAGAGGTTGAGTCCGCTTACGCCAGGGGATCCAAAGATGTGGAACAGCCAGCCACCGGCAAGAGCGCCGACAACACCCAACAGGATGTCGAGCAGGATGCCCTCACCTGTCCTATTTACAATCTTGCTGCCGATGAACCCCGCAATCAGGCCGAGAACTATCCAGGCCAAAAACGACATAGCCTCTCCCTTTTGTCCCGTCAATGAACGTAGCGAGGAAGAGGACCGGCCGTAAGCGCCAATTGCGCATGAGGAATAGAGCGCAAGCGCAAGTAAGATGCGATGTGTGTTTCCCGATTGGATCATATTTTCACCTCCGAGCTTGCAGCAACGCACGTGCGTGGCCGTATGCAAACACGTAACGCCGACCGAGCCTTACCTGCGCGGCACGATGGAGCGCGACCAAGTTGTATGCCCGCGTGCCGGAATCAACGCAAAGCAAGCTCGACAACGAAGCCCGCCGCACGCGGCGTCCCGAGTGTCGAGCCGTTGCTTTAGTGGAAAAGTCCCAACATGTAGGCTATGAGCAGAATCAATAACACTCCACCCACGCCTATGCCTGCACCGCCTCCGTAACCCCAGCGGCCATAGCCGTAGTACCCGCCGCCGCCGAAAACCAACAACAGAATAATAATCAGTATCAGCATTTTGGATCCTTGCTTCTTTCTGAAGCTCGGCGCTCGCGCCGAGCCCCGCCTATTGTTTTGTCTGCTACCAAAAGCACAATGCCGTCATGGGCGCCTAGTCTAGCAACCCGTGGCAGAAATCAAGGCAGGCTGAATGCCTGCCCCACCCTTACTTTTCAAAGACCTTCTCAATCTGCCCGACTTTCTTTTGGACTTTGCCAGCGACGTTCTCGGATTTGCCTTTGGACTGTACGTTAGGATTGTTGGCGACCTGGCCGGCCTTCTCCTTGACTTTGCCTTTCACCTCGTGAAACTTGCCTTTAATCTGATCCTTCGTGCTCGGCTTCATCTGTTTCTCTCCTTAATTATTGAAGTTCGCCTAATCGGCAGGGGCGGGGTTTTCCGTCACCCGCCCCGACGGAGTTGCAATTCTAGGTCCAATAGGGCTTGGCGCCGTAATAGGCGGAGACTTCGGCGCCCCAGGCGTGGTCCGCCATGTTCGGCCAGTGAGCCTTGTCGAAACCGGGAGCGCGCTGGAGTAACGTTTTATCGACGTCCAGGATGAACTGTCTTTCATCGGTGTCTACCGCGAGGGCACTCCAGGGGATGGCAAACAATTTGTCGCCCATACCCAGGAATCCCCCGAACGAAAGAACCGCGTAAGCAACACGGCCCTTCTCCACGTCGATCATTAAATGTTCGATTGTTCCGAGATCCTCTTTTTGACGGTTCACGACCCGATCGCCTGTAAGAGTGTCTGCCGCCAGAACACTCTGCATCCACCGTCCTTTGGCATCTCTCGTTTGTGGCATGAATATCTCCTTCTTTTTCAGTATGGTTCAAGAGGTGTTGGTCTTGAACTCGGTTTCTTCACCGGGCATCCTGTGGGCAGATTTGGGACCAAAACGGAACGTGTGTGAACACAAGCTGGAAGGTCGATTTGCCCGCACCGTGGGTGCAATTCCTGCCGTCCCTAAGGCAAGAATTGCCGGACCGCCGCCGACAGAATGTTAATCAGCAGGCGGCAGAGTGAAATGGAACGTCGATCCCACCCCAGGTGTCGACTCCATCCACACTCGGCCGCCATGCCACTCGATGGCCTTCTTGCAGAATGCGAGTCCAAGTCCGTTCCCGGGGTGCTCTTTCCCGTGCAGGCGCTTAAACACCCCGAATAGGCGGCCTTGGAATGCCGGGTCTATACCAGGACCGTGGTCTTGTACGGAGAATACCCATTCGAGATCCGCCCGTCCGGATGAAATGTGAACGCGCGGAGAAGGCGCGCCGCAGTATTCGATGGCATTTCTAATCAGATGGTGCAGGACCTTGGTCAGGATTTCGAAGTCTCCCACCACCACCGGTAGAGGGTCATGGGTAACGATTGCGCTCCGTCCTGCGATCTGCTTGTCCGTCGAGAGGAGCGCCTGGCGAAGAACCGCTTCCATGTCCGTCCGGGAGGGCTGCCGGTCGCCAGTACCCGTGGCCCAGTAGTCCACCACGTCGCCGAGCAGTGCCTGTGCTCTGGCCGCCCCTTCCCGGATGTGATCGAGGAATACGCCGGCATCGGAATCGAGGCGGCCAGCATAGGTCTCGGCCATCAGTTGACTGAATGAGGCTACATCCCGGAGAGGCTCGCGCAGGTTATGAGCCGCCATCGAGACAAACTCTTCGAATTCCGCGCTCGCCCGGTCCAACTGCCTCCGGACCTGGAGGCACGCCCGAGTTTCCGCGTCGAGCGCCTTGCGCAGGCGCTCGATTTCGTCTTCCCTGCGGTTTTGGTCAGAGTTGCCCATTTCCAGTCTGCGCGCCGGGGTTGGGGGCGTGCTCCGTACGGCCGTTGGGAATTGTGAACTTGAACGTAGCGCCCCGCCCTGTTTCCGATTCCACCCAGATCCGCCCACCCTTGCGCTCGACAATCTTCTTGCAAAGCGCCAGACCGATGCCGGTGCCGGGAGTTTCGTTTCCATGCAAGCGTTTGAACATGCCGAACACCCGGATGGTGTCTCGCGGATCGATACCGATTCCGTTGTCCCTCACCGCAAACAGCCACCCTGCCGCGTCTCTCTCCGCCGAGACGTGGATTCGGGGCGTTTCCTCGCTTCTGTACTTGATCGAATTGGAAATGAGGTTCTGGAAGAGCTGCGTCAGCATAACCTCTTCGGCTATCACGGTTGGTAATGGATCGGAAGTTACGATGGCGCCACTGGTCGCAATGGCCGCCTGGAGGTTCAACAGCGTTTTGGCGAGAACAGCGCCGCAATCGATCGAGGCGAAGCTACCCTGTTCCCGCTCGGTAACTTCCCAATAGGCAAGCAGAGCCTTCAGCAGGGCCTCTATCCTCAGGGCCCCCTCCACGGAATAGGAGATGAATTTGTCCGCTTCGTCGCCCAGCTTACCTGCATACTCCTGCCCCAAGAGCTCAGTAAAGTTCACGACCATCCGTAGAGGTTCCTGCAGGTCGTGCGTGAGCGCATAGGCAAAATGCTGCAGTTCGGCATTGGTTGTCCGGAGTGCTTCCTCAGCCTGCTTGCGGTCTGTTGCGTCCTCAATGGCCAGAAGGATGGTCCGCGCTTGCGCATTCGGATCGAAGATCTCGCTGGCGTTGAGCAGCATCACTTTCCTTCCGACATGTTCAAAGTCGTGTGTCACCTCAAAGTCCCGGAACGTGGAGTGCGCAGGAAGAATATTCTCCAGCAACTCGCGCAGTTTCGGGATATTCCATTGGCCGTTCCCGAGGTCGTAGATGAGACGCCCCTCCGTCTCCTCCCGGGAGGCCTGGAACCTTTCGTAGAACCTCTTGTTCGCTTTCATGACTTGCAGGTTCTGGTTCAGGATCACCAGAGGCTCCCGCACCGTTTCTACAATCGCTTCGGCGAAGTCAAGACCGCGCTTTGCGGCATCGATATCGATCAGCATCAGCACGGCGCCGTCGGTTTTGCCATTCGGTCCCACGGACGGGAGGATGCGTAGCGAGTACCAGCGGCCGTGCGAGTCGCGGACATCGCGCGGTTTCCGATTGCCGCCCTCCATCGCATCCAAAAGCAACCGCCGCAGGTCGGGTAGTTCCATTTGAGGCTGAAGATCGGTTATCGACCGCCCGACATCGGAGGCGATCAGATTCAACATAGGTTCCATGGCGCGCGTAAAGCGGCGAATGCGCAGATCCCGCCCAACCATGACAAGGGGTATGCTGATGCTTTCCAGAAGATTGGTCAGATCCCGGTTGACTTTGCCGAATGCCACATTGCTGATCTTCAGCTCTTCGTTCAGCGTGTTCAATTCTTCGTTGGCCGATTCCAGCTCTTCCTGCGCGGTTTCCAGTTCTTCGTTGCCCGCCTGCGCCTCTTCGTTCGCTGCCCTAAGTTCTTCCAGGGTGGTTGCATTATCCGCGACGATCGATCGCAGATACTCTTTGGTTGCAGCAAACTCGCGACGCAGCCGGGCGCTTCCCCCGTTGTCCTCGATCGCGGGCTTGGGCATCGCGTCCGGGCCACCGTTCGGCTCGGCGTCCTCGAACTGGACCAGGAAATAGCGTTCCTTGGAAGAGGACGAGCCCCTGAACGGGATTACCTTGATTGTGACGTCTCTTAAACGGCCACCGCCTTCGATCCGAAAGCCGTCTTCTTTGGCTACGGCGTTCGTTTGTCTGGCAGTTTGGATCGCCTTACCCAGACCCGCAATCAAGCCTTCGCGCGCCAGTTTCAGAAGATTTTGGGTCGGCTCGCCCGGCGAAAGCTCGAGGTACGGGGCGGTGCGGCCCCGCACCTGAACAATGTTCATAGCATCGTCAATGATGGCGCCGGGAGGGCCATGTTCGGCCAGCACCAGCCGGTCGGCTTCTCTCAGCACGTCCAGCCCGGCTCGGCCTTCGGCAGTTTTCTGCCGGAGATCCACCCGGTCTTCGGCGCGGCGGCCTTCCCTTATGGGTGGCGCCGGTGTACTCGCGGCCGGCCGCATGCAATAGATCTTGTGGGTCTTGTCCACTTGATGAAACGACTCGGAAAGCGTGCCGATGCTTTCCGATGGGCCGAGTACCAGGAAACCCGTTGGCTTGAGGGCGTAATGCAGGATCGCCAACACCTTGCGTTGCAGTTCGGCTCCAAGGTAGATCAGCACGTTGCAGCAACTGATGAGGTCCAGCCTGGAGAAAGGCGGGTCCTCGGCCACGTTGTGCCTTGCAAAAACGCATAGGTCACGGAGGATCTTCGCAATCTGGTACCCGCGTTCCGTTCCAGTGAAGAACCGCGCCAATCGCTGCGGCGAGACATGGGCCAACGCGGCGCCCGTGTATGTGCCGGCGCGGGCCTTTTCGATCGCCGTTTCGCTGATATCTGTAGCGAAAATCTCGAACGGAACGCTCGATTTCATGTCGTCCAGGAATTCCATCAAGCAGATGGCGATCGAATAAGCTTCCTCGCCCGTGGCGCACCCGGGCACCCAGATCCGGATGGGATCCTCGGGCCCTCTATTCTCAACCAGCGCGGGGAATACCCTCTCCTTCAGTTCCTCGAAGACCGCTGGTTCCCGAAAGAATGCGGTGACGGTGATAAAACAGCTCTCGCACAAGGCGTTGGCTTCCTGGCGGTTCTGCTCGAGATCCCGGCTGTAGTCTTCCAGCTTTGCGAATCCGCGGAGGGCCATGCGCCGCTTGATGCGCCGCTGGAGGGTGCTGTGCTTGTACTGTGTGAAGTCCACTCCGGTGGCGCTCCGCACCAGCCGGAGTATCTTGGCCAGTGCCGGATCCGCCGGCGGCTCAGTCGCCTTCAGAAGCTCGATCGGGACATAAGATTCGCGCGCAATGGCCACCAGTTGCCGCGCGATTCCGGCCGGCGGCAGCACAAAATCCACCACACCGGCGGCGATGGCGCTTCCCGGCATGCCGTCGAACTTTGCGGTTCGTTTTTCCTGAGCGAAAGTGATACCGCCCGCGGCCTTGACCGCCTGGAGGCCTAGCGTCCCATCGGATGCGGTTCCCGACAGAATAACGCCGATGGCCCTGCTACCGCGGTCTGCCGCCAGGGCGCGGAGAAAAGAATCGACCGGCATGTTGCGGCCACTGTCTGGCCGGGGCGAGGTATCGAGGACTCCATCGGAAATGCTCAAATTGCATCGCGGCGGAATCACGTAAACATGATTGGCCTCGGCGCGGGTCTCGTCTTTCGCTTCACAGACGGGCATTTTGCATGCCTTGGAAAGCAGCTCAGTCAGATGGCTCTCGTGACTCGGATCGAGGTGCTGAATCAGCACGAATGCCATGCCGGTATCGTGGGGCAGATGGCTGAGCAACTCCGTGAATGCCTCCAGGCCGCCGGCGGAGGCTCCTACGCCAACAACAATGGGGAGTGAACTGCCTTCGGCGGGTTCCTCGGCGGTTGGCCGCACGAGCGCTGCCGCGGAAACGGGCGTTACGGATGCTGTGGAGGTCTTCCCAGCCGGGGGCGTTCGTCGCTTGGGGCGAGGCGCGTCAGGCGCACGCAGAGAACGCACGAACCCGCCTGGCCGACGATTGCCGGTCTTATTTGCCACACGCCACCATTACCTTTCTCGCCGGAACGAACGGGCTTCCATCACTGGAACTACAGCGCGACCAATAGAGCACGCGGAGCGCCACTCTAGCGACCGTATCTGCGCCGGTGCCTGGTCCTCGCGGCCGGCGCCAGCCGACTGACCGCCGTCTCGATCTGGCCAGTGTGCCGTCCCGATTAAGGGTTGACCATGGCTGCGGAAGCTCGACCAGGGGGCGCGCGGACGAGGGCGTCCGCCCCACTTTGGCGCGCTTGCACATTGTTTAGCCCGGACAGGACACTAGCCCGGCACTGTGAGGAGCTCAATTCAGTACTAGAACTGTACATAATGGATACCCCCATTTGCGCACGACAAATACCTCCATTTATTGGCTTCGTCTTGTATTTTTCACGGGTTGTTGTGCGTTTGTTGGAAAAATGGACGAACAAAGCCAAATGGAGAGAGGGCGGCGATCTTGCCGGGAGTACGATTTCAGTTTTCAATGATCCGGCAGGCAGTCCGGCAGAACGCCGATCCGCGAGTGAAGACTCTTCCTACCCGAGGTATAGCACGGCGGCGGCGGGGATTGGGCTGACCGATTGCCGTTGGGCTTTTGTTTTCAGTCGAGCGGGCAAGTATGAGATCGCGTGATTATGGCGGTTGTCGGAGGACTTGATTATTCGAACGAAGAGCGGGTCCAGGGGGACCCGCGCAGACCAGTGGGTCTGCCCAACGCGGTCTGCCCCACAAATTCTGCATCCGCCGTCAGGCGGCTCTGGCACCTGGGAGCAAATCCTTGATGATCTTGCCGATCTCCATGAATTGATCCAAACCGGAGGGCTTGGTGATGAATTGGGAAACGCCGAGGTCCTTGAGCAGGGCCTCGTCCCGCCGCGACCGGGAAGAACTCCACACGCACACCGGAACGCCGCCGAGGTGTCCGGCGCTTCGGATCTCGCGCAAGATGTCTTCGCCGGTATACCTGGACAGGTTCAAGTCCACCAGGATCAGGCTTGGAATTGCCGCATCCACATAAGCCCCCTGCCTGCGGATGAAAGCGAGAGCTTCGCCTCCGCTCAGCAGGTGAACCAGTTCAAATCGGAGATCTTGCTTCTTCAGGGCCCGATCGAGAAGGAAGACGTCCGAGCCGTTGTCCTCAATGACAAGGATGCGGGCGGCGGGAACAACCGAAACGTGTTTCAAGCTCACTCCCAATTGGCCAACCATCTTAGGTACCTCTTGATCATTCCATAGTTGATGGTGGCACCGCTTGCGGTGACACCTGTCTTGCCCTTACGATCCACCGCTTGGGCGCCGGCCCGACGTAGTAGAAAGGGTAACAGGTAACCATCGTCAGCACGTTCTCGCCTGACGGAGCGAGTACCCCCACATTATCCGGCTCTACCACCCTTAGCGACTCGACTTCGTACTTGAAATTGCCTTTCAGCGTCGAGAATTGAATCTCGTCCTTGATCCTCAAATCCTTCAGCGGGCGAAAAAATGTGTCCCGGTGCCCGGCAAGTCCCACGTTGCCGGCCTCGCCCGGCAGCGCCGTGCCGGGGATATGTCCGACCGCGCGCCGGAGAGTGGTTTTGTCGATCCCTTCGACGACGACCACGGAAAGGAGGAGACGTGGGATCTCAATGCGGCCGATCAGACCGTCCGTCACGTCCGTCACGGCAGCGGGCGCGCTCTTCGGAGAAGTGGAGGACTGCGGTTGAGGCGGGCCCTCGCTCGCCGCGCGCCGATCGTGCAGTTGGCGGTCGAGATTCCCGCTCTCGCGCGCCTGGAAAATCCAGGCGTCCACCAGAGCGAATCCGCAATAGCCCAGAAGCAAGAAGGCGGAGGCAAAGAGCGCACGCTGGGTCCACTTCAGAATCCGCCTGAGTGGCGCCTTCCCAACTACAAGCCTCATTTGGCGCCCCTCCGGTCAGGCCGTGGTTCGACGCCGGCTCTGTAGCCGGTGCGCGTGCGCACGGACAATTTGTCGTGGCCCTTCGCCCGGGCAATTACCCGAATGGCGCGATAAGCACCGTCACGAGTCAGGTTGGTTGGAACATATCCGATCGTGTATTGATGGCGAATGTCCCGGGCGATGCGCTCGCAGATGGGCACCACTTCGCTGAGCTGGTTGGGAAGAAAAGCTTCGCCGCCCGTCGCCTGCGCCAAGCGCTTGAGCACACCCGGGTTCCGGTCCTCATCTTCTTCGTCGAATACACCTATGGTGTAGATGACGGCGCTGGATTGCTCGGCCAGTTTCATGACTTGGGCCAAAGTGCGCGCGCTGGCGTTGTCACCGCCATCGCTGACGACGATCAGCACTTTCTTATCCCGGCTACCTGCCTGCAATTCCTCTAAAGCCTTGGCGATCGCGTCGTAAAGAGCGGTCTGGCCTCCGGCACGTTTGGCCATGATCGCGCTTCCGAGTTCGACGGTGTTATTGGTGAATCGGATCGTGCCGGGCAAGCCCAGCGATACGATCTCGTTGAAGTTGACGACGAACATTTCGTCGTCCCGATTGCTGGACCGCACGAAGCTCCGGGCTGCGGCGGACACCTCCTCAAGCTTCGGCCGCATGCTGGTGCTTTGGTCGACAACCAGTCCCACGGTGACCGGAATATCTTCGTTTCTGAATAGCCGGATGTGTTGCGGTACACCGTTCTCATAAACCTCGAAATCCTGCTCACCCAGATTCGAGACAAAGCCATGTTGCCGGTCAGTCACCGTAGCTGGCAACACCACCAGGGCAACGTCCACAGAGATTCGGAAAGATTCCGCGTCGCGATCTTGTCTTGCCGGCGGAGCCTGATTTCCGGCGTGGCCCACCAGGACAATCAGGAGAAGGACCGGGAGAGCGATCACTTTCGCCACGCCACGCTCTCCCGCCCGCGACTTCCTCATAGCTGCTCTCTTTCTGACTTCACCACGTGCAGGCGCCGACCATCCAGCCCTGCACCGCGAACGGCGTACGCCTGTGCCAGTAACCTGAATCAGAACTTCGTGGCATAAATCCTGAGTTGTGGGGCGGGCAATCCTGCCCGCAAGCCGGCCTTCCGGCCGGCTGGACGCGCTAGAAAGCGGGTCCGCAGCCTGAAAGGCTGCCCCACGTAGCTGCTCCAAGCCTTTACTGAAGGCGCTTTTGCGCCAGCCGGAGGACCCACGCTACGCCCAAAGCCAGCAATCCGAGCAGCGTGATCAGCGGCAGCGTGCTCGCCGTCGGCGCCAGCACCTTCGCCGGCTCGGTCTTCTCCGCTACCAGTTCCTGCGCCGGCAGCGGGGTGACCACCTGGGCGAGTTCCACCTCTTCTCCCGTGGGTTTAATCGCCATGACGGGCGCCTGCTTCAGTTCCACGACCACTGGCTCGTCTGCCGTCTTGATCGGCTCTGCGACTTCCAACGGGATCTCGACCGCCGTGAAGAGAACGGGCGTGTTGGTCTCTTTGGCTAGTTCTACTGCTCTCGCTTTCGGATAAACGAATTCCTCGCCCCAGTTTCTGCCGGGATAGAACCATGCCCGAAGCGCCTCCGGCTCACCTGCCGGCCGCTCCCGGAAAGTAACCACGGTCTTGTCAGTCGCCTTGAGGCGATAGTTCGGGATGGCCAGGATGGTGGCGTAGACCTGCGTTTCGTCCGCGTTGAAGATCTGGACGATGTGGCGGTCGGACTGCGAGTCCAGGATTTTGAACACATAGGTGCCGGCTGGCAACACCCCCCACCCCTTGAGGTGGACTCCCGGAATCTCCACAGGCGCGCTGAAAGTCATCACGGTTTTCCTGTTCCAGCCGTCCGCCTTTGCGGCTGGTGAGTATACCACGCCCATTAGCGCCAGGCAAAACACGCTTGTTGTTACTGCTTTCGAGAGACTCATCTGCTTTTGTTCCTTTGTTCTAAACTCTGGTGCGATCGGCTCTTCGCTCTATCGGGCGCCATGCCTGCAAGACCTCGGCGGGCTGGTCGCACGATGGGCGAGAAGCATTCCGAGGTCCATCGGCACACTACGGGCGCGAAGAACGCGGCTGTCACTTCGTTCCAGGCACGTTTGCTGCACCTTGGAGGACATGCGGCGCGGCGCCAGAGCTGAAAATCGCTCATAGTAGCCTTGCCGCCTGAGCTACCGGTTCATGCAGTTATTGCCGTACGGAATGCAGGAATTGCTGCGGATTGCGCCACGAGGACTCTGCCGCTAATCTATTGATGCTCGCGTAATACAGTGACAATCAGAGGGTGGGGCGGGCACCCTCGCCCCACATTTGGTTGTGACCAAAACTGTCACCGTGTTCTGCGAGCCTCAAATAGCATCCGTCAC
>CABEAV010000238.1_pt1 | contig 23061 bp, 16 predicted proteins | sample 3422231 | NCBI WGS metagenome assembly CABEAV01 (sample SAMEA5534326, study PRJEB31848) | metagenome | biome: tundra; feature: field; material: soil | place: USA | collected 2013-05 | depth 0.15 m | reverse complement strand
GCCGAGAGAGCAGCCCTCGCGGAAGGGCTGTGCGGACGCGCCTCTGTGTGGGCGACGGAGGCTTTGCTCGCTGTACTCACCAACCCGGACCTTCCACCGGTCGAACCGGCGCTATTCCACGGCTGGGGAGGCTTGGCTTGAAATCGTTTCAGACAACGAGAGCGCGTCAATTTGAGCAGGACCTTCGCGATGGCGACAAGACCTTTCGAAAGAGGGCGGCAGAGCGTGCATCGCGCGGGCCAAAACCAGCCCGCAAAACAGCTTCGGAATTGCTAACCGAAAGTAAAATCACAAACAAGTTCAAGACCCACGAGAAGCAAGCTGAGACGATGGGCATTGAACGAAGCGTTTATTTCGATTTGAAGGCCGGCCGCAAGGTCAGCGAAGAATCCTACATCCGGGCGGCACGCATCGTCGGCTGTAAACCGGAGGACTTGAAGCCGGCCGACTAAACTCCTACTTTTTCCTACTTTCTCCTACTGACTCGCCGAGCACCATCAGTCACAATTGTGCATAGGTGATGGGAAGCCCGCCGGAGACGCCACTCCGAATCAAAGGCATCGCCAGCGAGCGTTATGGGGCACAAGCATGTCCAGAATCCGGCAGAACGTAGTTGACATTCTGAATTCTCTGCCAGGCGGAGCCAGCTACACCACGCGTAGGTCCGCGCTTCAGTTTGTGCGGCGCGGGCTGGCCGCTTTCGAGAGCGACCACGCTATTCGTTTTCTAGATCAGGAGCGACGGATCGAACGCGCGAATAGCAGTGATGGCGTCGGCGGCGAGTTTTGGTGGCGTCTGGGCAAGACGGGCGGGATGGTTCAGCAAATCGGCTCTGTCGTCCTGCCGAGGGTGCGCAAACGCCGAGAGGGAGACAAAGGTATATGAGCAACAAGTTTTTACAGATCTCACAGGTTTCTGATCTGTTGGAGATTTCGGAGACCACCGCCAGACGCCTGGTTAAAAGAGGTGTGTTGCCGGCGATTCGCGTCGGGCGACAAATTCGAATTGACGAAAAACGGTTTCAGGAATGGCTCGATAGCGGTGGCGGCGGGCCGGTCACGCGGAGCAGTTAGGATGTCGATCTCGTCTCTCAGCAAAACCATAGAAGAAGCGAAGAACGCCGCTCAAGGCGGAACGCTGCTTACTCCCCAGGACGTCGCACGGCGTCTTCAGGTCTCCGTGGCGTGGGTGCGCGATCACAGCACCCGTAAGCACCCGCGCCTGCCAGTCGTGCGGGTCGGCGGGTTACTGAGATACGATCCAGTAGATCTTGACCGTTGGGTTCAGGATCTCCGCGCGGCCGGTATCAGAGAGGCGTTGTGATCCCCACTTCCAACGAACCACCCCTTGAGGTATGCTCACTTCGGGAGGCGAGAGTGCCGCGCGATAAACACCAGAACGGATGGGTTGTAGAGTCCGGCAAGAGGATTAAGAAGTGGATCGGTCATTGGTGCCCGTACCGCCAGGACGGAACCCGCAGCCACTCGACAGTGGTCCTTGGTCTCAAATCGAAGATGCGCAAGTGGGAGGCGGAAGACGCACTCCGTAAGCACATCGAGAAGGAGACGGGACAGCGGGCGAAATGCGACGGCGACCCTACCCTGCAATGGTTCTGGGAGAACGCCTATCTTCCATCGCGTACCTGGGGTCCTGCCATGATCTCTACGGTCACATCGATTGTCGATCGACACGTGCTTCCCCGGTTCGGCCAAACGCGCATAACCGACCTGGATAAGCTTGAGCTCCAAAAGCATCTGAACGCGCTCGCGGAATCCTTCAGCCGGTCGCTGGTAAAGAAGGTTCTGGTGCAGTACCGTGCCATCCTGGAGGAGGCCGTCGAACGGGAGTTGATCGACAAGAACCCGGCGCGCAAGCTGGCGATGCCGCCTACGCGGAGGCCATGTGGACGGTTCCTAACCATGGAAGAGTTCGATGCACTTTTGGCTCAACTGGAATTCCGTGACCGCCTCATCACGCGTATGTTCTGCACCATGGGCTTCCGGCCTGGCGAGTTGTTCGCTCTCCGGTGGGACGATATCGAGACTGGCCGTATCAGAGTTGATGAATCCACGTCCCGTTGGGGGCTGAAGGAACCCAAGACGGCAGGATCAGATGCCTACCTCCGAATGCCGGCGGGCGTCCAGGTGGAGATGGATTTGTGGCGCGGGATGCAACGCACCATCTCTCCGTCATCGCTCGTATTCCCCACCAATCACGGCACTGCGATCTCTGCCCACAACTACGAGCGAGACGTGATAGTGCCGGCGGCGACCCGGGCCGGCATCATGACCAAGCCCCCGAAGGAACGGCGGAAGGGCGACCCAAAGCGCAACAAGGCGACCGCCGTGAACTTCCAGGCGTTCCGCCGAACCTTCGCCACTTGGATGCAGCGCACCGGCGCCACCGTCAAAGACGTGCAGGGCGCAATGCGGCACAGCAGTCCCGACCAGACGTTGAAAGCTTATATGCGCGAGATCCCTGATGGCGTGCGCGGGGCGGTGGATGCGCTGGACCGGATGTTCACGGAGCACGGTGGACTGGCAGAAAACGGGCCGGAGGGGCCGGTCCAATGAAATTCTGCTACACAACTGCACATAAGTTTTGGAGGTGGGTGTCCGTAAGTCTATGAAAAATTGGTACGCCCGAGTGGATTCGAACCACCGACCTTTTGCTCCGGAGGCAAACGCTCTATCCAGCTGAGCTACGGGCGCACATCCAAGGCTGTCCTTTATTGTATCCAAATTCGGAGGCGGCGCTCCGCCCCGTGCGCTTAACGATTCTGGGATCATCGGCGCTGACCACTCCCTGACGGTCGTGGCTCGGTAACGACGGTCGCGGTTCGGTGACGGTCGTGGCGCGGTAACGTCGTTCGGTAACATCGCGTTGCCGCCCGGCCCCGCGCGCGGAACTATAATGATCGTCGTGGCGTTCGCCACATGGGGAGGTTGTTATGGATCAAGCCGGAGATGGCCGGCTTTCGCGCCGCGCGTTCGCGGGGGCGGCGGCTGCTTTCACGATCGTGCCGCGGCACGTGCTGGGCGCGCCGTTTGTGGCGCCGAGCGACCGGATCACGCTGGCCAGCATCGGCCTGGGCCGGCAGGGCCAGGCGGTCACCATGGAGCTGCTGGCGCGTCCCGACGTGCAGGTGGTGGCGGTCTGCGATTGCAACAGATTCAGCAAAGACTACGCGGAGTATGGCGAGAACGACCTGTTGAAGTCGGCGCGCGGCCTGCTCGGCGCGGGCTACGAAAGCTGGGGCGAGGACCTGGCATCGCCCGGCTTCGCGCAACTCACGCACGAGTTCCGGACCAGCCTCGGCATGGGCGGCCGCGAGCCGGCCAAGCGCCTGATCGAAGCCTATTACGGCTCGCGTAAAGGCTCCGGCTCCGGTTCCTACAAAGGCTGCGCGGCTTACAACGATTACCGCGAATTGCTGGAGAAGGAAAAGGACGTGGACGCGGTCTACGTAGCGACGCCCGACCACTGGCACGCGCCGATCTCGCTGGCGGCCATGAAGCGGCGCAAGCACGTGTTGTGTCAGAAGCCGATGACCCACACTATCGGCGACGCGCGGCGCATGGCGCAGATGGCGCGCGAAATGAAGGTGGCGACTTCGCTGCCCGTCAACAACCCGTCGAGCGAGGCCACGCGGCTGATCGCGGATTGGATCGCGGATGGCGCGATCGGGCATGTGCGCGAGGTGCACAACTGGTCGAGCCGGCCGTTCTGGCCGCAGGGAATCGACCGTCCCGCGGAGGCGCAACCGGTCCCCGAGGGCCTCGACTGGAATCTCTGGCTGGGCCCCGCGCCGGAGCGTCCGTTCAACCATGCCTATCTGCCGTTTGCATGGCGCGGCTGGTACGATTTCGGCTGCGGCTCGTTCGGCGATATGGGCTGCTACAGCTTCGCGGGTGTGTTCAAGATTTTGGGACTCACGCCGCCGGTGGGCGTGGAGGCGTGTTCCAGCGAGTCGTTCGACGAGAGTTTCCCGAAAGCTTCCATCGTGCAGCTTGACTATCCGGCGGTGGGCGACCGGCCCGCAGTGCGCATGTCGTGGTATGACGGCGGGCTGCGGCCCAAGCGGCCGGCGGGCCTGCGCAAGGAGGATCAGCACTATTTCCAGGCCGGCGAGGACAATGAAGGCATCTTGTACGTGGGCGATAAAGGGATCGTCCTGGCCGGGTTCAATGGGAACAACCCGCGCGTGTATCCGGAATCGAAGAAGTATCAACCGCCGGCGCGGCAACCGCGAGGACAGCGTCCGCGCGACGGGGCCATCGATCAGTGGATGGCGGCCGCGAAGGGCGGCGCGGCGGCGCCATTGGCGAACTTCGAGATACAGAGTCCGGTGACCGAGGCGTTTCTGCTGGGGTGCATCGCGCAGCGGTTTCCCGGCGAGCGGATTGAGTGGGACACGGCGAACATGCGGATCACCAGTTCGGAGAAGCTGAACGCGTGTGTGGACCCGCCAGGGCGAGCATAGCTCGCCGCGTGGCTGGTGGCTGGTGTTTAGCTGTTTAGCTTGCGGGTGATTTTGGCGAGCATAGTGCGCGGGGCCAGGCGCGTCGAAAGCACCGTGAGCTTGTTGCTGAGACCGGCGATTGCCACGCGCTTGCCCGCCATCAGGCCGTCATAACCGACACGCGCGACGGCGGCGGCGCTCATCGCGGTTCCGGTGCGGAACAGGAGCGAATTCTGGTTGCCGGCGGTGGCCGCGAAGTTGGTTTCGGTGGGCCCCGGAATCAACGCCGTTACGGTCACGCCGGAGCCTTGCATCTCTTCGGCGATGGCCTCGGAAAACGAGAGCACGAACGCCTTGGATGCGTAGTACACGGCCATGAACGGTCCGGGTACGTAGGCTGCGGTGGAAGCCACGTTCAGGATCTTGCCGTTGCGCCGCGCGAGCATGCCCGGCAGAAACAGGCGGGTAAGCTGCGCCAGGGCGGCGACGTTCACCTGGATCATGCGCGCTTCCACTTCGTAATCGATTTCGGCGTATGCGCCGCAGGCGCCGAAGCCGGCGTTGTTCACCAACACGTCGATGGTGCCGCCCTGTTGCTGGAGCGCTTCGAAGATGCGCGGAGGCGCGCCGGGATCGGCGAGGTCGGCGGCGAGCGAGCGCGACTGGATGCCGTGCGCGCGAGCGAGTTCGCCGCTCAGCGATTGCAGCTTTCGCTCGCTTCGCGCCACCAGAACGAGATCGTGCCGATGGGCCGCGAAGAGGCGCGCCAGTTCTTCGCCGATGCCGCCGGATGCGCCCGTAATCAGCACGGTGGGGTTCATATATCGATAGGCTATCAGGATTAGCTGGGCGGGCTGAGAGCCTGCCCCACGCCCATGCTGAACGCGCAGAAGCGCAGCACTTCGGCCTTGGAGCGCCAAGGGAATTGGCCGGCGTTGGCCAATTTGGCGATGCCGTGCACCAGAGACCAGGCGTGGTAAGCCAGCCGCTCGGGATCGCCGGTGGGCATCTGGTGGGCGGCCTGGCTGTCGCGCACGAAACCGAGCAGGGTTTGGAAACAGCGATGGGCGGCGGCCGCACACTCGGGATAGTCCGGCTGGCGCCAGGGCGCGTCGAACATGGCGGCGAAGTGCTGCGGCCAGCGCAAGGCGAAATCCACGTAGGCCAGGCCGCTGCGGCGCAAGCGGTTGATGGGGCTGGCCTGGCGGCTGCCGCGGGCCATGGCGCGCGTGAGACGGTCGAAGCCATCCGTGGCCACAGCCGCCAGCAGATCGTCCCGATCGCGGAAATGGCGGTAGGGAGCGTTATGGGAGACGCCGGCGCGCCGGGCCGCCTCGCGCAGGGTGAAGCCGCGCGGGCCGGTTTCGGCGATCAACTCGATGGCCGCCTCGAGGAGCGCTTGCTTCAGATTTCCGTGATGGTAAGGCCGGACGGCGGGCACATTCCAATTCTACCAAATAATGTTGACAGCAGCAACTTTGCGGGCGTATAATGTTGCTGATGTCAACATTAACGCTGCCCAACGATACCATTGTAGGAAACGCGGGCGTTTCCTACAAACAGCACCCGCCGGAGGGCGAGTGGGACGCCATCGCGATCGGCTCCGGCATCGGCGGACTGGCGTCCGCGGCCCTGCTGGCCCAGCGCGCCGGAAAACGCGTGTTGGTGCTGGAGCGCCACTACACCGCGGGCGGATTCACGCACGTGTTCCACCGCCCCGGATACGAGTGGGACGTGGGGGTCCACTACATCGGCGAGATGGGCGCAGGCGAGCCCATGCGCGCGCTCTTCGACGAGATTACCGAAGGGCGCCTGAAATGGAACGCGATGCCGGAGGTCTACGACCGCATCAGGATCGCGGACCGCTCCTACGATTTCGTCAGCGGGGCGGAGCGCTACGCGGAGCGCATGCGGGAGTACTTTCCGCGGGAAGGCGCGGCCATCGGCCGGTACGTGGCGCAAGTGCACGACGCGGCGCGCGCCAGCAGATTGTTCTTCGCGGAGAAGGCTATCCCCGCGGCGCTGGCCCGCGTGGCGGGACCGCTGATGCGCCGGCGATTCCTGAGCTACGCGCGGCGCACGACCGCGGAAACACTGGCACGCCTCACCGGCAATGGCGAACTGATCGCGGTGCTGACCGGACATTGGGGCAATTACGGCCTTCCGCCGGGCCAGAGCAGCTTTGGCATGCATGCGGTCATCGCCGAACATTATCTGGAGGGCGCGTTTTATCCGGTGGGCGGCGCATCGCGCATCGCCGCCAGTATCGCGCCGGCGATCGAGCGCGCGGGCGGCCGGATCCTGGTGGGCGCCGAGGTCCGGCAAATCCTGCTGGACGCGCGGAACCGGGCGATTGGCGTCCGCATGGCGGATGGCCGCGAGTTGCGGGCACCCCTGATCCTGAGCGACGCGGGAGCCTGGAACACGTACGGCAGGCTGCTGCCGCCGGACGCGCCGGGGCGCGCGCAGTCGCTCGCGGAAATCGAATGCATTCCGAATTCGATGGGCCATCTGAGCCTCTACGTCGGGCTGCGTCGCGACGCCGGCGAGCCGGAATTCGGCGATACCAACCTGTGGATCTATCCCGGCGCCGATCACGACGCGAACCTGGCGCGCTATGCGGCCGATCCGCAGCAGCCTTTTCCAGGCCTGTTCATTTCGTTCCCTTCGGCCAAGGACCCCGAATTCGTGCAGCGCCACCCTGGGCGCGCCACCATCGAAGTGGTGACGCTGGCGCCCTACGGTTGGTTCGAGCGCTGGGCGGACACGCGCTGGAAGCGGCGCGGCGCGGATTACGACGCGCTGAAGCAGAGACTCGCGGAGCGCATGCGCACCGAATTGGAGCGGCACGTGCCAGCGGTGCGCGGGAAGATCGACTACTGCGAACTTTCGACGCCGCTCTCGACATGCCACTTCGCCAATTCTCACCAGGGCCAAGCCTATGGACCCGCCCCGACGCCGGAGCGCTTTCGGGCGCGCGCGCTGGGCCCGCGGACGCCGGTCCGCAATCTCTATCTGGCGGGCGCGGACGCAGCCGTGCTGGGAGTCACCGGCGCGTTGGTGGGCGGGGCGCTGGCGGCGTCGGCGGTGCTGCGGCGGAACGTGCTGGCGGCCCGTTAGGGCCGAGCTACGCGTGGAAATTGGCTTCCGTTTTGAGCTTTTATTGAAAACAAAGGATCAAATTGGGTTCGTTTCGTAATCTTGTTTGGGTTCGTCCGGGGAGGTGGCCCGTTCGGGCGCACCCGGATCAGTATGCGGATTTCAAAGATCGAGGGGAAAGAGGACCCATTGCGGGACGTCGTCGCGGATGTGTATCGCGCGACGCTCTACCCGGTGTAAGCGTAGCACGGCGGCGACGGGGATTCGGTTGACGGATTGCCTTTGGCCGTTTGTTTTCAGCGTGGACGGGGGCATGCGCGATGCGTCACCGTGGCCGGGAAGGGCGAGCTACGTTCGCCGGCCGGGTCCAGGGGACCCCGCGCAGACCGGACGCAGACCGGGGGTGTGCCCATTTTTAACATAGGCGCTAACTTAAGCAACGCTCAGTGCCGTGGAGTTTCCTTTGCCCTGGAAGCTGCTGACCTCCCTGATGCCTACCCTCGGCCCATTTCCGCCGCTCAAGGATGCGCGCGATACGGACAAGTGCCCACGTTGGCAATGCCTGGTCATCAACCGGAGATGCCGGAAAACACACTTCTGACGAAGCAAGATCGCACGGGGGTTGGCAAGGCACGCAAACCAGTAAAAATGTTCCGCGCCGACCTGTACGCCCGTGTTTCCACGCACCATCAGCAGTACAGAACCGTGTCCAGAGGGAGCCTGAAGGCCAAGTATGATGGAATGTGTTAGGCCTTGGCCCTTTGTTAGGAGGTAAACCGCTATGCCGACAAATCCCATGGAATACATCTGGCCCGGCATCATTGCCGTGCAGGCGATTCATGCCGCGGCGAAACTGCGCATTCCCGACCTGCTTGCTTCCGGCCCTAAAACAATCGCCGAACTCGCCGCTGGTTCCGGCGCGCATCCACCCAGCCTCGAGCGTCTGTTGCGCGCACTCAGCACTCTGGAAATGTTCGCGCCCACACGCGACGGTCGTTTCCGCAACACGCCACTCACCGAGCTGCTTTGCACCGATCATCCCCAATCGCAGCGTAATACCGCCCTGTTTCTGCCTGCACCTTTTCTTTGGCGCCCGCTCGGAGAGCTTTACGAATCTGTCCGCACCGGCGACCCTGTGTTCGAACGAATCTTCGGGCAGTCCTTCTTCGATTACCTCGCCGCCCATCCGGCCGACGCCGCAGTCTTCAATGCCGTCATGACCCAGGGCATCGCATGGACCACTCCCGCGCTGCTCGCGGCCTACGACTTCTCTGGCTTCGAGCGGCTGGTCGACGTGGGAGGCGGCGAGGGTGCGCTGCTCAGCGCCATTCTTAAGGCCACGCCGAGGCTCCATGGCGTCCTATTCGACCTGCCGCAGGTCGTGGCCCGCTCGTCCGAGATTTTGACTGGCGATATCGCCGTACGCTGTCAAGTCGTGGGCGGTAGTTTCTTCGACTCCGTGCCCGAAGGTGCCGACGCCTACGTAATGAAGGGCGTCATTCACGATTGGCCGGACAACGATGCCGCCACAATCCTTCGCAACACGCGCAGTGCCATGCGTCCGGACGGAATCCTCCTTCTCATCGAAGAAATCGTTGATTCGGCCGCCCGCCCCGTCGGAGTTATGGAACTGCTGATGCTCGTGATCGGCGGTCGTGAACGTACCGAAGCGGACTTCCGCTCGCTCCTTGCGGCCACCGGTTTCTCGCTCACCCGCATAATTCCGACCGAGGCGTCTTCGCTGATCGAGTGCCATCCTGAGTAACTTTGGCCATCCCCAACCGGCTCCCACGAGGGTTGGCGCTACGCACGCCCCAGTGTCCGCGAATCCATTTGGACATACAGTCGGCATATCGGAAACTGGCCTTTTCGGAGCCGATCCTCGGAAACGCCGAGGAAGTCTTGTTGGGCGTTTATGGGAACCCAGTCCTAGCGAAAATGCTTACGTTAGCGCCTATGAAAACGGGGTCTGCCCCGCAGGAATCGTCGCGGCGCGACGGTAGTACAGGGCACAATCAAGAGGCCAAGAGATAAACTGGGGAGGTGCTCTCCCTTCTCCACCCCGATGTCCGCAGCCACATCGAGGACCTCGCACGCCAGTTCAGCACCGCGCAGCCTTTCCGCCATGTCGCGATTGAGCAGTTTCTCGATCCGCAATTCTGCCAGGAGTTGATTACCCAATTCCCGCCCTTCGAAGCGGGAGACGCCCGGAACGAGCGCGGCGAACTGGCGGGCAAATCCGTCATCGGCGACATCGCCCGGCTGGGCTCCGCCTACGGCCGGTTCGATCGCCTGATGCGCGATGGCGAGTTCCTCTCCATGATCGGCCGCATCACCGGCATCCCCGGCCTACTCTACGACGAAGAGTATGTCGGCGGGGGCACGCACGAAAACCGCGACGGACAGGAACTCGATTCGCACGTGGACTTCAACTTCCACCCCCGCCTGGGCTGGCACCGCCGTCTCAACCTGATCGTTTTCCTCAATCCGCAATGGGAGGAAGCCTGGGGCGGCTGCCTGGAGTTGCTGCGCGAGCCGTCGGCGGATAGCGACGACACGCGCAGAGTGGTGGCGCCGCTGGCGAATCGCGCCGTCATTTTCGAAACCACCGAATCGTCGTGGCACGGATTCCGGGTCATCCGGACGCCGCCGGGCCGGGGAATTTCGCGCAAGTCGCTGGCGGTCTACTTCTACGGCCATGACCGGCCAGCCGCGGAGATCGCGCCTTCGCACGGGACATATTATTATCAGCGCCCCTTGCCCGGACACATTCAGGCAGGCTACACGTTGCGGGAGGAGGATGTGGCGGAGATCCGGAAGCTGTTCGCGCGGCGCGACGACCACATCCGGTTCCTGTATGAGCGCGAACAGGAATTCGCCGTGTTAATGGCGGGAATTAACAAGTGGCGCGCGTTCCGGCTGGCGCGGGCACTGACTTGGCCGGCTCGCGCGTTGAAGAAGGCGGTGGGAAAGTAAGTTGCGAGAAGATTGATTCATTGCGAAAATTGCACAGGCAGCGAACGCTTGGTGCTCGAATTCGGACTCTGAAGAGCAGATTCTGCCGCTCATTTGCGGTTCTTGTTCCGCATTTTCCCCCGACGCTGATATTCTCAAGGAGATGTCCGGTCTCAGACAGCCGATCCCGATCGTGAGCATATGCATCCAGTCTCATCGTTAGTCTCCTTATTCCTGCTTGCCACCTTCGGACTTTCGACAGCAACCCACAGCACCGCCCAGGCTCAGACCGGAGCGGTCACCAACTACACGGGTTTCCTGGCGACGGGGCTGCGGATTGACCCCGTCGGGGAGGCCATCGATCTGGGAAGCATGCCGCTTGCGATGGCCCTTGCGCCTGGCGGAGAGAAAGTCGCCGTGGTCCTCAGCGGCTGGCGCGAGCAGGGATTGCAGATCGTCGACCTGAAGTCGCACCATGTCTTGCAGACCTTGCCGCAGGAAGCCGCGTTTTTTGGGATCGCCTTTTCCAGAAACGGAAGGGAGATCTACGTATCAGGCGGCAACGCCGACGCTGTTTATTGCTACTCGTGGAAAGACGGCGTCGCGACAATCGATCGCAAGATCGTCCTGGCCGAACACAAAGCCGGAGCGCCTGGCTCGCGGTATCCGGCAGGGCTTGCTGTTTCACGACGTGGAGACTACCTGTATGTTGCGGAAAACCTAAGCGACACCTTGGCAATCGTCGATCTGGCCACCTCACGAGTGGTTGGAAGATTTCCCACCGATCACTATCCGTATGCTGTCGAAGCCGCCTCGAACGACAGAGTCTATGCTTCCGCCTGGGGAGCAGACACGATCTCGATATTTCAAACGCGAGCCGATGGGACGTTTAAGGCCGCGGGCAAGTTGAGGGTTGGCCCACGGCCTTCGGCGCTCCTGTCGAATGCGTCCGGATCAAGGTTGTTCGTAGCGCTGGCCGCCACAGATCAAGTCGCAGTGGTGGACACTGAAAAAAAGAAAGTCTTGCGGTATTTGAGCGATGCCGCGCCAGCGGGGCCTTCTGAAGGCAGTACTCCGAATGCCCTGGCCCTCTCCAGGGATGAATCGAAACTGTTCGTCGCTGAGGCAGACAATAACGCGATCGCGGTCCTGAATGTCTCTGAAAATCCCGCTGTTCGCTCCGACACAGCTAAGTCTCCGCTGGAAGGCCGAATACCCACCGATTGGTACCCGACAGCGGTTCTGGATACTGGCGGCCAACTCCTGATCCTATGCGGCAAGGGACATGGTAGCCATGCGAACCCCGACGGTCCCATCCCAGGCGAAGGAATCAAGAGACCACTCGGATACGACCTGGGTCAATTGAACGGAACGTTGCGAATCTTTCCGGACCGCCTGTCCGCGAACGGCCTGGCGAGATACTCGCGACGGGTTGCCGATGCGAACAATTGGAGAGAGCACCGGTCATCGAACGCGTATCCGCCCTTCAAGCATGTGATCTACATCATCAAGGAGAATCGCACGTACGACCAGGTGTTGGGTGACGTGAAGGAAGGAGACGGCGATCCTAACCTCGTTTTCTTCGGACGAACGACATCACCCAATCATCATGGCCTGGCGGAACGTTTCGGATTATTCGACATGTTTTTCACCAACGCGGAGGTGAGTTCACAAGGCCATATCTGGTCGACGGCCGCGTACGTTACCGATTTTGGGGAGAAAACGGTTCCTTCCCTTTATTCCTCCAGACGAGAGGGTGTGGACGGCGAAGAAGTCGATGAACCGATAAACGGCTTTCTCTGGACCCTGGCGAGAAAGAAAGGAATCAGCTTTCGCGATTATGGCGAAATGGTCAAGGCCCATGAAGGTTGGCCGGTAACACAACGAGAGTTAGGCTCCGACGTGAGCCCAACGTACCCGGCTTTCAACTTGAAAATCACGGACCAGGCGCGCGCGGACGCCTGGATCGCCGAGCTAGACAAATTCGTCAGTGATGGGGAGATGCCGGGACTTGAGGTTATGCATTTGCCGGGCGACCATACCGCCGGCGGACGCGCCGGTTACCGGACGCCTCGGGCTTACATGGCGGACAACGATCTGGCCCTGGGCCGGATTGTGGAAGCGCTATCCAAGTCGCCGTTCTGGCGAGACACGATAGTTTTCGTACTTGAGGACGACTCGCAGGCGGGCCCGGACCACGTAGACTCTCATCGTTCGGTATTTTTTGCGATTTCGGCTTACAGCCGCCCAGGAACGATTCACAGGTTCATAAACACGACCGACGTCGTCGCGGCAGTTGAGGACGTTTTGGGACTGAGCCGCTTATCCAAGTACGACTACTTCAGCCGGTCCCTGGCAGACATCTTTGCCGACACTCCGGATATGTCCCCGTGGACTGCGATTGTACCTCAGGTCGACATGAATGAGATGAACCCATCCACAACGACGGCGGCAACAATGTCTGAAGGGCTTGATTTCAGCGCGCCGGATCGGGTGAATGACGCGGTGTTCAACAACATTCTTTGGCACATGTTGAAGGGACCGGAACCATTTCCGGCTGCTCAGGCAAAGGCACCGTTGCACCTCTTTCAGGCCGGCCGATGAGACGGCACTGGGCAAGACTTCGCCTTGATATCCCTGCCGGATATGGAAGCCAGAAGTCAGGAGCCGGAAGTCAGAAGGGCAGCGCCGCAACGCGCGGGCCGAGGGGCACGCCGCAGACGTCCTCCGTAACGAACAGAATTCCCGTTGGGGCTCCAATAACGGCATAACCGAAGATTCAGTCTGTGGCGCGCCCAATACGGGCTTCGTGTCAGACTTGGAGCGCGTCGCGCGGGGGTAGGTTGAGCACCTCGTTTAGCGAGCCTTGACGGTAGCCTTCCAGGTCGAGCGTCACGTATTTGAAGCCCAGCGCTTTGAAAATGGCCGTGAATTGCCTCGCCATTTCGGGCGTCAAGGCGTTCGCCAGTTCGTCGGGCGCGATCTCCAGCCGCACCAGCTCGCCGTGGTAGCGCACGCGGAATTGGCGGAATCCGAGCGCCTTCACTTCCTCCTCGCCGCGCTCCACGGTCTTGATGTTTTCGATCGTCACCTGCGTGCCGTAGGGGATGCGGGAGCTGAGGCAAGCGGAGGCCGGCCGGTCCCAGGTGGGCAGTCCGGCCACGCGCGACAATTCCCGGATCTCCGCTTTGCGCAAGCCCGCTTCCACCAGCGGCGCCTTCACCTTGTGCAACCCCGCGGCGTTCTGGCCGGGGCGGTAGTCCCCCAAGTCGTCGGCGTTCACGCCGTAGATAATGTTGCCGATGCCACGCTCGCGGCCGACTTCTTCCAGACGCGTAAACAATTCGTCCTTGCAGTGGAAGCAGCGGTTCGCGTCGTTCTTCAGGTAGTCGGGATTCTCGAATTCGTGCGTCTCGATATACTCGTGCGCAATTCCGAACTGCCGCACGAAGGCTTCGGCATCGCGCTTATGCGACTCCGGGATGGAAGCCGAATCCGCAGTCACCGCCAGAGCTCTGCCGCCCAGCACCTGGTGCGCGGCCCACGCCAGATAAGCGGAATCCGCCCCGCCGGAATAGGCCACCATTACCCGATCGAGGCCGCGCAGCACGGAAAAGAGCCTCTCCTGCTTCTCATGCAGCAGAGCGGGATGGGAAACATCGACCAAGGAGGTCATAGCCAAATTATAGCGTTACTCGATGGTGGACTTCAGGACGAAGCCGGTCAGCAGCGTTGGCGGGAGGAAAGGATGCGATAAGCTGTTCCCGGAGGCCAGCAATGAACGACGAGGATCAAGCGCTTCGGGCACCCAGTTGGAAGCCTGTCGTAGTCCATCCGGGGCTGCCTTTTATCGAGGACCTCGTGCGGCACGTGGATCCGGCGCCTGACGACGAGATTGAGCGTTTCGTCGCTGCCATCTATGCGGATCGATGCGAGGCTGCGACGAATTCGCCGGAGCGCTGCTAGCGGATGTCGATCGTCCGGCCACGCCGCTCCGATGATGTGTACGGCAAGTCCCTTTGGTTTTATGGGATTGGATCATAACGTTCCTCGGCGGTGGACTTCAGAACGAAGCCTGTCAGCAGCTTGTCGCTGAGCTGGTGCGCGCCTCGCACGCGAAAGTTCGTGGTGGTGACGACCACAACCATCTTTTGTTCGGCAAAGACGGCCACTCCAGCGTGACTATTGCAACGGCAGCTCCGGCTGCCCGTTCTCGCCGTTCTTCCCCTCGCCGTTCTCCGCCGCTTCTGGAATGACGGAGGCTGCCGCCACCTGGTCGTCGTCCTCCATCCGAACAAGACGGACGCCCTGCGTGGAGCGGCCCGCCTGCCGGATCTCGGCCGATTCCAACCGGATGATCTTGCCGTTCTTAGTCACGATCATCAGATCGGTATCTTCCCTCACTGACAGAATGCCAACTACCTTGCCGTTGCGCGTGGAGGTCTTCATATTGATGACGCCCTTGCCGCCGCGCGACTGCAGACGGTAGTCAGTCAGCTTGGTTCGCTTGCCGAAGCCATTCTCGGAGATGGATAGAATGAGGCCCTCCTCTTCGACAATTTCCATGCCGACCAGGTAGTCGCCTTCCTCCAGGTCCATGCCGCGCACGCCGCGCGCCGGCCGGCCCATGGAACGCACCTGGCTCTCCGCGAAGCGGATGGCCTGCCCTTTGTGAGATCCCAGGAAGATGTAGTTCTTGCCATTAGTCAGGCGGGCCGCGATCAGCTCGTCGCCTTCATCCAGCGACACCGCGATGATGCCGCGCGCCATGGGGTTGTCGAACTCGGTCAGCTCACTCTTCTTGATCACACCATGCTTGGTGGACATCACGATGAACTGATCGGGCACGAATTCGCGCACGGCCAGGAACGCCTTCACGGTATCGTCCGGCTGCAGGTTGATCAGGTTCGAGACATGCTTGCCCTTGCCGACGGTGGCGGCGTCCGGAATCTCGTAGATCTTGAGCCAATACACGCGGCCCTTGTCGGTGAAGATCAGCAGGTAGCTGTGGGTGGAGGCCACGATCAGGTGCTCGAGGAAATCCTCGGTGCGCGTGCCCATGCCGATGCGGCCCTTGCCGCCGCGCGATTGCCTGCGGTAGGTATCGACGGACGTGCGCTTGAGATAGCCGCCGTGGGTGACGGTGACGGCCACGTCCTCGACGGCCACCAAGTCTTCCAGGCGGATCTCGCCGGTGTCTTCAATGATCTGGGTGCGGCGCTCGTCGCCATACGACTTCCGGACTTCCTTCAACTCTTCGACGATTCGCTCGCGCACCAATTTCTCGGAGCCCAGCAGTTCCAGGTACTCGGCGATGCGGCGCTGGATTTCAGCCAGCTCGTCGGCGACCTTCTGCTGCTCCATGCCGGTGAGGCGCTGCAACTGCAGCTCGATGATAGCCTGCGCCTGGCGCTCGGTGAACTGGAAGGCGCCGATCAGCAAATCGCGGGCCTCGCGGGGGGCGCGCGCGGCGCGGATAAGGCGGATCACTTCATCGAGGTTCTCCAGCGCTTTCTGGAATCCGAGCAGGAGGTGCTCGCGTTCGCGGGCCTTGCGCAACTCAAAGTCGGTGCGCCGCCGGACCACTTCCACGCGGTGCTCGATGAAGAACTTGATGCAATCGATGAGGCCCAGCTCGCGCGGCTGGCCGTTGACGATGGAGAGCATGATCACGCCGAAGCCGATTTGCAACTGGGTGTGCTTGTAGAGATTGTTGAGGACGACTTCGGCCTGCTCGCCGCGCTTCAGCTCGAAGACGATGCGGGTGCCGTCGCGGTCGCTTTCGTCGCGGATTTCCGAAATGCCTTCGATCTTCTTTTCGTTGACCAGGGCGGCGGCATTCTCGATGAGACGCGCTTTGTTCACCTGGTAGGGGATTTCGGTGACGATGATGTGCTCGCGATCCTTGCCGCGGCTTTCGATGGCCGCTTTGGCGCGCAGCTTGAGTTGCCCGCGGCCTTTGGTGAACGCGTCGATAATTCCCTGCCGGCCCAGGATGAAGCCGCCGGTCGGAAAATCGGGCCCCGGAACCATCTCCAGGATTTTGGACAGCGGCGTTTGCGGATTCTGGATGAGCGCGATGGTGGCGTTGACGATTTCAGTGAGGTTGTGCGGGGGAATGTTGGTGGCCATGCCCACGGCGATGCCGGCCGAACCGTTGATCAGCAGGTTGGGCACGCGCGTGGGCAGCACCTCGGGCTCCTGTTCGCTCTCGTCGTAGTTGGGGCGGAAATCGACCGTTTCCTTGTCGATATCCTCCAGCAGCGCGGTGGTGATGCGGGCGAGGCGGGCTTCGGTGTACCGCATGGCCGCGGGGGGGTCGCCATCAATGGAGCCGAAATTCCCCTGGCCTTCCACCAGCGGATAGCGCATGGTGAAGGGCTGCGCCATGCGCACCAGGGCGTCGTAAATCGGGGCATCGCCGTGCGGGTGATACTTGCCCATGACCTCGCCGATGATTTTGGCGCACTTGCGCGTGGGGCGGTTGGGCGTGAGACCCATCTCATGCATGCCGAACAGAATGCGGCGATGCACGGGCTTGAGACCGTCGCGGACGTCGGGCAGGGCGCGGCCCACGATTACGCTCATGGCGTACTCGAGGTAGGACCGCTTCATCTCGTCTTCGATATTGATGGGGACGAGGTTGCGGTCGCCGCCGCTGAGCGGCATCTGGGGGCCGGGCGGAGGCGCGGGCGGACCTTGCGGCGGATTTTCCTGATCGGGCAAGTGATCTCCTTCGGTGGGTGGTAAGTTCTATCTTACCAAGAGGGTATGGGGCTTTGGGCGCGTGATGCTCGCCCCCGGTTGGGGCCAGGGACTCGGGGTTGTGCTTCGGACAGGCGCGCGGCCAGCGTAGGTTAGTTTGACACGTTCACGAAGGCTACGGTGAAACGGTCGCGGTGGTAGAACACCAATCGGTCGCCCTCAGCGCCGTAGAGAAAAGCTCGGCCGAACTGACCTGGCAGCGACGGCTGAATCCAGGTCTGGTCAGGTCCGCCTATCGAGAGAAAGCGCCACGTGTGGTTCCTATTATCTGCAGTTGTCACGTACGTGCGCCCGTCGTCCGTCAAGGCTAGCCCGTTCACCACCTCCGACTTGTTAATGCTAATGACCGGGTACTTTCGCACTGTACCGTCGGAAAGAATCTCGTAGTACCGCGAGCCCGGTCCGTTCGTGGGCCCCGTGTACCACCCAATTCGGCCACGGGCCGCCCGAAGCCATCCGTACTCAACCATGAAACGTGACGAAAACTCGGATCTGGCAATGACCGCCCCAATCATTTTTCCGGCGCGATCAAAGTGGCGGACGACGCCGCTCCCGGGTGGTGTAGAGTCCATGGCGGCCATGGGGTTCGCGTCCTCCAGGCCCGCTGTCCAGATTGACCCGTCGGCTGTCACGGCAATCCGGCTTGGGGAATAGGGATACAAACGAATTACGGTTAACTCGACCCCAGTTGTGCCGAAAACTGCGAGAAAACCGGTTCCCCGGCCCGAGTGATCGTAGACCTTTCCGCACGCTACAACCATACCGTCCGAACCCCTGGCCGCGTCGAGAAGGTCAATGGTTTCGCTCTCCGGAATTGTCAGAATCAGAGGGGAAAGCTGCCGCCCTCGGTCGTCAAACGACAGAATTACCGGCGCTGGGGTTTGATTTGAAACAAAGGTGACGAGGGCTCCCCCAGACCACTCGGGCATGCGAACTCCCCCGAGATCGTATTGGATCATAGCTTCGCGATCGATCGAGAAGCTGCTTGCCTGGACACACAAACACCCTGCAAATAAGAGTATGCCGCATGGCAGCGCGGCGAGTGTTCGGAAAGTGACTCTTTTGAAGAGTCCAATCGAGCTGTTTTCACTAAAGTTCAGCATATTTATTCGCCTTGATCCACCGAGGCCTACTGGCACCCGCAATTCTGTGGTGTGTTGTAACAAGTGGCTTCGTCACAACCGCATCCGCCGTCCGCGCCGCAGGCAGGCCCGATGATGGTGTTCCCGCTTGCGCAGGCGCCTCCATAAACCCCAGCGTGGTAGCCGCCCTCACAACCCCCGGGGCACTCAAAGTACTCCATCCTTGTGCGGCAGCCGAAGCATTAATTCGTAGGGTTCTGACAGATTCCGTTGTCTTGAGCGTGCACGACCTTTTCCAGCCCGACCATGGCCGCCACGCGCGAGAGAACGCCCGGCACCTTCCCACAACCCGACCGGCGAGCTAGGCTAGCACGATTCGGCGGGTAAATCTTGCCATTCACGTAGGCCGGCACCGGACGAAGCCCCCGGAAGAACGATGTCAGGTGCTCGCCTGTGTAAGAGGCCAGCGCAACGCGGCTTGGTCGTCTTGCACGCCGAACATTGTGATTGGCGATCGTCAGCGTGACGACCGCTACGAATGCGGCAAGTGCCAGGAAACTACCAACTCCTCTTCGCCATGGCAGCATTTTACCAGAGGATGGCTACGTTGTCGAGGCGTTTTCAGGCTCACTCTGTAATCACACTCCGATTTCCGGCTCATTCTGCGAAAAATGCTGGGGTAGTGTCTGAAATGCCGTACTAACGCCCACATTAAGTCCGCATTAGCCTGCCCAGTTGGAGCGGCCAGCGGCGGCCAAATCCTCTAGTCTAGTGTGATGCGCGGGAATTCGTGGCAGACTGGATGAATCGAGGCTACGTGCTTGACTGAGAATCGTGTGACCGTCGCGGTGGTGCAGGCTGGATCGATCTTGTTCGACCGGGAAAGAACGCTCCGGAAGGCCGCCGATCTAGTGCTGGATGCCGCGCGGCGCGGCGCCAGGCTCATCGTCTTTCCGGAGGCGTTTGTGGGCGGCTATCCGAAGGGACTGGACTTCGGGGCGCGCGTGGGTTCCCGCACTCCCGCCGGCCGCGAACAGTTTCGCGTCTACTACGAGAGCGCGATGGAAGTTCCCGGCCCTTGCTGCGATTCGCTCGGCGGCCTGGCGCGCGATCATTCGGTGGACCTCGTAATGGGCGTGGTGGAGCGCGATGGCGGGACGCTCTACTGCACGGTCCTGTTCTTCGCGCCGGATGGGAGCCTGCGCGGCAAGCACCGCAAGCTGATGCCCACGGCCGCCGAGAGACTCGTGTGGGGTTTCGGCGATGGTTCCACCCTCCCCGTGCTCGAGACGCCTATCGGACGCGTGGGCGCGGTCATCTGTTGGGAGAATTACATGCCGTTGCTGCGCATGGCGATGTACAGCAAAGGCATCGAACTATACTGCGCGCCCACGGTGGACGATCGGGAAACATGGCTTCCTACGATGCGGCACATCGCGCTCGAAGGAAGATGTTTCGTGCTCTCCGCGTGCCAATATCTGCGGCGCGCCGATTGTCCGCCCGCGTATGACCTTCCGCACCCGGTGGAGGGGGATACCGAACTGATCGGCGGCGGCAGCGTAATCGTCAACCCGTTGGGCCAGGTGTTGGCTGGACCGCATCGTGGGGGCGAAGCGGTTCTGACAGCGGACCTGGACCTTGGCGATCTGGCGCGCGGTAAGTATGACTTGGACGTGACCGGGCACTACGCCCGGCCGGACGTCTTTCGCTTGACCGTGGATGAATCGCGAAGATCGGCGGTCGTGACAATGGCGGACGACCGATCTAGTCCGGCGTAGCGGGAGGAGCGCGACCGGGGGGCGCGCGCGGACGGGGGCGTCCGCCCCACTAGTGCGCGGGCTGGCGGCTCAGGTGGACCTTGCCGGTGATAGCGGTACCATCCATCGATCCGCTCATTTCGCCGTCCAAGCGGTCGCCATCCAGCGTGAGCACGAACTTGACCAGGCCAGTGGTTTCCGCCGAAGAAACCTCGAAGGTCAGGCGTTTGCCATCGAGCTTGGCGTTCTGAATGGATTCGGCTTCCTGGTCCTCTTGCCGCCCGATGGTGCCAGTGATCGCGTCCGCCTTCTGCCGCAGTTCGGCGCGCACCTGGGTGTTGATGGTGGAGCCGCCGGTAGGGTCGTCCACATTCACGTTTCCCGTCCATTTGCCGGATACATCCGCCGCCATGAGCGCCGCGGCGAGGCACGGCAAAAGCCAGAGTTTTTTCATTGCAGCCTCCGTTTTCTCTCAACGCCCTTCTTAAGCCATGGATAGCTTATCACGTCCCGAAACAGGATAGAATAAGGGGCTTATGTCCAGTCACATGAAAACAACCATTGGTTTACTCGCTGTCGTGGCCGGGGCGTTTGCCCAAACGCCCCCCGCTGCGGCGCCCGACGCGGCGCCCGCCCGCGAGCCGGGCCTGTACGCCACGATTAACACATCCATGGGCGCCATCACGGTGAAGTTCTTCGAAAAGGAAGCGCCCATCACAGTGAAGAACTTTGTAGCCCTAACGAGGGGCACCAAGGCGTGGAAAGACCCCAAGACCGGTCAAATGGTCACGCGCCCGCTGTACGCTGGCACGATCTTCCACCGCGTTATACCGGGATTCATGATCCAGGGCGGGGATCCGATGGGCACGGGAATGGGCGATCCGGGTTTTACGATTCCCGACGAATTCGTGCCGAGCCTGAAGTTCGATGTGCCGGGACGCCTGGCCATGGCGAACATCGGGCAACCGCACACGGGCGGGTGCCAGTTCTTTATCACGGTGGTGCCCACGCCGCACCTGAACGGGAAGCACACGATTTTCGGTCAGGTGATTGAAGGACAGGATGTGGTGAATAAGATTGTGAACGTGCCGAAGAATGCGGATAAACCGCTGACACCCGTGAAGATCGTCAGTATCGCGATCAAGCGCGAAGGGCCGCCGCCGACGCCCGCCGCTAAGAAGGCCGCACCCAAGAAGCAGTAGTTGAGATTTGCGCGAAGGCCGGCGAAACCGCCTGCCCCACCGCGTGTGAGATACTGTTCTCTGTCATGGCGACACGCCTCGGCGTCTGCCTCTGGTGTTCGATTGCGGCGTATCTCGCTTGCGCGAGCGGCGCACTTGCGCAAGCGCCCGTCCGCAAGATCCGGCAGAAAATGACGGACACTTTGAACGGTACAGGGGATTTCGTCTGTTCCGTGTCCATAGAGCGCACAGAGCGGATGGGCAAGGGGGCGCTGACAGGACTTCCGGTACTGCGCGTGACTGCCGGCATCATCAACGGGAAAGAGCTGTATGCGTTACCTTCCACGGATGACGATCAAGCCCTTCTAAAGAAAGTGCTGGCAGTGTACAGCAGGGCCGGCACGGGCAGCTTCGCCATGTACGCGCGAGCTGTCTTTCAAACCGCCGCGGCCACCTTCTACGACGGCCCGGAAGAATCGAAGGACGGCCGGACGCTATCGCGCCTGGATTTCGCCATGCCGCGCGAGGTGAGCCATTATTCGCTCAACAACGCGGGACAGCCGGTGGAGCTTGGTTACTCCGGCTCTATCTGGACCGATCCTGGAAATCAGGAAGTGGCGCGGCTGTTGCTGCAGGCCGACAACATACCCCCGGATCTGGGCATCAAGGCAGTGACTCAGACAATCGAATATGGCCGCACCAGCATCGCCGGGCTCTCCACGCTCCTCCCGGCCGCTACGGATCTTACCCTGCAGGAACTGTCGGGGCGGGAACTGCGCATCACCGGGCATTTTAACGATTGCCGCCAATACTTTTCCAAGCGCGGGGAGCAATTCGTCGAGAACCGGCTGGAAGCTCTCGCGAATGCGCCTCTGGCGCCGGCAGCTCCGCTCCCGGTTTCTCAGGCGTACCCATCAATCGAGGAATTGTTGCCAGCGAAGACTCCGTTCGAAATGATCCTGCAAGATCCCATCGACGAGCGGACCACGACGGCGAACGGCAAGATTTCGTTTACCGTCTTCCGGGATGTCAAAAAGGACAGCAAGGTAATATTGCCGAAGGGCGCTACGGCCACGGGACATGTCACTCGAATCATCCGGCAAACATACGTTTTGAACACTTCCGTGAAGGCCTACTATCTCGTTGGCATTCAACTGGACACCATCGACGTGGGAGACCGGCGTTTTCGGATATGGGCCAACCTCGAGCGCGTGGGCCCGCCGGCTGCCCAGATTTGTTTTGTGCCGTTATCCCATAACCCCGATAAATGGGGCGATTATGACGACATCTACCAACTGTTCATAATCCCGAACTCCGATAGAGACGAATCTTTTCTAGGGGTCGTGGCGGAATTTCTGCGTCTTGGGAATAACTGGCGAACGTATTGGACCATCGCAAAACCACCGGCATAGCCGCCTACTTGTCCGCCAACTTCCTGCCGGCGCCTAAGCTATCGAAATTCAAGATCGCGTTGAAGACTAGAAAGTAACTTCCCTTAGTCTCCGCGCGCCAGAACGGGTTATTGGAAAACAGCACGACATGGCCTTCGCCATACGGCGCATCGATAACCGCGGCGTGCTGCGCCAGTTCCCCGCCGTTGTCGAGCAGCCCGGAGACCAGCAACTCGTTGGCGTTAGCGTACCGCAGCACCACGCGCGGCCGCGCGGCCGGAGGAATTACGTTTACCGGATTGCGAAGCTGCTCATCGGTCGGCGGCAGCGCCTCCCATGGTTCGGCGTGCGGCTCTTCGGGGATATCGG